>Ga0255340_1004204_pt1 | contig 14197 bp, 8 predicted proteins | sample wastewater_treat_7_FD_192417 | JGI IMG/M metagenome (GOLD analysis project Ga0255340, IMG submission 192417) | Wastewater microbial communities from Lulu Island WWTP, Vancouver, Canada - plant10 | ecosystem: Engineered > WWTP > Wastewater > Unclassified | place: Canada: Vancouver, British... | reverse complement strand
CGGGAAACGAACGCCTTCTCAAGAGGGGTTGGAGGATTTGGGTGAACGAAAAAAAGCGCATTGTGATCACAGGCATGGGGACGAAAAACGCCATTGGCGGCAGCATCCCCGAGTTTGCCCGGTCGCTTGAGGAAGGCGTCTGCGGCATTGCGGAGATCGATCTGTTCGATACCGGGGAATTCCGCACACATAAAGGGGGGCAGGTGAAAGATTTTGATCCCCGGCGGTCGATTCCCGAGGAGTTTTCCCTCAAAAGAATGTCCCGCGCCGATGCTCTGTCCATGGCGGCGGCGATAGAGGCCCTGACGGATGCCGGGCTTTACCCTTTTCCTGAAAACCTCAAGGAAAATACAGGAGTGGCCATTGGCGGCGGGGCCGGCGGTCTTCTGGAAGCCGAAAGTTTTTACGCGGAGATGCTGATAAAAGGGAAAGAGCGTTCAAAGTATTCCCGGCTGTCTTCGTTGTTTTGCGCCTCGTCCGCGGACCGCATCGCTTCCAGTTTCTGCCTTCTGGGCCCGAAAGCCACGTTCATGACGGCCTGTTCGGCGGGCGCCACCGCGCTGGGCTACGCCAGAGACCTGATCGTGGGCGGTCATGCCGATCTCATGATTGCCGGCGGCGTAGAGCCAATGTGCCGGCTCACCTACGCCGCTTTCAACGCCCTCAAGTCCGTTGATGAGGATGTCTGCCGTCCTTTCGACAGGAACCGGTCGGGGCTTTCCCTGGGCGAGGCGTCGGCCATTCTGGTTCTGGAATCTCTCGAGACGGCGCGAAACCGCGGAGCGAAAATTTACGGAGAGCTGATGGGATATGGCGTCACCTGTGATTCTTTTCATATGACGGCGCCCGATGAAAAAGCGTCGGGCGCCGCGCGCTCCATGCGCGCCGCTCTGGCGGACAGCGGCCTGACGGTGGAGGATATCGATTACATCAACGCCCACGGCACGGCCACGCCGGTCAATGACTCGACGGAAACCAAAGCCATCAAGGAGGTGTTCGGTTCCCGCGCCTATTCCATCCCGGTGAGTTCGACGAAATCCATGCATGCCCACACCTTGGGCGCGTCCGGCGCTCTGGAAGGGATTGTCAGCCTGCTGGCCCTGGCCAAAAAGTTTGTTCCGCCGACGATCCACTGGCGCGAGCGCGACCCGGAATGCGATCTGGACTACGTGACCCAAGGCGCGCGCAGCACGGATCTTCGCGCCGTTCTTTCCAATTCCTTCGCTTTCGGCGGAAACAATACGACGGTCATTTTCGGCCGGTATGAAGGGCAGGGCGCCGTTCATGAATAAACATCATGCTCTTCCGGACAATCAGCGGGTGGTGGTCACCGGCGTGGGGATGGCAACGCCGCTGGGTACGGGCCGGAAGGAATTTTCCCGGAGGCTTTTTGGGGGCGAGGGCGCCATCGATGTCGTGCAGGCGTTCGACACCGGCAGGGCGGCATCGCGCCTTGGCGCGGAAGTGCGCGGCTTTGAGCCCCGGGGATTGATCTCGGTAAAAAATCTGCGGCGGATGGACCGGCTGTCGATGCTAACAACCGCATCGGCCCGCCTCGCGCTTTCCGATGCAGGCGTCTCCGTCACGGCTGAAAACCGCGATCGCGTGGGCATCCTCTTTGGGAGCGCGTTCGGCGCGACCGACGTCACGGCGCAGTTCGAAGACACGCTGTTTGCCCAGGGACCGGGGGCCGTCAATCCGATTCTGGTGCCCAACACGGTGATGAACGCGCCGGCCGGACACGCGTCCATCGAGCTGGGATTTCGCGGCGTCAATGTCACGGTCACGCATTTCGCGGTGTCCGCGGAGACGGCCGTGGCGTATGCCGTCTCCGAAATCCGGCGCGGGACGGCGGATGTTCTGCTCGCGGGCGGCGCGGATATTCTGTCGAAATTTTACTATGAAGCTCTGTCGAAATTTCACGGGCTTTCACCGGACGACGGGGGAGCGGAGGGCGCCCGTCCCTTTGACAGGCGGCGAAACGGGTACGTGGCCGGAGAAGGATGCGGCCTCCTCTGTCTGGAGTCTCTGTCTGGCGCCCGAAAACGGGGGGCGAACATCTACTGTGAAATTTCCGGCGCCGGTCTGGGGTCTTCGCCCGCGCCGCCCACGGCCTGGCCGAAGGACCCCGAAGGGTTCCGTCGGACGTTTCAAAGGGCGCTCGGGCAGGCGCGGATTGACCTTTCCGATGCCTCGGCCGTGATGGCGGCCGCCAACGGGAGCAGAGCGCTGGATGCCGTGGAAGCGGCCGCGTACGAAGAATTATTTGCATCCTGCGCCGACCGGCCTTGGGTGACATCCATCAAAGGCGCGGTGGGAGAGAGTTTTTCCGGAGGCGGGATTCGGGCTTGCGCTCTGGCGCTATCTGTGGAAAAAGGGTGGCTGCCTCCGACGGTCGGTCTGGAACAGCCGGCCGCGCCGTTGAATTTTGTGACGGGCAAAAAAGTGGAAACGCACCTGCGGCATACGGTTTTATCCGGCATATCCTTTGGCGGAACGTATGCCTGCCTGGTGTTCAGCCGCTGTGAAAAATAAAGGGGACTGCATGAGATTTCTGCTGATTTATCCGAAATGGGAAAAGCTGGACCGTCAGACGTCGTTCATCCTCCCGCCGCACGGGCCGGTGGTGATGGCCGCGGCTCTGCCTCCCGATGTCGATGTGGCGTTTATCGATGAAAATGTCGAGCCGGTGGACCTGGGCGCCGGGGCCGATTTTGTGGGCGTCTCCATGATGCTCACCGCCCAGGTGAAGCGCGGCTGGGAAATCGCGGATGCGTTCCGCGCCCGGGGGATTCCCGTCGTCTGCGGCGGCATCGCCGTGATGCTGCACGCCGAAGAATGCCAAAAGCATGCCGACGCGGTTTTTTTAGGCGAAGCCGAAGGACGCATGGAGGAGGTTTTCGCCGATTTCAAAGCGGGCAAGCTGCGGAAAGTTTACAACTACATGCAGAACTTTCCGCCGATCGAAAGCGTGGGAACGGCCCGGCGCGGCATTCTGAATCGCGGCATGTACAACTACCGGGGCGTCCAGATGGTCGATCTGGTGCACGCCTCCCGCGGCTGCCGCTTCAACTGCTATCCCTGCGCCGTTCGATTTCTGGGCGGCCGGAGCTTCCGTCCCCGTCCCTTCGAGCGGGTGGTCGAGGAAATGGCGTCGATCGACAACAACCGCCTGTTCATCGTGGACAATTCGCTGGCGCAGGACCGCGACTGGGAAATCGGTCTGTTTCGGGAAATGATTCCGCTCAAAAAGAAGTGGTGCTGCCATCCGATTGAAGAAGACGACGAGGTTCTGGATCTGGCGGCGCAGGCCGGCGCGTGGTTTGTCTATCAGACGATTTTCGACTCGTCCGACTACATCCGCAACCGGATCAGGCGCTACCACGACTTCGGCATCGCCGTGGAGGGCAGCATTCTGCTGGGACTGGACTATCACACGGAAGACTATATCAAACGGTGGATGGACTTCCTTTTGGAAATCGAGCTGGACATGGCGGAGTTCACGATTCTCACGCCTTTTGTCCACACGCGCACGTTCGACGACCTGCACAAAGAGGGGCGGATTTTCTCCTATGACTGGAACGATTACACCTGCGGCAAGGTCGTTTTTCAGCCCAAAATGATGACGCCGGAAAAGCTCCAGGAAATGTACCATTACTGCTGGGACCGCTTCTATGAGGAAGAGCCCGCCAATTATAAAATGTTCAAGATGCTCAAACAGGTCATGGAAAAAGAAAAAGCGGACGGCACGTACAAGCCGCGGGTAAGGACTTGAAGGGCAGGGCTCATGAAGGAGATCAAACGACCATGAAGAAAATCGGCAAAAAGGCCGCCCTCGTCATTGACGGCGGCCCGGTCCGTTTTGAGGAAATGATTGCCGTCGCCATCGACGGCCTGCCCGTCAGGATCAGCCGTTCACGCGCGTTTCTGAAGCGGATGGCGGTAACCGAGCAGGCGCTGATGACCTCTTTGAAGAAGGGCGTCGCCATTTACGGCGTGAATACGGGCTACGGAAAATCCTGCGGAAACCGGATCGACCTTGCGGCGGCGATGAAAAACGGCCCCAACATTTTGAAATTTCACGGCTGCGGCACGGGCGAGTCCATCGGCATTGAAGAGACGCGCGCCGCGATGCTGGCGCGCATTCTGTGCCTGGCGCGCGGCTATTCCGGCGTATCGGTCGCCCTGCTGGAGCAGATGGCCGCCTTCTTGAACGAAGGCATCACACCCGTCGTGCCGTGCGAGGGGTCGGTCGGCGCCTCCGGCGATTTGACGCCGATGTCCTATATCGGGGCGGCGCTCGCCGGTGAGCGGGAAGTGTTTTACGAAGGCTTCGTGATGCCGGCAGCGAAGGCGCTGAAGAAGGCCGGGTTAAAGCCCTATGTTTACCGGCCCAAGGAGCCGTTGTCGATGGTGAACGGCACGACGACCATGACGGGGATCGCAGCGGTCTGCATCGAGAGGGCCTATCGGATTCTGGACGCCGCGGTTTACGCCACCGCGCTGTCGGTGCACGCGATGAAAGGCAACGCCCATCATTATCATCCGGTGATTTCCGAAGCCAAGCCTTTTCCCGGCCAGACCGGCGTCGCCCGGAAAATCGCCCGCCTGCTCGATTCGAAAGTGTCCGCGCGCCGGCTCGAAGACGACGCGCTGGAAACCCTGCAGGACCCGTATTCGCTGCGCTGTGCCCCGCAGATCCTGGGGGTGCTGGCCGACGCGCTTTCCTGGATTGTCCCGTGGGTGGAAATCGAGGCCAATTCGTCCAACGACAACCCCATCTTCGATCCGGCAACCGGCGAAGTGCTGATGGGCGGCAATTTCTACGGCGGGCACATCGCCTTTGCCATGGACGGCCTCAAGGCGGCGCTCGCCTCCGCCGCGGACACGTGCGACCGGCAAATTGCGCTGCTGGTCAATCCCAACACCAACCGCGGTCTGCCGGGCGACCTGGTGCGGAAAAACGGCGCTTCTCAGGGCCTGCGCCACGGCTTCAAAGCCATGTCGATCGCGTCGTCGGCGCTGGCCGCCGAGGCCCTCAAGGCCACGATGCCCGCCGCGTCTTTCTCGCGTTCGACGGAGTCGCACAACCAGGACAAGGTCAGCATGGGAACGATTGCGGCGCGGGACGCGGAGCGCGTCTGCACGCTGGCGGAGCGGGTGGCGGCCATTCATCTGCTGGCCGCGGCGCAGGCCTGCGACATCCGGCAAAATATCCGTGTGCGTCCGCTTTTGGAAAAGGCCCTGCGCAATATCCGGCTGGTCAGCGATCCGGTGATCGAAGACCGGCCCCTGGATGAGGACATTGAACGGATGTGCGCGGCCATCCGCTATACGGATTTCTTTCGGGGGAAAATATGAGCGCGGGCAGGAAAAGCTTTGAGGTCGGAATCCGCGTGCCGTTTTTTGACCTGGACCCCATGCAGATCGTGTGGCACGGCAATTACCTCAACTACTTTGAGATCGCCCGCGCGGGGCTCTTCGAACATTACGGCGTCGATCTCTATCGGTATTACGAACGGGAAAAAATCATTTTTCCGATCATCCGGACGGCGACGAAGCACATTTTTCCGCTCAAACACCGCGATGAGATTATTGTGAAGGCGACGCTGGCGGACGCCAACATCAAGCTGGCGGTGGATTTTGAAATCCGCAGGGCCTCCGACGGAATCGTCTGCGCGCGCGGGCGCACGGAACAGGTGGCGGTGAAAGTGCCGGAGATGGAAACGCTGTTCAGCATCCCGCGGGACATCCGGAATTTATTGGGGTTTTAAATGGAGAATCTGTTCAAGCAATCTTTTGTGGCGGGTGTGGAGCGGGTGGCGGCCTGGGCGGACCTTCTCGATGACATCAACGTATATCCCGTGGCGGACGGCGATACCGGGCGGAATCTTTCCGTCAGTCTTTCACCGCTTCGCCGGACCGACGGCGAAAAAGATAAAATCGTCCGTCAGCTTCTGCTGGCGGCGCGCGGCAATTCCGGCAACATCGCTTCGCAGTTTTTCTCGGTCTTTTACGCCGCCGATTCCCCGGGGAGCCTGAAGGAGACGGTCCGGACGGCGAACGAAAAAGCCTGGAAGGCGGTCAGCGACCCGCGGCCGGGAACCATGCTGTCCGTTTTTGATGCGCTCCAGGAGACTCTTTCCGGGCAGGAGTCCTTTCCGGACAAGGAAAGCGTAAATCGGATTTTGTCGCGCCTGGAAAAAGCCGTTCGCGAAACGAGGGACACCCTGCCCAAATTGAGAAAGGCCGGCGTCGTGGACGCGGGCGCCCTGGGAATGTATATTTTTTTTGAAGGCTTCTTCCGGACGCTGGCCGGATTGGACAACTCGTATCGTCCGGTAACGGAAATCTTTCCGGGCTTGCTCACCATTTCGCCCGCGTTTCACGAAACCCTCGAATCGGGGTATTGTGTGGACTTTGTCTTGAAGGCCGATGCGCCTGCGGAAAACCTGGCGCAAATTGCCGCCGGACAGGAAAGCGCCGTTATTTTGCGCGACGGCGACCTGTATAAAATTCACCTGCACACGGACGACCGGGAAAAGATCCGATCGCGGATGGGCGCGTTGGGCTCGGTGATGGCCTGGGAGGACGACAATCTCGCCCTGCAGATCCGCGACTTCATGAACGCCCCGGCGGATGCCGCCCTGCACATCATGACGGACGCAGCGGGATCGCTCACCCGCGACGATGCAAAGAAGCGCGGCTTCACCCTTTTAAACAGTTATCTCAATGTGGGCGACCAATCGATGCCCGAGACCTATTTTCACCCCGCTGACCTATACAGAGCCATGAGTGCGGGCGTGAAGGTTTCCACGTCGCAGGCCTCCGTGTTCGAAAGGCATCAGTGCTACGCGAGCGCGCTCGCCCGGTTCGAAAAAGTGCTCTATCTGTGTGTCGGTTCCGTTTTTACCGGCAATTACAGCGTGGCGCTGGAGTGGAAAAAGGAGCACGACCCGGAAAATCGCATGATGGTGATCGACACGGGCGCGGCCTCCGGCAGGCTGGGCGTGATGGTGCTCGCAACGCAAAGCTTCCTTGTGCGGACGAAAGACATGAACAGAACCATTGCCTTTGCCCGGGACGCGGTCGCGCGCTGCGAAGAGTATGTGTTCCTCGACAAGCTCCAGTACCTGGCCGCGGGCGGCCGGCTTTCCAAGACCAGCGCCTTTTTCGGCGATATGCTGAAAATGAAACCGGTGGTTTCCCCCCAGCCGGATGGCGCCAAAAAGATGGGCGTTGTCCGCAGCCGCGCCGATCAGATCAAAATGGCGCTGGATAAACTGGCGGCGGTTCTTGCTCCGGATGATTCCGCGCTCATCATGCTGGAGTATTCGGACAACATCGAACAGGTTTCCGAATTCCGAAAACAGGCGCAGAAGCTGTATCCGCGCGCGGAGATCATTCTCCAGCCCCTGTCGCTCACGTCCGGCGCGCACATGGGGCCCGGGACGTGGGGGGTCGCGTTTTTGAGAATAGAAGAGAAATCAGTGGATGGTGGATAGGGGATAGGGGATGGTGCCCTTCGACAAGCTCAGGGTGACAACAGAGTGTCATGGTGAGCCTGTCGAACCATGACAGGGATGGTGGATTGTGGATGGTGGATGGGAAAAACAGGCGATGGACAAGAGGCGATAGGCAATGGGCGATAGGGAAAAGCGCAGGAAGAGAACAGTGAAAAGTAATGAGTCATAAAAAACGGACAGCGAACGAACAGAAGGATCCGAAAAGCAGGCGGCGGGCGGGAAGGAATCTCGGCCGGTTCGCTTTTGTGATTCCCGCTTACAATCATGCCGCGACGGTTGCACAGGTGGCCGGAAGGGCCCGGGATATGGGATTTCCCGTTTTTGTCGTGGACGACGGATCAACCGACGATACGTCCCGGCGGCTGGCGGAAGTTCAGGGCATAGAAGTGCTTCGCCATGAAAAAAACGAAGGAAAGGGGGCGGCGATCCTGACCGGTTTCATGGCTGCTTCGCACAAGGCCGATTACGCCATCACGATCGACGCGGACGGACAGCACGATCCCGAAGACGCCATCCACCTGATGGACGCCATTCCTCTCAAAAAAAGACCCATCGTGGTGGGGGCGCGTCGGGGAATGGATGCGGTGCAGGGGGCCCACATTCCCTGGACCAGCCGCTTCGGCAGAAAGTTTTCCAATTTCTGGGTCCGGATGTCCGGAGGGCCGGAAATTTCGGATACCCAGAGCGGCATGCGGATTTATCCGCTTCCGGAATCCCTGAGTCTTCCCGTGCGGGCGAGGCGGTTCCAGTTTGAAGTGGAAATTCTGGTGCAGGCCAAAAGAGTCGGCATTCCGATCATCGAAGCGCCGATCCGGGTCGTTTACCAGCCGGACGGGTTGCGCATTTCTCATTTTCGCCCCTTTGTTGATTTTTTGCGCAATGCCAAAACCTTTACCCGCCTGATGTTTACGCGTGTTTTCGGACATCATTGACCGCGGCGTTCGGCCCCTTGCCCCGCGCCCGGTTTTCCCTTGCCAGCCTTCGGGAAATGTGGTTTAAAAACCGCCAGGAGAGCAGAAAATAATCCCGACAATCTGAAGGTTTTCATGGAGCCTCGCCGATACCCCATAAGATGGTCGATTGTGCTGGTCACCGCTCTGATCGTGGGGATTTTGTTTTACTGGGAAACCAGCCATTTAAAAATTGAAACCGATATTCTCGAATCCATGCCGCGCCATGACCCGGTGCTGGCTTCCGCCCGGCGGGTCATCAGCCGGCTGCCGATCCAGGACAGGATTTTTATCAATCTGGAGCAGATGTCCGGCGACAAGGATGCCCTGGTCGAGGCGGCAAGGCTCGTTGAGGACCGGTTAAGCAAAAGCGGTTTGTTTGAACGAGTCGGGATCGCCGATGAGGCGGGCGCCTTTGCGGAGCTGATGGCGCATGTCCGGGAGCATTTGCCGTCGCTGCTCTCCGCGCAGGATCTCGAACGGAAAATCGCGCCGCTCCTCACGCCGGAAAAAATCCGGGAGGCGATGGCGGAAAACCGGCGCAGTCTCGGGGAACTTCAGGGGATCGGCCGGGCGGAAATGATCGCCCGGGACCCGCTGGGTTTTTCCTCGGTGATCCTGGAGAGAATGTCCGCGCTGCTCCCGGCCGGCTCCGCCCAATTTTACTCCGGCCGGTTTCTGTCTTCCGACGGACGCCACGCGCTTATTATCGCGCGCCTGGCCGGCTCCGGGACGGACACGGCCCGCGCCGCGCAAATCGCAGCGCTGGTGGAAGACTGCACCCGGATGCTGATGGCGCGCGGGGATTCGAACGACCGGTATACACTGACGCCCGTGGGCGCCTACCGCGCGGCGCTGGACAACGAAACCGTCGCCAAACGCGACACACGGCTGGCGATTCTCCTGACCATGCTGGGGATATCGCTGCTTCTGATTGCGGCTTTTCCCCGACCCCTCATCGGTTTGCTGGCGCTCTTGCCCTCAGCCGTCGGGGCCATTGCCGCTCTGTTTGTCTGCTCCCTGCTGTTTTCATCCATTTCGGTGCTGGCGGTGGGATTCGGCGGCGCGATTCTGGCCTTTACAGTCGATTTGGGGCTGACCTACCTTTTGTTTCTGGACCAGCCCATGGCCACCTCCGGGCGAGAGGCGGCACGGGAAGTATGGTCGGCTGAATTCACAGCGGCCCTGACCACGATCTGCGCATTTCTGCTGCTGCTGATCAGTGATTTTAAAATCCTGGCCCAAATCGGAGTGTTTGCCGCGCTGGGCATCGCCTTTGCTTTTCTGTTTGTTCACTTCGTCTTTCCCGTTATTTTTCCGGCGATGCCGCCGGCCCGTCGCGAGGCCAACCGTTGGCTGGCGCGGGCTGTCCAAAAAATGGCCGCGCCGGCTTCATGGAAACTGATTGCCGCGCTGGTCTTCGGCCTGACGATGCTGTTTTTTGCCAAACCCGTTTTCAACGTGGATTTGCAGGCCATGAATTCCGTCAGCCCCGCAACGCTTGCCGCCGAAAAGAAATTGCAGGACATCTGGGGAAATCTCAGCGGCAGGCTGTATGTGCTTTTGGAGGCGCCGGATCTCGAGCGGCTGCAGAAGAAAAACGATCAGATGGAAGCGCTGCTTGCGGATGAGGTGCAAAACGGCAGGTTGGCCCCGGCGTTTCTTCCGACGGTTCTTTTTCCCACCCCGGAGTCGGCCGCCCGTCATTTTGCCGCGTGGCGGGCATTCTGGACGCCCGAGCGCGTCGGGGCGCTGCGGACGAACCTGGGCGCGGCGGCTGTGGAAAACGGCTTCGCGCCGGACGCGTTTGATTCATTCTGGTCGATTTTTCAGACGGATCGACCGGGTGTCTTTTCGATTCCGCCGCGGCATTTTGAGATGTTGGGCATCGCCCGGACATCCGAAGGTTACGCGCAGCTCACGCCGATGGCAGCCGGAAAACATTACAAGGCATCGGAATTCTTTGCGCGGCTGGCCGGCGCCGGGCAGGCCAGCCTGTTCGACGCGGATTGGTTCAACCGCCGCCTGGGAGAATTTCTCAAAGATATTTTCGTCGAAATCGCCATGATCGTCAGTCTTGGCCTGATCGCGGTGGTATTTCTGTTTTTTCTGGACTGGCGTCTTTCGCTGGCCGTTCTGGCCCCCGTGGCTTTTGCGCTCGTCTCCACGCTGGGGACGCTCAAGCTCATCGGCCGTCCGCTGGACATTCCCGGCATTATGCTGTGGGTCGTGATTCTGGGCATGGGGGTGGATTACGCCGTTTACTATGCCTGCACGGTTCAGCGTCATCCGGATGAGGCCTCTCCCGCGATGAACACCGTCAAACTCTCCATCTTTCTTTCCGCCGCGACGACATTCATCGGCTTCGGCGTTCTGACGCTGGCGAATCACTCGCTCCTGCGCAGCATCGGTCTGGTTTCGCTTCTGGGCATCGGGTATTCCCTGCTGGGCGCGTATTTCATTTTGCCGACCCTGATGCGGAAAATTTTTTCGCCGTTTGACTTTCCCGCGGGCGCGGTTCAGCCGGCATCGCGGGAGCATGTTCGCCGCGTCCTTTTGCGCTACCGGCTGCTTCCCGGTTATCCGAGGGTTTTTGCCCGGTTCAAGATGAAGCTGGATCCGATGTTTTCCGAACTGCATCGATATGTGCAAAATCCCCGCCGGATGCTCGATATCGGCTGCGGCTACGGCGTTCCCGCGGCCTGGCTGCTGGAGCTGCATCCGGAAGCGAAGGTTTACGGCCTGGAGCCCGATGAAGAGAGGGCGCTCATTGCCCGCCGCGTGATCGGCGCGCGGGGCGACGTGCAGGTCGGGCGGGCGCCGGATCTGCCGGACGTCGAAGGTTCGGTGGACCACGTTCTGATGCTGGATATGCTGCATCTGATCGACGATAGGGAATTGCAGCTTGTTTTTCAGCGCATTCACGACAAGCTCGGACACGACGGGATGCTGGTGATCCGGGCGACGGTTCCCTCCGATCGAAAAGTCCCCTGGAAGCGATGGATCGAGACGGCCCGCTTGAAGTGGACGGGCATCCCGGAGCGCTTCCGCGGAGAAAGAGAAATCGCCGGATTTATGGAGGCGGCGGGACTTACCGTCAGGGTGCATGCCTCGCCGGTTCCCGGCGTGGAAGAAAAGTGGTTTGTAGGGGGAAAAGGCTATTAGACTGTGTTGAACAGGAGGGGAAAGAGTCCTGTCAGGTCGCCTTTGACCATCCAAGATTCATCCGTCACCATCAACTATTTCGGGAGGTGCAACACAATGTACGAGCAAAAACCATGGTTGAAGTTTTACGGCAACGTTCCGCATTCCATCGATTATCCCCGCGTCACCATGTATGAAGCGCTTTTGCAAACCGCGCGGGAGAAAGCCGACGCAGTCGCCTACGATTTCATGGGGCACGCGTCCACTTACAGGGGGTTCATTTCCGAAATCGACCGGTGCGCCGACGCGCTGGCCGCGCTGGGCCTGAAGCAGGGCGACCGCATCACCATCTCCATGCCCACCTCTCCTCAGGGCATCATCGCTTTTTACGCGGCCAACAAGCTGGGGGCGGTGGCCAGCATGATTCATCCTCTTTCCACGGCCAAGGAAATTGAATTCTACCTCAACGTCGCCAAAAGCCGCTTCGCGCTCACGCTGGACGCCTTTTACGCCAAGTTCAAGGAGGTGAAGGCCGCGACGCCGCTTCAGACGCTGATTCTGGCGCGCATTCCGGATTATCTGAGCTTTTTCAAACGCGTCGGCTTCAACCTGACCAAAGGACGGCAGATTCCAAAAGTCCCGGCGGACCCCATGGTGAAATGGTGGGCGGATCTGATGAAAGGCGGTTATCCCAGCGCCCCGCCGGCCAGAATGGATACGGACGATATGGCCGTGATCCTCTACAGCGGCGGAACCACGGGCGTTCCCAAGGGCATCATGCTGTCCAACATGAATTTCATTTCCGAGGGGAAAATGGTGTCGGAATGGGGGAAGCTCGACGACAACGCGTCCGTGCTGGCCATTTTGCCGATCTTTCACGGCTTCGGCCTGGGGGTCTGCATCAACGCCTGCTTCATGGGCGGCGGCAAAAGCATTCTGGTGCCGGTCTTTACCCCCGAGACGGTCGCCGATCTGATCCGTTCGCGAAAGCCGTCGTTTGTCATTGGTGTGCCGACGCTCTTTGATGCGCTTTCGCGCAATCCCAAAATGCACAAGGCGGATTTGAGCTGCCTTCGGGCGACATTTTCCGGCGCGGACACGCTGCCCCGTCCGGTCAAGGAGCGCTTTGAAGAAATGGTCAGGAAGCAGGGCGGCAACGTTCAGCTTCTGGAAGGCTACGGACTTACCGAGGCCGTCACCGCCATCATGGCCACGCCCATCGGCTGCTACCGCGAAGGCAGCATCGGTGTGCCTTTTCCGGACATGCTGGCCAAAATCGTGAAGCTCGACACGATCGAGGAGGCGCCGCTGGGCGAAGAAGGCGAAATCTGCGTAGCCGGCCCCGCCGTGATGATGGGCTATCTCGATCAGCCCGAAGAAACCGCCGCCACGCTCCGGAAGCACGCGGACGGCCGCATCTGGCTGCACACCGGCGACATCGGCACGATGGACGCCGACGGGTTCTTCTATTTCAAGCTTCGCCAGAAACGGATGATCAAGTCCTCCGGCATGAATGTCTATCCCGCTCAGGTGGAAGAGCTGCTCTACAAGCATGACAAGGTGCGCGACGCCTGCGTCATCGGCGTGCCGGACGAAGCCCAGGTGCAGGCGGTGAAGGCGTTCGTCGTTCTGAAAAATCCTGCCGAGGCGGGCCCGGAAGCGGAAAAGGAGCTCATCAACTATTGCCGCGAGCACCTGATCAAATGGAGCTGCCCGCGCTCCATCGAATTCCGCAACGATCTGCCCAAAACGCTGGTCGGCAAAATCGCCTTCAACACGCTGGAGAAGGAGGAAATCGAGAAGCTGAAAAAGGAAGGAAAATTCGCGGGGTAGGGCGATAAACGTTCAATGGCCTATTGTTTATCGCAGGGGCGAAAGATGTTTCGCCCCAACGCCGAAAGATTTTTCGCCTTTGGGGAAACGATGAGAGAGCTTTGAAAAATGTCATTTCGAGGAGTGTGAGCGACGCCTAATGTCATTTCGAAGGAGCGTGAGCGACGAGAAATCTAAAGATCCCTCATTGCATTCGGGACATGGATTTCTCCCTTCGGTCGAAATGACAAAGAAGAAGTCGAAATGACAAAGAAGAAGTCGAAATGACAAAAATGGCCGTTATTCAAAGCTCTCGATGATGGAACCGGTATCAGGATGAATTCCACGGCGGCAAGAGGCAATCATGATAAAAAGGCATTTTGAGGAAATGGAGATATGATAAACTACCGCGATCGTCATCACCGGCGCTCTCTTCGTCTGTCCGGCTATGATTATTCGCAAAACGGGGCCTATTTCGTTACTGTTTGCACACAGAATAGGGAATGTTTATTTGGCAAAATTGAAAACGGTGAGATGCGGTTGAATGATGCAGGGCGAATCGTTCTTGAGGAATGGGTAAAGACCGCTGAAATCCGGTCAAACATAGAATTGGATGAATGTGTGGTGATGCCAAACCATTTTCACGGAATTTTGGTTGTTTCCGATCGTAGGGGCACGGCGCGCCGTGCCCCTACAACGCGCCGTGCCCCTACAACGCGCCGTGCCCCAACAACGCGCCGTGCCCCAACAACGCGCCGTGCCCCA
>Ga0255340_1004161_pt1 | contig 14313 bp, 9 predicted proteins | sample wastewater_treat_7_FD_192417 | JGI IMG/M metagenome (GOLD analysis project Ga0255340, IMG submission 192417) | Wastewater microbial communities from Lulu Island WWTP, Vancouver, Canada - plant10 | ecosystem: Engineered > WWTP > Wastewater > Unclassified | place: Canada: Vancouver, British... | reverse complement strand
CGCTCGGGAACGTGATGCTGCCTTCCACCACTGCTGTCAGCGCGTCTGTGCCTACCAGACCGTCCACATCATACTTGTCCCAGCTCTGCGCCGTACCGGTGTAGATGAACGCCTTGTCCTGAGCGGTCACCGTCACTGCCTTCGGATTGATCGTCAGCGTGCCGGCCACCGTCGTGATCGCGTAGTTCGCCGTCACGTCCACAGCGCCGTGCATGATCTGGTAGCCCGCCGCGATCGGGTTGTTGCCGGAATGCGTGTCCGATACATCGGTCACGCTCCCTGTCGCCGTCGCCACAAGGCTGTCACCGGGCAGAAGCGCGCCCTCAGTAACCGTCACCAGCGGGTTCGCGTGCGCGTTCCCGTCATATGTCCAGCCCTGGCTCGCCGCCGTGATCGTGATCGCCGCCTGCGCGTTCGTCATCGTCAGCTCGCCGTTTACATAGCTGACCGTATAGTTGCCGGGCGTGCCTGTCGTAAACGTATGGCTCTTGACCTCGTTCACGACCGGGCTCTCGCTCGGGAACGTGATGCTGCCTTCCACCACTGCTGTCAGCGCGTCTGTGCCTACCAGACCGTCCACATCATACTTGTCCCAGCTCTGCGCCGTACCGGTGTAGATGAACGCCTTGTCCTGCGCGGTCACCGTCACCGCCCTCGGATTGATCGTCAGCGTGCCGTCAACAATTACAAATCTGATGTTCGTGAAATTGGCATTATTGTTCGTGAAGTCAGCAGGCTTCAGCTCCATGTTGTAGGTGCCCGCGTTTTTGCCGCTCACGCTCGCCGTGCCGGAGAACGTGAAGTCAGTCTCCTTGTACAGCGGGTTGCTGATGCTGGTCACCGTGTAGCCGCTCACCGTCTTTTCAGTGCCGTCATACGTTTCGGTGCCGCTGTTTTCTTTGATCGTGACAATTACTTCGTCAGTCAGAGCGGTGATGCTCAGCGTGCCAAACACATGCTCTCCCTGTGTAACAGAAGCTGCAACTCCAACCGTAAATGTATTGTTGTTGTTGGAGTTGTCGCTGACCGTCTTGACTCCGTCAAGGCCTTTTCCTGTAGGAGTAATCGTAACAACTGTACCATCGCTCAGCGTAAAGGAGGTCTGCCCCTCGGTTCCTGTGATTGTTTCGCTGCCATAAACCAGGGTGTACTGCTGATAGGTGTGGCTGTTGCCATCATATATCCAGGACTTGGTTCCGGATGTCACCGTCAGAACCGGAGCCCACATAGCATATAGTTCATTGGAACCATCCGCATCAACTATCGCAGACGCCCCGGGGCTAAATGAATCGCCTGATCCGTCAGCATTTGTATTCCAGCCTAAAAACTCGTAATTCGCAGGAACTGACCATCCAAGATCATTATCGGACAGAGCTTTAATCGTGACTTCGCTGTTGATGGGATACGTGAATTCTTTGGAAGGCGCCCCTTCTCCGTGATTATAGTAATATGTAAGAACAGTTGGTTGTGGGATATCCCCAAACTTTGCGGTGAGCGTCATATCGCCCGTTACTTTAATTTTGTCGCCGGGCTGATAGATGACTCCGCCATTCTGCCAGCCAAGGAAAACCTTGCCGGCGGGCGGGGTCAATCCATCGGTAGACATAACATCAGCATAGGAATTCTGCGCGTAAGTCTTGGGGTCGGTTTTTATTATTACCGGAGGATCTCCCGGATTATCCCCATCCTTGTAGTAGGTGACCGTAAATGCCTGATTATTCACATAATAGGGATAGAGGGTGATATCGCTCAAAACCAGCGTATCAAAGTTCCAGAGAGTATACTCATCCCCGTTCTTTGTCGCCCACCCGATCCACTTGTACCCGTCCGGCACATTAACGGAGGGCAATTTATTAGGATCAACGGGTTCATTATAGGTTAATCCAACAATTACAGGATCTGGTCCCAGACCATCCATCGTCAGATAAACTGTACCAATAACCTCAGGCGGCGCCCATTTGGCATAGATCATAAGGTCGTTCGAGGGCATGATTTCCGTGGCAAAGTTGAAAGGCACGGAAAAAGCATCATCCTTATACCAGCCTTGGAATTCATATTCATCAGGAAGTACGCCGGGTTTTGGCGGTACATAACTCGCAAAACCCGATAACGGCGCTTCGTATAGTAAGGTTTCCTCTCTTGATTTCACATTGTAATTGTAGAAAGCAAGTTTATAGGAGTTGCGCTTATGGCGAACCTCGAGTTTACTAGTATAAGATGCGCTGCCATCTGGAGATGCTGATCGCCAGCTGCCATTATCCGCGCGATACTGGTAAACCGTAAAGCCAGTGTACTTGTTTGTAAAGTAGAACGTACCGCCACTGGTTGTACATGTATTTGCCACAGCCCAGGTGCCATCCAGGTTTTCTTTGTAATGAATAATCTGGGCAGTTCCTGATAGAGACTGTGCATACGTATTGATATATGTACTAGACCCAAAATTAGTAAGATTATCAAAAATGAATGCATCAAGGAAAGTTAAAGTCGTACCATAAGGAGAAGAAGCATTTTGAGTCCAACGATGATTTGAAGGCCAGGTATACCCATTCTGAGCAAGGGTCTGGCCGTACAAACCAGTATACTCTCCATCCTCCGCTCCGGATTGACCGTTCCTGTGAAAATCTATCGTCAGCAGATTTCTGTCGTAATACACATTCAGGATGGTCGTTCCATCCCCCTTGACCACCACAGACACCGACTTGCCGCTATTGTAGTGGAAATTTGGGTAATTCTTATTCCCGTCCGCTGTTGTCGGTGAAACGGTCGCTCCTGAAGCGGCAGTTCTTACTGCTGATTCGGCATAATCGTAAGTCTTTGCAGCCTCAGCTGCGTTTTTGCTGTCATTAACCGACTGCTTCCAGAACACAACGGTGTAATTCGTGTTATTAGCAGTCCAGACAGCATAAATTGTCATGTCTGCCGTCAGTGGCGCGTTAAAGAGGTAGGGTGTCGCCCCTCCCTGGGTCTCTGACCAATGTTTGAAAGTATAACCCGGGCGGGTCGGCGGCGTGGGTGCCGTTGGCGGGGTGTTCGGTACTACAAACTGCGGCTCAATATAGGTACCCTGATCTCCCGACACAAAGTAGAGATAGTTGCCAATCTCAATCTTGGGCCATAGCTGCTGGTTGGCAGTGCCAATGATATAAGTGCTTCCAACAGGGCCGTCCGTCAAGCCCTGATCCTTATACCACCCTGTTAAAGCCTGATTGGAAGCGATCGGCGGCTTGACATCGGTGGTGGAAACAGATTCGCCCGTTATGCCTTCCTTGGTTTTGAACACGCGGGCGTCGGTCCCGACGCTATCCATGAAAAAGACATAGTAGACTTTTTGAAACCTGGCTGTTGCGATGATGGTTTCCGTGCTTGATACCGTGACCGGCAGCGCAAAGTCTATCTTGTCCTCTCCCACATACCAACCCAAAAACTTATGGTCGGCTTTTTCCGGCGCGGCAGGCTCGGTGAGAAGCTCGTTATTTTTGACAATTTGCCTGTCCCTTTCATCACCATCAACCATGAAGATATAGGTATGAGTAGGAATGTCCGGATTCACAAAACCAAGAAGTTGAAAAGAACCGCTGGGAACATATTGATCTGTAGGGATTAGAATTGCGAGCGCATTAATTGGCAACAGGCCCCATGTCAGAGCCAGCGCAAGCGCAAGCGCCGTAAAACGTTTCAAGCTATGCCTCATGGTTTCCCTTTCCTTTCTGTGGGCGAATGCGCCCCCATGGATTGTTCGTGTCTGGGGAGCGTCAATCATTCGCTGCGCTTTGCAGCAATTCGTCATCAATTTCTACAGCAGAAATATGAATCATGATGCGCCAGTAATCCATGTAGTTTTCTTCGGTCACTTCAAAGCTGCAGAACAGGTTGTTTTCACCAACCATATCAAACCAGGTTGCATCATCCTTGCTTTGCTGCCACTGTGCAGTAAAGATACAGTCATCATATCCTTTAAGCACAGCAATCAGTGTGACCATATCCCCAAAGTACAGCTCATCTCCATCGTAACTGGCGTATATGCTTATGGTGCGGCCTTCATTCGTTTCATCAAGAATCTCTGCGATAAGCTTTGCGTTATACGGCAGTTGATCCTCGCTTATAATATCATCGCCGGACAATTCCCTGGGAGCTTCTTTTTGTTGCTCTGCTGCTCGCTCAGGCTGTAAAGCAACATCCAGTGTATTGGCAGAATCCAGACAGTCCTCTGGATCAGCCGCCGATTGAGGCTCATCAACATCGTTTTCTTCAGCTATCGGCTCCTCAATAGCCGACTCTTCAGCCGGAGTTTCTTCGGAAATGTTCTCCGGTGCCATTTCTTCTGCAGGCTCTTCCGTCATCTCTTCATCCTGCGGTACGGGGGGATCCTCAGCGGGAACCTCATCCTCCCCTTCTGTCAAAAGCTTTTTCCGCAGAAGTTTGTTGAAGACAATGGCCTCATTGCTGATATCTTCCGTAGCTGCAGGTTTCTCTGCTGCAGGTTCTTTTACTTTATCTACTGCTTCAGGGACCTCTGCAGCAGGCCGCTCAACTGGAGGGCCTTCGGTCGCAGGCTCTTCGGTTGTGGGCTCTTCCGCTGCAGGTTCCTCCGCCTTGGGTTCATCAACCGCAGCAGCTGGAAGCTTGACAGATTTGGCAGAAGGAACCTTTCCCTTCGTACTCGCAAAAGAATTCAGTACGGGCAAAGACAACATGGTGAATGCCAAAAGCATTGCGATGAGTAACATCATACGATTTTTCCGATTGATAAGACGCTTCTTCACTGCTGATCTCCTTTACCTGTTCCCTTACATTTTATACACCGGTGCAAAAGTATTAATCTTCACCCGGATATTATACACCCCAGGTTATATTACATATTATCAGCAGATACGCAGTTAATCAAGTGTTTCGCAAACAGGCGTCCTTGAATATTTATTCGTTGTTTTTTCCTCGTTTTAGAAATATTTTTATACATTCAGCAGGATTTCAGCCCAATTGCCGGCACAGCGGATAGAAAAATTTCTTTCAGCTTGATTCCTAAGCGGCCGTCATTCACCTTTTTCTCGAAAATTTCTTTGTAAATTTTAATATTTCTTTCTCAAACGATCACTCGCTTGAATTAACAAGCGAGTTGGGGGGTTGTTTGAAGTTGTCGCACTTTCTTTGCAATATAAAAAATAGAATAGAAGTTTTACTGTTTGAGGGACAATTACTCCAAAAACCGTTATGAAATCAATCTTTTTAGACCTTAAACAACATGCATTTATCATTTTCCCCTGACGAATCGCTTAAATACCGGCTCGTCAATTCAATCCACATGACAGGCAGCAGTTGTTCGTTTAATACTATCTCCAAATCTCCGTCTATATCCGTCCAATCAAGCGTTGAATAGCTCCTTGACCTTGTCCAGAAAGCCTTTGCGCTTTTCAAATTCACGCCCGGTGCATTCCTTGTCAAACTCACACAGCAGCTCTTTCTGCCTGTCGGTAAGCTTTTTGGGAATCTCCACCTTTACGCGCACCACCAGGTCGCCGCGGTTGCTGCCATGCAGCTGCTGAACGCCCTCACCGCGAATGCGGAAGAGCGCGCCATCCTGGGTACCCTCCGGAATCTTGTGGTTGACCCTGCCACCTTCAAGCGTGGGGATCTCCAGGGTGGCGCCCAGCGCCGCCTGGGTAAAGGAGATGGGCATCTCCAGGTACAGGGTGGTTCCCTCGCGGCGGAAGAGCCTGTGGGGCTTTACTGACAGCGCGATCAGCAAGTCCCCATTGGGACCTCCGTTTCTCCCGGGTTCTCCGTCACCGGACAGCACAAAGACCTGGCCATCATCGGCGCCTGGCGGGATGGTGAATTTGGCTGTGCGCTTGCGCCGCACACGCCCGGACCCCCGGCAGGTGGTGCAGGCATCCTTGATGGTCTGTCCGGTGCCGCCGCAGGCTGAACAGGTGCGTACGGTCACCATGAAACCGCCGCCGGAACGCACCTGTCCGGTACCGTGACAGACAGAGCAGGTGACCGGCTCAGCGCCATCCTTGCCGCCGGTGCCCTTGCAGGTATCACACAGCTCCGCGCGCATAAACTCCAGGGATTTGGACGCGCCGAAGGCAGCCTCCTCAAACTCAACGCGCACGTTGATCTGGATGTCCCGCCCGCGTGTTGGCGCGTTGCGCCGCTGCTGACCGCGCCCGCCGGCGCCGCCAAAGAGCTGGTCAAAGATGGATTCAAAGCCGCCAAAGCCGCCAAAACCACCCTCAAAGCCGCCAAAGCCGCCCATTTGCGGCGGCCCGTCCATTCCAAACTGGTCATAAGCCGCGCGCTTTTGAGGGTCTGAAAGCACCTCATTGGCCTCGTTGATCTCGCGGAAGCGCGCCTCGGCCGTTTTATCGTTAGGGTGCAAATCCGGATGGGACTCCTTGGCCAGCTTGCGGTAGGCTTTCTTGATATCCTCCGCCGTGGCTGTTTTGTCCAGCCCGAGCACCTCATAATAATCACGTTTCTTTGTCATAGTCTCCTCGTGCGGCATGATGCCGTGTCATCGCCCGGCGAGCCAGCCGCTGCTGGGGATTTCCCGCGCCCGGACCGTTTGGAACAGACCCGGGCGCGAATTCAGTCTGTCTGATTAATATACCTCGCCTTCCACATCAACGCTGCCATCCGGATTGGTGTGCGGAGCATCCGTATCGGGGCCCATGCCATCCTGGGGCTGGCTTTCCTGGCTCTGGTAGAGCTTTCCAAAGATAGCATACACCTTCTGAGTGGCCTCATCCATGGCCTTCTTGATGGCGGCCGCGTCATTGCTTTCACGCACCTTTTTGAAGGCGTCAATTTCAGCCTGCACAGTGGCCTTGTCTTCCGCGGACAGCTTGTCGCCATTTTCTCGCAGCTGCTTTTCAATCTCATACTGGAAAGAATCCGCGCGATTGAGGGTCTCCACCTCTTCCTTGCGCTTCTTGTCTGCCTCGGCAAACTGCTCAGCTTCCTTCACGCGCTGCTTGATTTCATCCTCAGACAAGTTGGTGGAAGCGGTGATGGTCACATTCTGGGTGTTTCCGGTGCCCATATCCTTGGCGGTCACAGACACGATGCCGTTCTTGTCGATGGTGAACTTGACCTCGATTTGCGGCACGCCGCGGGGCGCAGCCGGAATGCCGGTCAGCTGGAAGCGGCCCAGGGTTTTATTGTCGTAGGCCATGGGGCGCTCACCCTGGAGCACATGGATTTCCACCGTGGTCTGGCCATCCGCCGCAGTGGAGAAGATCTGCGCCTTTTCCGTGGGGATGGTGGTGTTTCGCTCGATCAGCCGGGTGAAGATATGGCCTTCGGTCTCAATGCCCAGGCTGAGCGGGGTGACATCCAGCAGCAGCACATCCTTGACCTCGCCGCCCAGAACGCCTGCCTGGATAGCCGCGCCAATGGCGACGCACTCATCCGGATTGATGCCCTTGAAGGGCTCTTTGCCGGTAATGTTCTTGACCGCTTCCTGCACCGCGGGGATACGGGTGGATCCGCCTACCAGGATCACCTTTTCAATCTGATTGGCCGTCAGCCCGGCGTCCTTGAGCGCTGTTTGCATCGGACCAATCGTGCGCTCAACCAGGTCGTGGGTAAGCTCATTGAATTTCGCGCGTGTAAGGGTGATGTCCAGATGCTTGGGGCCGTTGGCGTCCGCGGTGATGAAGGGCAGATTGATGTTGGCCGCCATCACGCCGGACAGGTCGATCTTGGCCTTCTCGGCGGCTTCCTTCAGGCGCTGCCAGGCCATGCGGTCCTTTTTCAGGTCGATGCCGTTTTCTTTTTTGAAAACTTCAGCGATATAGTCCACGATGCGGTCATCAAAGTCGTCCCCACCCAGCTTGGTGTCGCCGTTGGTGGCCAGCACCTCAAACACGCCATCGCCGATCTCCAGGATGGACACGTCAAAGGTGCCGCCGCCCAGGTCGTATACCAGGATCTTGTGGGGATCGTCCTTGTCCAGGCCGTAGGCCAGGGAAGCCGCGGTGGGCTCGTTGATGATGCGCATCACTTCAAGTCCCGCGATGCGGCCGGCATCCTTGGTGGCCTGGCGCTGGGAGTCAGAGAAGTAAGCGGGCACGGTGATGACGGCCTGGTTGACCGTCTCTCCCAGATAGCTTTCCGCGTCCTTCTTGAGCTTCTGAAGCAACATCGCGGAAATCTCCTGGGGGGTAAAATCCTTGCCGTCAATGGTCACCTTGTGATTGCTGCCCATTTGACGCTTGATAGACGAGATGGTGCGCTCAGGGTTGGTGATCGCCTGGCGCTTGGCGATCTGGCCAACCAGCCGCTCGCCTTCCTTGGTAAACGCAACGACGGACGGTGTGGTCCGCGCGCCTTCAGAGTTGGTGATGACAACCGGCTCCCCGCCTTCCATCACAGCGACGCAGGAGTTGGTGGTGCCCAGATCAATGCCGATGATTTTTGCCATGTGTGTTTCCTCCAAATTTCTAACGATTCATTAATTTCAGTGTGATTTATGGTATCAGCCCGGAACAACGCGCACCATCGCATGCCGCAGGACTGTATCACCCATTTTGTATCCTTTGAGAATGACCTCGCTGACTGTCCCCGGCGCGCCGTCTTCGGGCTCGGCCTGGGCGACTGCATCCTCCAGGTTGGGGTCAAAGGGCTCCCCCACCCGGGAGATGACGCTGATGCCACGCGCAGCGAGCGTGTCCATCAGCATGCGGGCAACCAACTGCACGCCGGTGTACAAAGGGTCGCCCTCACGGTTTTCCTGCAGGGCGCGCTCCAGATTGTCCATCACCGGCAACAGGGTTTTGATGAAGGCGCGCGCGCCATCGTCAAAGCTCTCAGCCGCCACCTGGCGGTTGCGGCGGCGGAAGTTGTCAAAATCCGCCTGGACGCGCTGCGCCATTTGCAGGTACTCGTCCCGCTGCTGTATGGCCTGTGCCAGCTGCTCCTCCAAGCTGACCTCGTCGATGCCAGCCTGGTCTTCAGGCTGCAGCTCTTCAGGCTGCAGTTCTTCCTGTAGTTCCGGTTTTTTCTTGGTCATAGTTCCTCCAGTGTTAGATGGTGTTGAGCATGTCGCTCATTCGCCGGCTGACTTGCCGAAGCGTCGAAAGCACGCGCGCATAGGGCATCCGGGTGGGACCAACCAATCCGATGGCACCGCGCTGGCCGCGGCTGAGGCTGTATTGCGCCAGAGCAATGGAGCAGGATTCCATTTCAGGGATGCCGCTCTCCGGCCCGATGCACACGCTGATATCCTCGCCCTCGGCCCGGCGAATCAAGGTCAACAGACGCTCCTTGTCATCCATGACACCCAGAAACTGCCGGGCCTTCTCAGCGTCCTGATATTCAGGGAAGGCCAGGATGTTGTGCGCGCCGCAGACCATCAGGCTGTCCTGAGCGTTCTGGCGGTCCATCTGGCTGGCTAAATCGCTGATGCCTTGAAGCACGTGGGGATCGCTTGGCAGATGCATCGCAAACTCCTCCAGGAGCGACTGAACCTCCTTGAGGGTGCGGCCTGTGAAACGTTCGCTCAGCATGCGGCTGATGGCATACAAGGCGTCGGCATCCAGATAACCCGCCACCTGCACCATGGTGTCCCGGATGATTCCGCCATCAGTCACAATCACCAGCAGGGCAAGCGCGGTGGATACCGGAACGAGCTGCAGGGTAGCGATGCGCAAATCTGACTGCGCAGGCATCATCACAAAGGACGCCAGTCCGGTCATCTCCGCCAGCGCCTGAGCCGTGCTGCGGGCTAAATCCTCAAGATGGCTGACTTTGCGGACAAAATCGCGCCCTGCTTCTTCCTCTTCGCCATTTCCCGCTTCCTCCAGCAGCTTGTCCACATACAGCCGGTAAGCGCGGGCGCTGGGCACACGACCGGCAGACACATGGGGCTGGCTAAGATAGCCCAGCTCTGTCAGGTCACTCATTTCGTTGCGGATGGTGGCGCTGGACAGGTGGCTTAAGTACTTGCGAGCGACCGTCCGGGAACCCACCGGAACAGCGGTCAGGACATAATCATCAACAATGGCTTTCAGAATGCGCAGCTTGCGATCTTCCATCATCAGACCCTCCTCCGTCCGGTGTTGTTAGCACTCGATGCCGTTGAGTGCTAACCCGTCACCAATGTACCATGCATCAAGAGGTCTGTCAAGCGATTTGTCCGGCAAATTTTTACATGATTCACCATCAAAATCAATCAGTCGCATCAATGCTGGCAGCCCTTATACCGATGTGATGCCTGTTTGCATCCAAAGCGGTGTGGGATTCTATTGTCCTGCAAGGAAGGAGACCGAAGGCGTAGCCAAAGCCGTGCTGAAGGAAACTGGCACAGCGGAGCGATAAAAGACCCGGCGCGACGACTTAATATAATCGCAATCAGCAATACATACGAAAGTATGGTATGAATGCTTCATTTCACAGATAAAGTCGCTTCGGAGAGCGGCCGGCAAATTCCTTTGAACAACAGTATGTTTTAATGCCTTTCAGGTAAATTCCCGCATTGGCAAATAAGCAGCTTCAGAATCGCCGAAAGAATAATATCAGATATGTAAGGCCCCTTGTGTTTCGCAAATCAACTTGCCCCCGAAATCAATGCCGGACGGTACCAGAGCTGACCTTGTGCATCGCCAAAACGCTTGATATACTTTAATTGATCATAGTAAAACTCAGAGAAAGGAGCAGACATTGAGCGAATTTGACCCGAATCTGCGATTTGAGGAACCGCAATTGTCGTACGGCTTGCAATTGATGGAGGACATCATCGGCGGGCGCTGGAACCCGATGATACTGTTCGTGATGGAGCAGGGCGCGCGCAGTTATACCGATATCCGCAATTCCATCGCCTACATCCGCGATACCGAGCTGCAAAGAAAGCTCAGCTCATTAATCGAAAGCCGCCTGATTATGAAGGAGAGCAGCCCGGACGAGCCGCGCAGGGCGGAGTATCTTCTGACCGGCTACGGCAAGGACATCACCCACATTCTCCACCACATTATGGACATCTCCATCAAGCACAGCCAGGTAGCTAACCATATTTCATAACGTTTTTGCCTGAACCACAACAGAAACGGCTTTATTTGTCGCGGTGAATTGACAATTTGTTTACTTTTTATTGAAGCACACATGGTATAATAAAAATCGGATATATCCAATTGGATATGTCATTCATTAAAGGAGGAATATCATGAAACCGATTAAACTGCGCCTGGCAGCCATTCTGACCGCAATGGTATTGTTGCTTGGCATGCTGCCCGCCCTTGCGGAAAAGCCGGCCGTTCCCCAGTCCCCCACGATGCTTGAAATGATGCAGGAAATGATGCAGGCACTGTTTGACAGCGGCAAAAGCATCCAAACCGATCTCACCATTCAGGCGAGTCCCAAATTGCCCGAATACAGTGATATAATCGCTCTCCTCATGCAACAGATGCCAAGCGAGGTAGACGCGGCCAAACTGGCCGTTTTGGTCAGCGCGGTCAGCAAGCTCAAGGCCACCATCATCAACAACAACACTAATATTTCAGGCGTTGTAGGCACCGACCAGGCAGATCTGCTTGATTTCCAGGCCGCCATCAATGAGCAGACCCTGGAGAACAGCATCACCAGCAGCCTGCTGCCCGGCGTTTTCCTGAGCTTGGATCCTGCCATGATGAGCGAGATGAGCCCCACAGACGGGACAGACCCTGAGCAGATGATTGCCCCCTATATGGAAGCGTTCATGGCGTATCTCGTTTCAATCGAGGCGGCTGCCGTAAAAGAGGAGGGCGCCTATGAGATTCCCGGATTCGGCACTTTCACCAGTCGTTCTCAGCGGAAGGTCACTTTGTACATGGTGATTGACTTTTATGAAAAGCTGATTGAGATCTATCACAATGATCCTGTCATGCAAAAGCTGGTGAAGGAAGCTGCCGCCGCCGACCAGAAGTTTGCCGCTACAGGCGAATCTGCCACGTCTGAGGACCCCGTTCAGAAGCTGGCTATGATGTTGGCCTTCTTTAAATCCCAGGAGGACCAGGACGTGGTGTTGGCCACCACCTATGAAGACGGCAGCGGCAAGTCCTACACAGAGATGTTCACTCCCGAGGGAGAGATAACGAACTATAAGGCCGAACTGTTCATCAATGCTCCAAGCACACAGGACGGGCAGTATGATTCCGTGGAGGTAAGCGCCAAGATTTTGAGAAAAATAGTTCTGCCTTTCTTCAACGAAGGTGAAGCCAGCCAGCCTGCCTCCGAAGACGAAACCGGCCCAGCCATAGACTGGCAGGCAGTAGAGGATGACATCAAAAGCGGCAGCAACTTCATCGATTCCATGATCAACCTGTCCCTCTCATTCAAGGCGGAAATGCCGCAAGTCGACAGCAATCTCAACTTTAATATGCTGTCAGCCGGCATCAACGTTGGCATCTCCTGGACCGAAAGCAGCAACATGGGCTCCCTGTCAAGTAAAGGCGCGCTGAGCTTCTCCCTGATGTCGCCCGAGCCGCTGCTGACCATCAGCTATGCCGCCTCACCGGTAGACGCGCAGCCCGTCGCGCCCGTCACGGAGGGCGCGAGCCAGCTGATCATCCGCGAGGAGCAGACGCCTGAGGAAGCGGCAGTCATGATGGAGCAGATTATGGGCGCGTTCTTGCCTGCCCTTCAGGAGCGTTTTTCCGCCGCGCTGCCCGAGGAAGCTCAGGTCATCCTGAAAATGATTGAAGACGCTCAAAGCCTGACCGAAGACATAATGGAACCCGAGGTTGAACCCCAACCCGAAGCGGAGCAGGAGCCTGCCACTCCCTGATTTTTAACCGAACCATCCCCGGCCCCGCGCAAGCGGGGCTTTTTCTCTTGAAATCGTCAGCGCTCCGCAGGTATACTGACACAGGAAAGGAGGCGGGACATGAACGAACAGCAGCTCAAGGAGACCATCCTGTCCCGGCAGACGGAGTTTGCCGGAAGAATCATCACCGTGCAGCAGTGGAAGGTGGCTTTGCCCAACGGACAGGAGGCCGGGCGCGAGATTGTGCTGCACAACGGCGCCGCAGCCGTGGTACCGGTCGATCAGCATGGCATGGTGACCATGGTGCAGCAGCACAGGGTAGCCATTGGCCGCGTGACGCTTGAGATCCCGGCCGGCAAACTGGATCATCCGGACGAGGATCCTTTTCTTTGCGCCAAGCGGGAGCTGGAAGAAGAAACCGGACTGCTGGCCAAAACCTGGCGTAAAATGGCCCATGTGGTTACAACGCCGGGTTTTTGCACCGAGCGCATCGCGATCTACCTGGCGACCGATTTGCAACAGGTCAAGGCGCATACCGACCCGGATGAGTTTCTCAATCTGGTACGCCTGCCGCTCAGCCAGGCGGTCATGATGGTGGAACAGGGAGAAATCGAAGATGCCAAGACTTGTCTGGCGCTGCTGATGGCTCAGCGTCTGCTGGCACAGCCTTCGTTCCTGTGGGAAGGCATGCAACCGTCGGCCACTCAACTGCCCCATCCTCCTGCAGGCAGGGGCCATTGACAAACGATGAAACCAAGCAGGGAAAATCCCTGGCTGATGCGACGGCTGCGCGATGGCAGCAGGTCCCTGTGCGATGAGACCGCTATGGAAACGCAGGATTTAATATTGCGCCCCCTGCGGATGCGCGATGCTAGGGACTTTCATCAGTACGCGCGGGATCCCGAAGTCGCCCGCTATGTGCTGTGGGAACCGCACGCCAGCCTGACGCAAACACGCGCCATCCTGTTAGGCCTGATCACCCAAAGCCGGCAGGAGCAGCTGCATACCCAGGCCCTGGTACTCAAAGACAGCGGCAGGATGGTGGGTACGATCGGCCTGGTTTGGCGGGACTGGGAGAGCAATGCCGCTGAGGTGGGATTTTCCATGGCAAGGGACTGCTGGGGACGGGGGCTGATGACCCAGGCCTTGACGCGCTATCTTCTCTTTGTCTTCGCCTGCCTTGGCATACACCGCGTGGAAGCCCGGCACGACGCGCTTAATCCCGCCTCCGGCGCTGTAATGCAAAAAGCGGGCTTGTGCAGGGAGGGCGTGCTCAAAGAACGCTTGTTTTATAAAAACAGCTACGCCAGCGTGGTGCTGTATGCCGCCATCGCCCGGGACTGGCTCAGGGAGCACAGCAAAAACGGGTAGCCGGATCCCGAAACCTGCAGGCAAACCCGGATAAAAGCAAGATTTGAGATTTGAGAAAAAAGGCAAAATCAAAAATAGCGTGAATTCCCAAAGTAAGTTCCACAGTGTAAGAAGTGAGGAAATTACTGTAAGAAATTGGCGGAAATCAGTGTGAGAAAATGAATAAAAGGAAGGGAAACCTGGTATTGAGGAGGCGTTTTGCT
>Ga0255340_1004151_pt1 | contig 14332 bp, 14 predicted proteins | sample wastewater_treat_7_FD_192417 | JGI IMG/M metagenome (GOLD analysis project Ga0255340, IMG submission 192417) | Wastewater microbial communities from Lulu Island WWTP, Vancouver, Canada - plant10 | ecosystem: Engineered > WWTP > Wastewater > Unclassified | place: Canada: Vancouver, British... | reverse complement strand
GACCTGAACCAGGCAATCATGGTAAACCCACGAAATGCCTACCAGCGATATGATGCAGCAGTCAATACCTCGGAGGATACTCTTTATACTTACATGGGAACCCTTTTGCCCCATAATGCAAACGTAACATTCTCAGGAGCTGGAACATTAAACCCTATATGCAATGATCCAAACCTTCGTCTTATCGGAAGTGGTGTTCCCATCCTCCTTGGAGGGGCCCAGGGCATGGTTATCGGTGAAGGAACCCAGCACTCATCAGCCGGGAGCTTTGCAACCCTCATGACTACCGCAGACATGACCGAGATGAACACTGATTTTCTCAGGGCTGCGATAATGTACAGGTACGGCCCGACTCTCTACCTTGGTGTGGGCATTCCACTCCCCGTACTTGACATTGAAACAGTCAGGCGTACGGCAGTCCGTGATTCGGACATAATGATAAGTATCAAAGACTTCGGTGTTCCTTCACGAAGCAGACCGGTAATCGGCCAGGTCAGTTATGCTGATCTGAAATCAGGGACAATCGAGCTGAATAACGAAGAGATAACAACCTCGTCACTATCATCATTCCGCCGGGCAAAGATGGTGGCTAATACATTAAAACGCTGGATTGAAGAGGGGCAGATGACACTTTGCCTTCCGACAAGGTTTATTGACACCTCGAAACAGGCAAAACCTATGCGGGAGACGAGGAAGGTGGTTTTGGTCCAGGAGATTATGCAGCGTAAAGTTGTCACGATAAAGGAAGGCCAGGAAATTACTGAAGCTGCCAGGAAACTCCTTAGAGGAGAGACAAACCACTTGCCAGTTCTGAATGAACAGGGACGACTTACAGGAGTTGTCACCACCTTTGATATTGCCAAGGCAGTCGCAAGACCAGAACGAAAAGTAAAAGTTCAGGACATTATGACCAGAAATGTCATTACTACACAGGCTGATGAACCAATTGACATTGCAGCGCAGAAACTGGATCATCATCGTATCAGCGCACTTCCGGTCGTTGATGCTCAAAACCAGTGTATTGCCATTCTTCATGCAAGTGACCTTGGTAAACTATTCAAACCAGGCGGAGGGAGACCATGAAATTATTGGTCAGGCTCATCCATGATAGCAAACCGATTATTGCCCAGGTCGTAAAAGACACAGGAGTTCTGATTAACGTAGACAGGGCAAGATCAGATGCTCATGAAGGGGAAGAGGCACTTGTTGATGTCCCTGACGAGGCATGCATCCAGGTTAGCGAACGGATGAGAAGCCTTGGTGCTGAAGTCAGGATACTGGAAGAAGGAATAAGACATGATGAGGAGGAATGTGTCGACTGCGGGGCATGTATTTCCATCTGCCCAAAAAAAGTCTTTTCCTTTGACGAAAACTGGAAATTGCTGGTTGAAACAAGAAAATGCATTCTTTGCGGACGATGCATCATCAGCTGTCCCCATTCAGCATTGTCTTTAAGTTATTAAACTGAATGACAATCCGTCATCATTTTGAACTCAGGGAGACTGTTGCCACTATCCTTGCCGATGATGAAGAAGTAATAGATGTGGCCTGTGAAGGGATTCGCAAGGCAAGACATGAAATCGAGAGATATATCATTCAAGATCCTTTTTTTAATTTAAGCCTGGAACCACTTACAATTAAAGAGGGACCAGGCATTATTCTGAACATGGCTTTCGTTTCATTGAAAGCTGGTGTCGGACCTATGGCTGCTGTCGCCGGAGCTGTTGCCCGAGCCGGGGTGAGTGCAGCAGAGGAAAGCGGGGCAACCTTTTGCATTGTTGACAATGGAGGAGATATTGCCATGATAACGGACAGGCCGGTCAGGGTCGGCCTTTATGCCGGCAGCTCATCTTTATCAGGGAAATATGCATTTCTAATTCCCCTAAAAAAAGAGATCTTCGGCATATGTACTTCCTCGGCGACTGTTGGACATTCACTTTCATTTGGAACGGCAGACAGCGTCACTGTATTCTCTTCTGATCCGGTTCTTGCTGATGCCGTAGCTACTGCAGTCTGCAACTTACTGTCAGTTGAAGATCAGTCATGTCTTGATGATATCGATCCACAGATAGAAGGAATTTTTGCCGTACTTGGTGAAAAGAGTATCACCTGGGGCAAAGTTCCTCCAATCATCAGGATAGAGAGCCGTGAGGAACTCATTACCGCCGGGGGCTTAGGCTTTTTCCCTGATAAGTCAATATGAGGTATGATAAGACATGACAAACATTACCCCGATTATTGTGACACTTGACTTTCTCGAGTTCCCTGATACATACACATGCAGGGGCGGAGATAGAACCCCGGCTATAAACATTAAAAACCTGGATGCCGGGTCGGTCGCAATCATGGTGTTTAACCCGTTTATCAAATCATGCTGTTCTTTCACCCCATGGATTATATGGAACCTGCCGCCACTTTCCCGTATCCCGGAAGGAATTCCGAAAGAGCCAAAAGTTACATATCCCGTGCAGGCAGTCCAGGGAAAAAATGATTATGGAACCATTGGGTATCATGGGCCATGCCCTCCAGATGGTGAGATGCACAGGTATCAGTTCAGGGTATATGGGCTTCTCAGCATGCTTGATCTGCCACCAGGTTCAGGAAAAGATGAACTAATTCAGGCGATGAAAGGCCACGTTGTTCAATATGGAGAGACCGTGGCTTTGGCACGGTAGCCTGCCCGGCTGTTGATCTTTAGTGAACTGAAAGCTCTGGTTCTAATAAAGCCACGGAACTATCAGTTATCTCTGGGACTAAATCAACAACCATCGGCGGGACAGCACCTGACTGGCGGTTCTTAACCGGACAATTCCAGAACGGGTATGGGCACTGACGATGGCATTTCTCTTCAGAGCACACAGGCATCCCGTGAAGAAACCATAGATACAGGCAATGTGGACGGTTAGGAACTTTCTTACTCTTTACAGTCACTCTGCACCGACTTCCTGCTGTTATCAATAGTATATTTTCTATTAGAAGCCTTTTAAGGTTTCGAAATCACGGAACAGGCCTTCAGTTATCATATCTGTTTCTGGCTATCAAAAGAACTGCAATTAAGGCTGCAACAGATGCAACACTGCTCATAATCCCGGATCTGGTTGGCAAGGGTCTCGGAGTTTCTACCGGAGGCGTGGAAGCGGACATGGTTACAGGGGCTTGCACAGGATTTAATAACGCGGATATACTGATGGTCTGTTTATCCTGGACATTAACCTTGCACAAGTAATCTATGTAACCTTCCTTTCGAACAAGTAATGTGTGTTCTGCCGGGGACACACCACTTAGGGTCAGCGGGGTAAAACCACGATATTCATTATCCAGGAATACCCCCGCTCCGGAAGGTTCTGATTGAACATGTATCAAGCCTGCTTTCTGGTATCGTTCCCCGATCCTTACCATGTCAACTTCGACATAAGTTGTTCTCCCTTTTGAAACATATACATCCTCTGAGTAATCGTAATATCCTGAATATTTCAGGCGAAGGGTGTAGGTCCCGGGCCTGATATTATCAAATGTCAGGTAACCAGAGTATGGAGTATAGCCCCTAAACCTGTTATCAAGGTAGACTTCGGCCTGGTGCGGGGTACTGGAGATCTTCAGGATGCCATCAATGTATGAATCGTAACCCCATTTACGGTCATATTTATCATAATACGAGGGGCGATAGTGATGGTCATCATACCACCTGACTAAAGGAGTCGGTTCATAGTACCTGTGCACGGGGTAACTAACCGGTGGAGAGTATTCACGGGGGGGCGGATTATAAACAGGTTTGGGTTGAGGGGGGTTTTGTGGATAGTAAGGCTCGGCTACTCCTGTGTCCTGGTACTGAGTCATTACAGGAACCACCTGCACTGGTTCTTCACAGGTTCCAGTACCTGGAGAGGGAGGAGATGACGGATAAAATGGTTCTGCAATACCTGTCCCCTGCTGGTTATAATACATCATATCTGCCTCCTCACCAGAGGCAGTGCAGGTAATAACGGAAAACATGCAGATAAAAGCCAGAAAACACACCTGTTTATTTATACATTGGAGCATAGGTTCCCTCGTTAAAAATATCTATAATCAGTATTTCAATAATGATAGATACACCTACAGGAATATATAGCATGTTGAAACAGTCAGCAATGATAAAGAAAGTCTTCTCAAAAACATGAAATGAAACTTGTATACCAGTTAATAGGTCCGGTGTTAACTACCCATCTGCCTTATTTTTAAAGGGTAAGATTTATTTCACTTAATTGTCCATATGCCAAAGGAACAGGCTTCAAAAACTCATATGGCAGCATTTCAGTATCCAGGGCTGTGGCTCTTTTTGAGGTTGATGATCATTTTAATAGTTACATCCCTTCTCATTTGCATGGTATCTGGAGACAAGAACATCTCTTTTAATTCCGCTCCTGAAATAGAGCCGGAAATTATTTTTCCGCAGGATGTACAGACAATCAATGACGAGGTAAAGAATTCACTCTTCCATGCAGAACAGGAAGTGACATACCTCCTCTCTATCCCTGCCGGTGAAAGGAATGAATATAATACAATAATCAGGCTTGAAGAGATCCTCACAAAAATGGATTCCAGCCTGCTCAAATACAAGGCACTTGCCAGACTATATCCAGATAAGGATCTTCAGAGTGCTGCATTCATGGCAGCAGAGAAACGAAATGCATTCATCCGTGATATTGCCTTGAATGATGACCTGTACCATCTAATAAAAGAGGTCAGTCCGAAGTCAGAGTACGGAAGATGGTTACATGCCCAGGAGATAAAATTTTTCAGGGTTAACGGGGCAGGGCTCACTGCTGAGAAAAGGAGAGAGCTGGCATCCCTGCACCTAAAACTTGAATCACTGCAGAATCAGCACCTGAAAAATATCAGGGAAAACAGATCAGTTACTGAAAATATCGATATCTTATCGGAAACAGTGATCCTGCGGAACAAGATTGCAGCCCTTCTTGGATATCCAACCTGGACAGATTATATAGCTGATCTGCAGGGATGGGAGATGAACAGCACCGGCATCTCATCACTGCTTAACGAATTAACACCACTTGTAAAAGAATGGATTCAACCTTTAGTTGCTGAGCTTCTGCAGAAAAAACAGGCAAATAACCCGGAGGAGAGATTTGTATATGATTATGAGGTGGAACCTTTTATTGCTTCATTGCATCGCAAAAGCCATCCACATGAGAGAGAGCTTTCATTACCATTTCACCAGGTCATCACCAGATCCCTCTCACTAATTTCCTGCCTGCTTGGTGTCAGAACAGAACAAATTACCGATTCCAGTTTGTACGCACCAGGAGTCCTCCTCTTCAGGGTATCAGATGAAAAAACCAGTGAAACGATGGGATGGTTTTACCTTGACCTGATAGATCGTGCGGAAAAATCCGGTGAATGGATGACGGTCATGATTGCCGTAGATGGAAGTAAAGAAGGTGGTGGTGGTGATGTAAACTTGTCCGGAAAACCGGCACCGGTTTTTATTGTAAGTGGAATTGTTGATGAATCATCAGGCCACCCACAATTTGACAAGGAAGATTACACCCTGCTGTTTCATGAGCTTGGTCATGTATATACCCGGATCTTATCCGTGTCAGGAGTGTCAGCACAGGTCCCTGAAACTCTTCCGGTTGAACTGACCGAGGCATCATCCCATCTTTTTGAATATCTTGCATGGACACCGGAGATCCTGTGTATAATGACTGCCCCTGATGGCTTGGATTCTGCCCGGAAGGATTGTAAAACATCAGAAGAATCTGCAATGAACAGCCCATTCTCTCCAAAGCATCTATGGAGCCTTGGAAGAGACATGACAGTCAGCATCCTGGAACATCAGCTTATGAAAACACCAGGCAATATCTCGTTTGGAGAGACATATGCAGGGATATTTACCGAAATCACCGGGGCTAAAGTAACTGACGAAGGAGGATATCTTCACGGGCACCCCCACTTTACCGGAGATAATGCTGGTATGTACTGGATATACCCTGCTGGACGTCTGTATGGAGCCATGATCTATTCAAAATTTGCTGATTATGGGTTTTTTAATCAGACAACGTGGTACGAGTTTTCTAAAATGATATTGATGCCTGATGGCAGGGGTATCAGTGCAGAGGACAGGATGAAAAGATTCCTTGATACGGATAATATCAGCATACATGAAGTAAAAAAGAGAAACTCTGACTTACCGGTGAAAATCTGGACATTTATTCCGGATTGCATTGTCAGGACAAAATCCTTGGCCTGAATATTAATGGGTGTTTTTTGTCCCTCTTTGTTGACCTGACCCTCTCATTTCCACTGGAGCGCGAAATAATTTCACGTATTTTTAAGTTTCAACGTTTTATCATAGCAGGTTTTTAGGGATAAAATCAAATAATTTATAAAAAACCCGGAAGATCAATGCGAGTGCCATTAAGCTTGGATCACTTACCGCAATCGAGAAAGAATATATAAATTACATATAATTTTTACAGAATTTTCACAATCGACGAAAAATTTTTGAGTATTTTATGGCGCGTCTGGAAAAACTGCCAGGGGCGTCTTCTGTGCTCTATCACTAACTTAAGGTTAATGTTCAGTTTTTATTAAAATTCTGTAAATTGAACTTATAATTAATTTCAACCTTAAAATCATAGATTATTGACTCATATGGATTGATACATTAATACGACCCTATCTAAAAGAATGAGAAACATATATATAGAACCCCATTGCAACAATTATAGTGAACCCTTATGAACGACCCCGCAGATACTTATCATGAGATAAAATCAGAACTGAATCAGGAAGAGGAGGAAAACCTGATTCCGAACGAATCCCCACCGGAACAGGAGAAAAATCCACTTGATTTACTCCAGTCAGAGTTTGATGACCTCAATGACAAATATTTGCGGCTTGCAGCTGACTTTGAAAATTTCAGAAGGCGCACCACCCGTGACACAGAACAACGGATTGCGCAATCTATCGGGCAGTTTGCCCGTGACATGCTTGAAGTTGCAGACAGCCTGGACAGGGCCATACAGGCTGAAGGTGGATCACATGAAGGACTTGTTCAGATCCAGAAACTGCTGGCTCAGGTAATGAAAAGACAGGGAATTGATTCATTCGAGTCGGTCGGTGAAAGATTTGACCCGGCCCGTCATGAAGCCATCGCGGTAATTCCCTCTTCCAAGGAAGAAGGAGTCATCTGCGATCAGGTCTGCAAAGGATACTGTCTGCAGGATAAAGTCATCCGTCCTGCTAAGGTTATTGTCTCGCAGGGTACAGCACCAGTCGAACAAATTTAATCATTCATATATTGGAACATCATTATGGCAACCGAAAAAATTCTTGGAATTGATCTTGGAACAACGAATTCATGCATGTCCATCATGGAAGGTGGAAAGGCAGTTGTCATCCCCAATGCAGAAGGAGGAAGAACCACCCCATCAGTGGTTGCATTCTCAAAAGAGGGAGAGCGCCTTGTTGGAAGCCTTGCAAAACGCCAGGCAATAACCAATCATCAGAACACTGTCATGTCAGTTAAGCGTGACATGGGAACTGCCAAAAAGTTTGAACTCAATGGCAAAAACTTCACTCCCCAGGAGATCTCTGCAATGATTCTGCAAAAGATGAAGACCGATGCAGAAGCATACCTTGGTGAAGAGATTAAAAAGGCAGTAATAACAGTTCCGGCTTATTTCAATGATGCACAAAGACAGGCAACAAAAGATGCAGGAACCATTGCCGGGCTTGAAGTTCTGCGTATCATCAACGAGCCTACTGCATCGGCACTGGCCTATGGGATAGACAAGGAAGACGATCACACAGTGCTGGTTTACGACCTTGGTGGTGGAACATTTGATGTCTCTATCCTGACCCTTGGTGATGGAGTCTTTGAAGTAAAAGCAACTTCAGGAAGCAATCGCCTTGGTGGTGACGACTTTGATAAACGTATCATCGACCACCTTGTTGCAGAATTTAAAAAGAAAGAGGGAATAGACCTTTCAAAAGATCCAATGGCAATGCAGCGGCTTCGTGATGCTGCAGAGAATGCCAAGATTGAATTATCCCAGACCCAGAAGACTAATATCAACCTCCCATACATCACAACCGACTCATCAGGGCCAAAGTTCCTTGATATTGACCTGACCCGTGCCCAGTTTGAACAACTCATCTCTGATCTTGTCGAAAGTACCATCGGACCAGTCAAGCAGGCACTTTCTGACTCAGGGTTCAAACCATCTGATATAGATCGTGTCCTTCTTGTAGGTGGTTCAACCCGTGTTCCTCTCGTTCAGCAGAAAGTCAAGGATCTTCTTGGGAAGGAACCGGATAAAGGGATAAATCCTGATGAGTGTGTCGCGGTTGGTGCGTCCATCCAGGGTGGTGTGCTTGCCGGTGAGACAAGTGACATTGTCCTTCTTGATGTAGCCCCACTGACCCTTTCCATCGAGACTCTTGGTGGGATTGCAACCCCGATCATCGACAGGAATACAACAATTCCGACCAAGAAGAGCCAGATATTCTCAACAGCTGCAGATAACCAGACCTCTGTTGAGATCCATGTCGTGCAGGGAGAACGTAAACTGGCAAATGACAACTTCACCCTTGGACGGTTCATGCTGACCGGTATCCCCCCGGCGCCTCGTGGAATTCCACAGGTTGAGGTAACCTTTGATATTGATGCCAATGGTATCATCCACGTGACGGCAAAGGATCTTGGAACAGGCAATGAACAGGCTATCACCATCAAAGGCAGTAAAAAACTCTCTGATGAAGAGATAAACCGCATGGTTGATGACGCAAAGAAATACGAAGAGGAAGACAACAAGAAAAAGCAGGAGATTGAAGTCCGTAACAATGCTGACATGGCGATCTTCTCTGCAGAAAAACTTCTAAAAGAGAGTGAAGAGAATATCGAAGAGGAAGACAAGACAAATATCCGTGACCATATTGAAAAGATGAAAACCGCCCTTGAAGGAACAGATTCTGAAGCAATTCAAAAACAGATGGAGGAACTTACCGAGGCGGTATTTAAGGTCACCACAAAGATCTACCAGAAAGTCCAGTCTGAGCAGGCGGCCAGGAAAGAAGAGGGTGACACCTCTTCCGATTCCGATGATAATGTCGTTGATGCTGACTTCACTGAAAAGAAGGAGTGAGCATTACAGATGGCTGCGGGAAATTACTACGATATCCTTGGCGTGTCCCGCAATGCCGATGATACCGAGATAAAAAAGGCATACAGAGGCCTGGCCCGAAAATATCATCCTGATGTGAACAAGGATCCAGGAGCAGAGGACAAGTTCAAAGAGATTAATGAGGCTTACAGTGTCCTGTCTGATGCACAAAAAAGGTCGCAGTATGATCAAATGGGACATGAGGCCTTTACCAATGCTTCTAAGGGATCCTATGGCGGAGGAGGATATGGCGGAGGGTTTAATGCAGACTTTTCCGGGTTTGGCGATATCTTCGACTTCGCCGGAGATATTTTTGGAGGATTCGGACGCCAGCGGGGACCACGGCGGGGAGACGATCTCCTCATGCGGATCGATATTACTCTTCGGGATGCCGTATTTGGCGAGGACAGGGAGATCGAAGTTATGCATGCAGAGCCCTGTTCTTCCTGCGATGGATCAGGTTCTGAGACAAAAAAGACGAAAAGCTGTCCAAAATGCGGAGGTTCAGGACAGGTACGCCAGGCCACCAAGACACCATTTGGAAACTTTATCAGGCAGTCCACCTGTGATCTCTGTCATGGAAAAGGCAGGGTTGCAGAAAAACCATGCTCAAAATGTAAAGGTTCAGGTAATGAGAAAGTCAGGAGAAAAGTATCAGTCCATATACCGCCGGGGGTTGATACCGGTATGCGTCTTCGCCTTGAGGGATATGGAGAAGCTGGCGATCATGGTGCACCAAACGGCGATCTCTACATAGAGATTCATGTCAGGCCTGAACCCAGGTTCCGCCGCGACGGCGACACTCTTCTGACAAAAATGCAGGTTTCACCTTCCCAGGCAGTGCTTGGAACCACTGTTGATGTCACCACCATTGACGGGCGGCACCTTGAGGTAAAAGTGCCGGCAGGAACACAGGGAGGAAAGAAGCTTCGTATTTCTGGCGAAGGTATAAGAAAACGCGGCCGGCCAGGTGACCTTCTTGTTGAGATAGAGGTAGTGATTCCAAAGCATGTAACAGGAGAACAAAGAGAACTTTATGAGAAGATCCTCGAGCTTGAAGGTAAAAAAAAAGTAACAAGTTCAGGAAATGAGAAAAAAGGGTTTTTTGAATCTATCCTTGGTGGATAGATCTTAACCTCTTCTCTCACCAGAACATATCACAATGTTTAAACGTTAAGGCAGGGAAAGTACAAAGAACATGGCGCGGATCCTCCTTGTTGATGACGCCGGATACATGAGGCGGCTTATTGGTATCATGGCTACTAAAGGAGGACATGAAGTCGTTGGTGAGGCAGAAACGGGCCAGACCGCAGTGGAGCTATACGAAAAGGTCAGGCCAGACCTTGTTATTCTTGATATCCTGATGCCAGACATGAACGGTCTTGAAGCACTGAAAAAGATAAGGGAAATAGATCCTGATGCCCGCGTTCTAATGTGCACAGCCTCCGAGCAGTCCTCTCATGTACAGGAAGCACTATCCCTTGGTGCCAGGGGATATATCGTGAAACCATTCACCAAAGAGATCATTCTCTCAACTATTGAGAATGCACTTAACGCCTGATTTTAACCAGGTGCGAGAGTGAAACTTATTCTTGAATTATCCGGAGAACACCCTGCTATCCCTGTGGAAGAAGTGAGAGCCTTTTTCCCGATCTATGAGCAAAACACGCAGGTTGTTATCACAGAGGTCCCTTCTGTAAGTGACCTTGACCGGTTTGCTTATACTCATGCCGCCATGACCTGTCTTGGAACATGCCATGCCGACCAGGATTCTTTTATCCAGATGCTTCAGAACCTGGATCTCTCAATCCAGAAACCTTTCTGTGGACGAGTCAAAAAAATGGTTGATCATGGCATGGAAACTCCATCAGCTTATCTTGAAAAGCTGATTGGATTCCATATAAAAGGTCAGGTATCTGTCTCGTCGCCTGAAAAGATATTCCGGGCAGTCATTGCCGGTGGAACATGCTATTTTGGAGAACTTGTATGGGAACTTGACAGGACTCCATACCATGCCAGAAAACCAGGAAACAGGCCATTTTTTCATCCGGGAGTGATGATGCCAAGGATGATCCGGGCACTGGTAAACATGTCAGGAGCTATGCCTGGTGAATGGATCCTGGACCCGTTTTGTGGAACCGGAGGGACTTTGATCGAAGCATCCCTTATCGGTTGCAGGGCGGCGGGAACTGATGCAGATCCTGAGATGATTGCTGGAAGCAGAATGAACCTTCCTGATGCGATGACAGGAACTGCCGATGCAAGGTACCTTCCCTTCCCGGATGGTTCCATTGATCACGTGGTATCAGACCTTCCCTATGGACAGTCAGTCACCATTATTGGAAGCGGCCTTTCTGGCCTTTACCAGCAGGCACTCCTGGAGATAAAAAGGGTGGTGAAAGAAGGGAACAGATCAGTTCTGGTTACACATCAGGATATAAGACAACTTGCAGGGCAGTACTTTGATATTATTGGGTACTATGAACAAAGGGTACATAAAAGCCTCACCCGTCGGATCCTTGTCATAAAATGACACATCCGTCAGGTTAAAACTCCGGACCGGGAAATAACAGTATATATAGAGGGATCATGGCATTTACATTCTTCTTCCGCGATGCACAGACATTAAACCTTGCAATCGATCATTTTCTGCCATTTGTGCAGAGCAGGAGGACAATTACAATATGGAGTGCGGGATGTGCCATGGGACAGGAACCATATACCTTCGCCATCCTCCTTCGTGAACGTATGGGCCCGCATCTTTTCAGAAACGTGAAGATATTTGCTACAGATATCGATACCTATAACCAGTACGTGCAGGTGATCGGAACCGGAAGATATCCTGAAAAAGACCTGCAAAGAATTCCGCCTGAAATTTTTCAGACTTACTTCAGAACAGATCCTGATGACCCGGATTTTGTATATATTGCAGACGAGATCCGTAACTCCGTTGAATTTAAAAAACATGACCTCCTTACTTACGAACCGGTAAGGACAGGAGTTCACATGATCATCTGTAAAAATGTCCTGCTTCATTTTTCTTCCGAAGAGCGCCTTAAGGTATGGAACATGTTCTACAATGCCCTTGAGTACGGGGGTTTTATGCTTCATGAACACACACAAAAACTGCCTGAGGAGTTGAACGCGCTCTTTGATCAGATCGTCATGAACGCACAGATATTCAGGAAAAAAGACGTCTATGCTGGTAAAAAACCTGACGGGGCAGAGTGAATACTATACATCTAATGTATGGCATGTCTGTGGGATTTATTATTCATTATCAGACATAGTTACATTAATTGACGTCGGACGGGATCCAACCATCATCGGGCCATTGGAAACTACAAAGTGTGGCCTTGGAAAACGTCCTGTTGAACAGGTTATTCTGACACATTCACATTTTGATCATGCCGGTTTACTGCCAAGAATCAGGGAGAGGTTTCACCCTAAGGTATATGCCCACCCGCGAAGCAGGAGTGACGGTATAATTCCCCTCTCAGACAGGCAAGAGATCCAGATCGGGGAACAGACCTGCATGGCAGTTCATACACCAGGTCACAGTGACGACTCGATATGCATTTTGTGTGAAGAGGAACACCTGCTCTTTTCTGGAGATGCACCAATGAGAATTTATTCAAATGATGGAGAGTTTCCTTCTCAATTTCTGGACGCATACGAGCTTTTTGTATCAGCCGGAGTTAAGACAATATACCCGGGGCATGGAGAGCAGGTAACCCAGAATGTCCCCCACCTCATGGAAGAGTCGCTCAGAAACATTCGCCGTAGCAGGATAGTATAAGAGATGGACATACAAAACCTGACCCGCCACAGCACCATATATACATCTAACGCATGGTTTTGTTCCTGTGAAGAAGATGGTATATGTGGCCTTTTAATCGATTCCGGATGCGATCCAACGATAATGAATCGCCTTCATGAAAAAAAGGTAAAGACCGGCAAAAACCCATTGAAGAAGATAATTTTAACCCATAGTCATTATGATCATGCCCGTCTTGTAAAGGAGATAAAAGAAGAATACCATGCAACCGTTTACGCATCTTCTCCTTACACTGTGGAAGTTGATAAAGTCCTGGCAGATGGAGATGTTATCACCTGTGGCAGGTACCATTTTGAAATAATCTCAATCCCAGGTCACACGTCTGATTCAATCTGTATCTATTGTCCGGAAGAGGAAATTCTCTTTTCAGGTGACACCCCGGTGATGATATGGGGTGCAGATAACACTTATGAAAAGGCTTTTGTATTTGGATTTGAAGAGCTGGGAAAGAAAAAAATTCATGCCATATATCCGGGGCATGGTGAAATAATCAGTAATAATGTTCCAGGACTGATCAGGCAGTCGCTTTTAAACCTGCGTAATAGTAGGATTATTGATTAATCCCTTCCGATAAAGAGATGTTTCTTTTGTTGATATGCATCTTGTGCCTCTGCAATCCTTTTTTTGTGTAATCATCCTAAATATATTGGCATATTGAAAAGATGAGAATATGAGAATCCTGATTGTGGACCGTTTAGCAAAAATTTCCGATGCATTTTCAAGATGATGAAAACACTAATATTAGGAGGCGGGCTTTGCGGAGTGACGCTGGCACGCATCCTCACAGAGAAAGGAGAGGATGTTACTGTTCTGGAACAGGAGACAAACCCAGGAGGATTATGCAGATCCAGAAAGACAGATGGATTTACCTTTGATACCGGTGGATCCCACATAATCTTTTCAAAAGATACCGAAGTTTTATCGTTTATACACGATGTTCTGGGAGCAGACAGGGCAGAACGGACCAGGAATACAAAAATTCTCTACAAAGGTAGTTACGTAAAATATCCATTTGAAAATGCCCTTTCAGAGCTTCCAAAAGAAGACCGTTATTACTGCCTTAGCGAATTTATAAAAACCCTCATCGCTTCAGAAAAGGGCGAGTATGAAAGCCCGAAGAATTTTCAGGACTGGATATTGCAGACTTTCGGAAAAGGTATTGCAGATACATACCTGATCCCATACAACACAAAAATCTGGAACTATCCTCCACACCTGATGTCAGCACACTGGATGGAAGGAAGAGTCCCCCGCCCGCCGGTTGAGGATATCATCAGGTCCGCGGTAGGAATCGAGACAGAAGGATATACCCACCAGGCAGTCT
>Ga0255340_1004147_pt1 | contig 14341 bp, 14 predicted proteins | sample wastewater_treat_7_FD_192417 | JGI IMG/M metagenome (GOLD analysis project Ga0255340, IMG submission 192417) | Wastewater microbial communities from Lulu Island WWTP, Vancouver, Canada - plant10 | ecosystem: Engineered > WWTP > Wastewater > Unclassified | place: Canada: Vancouver, British... | reverse complement strand
TCAGTTTAAATAGAAGCCGCCTAATTGCCGATGCCAAACGCTCGGCGATAGAAATGGCCGATGCCGGATACACGCAACCGATTCAAAGAAAAGATATAAAAGTTCTGGGAAAAAGTGGCTTAGGATTGATCTGGGTTGGAGCAAATAGTATGCTTTCGGGCCATTATATTTCGGAACATGACCAGTTAATTAGTCAAAAATTGGGCTATGTGATGTGTGGAGGCGACCTTTCGGCACCATCTTTGGTATCGGAACAGTACTTGTTAGACCTTGAAAGAGAGGCATTTCTGTCGTTAACAGGCGAAAAAAAGACGCTTGAAAGAATTCAATCAATTTTAACTACCGGAAAACCCCTTAGGAATTAAATTAGTTATTAATTTTAGCACGATTCTAAATACCTACTATATGCATAAGTTCCGTATGCTTGTTCTGTTTCTTTTAATGATGCCTTTTATCGGGCATTCCCAATCAGAAGAAAAACCAAAGTATGCCCCAGGCAGAGAAAAACATCGTAACAAAACCGATGAGTTGGGTCAAAAACAAGGTGCGTGGAGAACGTACAATTCACTTGGAGACTTGATCAACGAAGTTGAATACGTTAACGACAAACGCCAAGGAATCTCAAAAAAGTATTATCCATACGGTAAAACGATGGAAGAGCAAGAATACCAAAATGGTATTAAAGAAGGTACTTATAAGCGATATTACTATTCAGGATCTGTAAAGCAAGAAGGAGAATATTTAGCAGGGAAGAAAGACGGAAAATGGACACGCTACTATGAAGATGGAGAAATTTCATCAGAAGGAAGCTATAAAAACAACAAAAAGGACGGAGAGTGGCGATCGTTTAACCGTAAAGGACAGTTAATTAACACTGTTACTTATAAAGACGGGGTTGACATGAAAGCTGCCGCTGCCGATGAAGCTAAAAAAGCTGCTGACGCCAAAAAAGCTGCTGACGCTAAAAAAGGCGGAAAAGGCGCTAAAGATCCTAAAGGAGCAACAACTCCGGCACCGGGATCAGCACCTGCACCGGGAGGAACACCTGCACCGGCCGACAGCACTAAGAAATAAATCATAAAAAACCCGCTTCAAAAGAGCGGGTTTTTATTTTGGGTTTGTACTATCTTTATGCTGTTAAAACAATTAGCAACAAATATTGCTTTAGGAATGCCTAAAATAGCTGTATACAAGTTTCTGACTTTTTTCATATTTGCGTACGATGCCATGAATGAGCCACCTCATTTGCATATCGTAAAAGAAAAAGGAAATAGACAGCGATCAGCAAAAATCTGGTTGGAAACCCTTAAAGTGAGTGAGAAAGGCACGCTATCAGAAAAGGAGATAAAGCAAGCACTTAAATTGATAAAAGAAAACCAAAAAATACTGATTAACGCTTTCAATAAAGTTAAAAAAGGACAGAAAGTAACCACCATTAAATTGAAATAAAATGGCTTCTTCTTTAAAAAACAAATCGATTTCAATAGAGAAACTCACCTTCGAAATACCAGGGAAAATTTCGCTTAAGCTTGAAGATGGCAGACTAATAATTGTTCCATTAAAGTACTTTCCAGATTTAAAGAAACTTCCCGTAGAAAAAAGAAAAAAATACACGATTGTTGACGATCGAACTATCCTCTTTGCATTTTCAAATTCAATATATCATCTTGAAGATTTTATGGGACTTGAAAACAAATGGAGTGAACGTTAATTACTTTAAATTAGTAGCTAAGTACGCTTTTCTTGTACCAATATTTGAAAGATATATTTAAACACCGAACATTTCGTTTTCAATTAAGTAAAAGGACACTATGAATGCATATATCTTAACCGGTTTTCGTACCGCAGTAGGCAAAGCTCCTAAAGGTAAATTTAGATTTACTCGTCCCGATGATTTAGCATCGGCAGTAATTAAACACCTTATGGCTGCAGTGCCTAATCTCGACAAGGAATTAATCGACGATGTTATTGTTGGAAATGCTACTCCAGAAGCAGAGCAAGGATTAAATATTGGAAGGATGATTTCTTTAATGGGCCTCGATACTTATAAAGTACCTGGGGTTACAGTTAATAGATATTGCGCCAGCGGATTAGAAACGATTGCAATTGCGGCAGCTAAAATTCAAGCAGGCATGGCAGATTGTATCATTGCGGGAGGTGTAGAATGCATGAGTCCGATACCTTTTGGAGGATGGAAAATTGTCCCAAATTACGAGCTAGCCAAAAATCATCCGGATTATTATTGGGGCATGGGACTAACAGCAGAAGCTGTTGCACGTGAATTCAACGTTAGCAGAGAAGATCAAGATTTATTCTCCTATAATTCACATCAAAAAGCGATCAACGCGATTAAATCAGGCTATTTCACAGATCAAATTGTTCCTTATACTATAGAAGAAACATTTTTAGACGCAAACGAGAAAAAGCAAAAACGTTCGTCAATAATGGATACTGATGAAGGTCCGCGAGCAGATACCTCAATCGAAAAACTTGCTCTACTAAAGCCAGTATTCGATGCAAAAGGAAGTGTTACCGCAGGTAATTCATCGCAAACAAGCGACGGTGCAGCATTTGTATTAGTAGTATCTGAAAAAATGTTAAAGCAACTCAATGCTACTCCACGACTTCGTTTTGTTAGTTATGCAGTTGCCGGAGTAGAGCCACGCATTATGGGCATCGGACCGGTAGAGGCTATTCCAGCAGCATTAAAACGTGCGGGATTAAAAAAAGAAGATCTCGATATCATAGAACTCAATGAAGCTTTCGCATCTCAATCGCTAGCTGTCTGTCGCACGCTCGACTTAAACACCGACAAAGTGAATGTAAACGGCGGAGCTATTGCTCTAGGGCATCCTTTAGGCTGTACAGGAGGAAAACTGACGGTACAAGTAATGAATGAACTTGAACGCCGCCAACAGAAATACGGAATGGTAACGATGTGTGTAGGGACAGGCCAAGGCGCCGCCGGCATCTTCGAAAGGATATAAATCATAAGCCCCGATAAATTATCGGGGCTTTTTAATTTGATAAGTGCCTGTTCCTTATTTTTGCATTAACAAATTGTAAATACATGCCATTAAAAGAACAGTGGATATTACTCATCAGCACTCCTCTTTACGCCTTCGTAATTTTATTAGAGATCTTGCTGAGTCACCTAAAAGTAAAAGGATATTACACAGTAAAAGAAACAATCACTAATGTTTATTTAAGTGCGCTGAATGCAGGATTAGATTTGCTTTTCCGTGTTATTTATGTTGCTATACTTTTATGGTTTTATAATCACAGAATCATCGAAACATGGTCATCGCCCCTACTCTATTGGGTAATGATTTTTGTACTGGAAGACTTAGCTTATTATTGGGAGCATCGTATCGATCATTACTGTCGCTTTTTTTGGGCAGTTCATGTCACACATCATTCATCTGAAGAATATAACTTAACAACAGGCTTCCGTTCGTCGGTGCTACAACCACTTTATCGTTTTATTTATTTTATTCCTTTAGCGCTCTTAGGATTCCAACCAATCGATATCATCTTTGTATATGCAGCTACGCAGATTTATGGAATTTTAGTACACACGCAGTTTATAAAAAAGATGCCGAAGTGGTATGAAGTGCTATTGGTAAGTCCTTCGCATCACAGAGTACATCACGCAAGTAACGTACGCTATCTCGACAAAAACATGGGAATGGTATTAATTATATGGGATAAAATATTCGGCACTTTCCAAGAAGAAGAAGATAAAGATCCGGTGCGCTTTGGACTAACAAAACCATTAGATCAACCACATCATCCTGTTCGAATAGTGACTCACGAATGGGAATCAATAATTCAAGATTTAAAACAACCTGTATCCTTTACAGATAAACTTAAATACATTTTCATGCCTCCGGGATGGAGTCACGATGGAAGCAGAAAAACTGCGAATGAGTTGAGAAAGGAATTATTTGAATCAGAAAAATAATTTTGAACCACCCCCAACAACCATTAAATGAAGAAACTTATCGCGCTACTCTTTATATCGAACTTTGCATTTTCACAAATACGTCCCACGACAGACTTCAACACGATCTTTATTTGCATCGATTCATCAACCTACGAATCAATATTTAAAGACAACTACATAAAGGACAGTTTATTTATTACGAGAGAGCAATCAACGCAGACAAACTCCGACAACTATAATGGCAAATATGCTATTGGAGAAGCTGCCACCATAGAATTCTTCAAACCTAAACCAACCGGACAATTCGGAGACAATTTAGGAGATTTCGGAATAGAATTTAAGACCAGAAAAATCGGCGAGTTAAATAAAATTGTTGAAGAAGCGGGAAAAAACAATTTTAAAATAGACACTCAGATTACAAATCTTAATGAAACAGACACTATAATTCCTTGGTACAAAACCGTTCAACTTTTACACTCAAAATCGAATATCGAATTAAGTTTTTTAGAATATCAAACAGAATATTTAAACTACATAGGATTCGAAGGCGACGAATTGACCAAGGAAATAACATTTTCCGAATTCAACAAGATTTTATCAAACGGAAAAAAATATCCAAGGCTATTTAAAAAGATCAGTTCCATCACGATTAAAGTCGACAAAAACACCTATGAAAACATAGAACAGTTTTGTCGCCTAAATAACATGCAAAAAGAAGGCGATTTTTTCTTCAATTCAGATCTAAAAATATTCACTGAAGTATCTCGAATCGCATGCAAGTCAGAAATCAAAAAAATAGAATTAGAACTTTTATATACTCAACCAAACAAAATTATTTTTGTTTCTGAAAAGCTAAAATACAATTTAAAAAGCAATAAATGTGAAATTATTTTTGAATGAAAACCACATCATTTTCGCGAGTTAAAACATTTTAAAACGTAACATTTGTCACGATAAAACTTTTTCATTTTACTGTACTTTGCAATTAAAATGACCGCTATGACAATAAACAATGCCATTAAATTAATTGCAGGAAGCTTTGTGTTAATTTCACTTTTATTGGGATATTTTGTGAATGAATATTTTTATTTCTTCACTGCCTTCGTTGCAGTAAATCTCATTCAATCAAGCTTCACAAAATGGTGTTTAATGGAAGATATCTTAAAGAAAGCAGGCATGAAGGAAGGAGGAAATAGCTGTTCTGTTTAGTATTTAACCTTATCGTATTATAATTAAATTGCGAACAATTTCGCATCAATACAACGCTGTTACCACTCCTCGTTTTGTAACGAATTCGTTTTTGCAGTTAACAAAATCGACTCTGTAAACATATACTCCTAGAGGAACTTTTTGTCCTTCGTGGGTTCCATCCCACCCTAGATCAATTTGATCACTTTCAAATATCATTTGAGCGTAGCGATTATACACTCGCAAATGAAAATTACTGACTTCACCGTAGGCCCTAAAAATATCATTAATTCCGTCTTCATCGGGCGTAAAAGCAGAAGGAACAAAAACATCACAAGGGCAATAACGACTGTCGACATAAATTGAATCTACTATAGTATCGCAAACACCAACAGCAGAACATCTATACCATCCATCTTCATTAACGTACTGAGCCCTCCCTGTAAATCCGTTATTCCATTGAATGCTTTTGTAAACACCCGGTATAACTGACAATTGAACAACATCACTCGAACATCGAGTTAAGGTATCGTTGTCGAATAAATAATTGCTATCTGATTGAACTTTTATATAATCATGGTACATAACGGTATCTATTCCACATACACTTTTTGTGACCATATAAACGTCGTAAGTGCCCTGTTGATTGTAAAATATACTCGACGGATTTTCATTTGTTGAAGTATCAGGATTTGCACCTTCAAAGCTCCAAGCTTTTACCGTATAAACAGAATCTGACAATGACGTAAAATTCACATATCCGCTATCGCACAAAATATTTCTATCACTTGTAAAATCAAGGTCGCCAATTTCGGTAATCGATAAATCATCGAACATAAAATTCACTAAAACTTGAGGAGCGGTAGCAGTAAGAAAATTACAAAAGGGACCTATCAACAAACTATCCATATCTTCGATAGGTTCATAACAAAACGAAAAAGAAGTATAACTATTCTTTGTCAACTGCATCGGATTAATATTAATCTGAGGTTTCTCGGGAAAGCACTCATTACCGTATGACGAATAGGTTAGTGTATTGTAATGATTATAGAAATACAATCCGAAATCAATAAAATTGACAGGATCAGAATAAAACCCGAGTCCGAGTTGAAACTTAACTAAATAGCGTTTCCCCTTTTTCAGAGGAGAAGGCATTTTAGTTTTTATAAGTTCATTGTACGGAACGGTTGACAATAATGCATAATTTCCTCCCAACATACTTACCCATCCTGAGCCAGAATAAGCAAAAGTTTCAGGTATAGTTCCAGCGAAATTACAATTAAAAAAATCGGGAGAATTATAGGCAATATACCAATTTCGACAGCGCTCGAGTTGGCTCATATTATCTGGACAAGTATCATAATCTTCGAAGCCTCCGTTCACAACAAAATTTTGAGCTTTCGTGCTATTCACAAAACAGAACAAGCAGACAACAATAAGTCGAAATAACATTACCGAAAACTTATAACGTACGAAGGGCATAACTCAAAGTTAAAAAGAAAATGATATTACTTCACAGAAGCACGTGACAAGCGATCGTTAATTGCATAACCCAAACTAGATTCAGGGAGAAAAGAAGCTACAATAACATCAATATCATCACGGCGATCTATTGCACGCAATACAGCAAAAAGGTTAGAAGCTGCTTCTGCAAAATCGCTCTTTTCCGACAAATTATAAATCGTTAAATTTTGATCAAACGCAACATCGCCAAAACAAATCACAGCTAATCGCGCACCAGTATTTTCCTGAATCAATTGCTGTATATCATCAGAAATATACAGAGGCTTTGAAGGAGCATAATGACTTTTTAACATACCAGGAGCTTTCGGATCAGAACTGCTATTAACACGAACAACAACATCACCTGCAACTTTTCGGATATCCTCCAACGTTAGTCCCCCGAGACGATAAACAACCGTTTCTCCATCCTCAAATCCGACGATAGTCGACTCCACTCCTACTTCGCATGCGCCACCATTCAGCACCATTGCAATTTTAGAATCGAGTTGATCCATTACATGCTGAGCAGTAGTCGGGCTAATATAGCCAAACGGATTAGCAGAGGGTGCTGCTAGAGGAAAATCGAGAAGATTTAACAACTCCAAGGTCATTGAATGATTTGGCATTCTCAATCCGACGGTATCTAATCCCGAAGTAACAACATCAGGAATAACGGACTTTTTCTTCAGCACAAGAGTTAATGGTCCGGGCCAAAAAGCATCCATTAACTTCAAAGCAACTGGGGGAACCTCATCGGCATATAATCGAACAGCAGCTTTTGAAGGTACATGCACAATTAACGGATCGAAAGATGGACGCTCTTTAGCTTCAAAAATCTTAAGCACCACATCGGCCTTTAATGCATTACCGGCAAGTCCGTAAACGGTCTCGGTAGGAATGGCAACCAACTCATCATTTTGAAGGAAAGAAGCGGCATCGGCCACAGAAGAATTCAATACTGTTATCACCCTACAAAAATACAGAAAGAAAACAGGCCGAAAGGTAAGCAAAATCAAATTTTGTACCACACGTTTGAGAACAGACAAGTATTTGAAAATAAATACGTTTGAGCCTTGGTAAAACAAAATGTTATCATCAGATTTGCGTTATAAGTGTATCTAAATTCCGGTTTTACCGTATACCCAAACAAATACAACCCTCATGGAAACGAGCACACAACAACACCTAAAAGGCGGAGAATTTATAATTAAGTCCACTGATCCGCAATCGGTATTTATCCCTGAAGAATTCAACGAAGAGCATCGCATGATGGCTGATATGGCCGGCGACTTCTTGAAACAAAACGTCAATCCCAATCTCGATCGTATTGATGCGATGGAGCCAGGATTAATGCCATCGATAATGGACAAAGCTGGAGAGCTCGGACTACTTGGCGTTGCCATTCCAGAGGAATACGGAGGATTTGGAAAAGACTTCATCACATCGATGTTGATGACGGAAGTATTAGGTGCAGGACATTCATTTTCTGTAGCGATGGCTGCGCATACCGGTATTGGAACACTTCCCATTTTATACTTCGGAAACGACGCACAAAAGCAAAAATATTTACCAAAGTTAGCGACCGGCGAATGGAAAGGCAGCTACTGTTTAACAGAACCAGGATCGGGATCAGATGCGTTAGCAGCAAAAACAAAAGCGGTACTCTCGGAAGACGGGAAACAATATATCCTTAATGGACAAAAAATGTGGATTACCAACGCAGGATTTGCAGATGTATTTACCGTATTTGCTCAAGTTGACGGAGATAAATTCACCGGATTCATTGTAGAAAAAGGATACGAAGGATTAAGCTTAGGAGAAGAAGAACATAAGATGGGGATTAAAGGATCATCCACTCGACAAGTATTCCTAAGTGACTGCAAAGTTCCAGTAGAAAATGTGCTAGGAGAAATCGGCAAAGGACACTTAATTGCATTCAATATTTTAAATATTGGCAGAGCGAAATTAGCAGCTGCTGCACTTGGAGGCGGAAAGCAAGTCGTTACGCAATCGATCGACTATGCCAATACACGCATTCAATTTAAATTACCGATTGCGAAATTCGGAGCCATCAAACATAAACTAGCCGAACAAGCTATTCGCACATTTGCGGTAGAATCGGCTATTTACAGAGTAAGTGATTTAATTGAAGCAAAAGAACAAGAACTAATAGCTGCGGGACAACCAACAGCAAAAGCGCTTTTAGGAGCTGCTGAAGAATATGCAGTAGAATGTGCTATTTTAAAAGTAGCGGGATCTGAACTACTCGATTTTGTAGTTGACGAAGGAGTACAAATTTTTGGAGGATATGGCTACTCGGCCGACTTCCCAATGGATCGAGCATATAGAGATTCACGTATCAACAGAATCTTTGAAGGCACGAATGAAATCAATCGACTATTAACAGTTGATATGATTTTAAAACGCGCTATGAAAGGAGAACTAGATTTAATGGGACCTGCAATGGCTGTACAAAAAGAACTAATGGCAATTCCTGATTTTGGCAATGGAGAAACAAAACTCTTCAGCGAAGAAATCAAGAGCATTGAAAACTTAAAAAAGGCGATATTGATGGTTGCCGGCACTGCGGTACAAAAATTTATGATGACACTTTCGAAAGAACAAGAAATCATCATGAACATTGCCGACATGGCCATCGACACATACATTGCAGAGTCAGCGTTATTGAGAGTGCAAAAGTTAGTTTCAATAAAAGGCGAAGAAGCATGTGCCGACTATATCGATATGCTTAGAGTTTACCTAACCAATGCAGTTGACAGAGTGAACGTAAACGGAAGAACTGCTGTAAACAACATGTTAGAAGGCGACGAACAGCGACTATTGCTTTTAGGAATTAAACGCTTCACAAAAGCACCATTAGTTAATACCAAAGAAGCACGTCGACGTATTGCGAAAACGCTTTGTGATGCGGGGAAATACTGCTATTAGGGGGATACAAGATACAGGATTCAGGATACAGGATACAAGATTCAGGATACAAGATTCAGGATACAAGATTCAGGATACAGGATTCAGGATACAGGATTCAGGATTCAGGATTCAAGATTCAAGATTCAAGATTCAAGATTCAAGATTAATACAAAACAGTCATCGACAAAACGGTGGCTGTTTTTTTATGCAGTAATTGTTCATATAAAATAAACTATATTTGTCAGTATAGAGCAGATGAACATCAAACGAAAAATACTATTTTTTTCAATCGCCTTACTCCTATTTTCGGCTATCCGTTACCGTGAGTTAATAAGATATGGCATTAATCAGTTGCGCGGACAATTATCGATTGTAATGAATGCCCGAGAAATTGATGAAGTATTAAAAGACCAATCTATTCCCGACAGCATCAAATACAAGCTAAACTTAATACAAGAAATTAAAAAATTTGCTGTTGACAGTTTAGGGATTAAAGAAAGCAAAAACTACAGCACGTACTACGATCAGCAAGGCAAGCCATCGATATGGGTAATTACGGCAAGCGAACCATTTGCGATGCGACCATTTGAATGGAATTTCCCATTTCTAGGATCAGTGAGCTACAAAGGCTTTTTTGAAAAAGAAAAAGGATTGCCGGAATTAGAAGAACTCAGAAAAAAAGGATACGATGTTGACTACGGAACCGCGGGAGGCTGGTCGACCTTAGGGTGGTTTAAAGACCCGGTATTATCGGGAATGCTAAGAAAAAAAGAAGGAAGATTGGCGGAATTGATTATTCATGAGCTTACGCATGGCACAATTTACATTTCGAACAATGTTGACTACAATGAGAATTTAGCCACATTTATCGGCGAAGAAGGCGCCAAGCTATTCATAAACAACAAGTTCGGAAAAGAATCGCCTCAAATGAAAGAATACTTGGCCTTCCAAGAAGATGAAAAAATATTTGGCGACTACATGATTACCAGTGCTTTACGCCTCGACAGTTTATATTATCATCTTGACCTAAAAGAGTCGGCATCGACAAATTATCACAAAAAGTACTTCCTTATTAAGGATATCATTCTGAATATCAACAAACTACCGCTAAATAATCCGGAAAGGTATCAATTTAATTTCCCCGGCGACCATCTGCCCAACAACAGTTTTTTCATGTCATTTAAGCGATATCGCAAAAAACAGACTGATTTTCGGCAGGAATTGTCAAAAAATGGAGGCAACATAAAGCAATGGCTCTTACATTTGCGGTCGGAAAACAACTAAAACAATACGGAAGCAGCATTTTAGGGAGAAAAAACTATCATCAGGTACTTATTTTCTCTAATTTCGCCCTCCTAAAACTACTGAAATAATCAGCATGGCGATTACAACTATTTCTAAAAAGTCGAAGGCCGCAAAACAAGCAGCTCAAACGAAGCCACTTATCTTAATTATTGAAGATGACAATTTTCAACGTGAGATATTGAAGGATCACTTAGTGAGCACAACAATTGATTGTGAAATTGTAACATTTGCTACAGGCGAAGAATGTTTGAAGAAAATCGGAACTCAAAAGCCGGTATTAGCATTTGTAGATTTCAATCTGAACTCGAAAGACAAAAAAGCGATGGACGGAGTGAAATTTTCAAAGAAGCTAAAAGCTTTAGCACCTAAATGCGACATCATTATGGTATCAGACAAGAACCATGAAGATCAAATCAACAAAGCTCTTAGCAAAAGCACATTGAAATTCATTAAGAAAGACGAGAGCACATTAAAACTTGCAACAGCTGCGGTACAGGATACAACGAATCCTTTCCAAGCGATGATTCAGCGTTTTGATATTGCTGCAAAAATTATAGGATTAGAGCAAGATGTTTACGAAGTATTAAAAAATCCTTCTAAACTAATTGAAGTAAATCTTCCTGTAAAGATGGACGATGGATCTATCAAAGTATTCGACGGATACCGTGTAATTCACTCTACAGCTTTAGGACCCTCTAAAGGAGGAATTCGTTATTCAACGCAAGTAGAAGCTGACGAAGTAAAAGCGTTAGCAGCATGGATGACATGGAAATGTGCTATTGCCGATATTCCTTACGGTGGAGCAAAAGGTGGTATCAACTGTGAGCCATCAAAAATGTCGGTAGGAGAATTAGAAAGACTTACTCGTGCATATACAGTAGCAATGTCGGATATTTTCGGTGTTGACAAAGACATCCCTGCTCCTGATATGAATACAGGTCCACGTGAAATGGCTTGGATCGTTGACGAATTCAGCAAAGTAAAAGGAAGCTTCACTCCGGGAATCGTAACAGGAAAACCTTTATTCCTTGGCGGATCATTAGGACGTGTTGAAGCTACAGGACGCGGAGTATGCACTTCAGCACTAGAAGCTCTTCGTTTATTAAAAATGAAACCAGAAAAATGCAGAGCTGCGGTTCAAGGATTCGGAAACGTAGGATCTATCACAGCAAAACATTTTGATGCAAATAAAATTAAAGTTGTTGCGATCAGTGATCATACTGGGGCATTCTTCAATCCGAAAGGAATTGATATTGCGAAAGCGATGGCTTACCGTGATGCAAACAAAGGAGTATTAAAAGGATTCAAAGGTGGTGAGTTAATCACGAATGAAGAATTACTTGAGTTAAATGTTGACATTCTTGCTCCATGTGCAATGGAAAATCAAATCACTGCACAAAATTCAAGTCGCATTAAAGCTAAACTAATTGTTGAAGGAGCTAACGGTCCTACAACAGCAGGAGCTGACGACATCCTAAACAAAAAAGGAATTATTGTTATCCCTGACATCTTAGCAAATGGTGGTGGAGTAACAGTATCATACTTCGAGTGGGTACAAAACCGTACAGGATACTACTATAGCGAAGATGAAATCAACAAACGTGCTGACCGTTGGATGAAACAAGCATTCCACAATGTTTGGGGAGTATCAACAAAGCATAAAGTTCCGATGCGTATTGCAGCTTACGTTTTCGCTCTAGAAAAAGTAGCAAAAGCAACACGTGCAAGAGGAAGTTATTAATAAAAACTAAACCAATAAGCGCAGGGTCTATAAACGATCCTGCGCTTTATATTTAAAAAGATGACACTACATCGCGAAGGGCATACAATTTTAATTTCATCAGCAATAATGATGTTAATTATTAATGGTGCTACTTATTATTGGCTGGGACCGAATTCATGGATCTTCATATCCATTCTCACTCTATGTATTATTCTATACATTTTATTTCTTCAATTCTTCCGTTACCCTTCGAGAGACCAAACGTTAAGCGACAAGCAATTAGTTGCGCCATGCGACGGAAAACTAGTAGTAATAGAAGAAGTGTATGAACCGGAATTCTACAAAGAGAAGCGATTACAAATCTCGATTTTCATGTCGCCGATTAATGTGCATGCCAATTGGTATCCTACATCGGGACGAGTAAGTTATGTTCGTTACCACAAAGGGAAATACTTAGTTGCTTGGCATCCTAAAGCAAGTACCGAGAACGAAAGATCTACTATCGTAATTGAGAAAGAAAATAAATCGTCGGTATTACTTCGACAAGTTGCAGGTGCTTTGGCCAAACGAATTGTATACTATCCTCATGAAAATGACAAAGTACGTCAAGGAGCTGAAATGGGTTTTATAAAATTCGGATCGCGTGTTGACATCTACCTTCCATTAGGAACAAAAGTACATGCCAAACTAGGACAAAAAACAGTTGGTGGCGTAACAGTAATTGCCGACTTCTAAAAACAACTATAACTTTAAAAAGCGACAATCAATTTGTCGCTTTTTTTTTACCAATACTTCAATCAATTAAAATATTCAATCGCAAAAAACGACCACTACATTAAATACAATCAATCATGGCAAACAAAATAGCAGTAGTAACAGGAGCGAGTCGCGGATTAGGTCGCGATATGGCGATTTCATTAGCGGCAAAAGGCAATGATATAGTTTTAACATACAGTACGAGCGAGCAAGAAGCGATGGCTGTTGCAGAAGAAATCAGAGCAATGGGAAGAAAAGCGGCGGTAATTCAGCTTGACATGTCGAAAATGAGTGCAATCGATCCGTTTATTGCATCACTAACGGCAAGCCTTACCGAAATATCGGGACAAGCAAAATTCGACTACCTCATCAACAATGCAGGTATTGGAGCAACGATTCCTATTGCTGAAGTAACAGAAGAGATATTCGACAAATTCATGAACATCCATTTCAAAGGTGTTTATTTTTTAACACAAAAATGTCTTCCGATGATCAACGACCACGGAAGTGTAATATTCATTTCATCGGGATCGGTTCGATTTAGCGTACCCGGATATTCAGTGTACTCGACCATGAAAGCAGCGATAGAAAACTTCACCAAATTTGTTGCGAAAGAATATGGTGTGCGAGGAATACGATCAAATGTAGTAGCTCCGGGACCAATTGAAACCGACTTCAACAACGGCATGATTCGAAATAATCCACAAACAAAAACATTTTTATCATCGATGTCGCCATTAGGACGAGTTGGAGCTTCCGACGATATTGGAAGTGTGGTTGCGTTTATTTGCTCCGACGAAGCCAAGTGGATTAACGGGCAGAGAATAGAGGTGTCGGGAGGGATAAATTTATGATTTAGTTCTTAGTTCTTAGTTCTTAGTTCTTAGTTCTTAGTTCTTAGTTCTTAGTTCTTAGTTCTTAGTTCTTAGTTCTTAGTTCTTAGTTCTTAGTTCTTAGTTCTTAGTTCTTAGTTCTTAGTTCTTAGTTCT
>Ga0255340_1004138_pt1 | contig 14371 bp, 12 predicted proteins | sample wastewater_treat_7_FD_192417 | JGI IMG/M metagenome (GOLD analysis project Ga0255340, IMG submission 192417) | Wastewater microbial communities from Lulu Island WWTP, Vancouver, Canada - plant10 | ecosystem: Engineered > WWTP > Wastewater > Unclassified | place: Canada: Vancouver, British... | reverse complement strand
GATGATGTGAAAGAAAACTGATCCAGAGTGCTTCAAATGATGGATACGATACGAGTGCAAAATTTGGATCTTCAAGGAAATCTGCAATCTCTTTTCCAAAGATCCCAATGTTGGTCTTTTCCGATTCTGTTGTTGCCAGAATGTAAATGCCTTGTTTATCATTTAAAAAGCGAATCAATAGTTCAGTCTTTCCAACCCGCCTCCTTCCATAGAGGATAAGCAGTTCAGATTGTTTTGACCGATACCTGTCTTCAAGAAATGCAAGTTCATGGGTCCGGTTAATGAAATTAATGTGAGATATAAGTATATTACTTATCTCTCACTATGTGATGAATGTATGGGTCTTTTATATAATTATATCTGCTTTTAATGGGTTCACACAAAACCATCTGATTATCAATCATATTTTCACCCTTCTGTATACATGGACTGCAATTATGATAACACCGATACAAAGCAGGGATAATACACTGATCTGGGTCACCGGAATAGCTCCGGTCTGAAGAATCCGGATGCCGTCGATTGCATAACTTAAGGGATTGAGCCTTGCGATGGGCTACAGCCAGGCCGGTATAACATCATAGGCATCATGGCCGAAGAGGTGAAAAAGAGCGGCATTGAAATCATGGCATTTGCAGCCGCATACTGGTCATGATCATCCAGATAGATGGCAATTGTTTTTGCTGTAACAGAAAGAAGTGCTCCGAAGATGAAGAGAATAATATATGTGCCGATGAGCTGAGTCGGGGAGTACAATCTGGCTCCCAGGAGAAAGGCAAAGATAAGATAGTAGTTTTTCCTGATCCCTTCGGGCCGACCAGACCGAATATTTCGTTTCCGGTTGTAAGGGTCAGATTATCAACTGCCAATAGATCACCAAAGCGTTTGGTGAGGTTCTGGGTTACCAGCATCTGGCCGCGTATTTATAGAATTCCATCAGGTTTGAAAGTCATGAGGTATGAAGGCAATTATCGTAAATACTTGTAAGTGTTATGCATGTATGCAGATATCCTCTCATCAAGCATTTTTTGGATGACCAGATTGGTTAATTTTTTCATCAGTCCCGGGTTTGAGCGAACCGGCTTATCGTATCCTGCCAAATATTTTCTCAAATTCACGCATCTTTTCAGCGATTAATTCTTGAATCCGGGCATCATTCAGTTCATCCGGATATTTTTCCTCTTCCGTGATGAAATCATAGATCTGCTTTAATTCATAATGATGCGACATCCAGATATACTCATCACGAAGGGTCGGATTTTTCAGAACCGTATATGCCAGATTGACATCCGGTGTCCGTTCCATTGTCCGGTACCGGGCACGGAGAAGAGATTCAATCTCACTTTTCGGAAGGGAGCTGATATGTTCATCGATACCAAAGATTGAAAAGAATGTTTTTTCTGATGGGGGGAGGAATTCTTTCCAGTCATGATTTAAGGATAAAGTATTGCTTGTTCGCTCAAAGATATCCATCATCTGCTCAGACTCCTGAAGGGACATCTGCAAAATTTTCCGGACTAATCGCGGATCTAATTCTTTCCATCTCTTTTGTAGTTTTCTCATCTGCTTCTTCGCATCTTCATTCGAACTTGTCTCAATTAAAGTATCGTAATTTGCGAATTGTTCCCGCTTTTTCGGATCCCTCATTATTGATGATATCAAAACCGTTAATTCATCACCAGATGAAGCGTATTTATCAATATCTCCATCACTACAACCATGTTTCAGTCCCGAATATTCAAAAATACTGGGCATTCCTTTTGTGATAAGATACATGTAGTCATGGTGTTTTTGAGCAAAATCTCCTAATTTTCTAATGATCAGAGCATTTTTCAAAAACTCATCATGGGCTTTTTTGAGACCCTCTGTCATATGAGCCGGGTTATACCGGGTAGCATGTTCAAACCTGATAAGAAATTCATCATATTTCACCCGGAGTTGTAGATCTGAGAGCACCCTGTAGGCCTCTTCAATAGAGTCATCCGGGTAGGCTGAAAATTTGCATTCCTGTTCATATGCACTCTGCAGTTCCTCTTTTGAAAACCCTTTCAACAATCCCAGTACAGCATAATAGGTTGGTACACCTGAACTGATGTCTTCGACCCACTGAGGATACCGCACCTGATAATTTAAAAATCGTTCAATAAAATGTGCTCCTTTTCGTGGATCAAGATTTTCCGTCGAGACTTTCCAGTACGGATCCTCATCCGGATTCAATGGAGGAGGCGATTGTTTGAGGCTCTCCTGCTTTTGTGGTCCCTTTTTTTTATTTCCCATCTTTCCCCCGGATGGTAATAGTACACCCGTCTTCCAGATCTAAGTCAGATACCCGCTGGTCATCACCTGGCGTACGATCTCCAATCTCAATTATCTCATCTTCGGTCATTATTTCCCGATCAACCAGCTCTCGTTTTAAAGACTCAATCGATGTTGCAGGATTGAGGTACATATCCAATGTTGTTTTTCCTGATTCATCTCCGATTATTACATGTACACTGCCCTTCCCTACGAGTTTTTTCATCCACTTACTTTTATCTTTCTTTGAAAGACGGGATCGTGATTCAAATTTCACCGTCCGCTCATTTCCTGAGTCAGTATCATAGGCCCGGACATTCAGGATACCAAACTCTTCACCAACCGAGAATGTAACTTCTATTTTATTTTCTCCGGCTGGCATGGGCTCAATACTGATAAAAAACTCCCCAAGATATTCGTTATCTTCTGCCATCTCCTCCTCACCCTGGTATACTTCAATGATGACCTCATGTGCAAAATGTCCTGCATTTGCATAGAGCCGGGCTCTGGAAATGGGTATTTTCGTATTACGCTCTATCACCCTGGACAGAGACCCGTCTACTAATTTAACGCCGAGTGACGAAGAAATCACATCACTTATCTCAACGTTTTTGGCAACCCTGGATTTTTCTGTAATATAAGTACTTCCTGCGATGGCTGCTCCCTCTGCAACTGCCGTGTATGGATCTCCCTCAAGGGGTTCTTTTCCAAAATATTCGGTCACAAACCTTCGGACGGCTGGTATCAGGGTTGTTCCGCCGACAAGGAGGATATCATCTATCTCATCTTTTTCAAGGGATGCATCCGCAAGGGCGCGTTCCATGGGGTCACGTGTGCGTTCAATCAGATCCTGAATAAGGGATTCGAATTTTTCCCTGGTGAGTTGTAATGTAAATGGGGGGCGGTTTTCTGCAACAAACGGGATGGTGATTGTTGTACTCTCCTCTGTTGAAAGAGAGATTTTTGCTTCTTCTGCTGCCTCTTTTAACGTAGCTTGTAATCCCTGATCGATTTTTGCCCCTTTCCCAAGTTCTTTTTGCAATACTTTCGTGACATGAGCAATTATCCGCTCATCCATGTCATCCCCGCCAAGCCGGTGTTCGCCGGTACTGGCATCCACATCAAAAAAACCGGATGAGACAGAAAGAATGGAAACATCAAACGTACCACCGCCGAAATCATAGACCAGGACTTTTCTGTCCCGGTCCTCCCTTATTCCATAAGCGAGTGCAGCAGCAGTCGGTTCATTAATCAGCCGGACAACGTTGATACCCGCAATCTCCGCTGCATCCCTGATAGCTTGTCTCTGGCTGTCTGAGTAATTTGCAGGGACAGATACGACTGCATCGTAGAATGTTTTTCCCGTCCGTTCTCTGGCATCATGGATGAGTTTTTGAAAGATCAGGGCTCCGATATATTCAGGGGGAAATTTGTATCTGCCCACATTTTTTTTATAATCTGTTCCCATTTTACGTTTGATGGAACTGACAACTTTCTCCGGATAAATTATCTGGTTATGCTTGGCCTGCTCTCCGATAGAAAAATCCTTCTCATTTTTAAAATACACAACAGAGGGTGTGATTCTTCTGCCCAGGTCATTCTCAATTACCACCGGTTCATCAAGCAGCATATATGCCATCTTGGAGTTTGTTGTCCCAAAATCGATCCCGATTATGTCCTTATTCATTTTTAGTTCCTGTAGTTACACTTTTAGTCATCATCATTTCTGTCATGCGGTTCCTGGTGCAGTGGCACCTCATCTACCCGATTTTGTGAATCCCATTGTTCCCTCATTGATATGATGCCTTCCAAATCCCTTATCTGGGCCGTCAAAGTACGAATATCCTGCCTGAGTGTTCCCATATCGTCTTCCAATTGTTCCTGGATATCTGCCTGCTCGGTAATAATCTGATTCAGGTCATGAATTTCCTTTTCATATTGCCCTATTTTCTTCTCAAGTTCTCCTATCTCTTTTTCAAGTCTGTTTATATTCTCACTCCCTTTATGTGCAAGCTGATCGAGACCATGTTCAATGGCATCGAATTTGTGCCTGGATGGGAACATCCGATTCAGAAAGGAGCTTAAAATGCTGGGTTTTTGTATGGGTGCAGGTTCTCTGGGTTTTTTTGAGATGATTACTTCGGCTGGTCTGATGAGGGAGGACTCCCTCATGTATCCTGGTCGTATCACTAAAAATATGGTGTCTTCAGGGTATTTACTGTTGTATTCAAGGCCGACTGCCATATGAATAGTATCATCAAATGTCGTTCCCGGTTTTGGATTGATGGGTGTCAGTTTCCCTGAGGAGAGTAACTGCTGATACATGCCTTCAATATTAAGGTGATAATTTTCATGGACAGACCTGAGCGCATCACAGGAGTGATCCATTGTACTATTCATCATCCGGCACAATGAGTCAGCAACAACCAGCATCTTTTTTGCATTCTCTGATTGCAGGTCTTTCTTTTTTAGTTCCTCATTTTTTTTAGTGGTCTCAATGAAATCTTTAAACTCCTTTTTTAAAGCGTTATATTGAGATTCAAAATGGTCCGCCTTTTTCTGGAGGTCGGTGATGTCAGGATCAACCATTGGTTACATGTTGGTTTTTTAGAGAATATAGCTTTTTTATAATGCCCCCCCTCATATTGTCAAAAATAAACCCGGCAGGGAACGAGTCAGGTATAATGGATTTCACTCCTACCATATCTTCAGAATTGTCTCATTTCTCACTATTTCTGCAAAGATATAAAGAATTTCCATGAAAGAAGAATAGAACTCATGAAACGGGGACAGGGACTGAGGAGAAACCAGTGTATCAATTCTGGTAATGACTGATAATACGATATTCCGAATTTTATTTGAAAGTAGAACCTTTTGAAAGATCACACATTCTATAAATTTAAATATCATTAGATCAAATAGTTTGATAATCAAATATTATGCTATCAGAGTGAAAGAGCAATGGAAGAGAAAGAGCACCTTAGGGATGAGTTAAACGAGACTCTTGTCGAATTTTTTGACCGGTTTACCTCCTGGGAGTCATCGGTCGTAGAATCTGAGAACATGAAAATATCTGATGCACATGCCATCGAGATACTTGGCCATTATGGCCGGATGAATATGAAAGAACTGGCAGGGAGACTTGGTATCACTACCGGGACCACAACAGTTGCGGTTGACAGGCTGGAACGGAAAGGATTTGCAAGGCGGGTGAGGGCGGAACATGACCGTCGTTCGTACATAATCGAGTTAACAGAAGAAGGAACATTGGCTTATGAAGAGCATCACCGGCACCATCTCAACCTTGCAAGTGAGATTGCCTCGATCCTTGGCGAAGAAGATACCCAGGCTTTCATCGGAATTTTGCAGAAGATTAACGAACACATTTAGAGACTGGAAGATATAAGTGAGATCAGATAAGTCATCATGCGATGCGGACTGCTCCTATCATGGCTGCGGATGTGCCCATGAACATGATCATTCAGGGGACGACCTTAAGAAGACAATTGTACAGGTTATTTTTTCCGGATTATTCGTTCTCATTGCAGTACTGACTGAATACGGAATAATTCCCCTGGTAGAGCTTCAGATCCCGGCAGCACTTGCAGCACTTGCCCTTACAGCATACCCTATCATAAAAGGAGCGGTAACCGGACTTATCAGGAGAGAGTGGAATGTTTGTGAACTTGCAGCACTGGCCCTTGTTGCTGCGGTTATCATTGGCGAATTCACCGCAGCCGCCGAGATAGCATTCATACTCACAATCGGGGAACTGGTGGAAGAGTATCTCTATTCCAGGACAAAGAAAGACCTGAACATGCTGGTTCAGGCGGCACCTACAACCGCCAGTATCATCGAGAATGATATAATTCGTGAAATTTCAGTAGATGATATTAAAACTGGTGACCTGGTAGTGATACACCCCGGTGAAAGAGTTCCAGTAGACGGGCTTGTTAAAACCGGGGTTTCTGATGTGGATGAATCTTTCCGGACAGGAGAGAGCCTTCCAATTAAGAAAAATCCAGGTGATGCTGTTTATTCAGGAAGCATTAACCTTGACGGGGCGCTGGTTATTACCACGTCAAAACCGGCTTCTTTGTCATCATTTGCAAAAGTTGTTGAACTGGTACAGGAAGCAGGACTAAGAAGACCTCCGTCCCATCCGGTAATTGACAGATTTGCCGGTTATTATACACCAGTCATCCTTGCAATCACCGCAATTGTATCTATCATCACATGGGATATTGTCCGGGGGATTACTGTGCTTATCGTCTCCTGCCCCTGTGCAATCCTTCTTGCAACTCCGTCAGCTGTTCTGGCGGCTATTGGACCTGCTGCGAAAAGGGGAATTCTCATAAAAAGTGGAAAATTCCTGGAGATTTGCAGACAGATAACTATATTCGTATTTGATAAGACCGGGACCCTGACATCAGGTGAGATGAAGTTAACCTCCATCCATCCGGAAGAGAAGTATACAGAAGAGGAACTTCTTACCATTGCCGCCACAGTTGAGCGTTCATCTCCCCACCCGATTGCAAAATCCATTATTGAAGAGGCAGGCCGAAGGGGTATTCATATATCAGACGTGGGAACAGCACGTCACATCCCAGGAAAAGGGATTGAGGATACATGGAATGGTATGAAAGTGCTTGCCGGAACAAGGGAGTTTTTAGAGGAACATTCAGTGTCACTTCCGATGAACTTTCAATCCTCACGGGAAATTGCAGATGGTAATGAGACCGAGGTTCTGTTCTCTAAAAATGGCAAATATATCGGGAAGATATGCATCTCTGATGTCCTGCATTCCGATACAAAAGAGACTTTTTCCTCACTCAGGCGCTTAGGCGATTATAAATTTGCCTTGCTTACGGGGGACAACAGGAACGTGGCCAAGTCTATCGCGGAGGAACTGAATATTCCAGGGTCTATGACTTTTTCTGGGCTGCTTCCAGAGGATAAGGAAGCTTACGTGGCACGGCTACAGGAGAATGGAGAGATTGTCTGTTTTATTGGTGATGGTATAAATGATGGTCCTGCACTTGTTAGGGCTGACCTTGGAGTTGGAATAGGAAGCCGGGCAAATACACTGGCCCTGGAAAGTTCAGGTGTTATTCTCATGGGAAAGGGTCTTTCTGCACTTCCTTCTTTTATTCAGCTGGGAAAGAAGACAACGCGGACAATTATGGAAAATATTGGTCTTGCCCTGTTTTTGAACATGTTTCTAATCATCATCGCTGCTTACGGGATCATTAACCCGGTTATGGGGGCAATCGGTCACCAGGTAGCGACCATGGCAGTCCTGTTCAATTCTATAAGGTTATCCCGCTACCTCCCGGAATAACTTTTTAACATCTCTTTCCCAGGTGAATTTGCAATTCACGGATTATAAATAGGAAAAATAAATTTTTTTGATAACTTCATTGACCGCCTTGGTACGGATCAATTGCAAAAAAGTTATCCTGTGTTCTTCCCGCCCTGCAGGTCATGATACGGGTCAACTCTGCATCGAAGATTAACTTCCTGATCGCAGAAGCAGGGCTGATCAGAGTAACTTGGTCTCTTCAACAGGTTTTGGAACTTTTGCAACCAGGACCCTGAATACTTCACTGCTCTCGTTTATCCACCGGTGAGGGATCCTTGCCGGGCTTTCCACAAGGCTGTCTTTTGTCACCTCTGCCTGTTCATCACCTATCTCTACTATCCCCGTCCCTTCGAGGACATAAAAGAAGACATCAACAGGGGTCTTATGCTTTTTTAGTGATTCACCTGGCTGAAGGGTGATGATTACAACTGTTGCATGAGGAGAGTCAAAGACTTTTCTTGCATCCACATTATGTGGGTTCGGGCTTTTTTCAACCTCTGAAAGTTTGGTAATTATCATGGTTTACACCTTGTCCAGACTTATGTAAGGAATCATAGTGAGCAGTTCTGATTTTAATGTTTCTATTCCAATACGCTCCATGAACCTGGCAGTCCTTTCATCAGTTTGTGCATGCTTTTTGTAAAATTCAAGCAGCCGTAAAACCAGGTCACAGGCCTCATCCTCCGACAGGCTATATGCAATGGGATCGGCCATCCGCGGTTTTCTGCCGCCATTTCCACCGAATAAAACGATCCATCCCCGTGTTGTTCCAATAAGTCCAATGTCACGGAGCTGGCTTTCACTACAACAGCGCTGACATCCGGAAACACCGATCTTAACCTTTGCAGGAAATGTTTTGCCATTGATAAGTCCCTGGATCTTTGATGACATCTTTATAGAATCCTGTGCACCCCATTTGCACATTTCTGTTCCAAGGCAACCCTGGACAAATTTCACGCATGGTCCAAGGTCAGGCATAGCAAGATCCCCTAACTCCTGGAATACCGGTTCAACATCCTCAGCCTTTATGCCTGCAAGGATAATCCTTTGTCCTGATGTTATTTTCATAATCGGAATGTGAAATTTCCTTCCGACTGCAGCTATGTGTTCAAGGTCCCGGGGGGTTACAATGCCGGCTGGTGAATTTGTCATTATGCCGTACGTCTTACCATCTCTTTGTAGAATTGCTCCGCTTACCTTTTTCATACTCGTTCATCTGGTTGATAGCACATGTAACATTATAAAACTCCCGGTAATGTTCCTCACCGGTTTTCCCTGGAGAGAACAGTTAAAAATTACCTGAACTATTATAACCGGTTTAATGTTAAAAAAGTAAGAGGAGGAAGAAAGAAAATTTGACCGGTTTATACAAAATCAGTCACTATCCTCTTCCTTGTAAGAGGCCATGTACCAGTTATACACCATATCAAAGTGGTCTATGATATCGTTTGTACCTTCAAATGCAACAGGACCGATGAACATCAGTGGGATGAAGGTCTTATCCCTGTTAAATGCATTGGAAAATTTACGGAACCTGTCCATTCCTTCGGGGTCCTCTTCAAGGTTGACCTGTTCAAGGATTGTTTCAGGATTCTCTTCAAGGTAAAAATCCAGGAAGTCATGAACAGGACTACAGGCGCCACAGTGAGGATCATAAAAGTAGATAACAACTGGTTCTTCAAAAGCTGGGGCAGGTTCTTCCAGATATTTGAGCAGTGCAGACTCGTCAAGTTCAGATCCGTCTTCAATGAATATGACGGCTGATGCGGGGGTAAAAAAGATTGCCAGGCTGATAATCAGAAGACTGGAAATCATTTTTAGTTCAGATCTGTTGGATAAATCATTCATGAAAACCATCTCAATATACTGGTTAATTAATTGTTATTATCTGAGCTTAGAGTGATTAGGATATAAGTTTTCTTCAGAACTGGATAGACAGGAATATTAGCCTTATTATCTCTTTATCGTTTTCCTATTTATTAAAGATGAAAACCTGAATACATGAAAGATATGAAAATTATCATGGGATAAGATCCGTGGAATTATATGAGGGGGTCATCTCCCCGTAGGAGATTCCAAGCCTTTTTAGGATCGTCGGGGTTATATCTTTCTGATCCCCGTCCCTGATATAGCCAGGTTCATTAGCTATCATCCAAAGAGCCGTCTGGCCTGTATGATCTTTTGGACCGGTATTAAAACCATGATCAGTGGTAACATAAACCGCAGTCTTATCATAGATACCCAGATCCTTTAATGCCTTTAGTATCATCCCGGATCCTTCATCGATTTTCTCAATGGCGGCCATCTGTCTTGGAGATCCTGCACCATATGCATAGCCTGCATCAGCGGCATCCCTGAAATGTGCAAAGATGAAAAAACGCCCTGTTGATCCAAAATGGTAAACCGCCTCTGACGCTACTGATCCAAGCAGTCCGGCATCGCTGTTACGATCATAGTAGTAATCAACGATTTTTCCTGCATGGTAAAAAGGAAGACCCTTTACTGTCCCAAGGCTTCGTTCCTGTGAGGCAATGATAGCCGTGCTGATATTGTCTGATCCAAGTTCGTCTTCTATTCGTTCGAAAATTGTCATTCCCGGGGGAATCTCACTATATCGCATGCTTTTAAAGACACCGGTCTGTTCTGGCGAATAGCCGGTTAAGATCTGGGCATGGCCTGCCATGGTGTCAGGATAATGATCGGTTATCGAGATATTAATAAAGCTCCCGGTCTTTAGCAATGAGCCCAGATATGGCAGGGAATCAGACTCCAGCAAAGTCTCCAGGGTATCTTTTGAGATACCATCCCAGGATAGCAAAATTATTCCATCCAGATCAGGTAATGAAGCAGATGTAGTTCCAATAATGAAGATTAAAAATAAAACCACGATAATTGCAGTATTTTTACCGGCAAGAGACGAATTATGTAACATTTCAGAGCAGTCCTCCATATCGCTGTCCCATCTTTAAGAAGTATGACTGATGACAGTCTTCAGCAGGCCAGAAAACAGAGGCCTTGGCAACTTCTGTGGCAATGGGTGCATTATACCGACCAGATTTATTTAACTGGTCTATATACTGTTTTGCCTCCATCTCCTGTTCAGGGGTTGTATAAAATATGACCGAACGGTACTGGGTCCCGGTATCCGGCCCCTGACGGTTTATCTCCGTCGGATTATGCAGTGAGAAGAAGATTTCAAGAAGCTTTCGATATGATATTGCTGCATCATCAAACTCCAGTGCAACCGTTTCTGCATGGCCGGTTGTATCTGAACAGACATCCTGGTAGGTCGGCTCATTGGTATGACCACCCATGTATCCTGCCGTTGTAGCGATAACTCCGGGCACTTTCTGAAAACCGGCCTCTATACCCCAGAAACATCCACCGGCGAAAAATGCAACTCCCATGTATCGTTTTATGTGTGAGAAGTATATTACGACTGGGGTTTTATAGAGAAAATTATATGGTTGTAATGAAATTGTTCAGTATGAAAGGAAAACTTGTTCTTATCTGCACTGCTTTATTATTACTGTCTACCTGCCAGCCATCTACCGGATTAAATATCATCTCACCTGGAAACACCGTCTTTTTAGGTGAAGAAGGGATTGATATTTCTTCGACCGATGTTTATGATGGCAGCCGTATCGGGTGGTGGGCTCCGGGGAGCAGCAGAAGTAATGAACCTACGGAGATCATTACCATCTCATCTCCGTCCTCATTTTATGTCTCCCCTTCAGTCTTCTCAGGAAAAGAAGGGCCCTGGTACTCCTGGCCTGATGGAAATCTTGTCTTCCGGGTTAAAAAACCACAGGTTTCATTAAGAGTTCATGACGAAACGGCCGACTTCGATGCCACTGGAAAATGGGTTCCAAGGGGCGATGTTGTTTCATTTAAAATATCTTCGAATATCTACGAGGCAAATTCAAGGGGAGGGTCTGCAGGGCAGGCCGATATTGTGCTTACAAGTCCAAGGGGAGCGAAGTTTTCTTCAGTTACCGGCCCTTCAGGTTCATTCAGCCTTTCCGGTGTTCCCCTGACCTCATCGCTCACATCAACCGGGCCAGTCTGGGGCACAATAGACGCTACTGCTGGCAGCTGGAGCATCCAGGCAGAACTCTCCATGAACCGGATTAAAGATAATCTCCCGGAAACAGGGGCCGGAATATCTGCACCGGTCGAGATAATCATTCAAAATGTCAACCCGCTTATCAAATCACCCGTATCGGTAGAGATTGAAACACCAGCGAAGAAAGATACTCCCCATCCACCAAAAACGGAAATAATAACCCCAACCCCGACGGTGACGAAAAACTTAACTGCAACTCCCGTACAAATAAAAACGATTCAGACCACTGAACCAGTCTTAACGGAAATTCCTTCCCCGGTATATACTGCACCTGCTACAACAAAACCTACTCCGGAAGAGACGCCTGCCTCGACATCACCCCCGACATCAGCCACTACACCTGCTCCTGAGGGCACACGTTCTCCGATGGGAATAATAACAGTCACCGGCGCACTTCTGGTCCTTTTGATACTTAGAAGAGAAGATGGAAAATAAACCTGAGGTTTGGGAATTTCATTAATGATCATTTTCAGTTCAGGTATTCTTGAGACCGATAATTATCTTCAATTGTAAGTATCAATGAATATTATGAATCTTGGAGCGACTATAATAAAATCACGAAGAAGCGTCAGATCATACACTGACAAGCCTATCAGCGAAGAGATCATAAAGGAGACCCTTGAATGTGGGCGGCTTGCTCCAACTGCCATGAATCTGCAGCCATGGCTTTTAGGGGTGATAACAGACCGCGACCTGCTTAAAAAAGTTGCCGATATTACCGATCATGGTAAGTTCATCGCCGATGCAGCTGCCTGTTTTGTGGTCTGCGGAGATAAAAAAGCCAAGTACTACCTTGAGGACTGTTGCGCTGCCACCATGAACATGATAACCTGCCTGCAGGGATTTGGAGTAGGGACCTGCTGGGTGGCAGGTGATAAAAAGGAATATGGGGCTGATATCTGTAAACACCTTGAAATACCAGGGGAGTATTCATTAGTCTCTTTAATTCCCGCAGGGTATCCAAAAGAAGTAGAGGTCCCAAAGAAAAAACCCGGTAAAGAGATATTCTTTACCAACCGGTGGAAACCGGAAGAGAGCTGAGAGGCTCTACTCCCCTGCAATTTATATTGACTGGAATAATTTTACCACATCGGTAAAGTCAATTCTCCCGTTACCGGAGAAGTCAAACGCCTCAACCGGTTCATTTTTACTTATCCAGTCCATGTATTTAAAAAATGTTACAACATCTGAATAATCTGCCCTGCCATTTCCATTCAGGTCCTCGTACCTGCCATCTCCATTTAGATCCCTGGGAGGCTTACTCATGCCCGGAATCGGGATTACTCCTGGAGTTGAGCCTCCACCACCAAGTGCTTTATAAACATTGATTCTTCCGCCAGATACAGTTTTTCCGGCAAATCCCGGGAGTTTATCGACGGTATCCATGATCCTGGCCTTGAGTTTTGCAGGTGTAAGTGAAGGCTCTTTGGCGAGAAGTAAAGCAGCAAGGCCTGATACAAACGGTGTAGCCATCGAGGTTCCTTTCATCTTAACATACTGATGCCCCAATGAGGTGGGATAAGTTGACATTATCCAGTCGCCTGGTGCAGCAACATCAACCTTTGTAGCACCATAGTTCGAAAAGGCAGGAATTCCGTCCTTTGCATCAGATGCTGCGACAGATATTATCTGGGGTAAATCAAATCCGGAAGGATAATGGGGAGTTTTATCATTATCAGAACCTTCATTTCCGGCGGCACAGGGAAACAGGGCATTGGTAGAGGCGATCGCATCTCTAAGAGCCTGACTTTTTGCTTTTCCTCCCCATGAACAACTAATTATATCAGCCCCCATCCTCCGTGCATAAGCGATTGCATTAAGTGAAGCTGCTGTATCCCCGGTCCCGTCTGCCCTCAAAAATTTAAGTGGCATGATCTTGACTTTCCAGTTGACACCTGCCACTCCTATACCATTGTTCCCTAATGCACCGATGATTCCTGCACAATGAGTCCCATGTCCGTTATCATCCATCGGATCATTGTCGTTATTAATAAAATCATACCCGTAGACATCATCCACGTAACCGTTTCCATCATCATCAATCCCGTTATTTGGAATTTCACCCGGATTTATCCAGATATTTCCTGCAAGGTCAGGATGAGTATAATCCACACCGGTATCAAGGACCGCAACAACAATAGTATCTGATCCTTTTGTAATCTCCCAACCTTTAAGGGCCTTTATGTCTGCGCCACTTACTCCGCCGGTCTGGCCTGTATTTGAAAGGCCCCATTGGTCTGCAAACTTTGGATCATTTGGAAATGCAAGTGCTGAAAAGTCACCAGCTTCATCAGGTCCTGCAGGATCGGTCTCAGGCAGGGACAAAGAGATGATGTAATTTGGTTCAGCATAGGCCACATATGGAGAATTTTCAAGCTCAGCTATCGCTTCTTTGACCGAGATCGGGCCGGTTATATCAAGTGCCTGTAGATTATCCAGCCCTTCGGCAGAAAAGTCAGTTGCAACCTCGGCTCCAAGCGCTTTTAAGGCAACCGGGCCAGTCCCTTCTGCTGCAAGCGCTGCAACAGTTCCGTCCTTATACTTGACAATAACTTCTCCTGGCACATAAGGAGCAGAAGATTGTGATT
>Ga0255340_1004128_pt1 | contig 14401 bp, 10 predicted proteins | sample wastewater_treat_7_FD_192417 | JGI IMG/M metagenome (GOLD analysis project Ga0255340, IMG submission 192417) | Wastewater microbial communities from Lulu Island WWTP, Vancouver, Canada - plant10 | ecosystem: Engineered > WWTP > Wastewater > Unclassified | place: Canada: Vancouver, British... | reverse complement strand
TGTAGGTCTCGGGGCCCTTCATGCCGCGGCCGCCGGAGACGATGATGTTGGCCTCGGTGAGCTCGATCTTGCCGCTGGTGTCCTTGGCGATCTCGGCCACCTTGGTCTTCAGCAGGGCCGCATCGAGGGCCGGGTCGAACTTCTCGACGGCGCCGGCCTTGGCGTTCTCCACGATGGGGAACACGTTGGGCCGCAGCGTCGCCATGGCGGGAGAGGCCTCGAAGGCCACCTCGCCGAAGCACTTGCCGGCGTACATGGGCCGCACGGCGACGAGCTTGCCGCCCTCGATCTTCAGGCCCGTGCAGTCCGTGGCCAGCCCGCAGGCCAGCTTGCCCACGAGCCTCGCCGAGAGGTCCTTGCCCTGCACGGATGCCGCCAGCAGCACGATGGCCGGATCCTTCTCCTTGACGATCTTGGCGACCGCCGCCGCGTGGGCGTCCGTCGTGTAGGGCTCCAGGGCGGGGTTGTCGGCCACGTAGACCTTGTCCACGCCGTACTTGCCCAGCTCGGCGGCCTTGCCTTCGATGCCGGAACCGCACAGGACGGCGCACACCTCGTCACCCAGCTCGTCGGCCAGCTTGCGGGCCGCGCTGGCGATCTCGAAGCTCACCTTCCGGTAAGCCCCGTCTCTGACTTCTGCAACGATCCATACACCTTTTGCCATGGTTCGGTACCTCCTCCTTTCCTTAGATGACTTTCGCCTCTTCCCGCAGCAGCTTCACGAGCTCCTGAGCCTTCAGGGCCGGATCATCGCCCTGGAGGATCTTTCCGGGAGGTCTTGCCGGAGGCGGTACGGTCTTGGCGACCTTCGCCTTGACGGCGGCGGTCACGCCGATGGCCGCCGCGTTCTTCACGTCGACGGGCTTCTTCTTGGCCTTCATGATGCCGGGCAGGGACGCGTAGCGCGGCTCGTTGAGCCCCTTCTGCGCCGTGATGACGCAGGGCAGGCTCGTCTCGATCGTCACGGTGGCGCCCTCGATGGCCTTCTGGGCCTTGACGGCCGTGCCGTTGATCTCGAGCTTCGTGACGAGCGTGACCACGGGCAGCCCCAGCAGCTCGGCGAGGATCGAGCCGACCTGGCCGACGTCGCCGTCGATGGCCCTCTGCCCGCAGAAGATGATGTCGTGGGGAAGCCCCTTGATGACGGCGGCAAGCGCCTGGGCCGTCGTGTAGGCATCGGCGCCGTTGAGGGACGGGTCGTCGATGTGGATGCCCTTCTCGGCCCCCATGGCCAGCGCCGTGCGGATCGTTTCCATGGCCCGCGCGGGGCCGACGGACACGATGGTCACGTCGCCGCCGAGCTTTTCCTTCAGCTTCAGCGCCTCCTCGACGCCGAACTCGTCGTAGGGGTTCATGACCCACTTGATCCCGTCCTCTACGATGCCTGATCCGTCGGGCTTGACCTTGATCAGGGTTTCCGTGTCGGGAACCTGCTTCACGCATGCAATGATGTTCACAGCTGCCTCCTTTCTTCGGACGCAAACCGCCGGGCCGCCCTTCCGCGGCCCGACGATTCACGGGCCCACAATGGTTGATATACCCTTGGCATCCGGCTGCAGGTCCCGAAGTTGAAAACCAGGCTCCTCTCTCCCTTTCCGCCTCGAGCCCTTCGCCCTATGCCTTATGCCTTGACGAACGGCTTACGGCTTCGGGCGTCAGGCGAAGGGTCAGGAGTGTCCTGCCTTTAGCCTTTAGCCTTTAGCCTTTAGCCTTTAGCCTTTAGCCTTCTTTCTACAGCCTGTTCTTGACGATATCGTCGACCACGGAGGGGTCGGCCAGCGTCGTCGTGTCGCCCAGGTCGCCGATTTCGCCCGCGGCCACCTTCTTGAGGATGCGGCGCATGATCTTCCCGCTGCGGGTCTTGGGCAGTCCGTCGGCGAACTGGATCTTCTCGGGCGTCGCGATGGGCCCGATGAGCGTGCGGACGTGCGCCACGAGCTCCTTCTTGAGCTCCTCGGACTTCTGCACGCCCGTCTTCACCGTGACGTAGGCGTAGATCGACTGGCCCTTGAGCTCGTGGGGGTAGCCCACGACGGCGGCCTCGGCCACCTTCGGGTGGGCGACCAGCGCGCTCTCCACCTCGGCCGTCCCCATGCGGTGACCGGAGACGTTGATGACGTCGTCGATGCGGCCCGTGATCTGGTAGTAGCCGTCCTTGTCCCTGCGCGAGCCGTCACCGGTCACGTAGTAGCCGGGGAACTGCTCGAAGTAGGTCTCCTGGAAGCGCTTGGGGTCGCCGTAGACGCCCCGCATGATGCCGGGCCAGGGCATCTTGATGCACAGCGCGCCGCTGGCTTCCGTCTGGGTGATCTCCTTGCCCTCGTCGTCGAGCAGGACGGGCCAGACGCCGAAGAAGGGCAGGGTCGCCATGCCGGGCTTGATGTCGATGGCGCCGGGCAGCGGGGTGATGAGGATGCCGCCCGTCTCGGTCTGCCACCAGGTGTCCACGATGGGGCACTCGCCGCGGCCGATCACGTTGTAGTACCAGTTCCAGGCCTCGGGGTTGATGGGCTCGCCGACGGTGCCCAGGATCCGCAGCGAGGAGATGTCGGCCTTCTTCACCCACTCGTTGCCTTCCTTCGCGATGGCGCGGATGGCCGTGGGGGCGGTGTAGAAGATGTTGACCTTGTACTTCTCGACGACCTTCCAGAATCGGCTCACGTCGGGGTAGTTGGGCACGCCCTCGAACATGACCGAGGTGGCGCCGTTGCACAGCGGCCCGTAGACGATGTAGCTGTGGCCCGTGACCCAGCCGATGTCGGCGGTGCACCAGTAGATGTCCTCTTCATGGTAGTCGAAGATGATCTTGTGGGTGTAGGCGACGTAGACGAGGTAGCCGCCGGTGGTGTGCATGACGCCCTTGGGCTTGCCGGTGGAGCCGGAGGTGTAGAGGATGAACAGGGGGTCCTCGGCGTCCATCCACTCGGGCGGGCAGTCGGCCGAGGCCTTCGCCATGGCCTCCTCGTACCAGATGTCCTTGGGTCCCATGGAGGTCTTGATCTTGTCGCCCACGCGCCTGACGACCACGACCTTCTCGACCGAGGGGCAGTCCTTCACGGCCTCGTCGGCGTTGGTCTTCTGGGGGACGGCCTTGGCGCCGCGGAAGGTGCCGTCGCAGGTCACGAGGACCTTCGAGGCGCTGTCCTGGATGCGGTCGCGCAGGGAGTCGGAGCTGAACCCGCCGAAGACGACGCTGTGGATCGCGCCGATGCGGGTGCAGGCCAGCAGGCCGATGGCCAGCTCGGGGATCATGGGCAGGTAGAAGCAGACCCGGTCGCCCTTCTTCACGCCGAGGGACTTCAGGACGTTGGCGAACTTGCAGACCTCCGCGTGGAGCTGCTTGTAGGTCAGGGCGCGGTCGTCGCCCGGCTCGTTGCCCTCGAACTGGATGGCGATCTTGTCGCCGCGGGTCCTCAGGTGCCTGTCGAGGCAGTTGTAGGACACGTTGAGCTTGCCGCCCTCGAAGAACTTCACGTAGATGGGGCCCTTGCGCATGTCGAAGTTGTAGTCCATGACCTTGTCCCACTTCTTGAACCACTCGACATACTCGCCGGCCACTTCCGCCCAGAACCCGCTGGGGTCTTCGATGGAGCGCTTCCAAAGCTTGTCGTAGGCCGCCCTGCCGGCGACCCAGGCCGACTTCTTCAGCTTCTCCGGAACCGGGTACACATCTTTCAATTGCACATCTGCCATCTCCACTCCACCTCCATTGAACGTTATTTTCGTTGATATTCCAGGGAGAACCTTCCCGGTATCGAAACACCCTGCCCGCGGGCCGGGCCGACCGGCCGGTCGAGCGCCCGGAAGAAGCCCCGTGCCCGCGCGAGGCGGGCCGGAGATCCGGCGAAGCCGCCGCCGGGCTGGCGAGCGCGCCCTCCCGAATGGAAAAGGCGCATGAAGTTACTCCCCTGTACCCCTCTGTGAAAAGCCGACGCACTATAAGTTGAAGGTCCCTTTTTGTCAAGAAAAAAGTGGCTGATTTCACCGGATTTTACGGCCAAAACTGTTGCAAAAATACATCTGCACGGTGATAGTGTGCCTTTTTTTACACACCGAAAGGGCCTCCCGGGGGCCACCAGGCAAGGTAGCGAAGGCGCAGCAATATGGATATGATCAGTTATTTCATGTTGTTATGCTGCTTGAGCCACAGAGGAACAGGGGTGGTACGGGAATTGCTCAACGATTCAGACATCCGTTCCATGACGGATCGGCAATGGTGTGTGCCGGGAAGTCTGCAGGGGCGCCGCTGGACCGTGTCCCGGGCCGCCGGCAGCCAAAAAACGCTTGACACCCATTGCCGCCGATGCTAGTTGTTGACGCTAATAAAACAGGGGGGGCACTGCGCCCCGTGAAAGGGGGTGAGGGGCAAGGGCAGTTTCGGCCCCGGGGAGGGTGAGCGAAACCGTCCCGGGTGCGGCGGCCGAAGGGCCGCAAGATTTGTTGGATGCCCGCCGGGAGACCCCGGGGGCGTTCCCCAATTCCTAACTCAATGAGGAGGAGAAAATGAAGAAGCTTTTAATCGGTTTCCTCGCTGTCGGCCTTGTCATGGGCTTCGCCATGACGGCATCCGCTCAGCCCAACATCAAGGCGAGCGGCCAATTGTACATGTATGGCGCGTATGAGGACAAACCCACCCTAGTGAAAAACGGGGATTCTCACACGAACATCGGTAATCGCCTTCGCATGCAGTTCGAGATCCAGGTGCAGGAAGGCCTGAAGCTCACGACCCGCTTCGATGCCTTGGAGAGGGCCTGGGGTGAGGTTCCTGCTGTGACGACGGCCGCCCCCTCGACCACCACCACGAACTACAGGCGTTATGAGAACAACATCAGCTGGGAGCGTGCCTACGTGACCTTCAACGCCCTGTACGGCGTGTTTGACGTCGGCTACCAGCAGTCCCGCGTGTGGGGCACCTGCGCATTCTGCGACGACTACGACACCGACGCCGGGATCCACTACCGCTACATGATGGGCCCCTGGACCTTCGGTCTCGAGTGGGAGAAGAGGGCTGGAACGAACAACAACCTGTTCATCGGCCTTCCCGTCGAGGGTCAGGGTGAGGGTGCCAGCCAGGGCCGTGCGAATGACCTCGGCGGCACGGACAACGACCACGACGTGTACCATGCCTATGCGATCTACCGCTGGGCCACGGGCCAGGCAGGCCTGCGTTTCGAGATGGACCGCGACGCGGCGAACGGTGAGATTGCTGCGAACCAGACCACGCTGGCTAACTATTTCGGCGGAGCGGCGGAATCCTACACCTACACTTTCTACGAGATCGCCCCGTACCTCCAGTGGATCGCCGGCCCCTTCTCCCTCGAGGCCGAGTTCCGCTACATCTGGGGTACGATTGACAGAGTTACGTTGGTTGATATCGACCGCAAGGGCTGGTCGCTGTACCTGAATCCCAAGTACACGATGGGCGCCTTCTACGGCGGCCTCGAGTTCGCCTACATCACCGGCGACGATCCGACCACGTCAGACAAACTGGAAGCTGGCGTTCCCGGCGGCCAGGCGTGGGATCCTCTGCTCATGTTCGGCAACTACTGGATGACCAAGTACCACGGTGCCATGGGTAGCACTCCGACCGTGGGCGGCGCGGCAACAACGATCGGTCCTTACGAGGCAAATCTGATCATGGTCAAGCCCTACGTCGGCTGGAAGGTCAATCCCCAGCTCGAGGTGGTGGCGCAGTTCGCGTGGCTGAAGGCCGACGAGAAGCCCGCGACTAACTGGGTGGATGACGACTACGGCCGCGAGTTCGACATCTACGCGACCTACAAGCTCTACAACAACCTGAGCTACACGGTGGGCTTCGGCTACTTCTGGACCGGCGATTACTTCAAGGGAACCAACGCCTCTCCGATTAACGTCGAAGACAACTTCCTGGTCATGAACGCCCTGAACCTCGCGTTCTAAGCGGTCACGATCGGCAGTTGTATGCAGTAAAAAGCCCCCGGGGGTGCGCCCCCGGGGGCTTTTCATTGAAATCCCCCCTCTTCATCGCCCTTCGGGCCGCCCTGAGCCGCTTCGCGGGGCGGCCCGGCAAGGAACGAAACGGTCGTGGCTGCGAAATCTCACCGGATGCGCCCCCGGTCAAAGGCGGGGGCAGACGGGACTTCCCCCTTGGCAAAGAGACTGTGTCGCAATTCCGATTTTGTCATTCCGCACGAGCGCAGCGCGATGCGGAATCCAGCCTTTTCAATGAGTTCTGGATTCCCGCTTCCGCGGGAATGACAGGATTTCGGCGTTTTTCAATATTGCGACACAGCCTCAAAAGGGGGATCGAGGGGGATTTGCTCCCTGTCAAATCGTCTTGACAAGCGGCGGGGGGTGAGACATATTCACTAAAAAAAGCAGGCATTGGGCATAGGGCAAAGGGGATTCAACCCTTTTTCCTTTCATACTGAGCCTTCAGCCGCAAGCATCATTCGAGAAAAATGGCACAAGGCTAAGGGCATAAGGCTTACGGCAAAGAGGATTCAATCCTTGTTCCTCAAGCCCTGCGCCTTCAGCCTTGAGCCAAAACGCCGGAGGCGTTTTATGCCGTTGTACGATTACGAATGCGTCAAGTGCGAGCACATCTTCGAGGTCTTCCACCGGATGGACGGGCCGCCCGACGATCTGGCCTGCCCGAAGTGCGGGGCGGAACGGCCCCGAAAACTCGTGTCGCAGTTCAAGACGGACTTCTGGTCCAAGTTCCTCGACACGATGGAGCGTAAGGTCAACCCGCACAAGTTTAAATAAGGCAGGCGTTGGGCGGAAGGCTTAAGGCATGAGGCATTTTGATTGATCCGTTTCTTCTTTCCGGCCCTAAGCCCTTCGCCTTAAGCCATAAGCCCGGACAACCGGAGGTTCTTTCACCATCAACCGCATCCATGGCAACACGGCCGGGCTCAAGTCCGGCCAGATCCGGCGCATCCAGCAGCTCTACCGCCGCAAAATCCCCATTGACCGAGTGCTCACCCTCGAGCTTGCCCGGCAGCTCTGCGAGATCTCCCGGGAGACCAACCGCCAGATCGGCGTCCTGATCAGCCGCAGGGGCGACATCCACTTCGTCGTCGTGGGAGATCACCGCCAGATCATGATCCCCAGCCTCGAGGCGTTCCGCTCCGGCGAGAGCCGCCTCAAGGGGCTGCGCCTCATCCACACCCACCTCAACGGGGAAGCGCTCACCCGGGACGACCTCACCGACCTCGCCCTGCTGAGGCTCGACTTCATCTGCGCCGTCACGGTCCAGGAAAACGGCCTACCCGGCCGTATCCACGCCGCACATCTGCTCCCCGAGAACCCCGGGGGCGCCTACTGGATCGAGCTCGAGCCCCGGACGGCGGACCGTCTCGACCTGGACTTCGCGGGCTTCATCCGGGACCTGGAAGACCAGATCGCCCGCAGTCAGCGCACCCGCAAGGTCGCCTCGCGGGAGCGGGCCGTCCTCATCCGCGTCGAGACGGACCCGCGCAGCCGCGCCGATACGCTTCCCGAACTGAAGGAGCTCGCCGAGTCCTGCGGCGTGGAGGTCTTCGACCAGATCACCCAGCACCGCCCGGAGATCGACCCCAAGTACCTCATGGGAAAGGGAAAGCTCTCGGATGTGGTCATCCGGGCCCTGCAGATCGGCGCGAACCTCCTCATCTTCGACCACGAGCTGACGCCCGCCCAGGTCCGCTCCATCACGGACTTCACGGAGCTGAAGGTCATCGACCGCACCCAGGTGATCCTCGACATCTTCGCCCAGAGGGCCCACAGCCGCGACGGCAAGATCCAGGTGGAGCTCGCCCAGCTCAAGTACATGCTGCCGCGCCTCATCGAGAAGAACACGGCCATGTCGCGCCTCACGGGCGGGATCGGCGGCACCGGCCCCGGCGAGACGAAGCTCGAGATCAACCGCAGGCGCGTGCGGGACAGGATCCACCGGCTCGAAGGGGCCCTGAAGGACATTCAGCGGTGCCGCAGCATCCGCAGGGCGGGCCGCGAGAAGGCGGGGCTCCCCGTCGTCTCCATCGTGGGCTACACAAACGCCGGCAAGTCCACGCTGCTCAACGAGCTCACGCAGAGTGACGTCCTGGCCGAGGACCGGCTCTTCGCCACCCTCGACCCGAAGAGCTCGCGGCTGCGCTTCCCCCGCGACACGGAGGCCGTCATCACCGACACGGTCGGGTTCATCCGGAACCTGCCGAAGGAGCTCTTCGCCGCCTTCCGGGCCACGCTCGAGGAACTCCACGAGGCCGACGTGCTCGTGCACCTCATCGACGTGAGCAGCCCCGCGTTCGAGGAACATATCGCCGCGGTGGAGAAAATCCTCGCTGAGCTGGGCATCGCCGCCAAGCCCACGATCCGGGTCTTCAACAAGGAGGACCGCGTGGCGGACAAGGAGCTGCTGGCCGCCCTGTGCAGGCGCTTCGGCGCCATCGCTATCTCGGCCCGAAACCCCGCAACGTTCGGGCCCCTGCTGGACAAGCTGGAGTGGCTCGTCCGCCACCCCCCGGCGGAGGAACCCGCACCGGAGCATGAGCCGGAGTTTCCTTTCACCGAGCCGGAACCCCTCGCCGGGACGCAGTGAGCGGACGCAGCCGGGAAGTTGCGAAGGTGAGAAGTTGAGAAAAAGCGAGGGGCGAGGGGAAAACCGCTTGACGGCACGGGCGATCCGGTCCTAGATAGCGGGTCGCCGCCTGCGCGGCCGAAGCTCCTGAAGAAACGGCTCGAATCGATGGAAGAAAATCCCACTCGATCCCCCTTTTGCAAAGGGGAAAAACCCGGACTCCGTTACGATGCACTCATCGCGATCACCCTCGCCGTGCTGACGGCTGCGGTCTATGCGCAGGTCGGAAACTTCGACTACGTCAATTACGACGACCCGTTCTGCGTCCAGGAAAACCTCATCGTGCAGCGCGGCCTGACGGGGTACGGCGTGAGGTGGGCCTTCACGACGACGACCCTGGGGAACTGGCACCCGCTGACCTGGCTTTCGTACATGATCGACTGCCAGCTCTTCGGGGCACGCCCCGGCGCTCACCATCTGGTCAATGTCCTCTTTCACCTGGCCAACGCGATCCTGCTCTTCCTCGTGCTGCAGCGAATGACGCAGGCCCGGTGGCGCAGCGCCTTCGTCGCCGCCCTGTTCGCCCTGCACCCCCTGCACGTGGAGTCCGTCGCCTGGATCGCCGAGCGAAAGGACGTGCTCAGCACCTTCTTCTGGATGCTGACGATGGGGGCCTACTCCCTCTATGCAAGGCGAGGAGGTCCGGTGCGGTACCTGCTCGTGTTCGCCTCTCTCGCAGCGGGCCTGATGGCCAAGTCGATGCTCATGACCCTTCCCGTCATCCTGCTGCTGATGGACTGGTGGCCGCTCGGCCGCTTCGAAAAGAGCCGCCCCCCGTCCCTGGAACCGGCGGTGCCGGTTTCCCGCGCGGCTCCGGGGGGGAAAAAGCGGCGAAGGGCGGAAACGCAGCGGCCGCCGGCAATACAGGCCGACACCCGCAAGGAGTTTCGGCGTTTCATTCCACTTTTCGTGGAGAAGGTCCCGCTGCTGGCCCTGTCGATTGCCGCCGGCGTGATTGCGCTCGTCACGCAGCAGAAAAGCGGGGCCGTGCAGTCTCTTACACAGCTGTCCCTCGCGGATCGAGTCGGAAATGCGCTCGTGTCCTACGTTCTCTACCTGTGGAAGACGATCTGGCCGACGGGGCTCTCCGTGTTCTACCCCCTGCAGCCCTGGCCCCCCGCGGCCGTCATGGGCTCCGCCCTGTTTCTTTCCGCCCTGTCGGCCGGAGTGCTCCGGTGGAGGCGAAGGTTCCCCTACCTGGTCTTCGGCTGGGTCTGGTATCTCGTGACGCTCCTGCCCGTGATCGGTCTCGTCAAGCTGGGGGATGCGGCCATGGCGGACCGCTACACCTACATCCCCCTGATCGGCCCCTTCGTCGCCCTCGCCTGGGGGGCCTTCGACCTGTCGGCGCGGCTTCGGCTGCATGCGGCCGTTTTGCCTGCGGCGGCCTGCGGGGCCCTGTCTGCGTGCATGATCGTCACGCACGGCCAGATCGCCCACTGGCGGGACAGCCAGACGCTCTTCACCCGTGCCATGGCAGTCACCGAGAAAAACTTCCTGGCGCACACCAATCTTGCAGTCACTCTGATTACGGCGGGTCGGGTCGAGGAGGGTCTGGAGCACGTCGAAAAGGCAATTGCGACAGCTCCGCGCTTCGCGTACGCCCACTACAACCGGGGTGCGGCGCTGGAAAGACTGAAAAGGCGGGACGAGGCTTTCGAAGCATACAAAACGGCCCTTGCGCTCAACCCGGATTACGCACAGGCGGCCTCCGCCAACGGGTACCTCGCCCTGGCTCGAGGGGACGCAGACGGCGCCGCATCTTATTTCGAGCGGGCGATTCGGTCCCCCGAACCCCAGCCGAAGGCGTACGCCGGGCTCGCCGAGGCGTATATCCTGAAGGGCAGGATGGACGAGGCCCTGACTTACAGCCTGACGGCCCTCGAATGGCAGCCGGCCGACGCGAAGCTGCACTACAACATCGGCGGCATCTACATTCACAAGGGCCGGTTCGACGAGGCCATCCGGCATTTTCAGGAAGCCGTCCGGCTGGCGCCTGATTACTCGAAGGCCCACAACAACCTCGGGAGCGCGCTAATGCTGCGCAACCGCATCGACGAGGCGATCGATCACTTCCGGGAGGCCGTCCGTCTCGACCCCGATTACCGGATGGCCCGGGAGAACCTGAAAGATGCGCTTGCCCAAAAGAAGGAAGGCAGGAAAAACGGAAGGTAGGAAGGGCAGAACTGGAATGGCAAAAGAAAGGGCATCGGAAATCCCGATGCCCTTTCGCTTGCCTTGCGCCTGATGCCTTACGCCTTACGCCTTACGCCTGCCCTGTCCCTTCTTATCTTCACCTTATGCCTCACGCCTAATGCCTTAAGCCTGCCGTTATTACATAATCCCCCTGTACCATCCCCCGTCGATCTGGACGGCCGCGCCGGTGATATAGCCCGCCCGCTCGGAGGCGAGGTAGGCGACGAGGCTTGCGAATTCCTCGGGCGTGCCGATCCGCCGCATGGGGATCTCGGCCTCCCACTTGCCGATGACGGCCTCGGGGGTTGTCCCCTGCTTTGCGGCCAGGACCTTCGCGAGGTTGCGCACGCGGTCCGTCATCGTGTAGCCGGGACACACGCTGTTGACGGTCACGTTGAACGGGGCCAGCTCGTTCGAGAGCGACTTGGCGAAGCCGATGACGCCCGAGCGCACCGTGTTGGACAGGATCAGGCCGTCGATGGGCTGCTTGACGGCGATCGAGGTCATGTTGATGATCCGCCCCCAGCGCTTCTCCTTCATGATGGGGACGGCCTCGCGCGTCATCACGATCGTCGAGAGCAGGTTGAGGCGGCAGCCCCGGAGCCACAGCTCGTCGTCGATCTCGAGGAAGCTCATCGAGGGCGGGCCCCCGGCGTTGTTCACCAGGATGTCCACCGTGCCGAAATGGGCCGCCGCCTTGCGGACGAAGTTCTTCGCCTGCTCGAGGTCCGACACGTCGGCCGGGATGGCGAAGGCCCGGCCGCCCGTTTCCTTCCGCAGGGCATCGGCCGCCTCCTGCAGATGGGGGTCATCGAGCGCGCAGATGGCGACCTTCGCGCCCTCGCGGGCGAATTCCATCGCCACGGCAAGCCCCAGTCCCTGGCTCCCCCCGGCCACCAGCGCCACCTTCCCCTTCAATCCAAGATCCATCTTGTCGCCCTCCTTGTCAGGTCTGTATAGTTTGCGTTTGCCGCCAATCATGCGACAAGCTTCAATACAAGGTGGCAGGTGACAGGCAGCAGGTGGCAGGAAAAATCATGTATCGGTAAGAATCCTTCTGTTACCTGTTACCTGTTACCTGTTACCTGTTACCTATTTCGATTCCGCCGCCTTCTGCTTGTACTCCTCCCAGCGGTCGTCCACCCATGCCTGGAGCTGGCTCAACTGCTCGATGCTCATCTTCTTGAAGCGGCCCTGCCTCTCCACGTAGTGCACCACGGGGAGCTTGCTGCCCTTCTCGGCGAGCGTCTTGCTGCGCCCCGTGAAGCGGAACTTGCCGTTCTCCACCTCGAAGAGCACGCACAGGCCCGTGTCGACGGCGAGCCTGCCGATGCGGATCGTGTCCTTCGTGGGGTACTGCCACCCCGGGGGGCAGGGCGTGTGGATGTGGATGAACCGCGTGCCCTTGATGCGCTTGGCCCGGACGAACTTGTCGTAGAGGTCGATGGGGTAGGCCGGCGTCGTCGTGGCGATGTAGGGGATCTGGTGGGCCTCCATGATCTTCAAGAAGTCCTTCTTGTGCTGCTGCTTCGTGAGCACGGGGGTCGTCGTCGTGAGGGCCCCCATGGGCGTCGCGCTCGAGCGCTGGGTGCCCGTGTTCATGTAGCCCTCGTTGTCGTAGGCCACGTAGATGAAGTCCGTCCCGCGCTCCGCGGCCCCCGAGAGGGCCTGGAGGCCCATGTCGAAGGTGCCCCCGTCGCCTGCGAAGGCCACGACGGTCGTCTCCGTCCGGTTCAGGGCGGCAAGCCCCGCCGCGATGCCCGAGGCCGAGGCGGCCGTGCTCGCAAAGGTGTTGTTCACGGTCGGGATCAGGACCGGCGTCAGGGGGTAGAGCCCGTGCAGCACGCACAGGCAGCAGGCCGGGAGCGTCACGATCGTGTCTTCCCGCAGGGCCTTCAGGGCGAACCGGTAGGCGATGGAAAGCCCGCAGCCCTGGCAGGCCCTCGTGCCGGGCAGGACGTATTCCTTCTCGTGGATCTTGAAGAGATTCTGCGGCATGGCTTCACTCCGTGGCGCAGTTCAGCCAGGTGGTTTTCAGATCCCGCTCGCCCGCCTGGATCCGGGCCAGCGACGACTTGACGGCTGCGACGAGTTCCCTGGCCTTCACGTCGCGGCCGCCGAGGCCCGCCACGTGATCGTGGATGACCGCGTCGATGCCGCTGCCGTAGAAGGCGGCCTTGAGATCGGAGCACAGTCCCCCCTCGTAGCCGTAGCTGATGCTCTTCTCGAAGAGGATGACGGCCCTGGCGTTGCGGTAGGCCTCGACGATCTCCTTCTTTTCCGGGAAGGGCCGGTAGACGCGGATCCCCACGACCCCGGCCTTGATCCCCTCCTCGCGCAGGGCATCGGCGGCCACCGTCGCCTCGGCGGCCAGCGACCCCATGCTCGTGAGGATGACGTCGGCGTCCTCCGTCCGGTGCGTCCAGAGCATCCCGCCGTGGTCGCGCCCGAAGGCCTCGGCGTACAGGCGGTTCACCTCGCGGATCGTCTCCGGGGCCTTGTCCAAGGCGTGCTGCAGCTTCCAGCGCATCTCCATGTAGCCGTCGCAGAGGGTCCCTTCGGAATCGGGCCGCCGGTTGGGCAGCAGCACCGAGTTGAGGGTCATCGGATTCGCGGCATCGAGGATCGTGTGGGGCCTGTAGGGCGGCAGGAACTTCCGGACCGCCGCCGGGGACGGGGCGGCGACGGGCATCATCGTGTGGGAGAGCACGAACCCGTCGTAGCAGACCATGACGGGCGCGTAGACCGTCTCGGCGATCCGGTAGGCCTGGATCACCGTGTCGAGGATCTCCTGGTTGTCGCGGCAGTAGATCTGGATCCAGCCCGTGTCGCGCTGCGCCAGCGAGTCCTGCTGATCGTTGAAGATGGACCAGGGGGCCCCCACGCCGCGGTTGACCGTGCACATGACGATGGGGAGCCTCGAGCCCGCCGCCCAGTGGAGCTGCTCGTGCATGTAGAGCAGGCCGTTGGAGCTGGTGGCCGTGAAGACCCGGGCCCCCACGGTGGAGGCGCCGATGCAGACCGTCATGGCCGAGTGCTCGCCCTCCACCCGGACGTACTCGGCCCGCAGCTGGCCGCTTTCGACGTACTGGGAGAGGATTTCGGCCAACTGCGACTGGGGGGTGATGGGGTAGGCGGCGATGACCTGGACGTCGCAGAGCCTGGCCGCCAGCGCCGCCGCCTGGTTTCCGGTGATGATGCGCGCGTCAGTCATTGCACTGATCCTCCCTCACCATGGTGATGGCCCGCGACGGGCACTCCTCGGCGCAGATCCCGCATCCCTTGCAGTACTCGAGGTCGATCTCGACGGGGATCCCCGCCTTGACCACCGCCTCGGGACAGTAGAGCCAGCAGAGGTAGCAGGCGGGCCTCTTCTTGACGGAGGGCGTGCACTTGCTGTGATCGATGACGGGCCTCAGGTCCCGCCAGTCCCCGGTCCTGCCCGCCTCGCCGACGGTGGGCCTGCACATGGCGGAGATGTTTTCGTCTTTCTTTTTCATGTCGTTTGCCTCTACCTCTTCGTGGTCGATTCCGACTTCACGGCATAAGGCGAAGGGCTAAAGGCAAAGGGTTGGAAAACAGGGAAAATCCTGCCCTCGCTCT
>Ga0255340_1004115_pt1 | contig 14436 bp, 5 predicted proteins | sample wastewater_treat_7_FD_192417 | JGI IMG/M metagenome (GOLD analysis project Ga0255340, IMG submission 192417) | Wastewater microbial communities from Lulu Island WWTP, Vancouver, Canada - plant10 | ecosystem: Engineered > WWTP > Wastewater > Unclassified | place: Canada: Vancouver, British... | reverse complement strand
TCTTGCTCCTGCAGCATAAGCTCTGTCACCGGTGCAGTCCGACGAGCCATCATCTACTACGATGATCTCCGCTACATACGGGCACTCTTGGCATGCTTGCACCACGGAAGAAATCGTGGCTTCTTCGTTATAAGCGGGAATAAGAACAGTAACAGAGGACAGCTCAGGGAAGTTGCTCATATAGTTTTGTTAGAGAGGTAAGGGCGGTATCGAGAGGAAGCGTCATCGTCTCGCCCGTTTTTCTGATTTTTACCTCTATCTCACCTTTTAATAAAGATTTGCCGCACACTAAACGGATTGGCATACCAATCAAGTCTGCGTCGTTAAATTTGATTCCGGCAGAGACTGTTCTGTCGTCAAGCAAACACCGAAAACCGGCAGATGTCAGAGAGTCATGAATCTGTCGGGCTGTTCTCATTTGTAATTCATCAGAAGTGTTCACCGGTATGATCTCAAAAGCAAAAGGTGCCAGTGCTTTTGGCCACAGGATGCCTTTCTCGTCATGATGCTGTTCGATCACTGCCGCGATCATTCGGGAGATGCCAATACCGTAGCATCCCATAAAAATAGGTTGTACTACACCGGATTCGTCTGTAAAATTAGCCTCTAATGGCTTTGTATACCGGTCATTTAGCAGGAAGGTATGGCCCAGCTCCAAACCGTTTTCAATGGTCACTCCCGCATGACATTTCGGGCAGGGATCTCCGGGTTGCAATTCTCGAATATCTTCTGTTTTGCCGGCTTGCCAATCTCTGATGTATTCGACATGAAGGTAATGGTAATCAACTTGAGAAGCTCCTGTCACCGCATGATGTATCTTGATGGCGGTATTATCGGCGATAATCTGGTCTGAAGGAACCCCCACCGGACCTAAGAAACCGATTAACGGATCTTCTTCCGTTAAAAAAACCTCTTCGCCGATAAGTTTATTCAACTTCGTTTCATTGACGGTATCGTTACCTCGCACCACTACAAAAAAACGTTTTCCAGCAGTAGTTTGATACAGGAGGGTTTTCAGAATTTGACCAGAAGGGATGCTCAAAAAGGCAGAAACTTGCTCTATGGTTTTTTGTCGGGGTGTGGAGACGAGTTCTTTAGGGACTGTCTCTGATTGGTCCGTACCTACGTCGATGGTGGTTTTAGCCGCTTCCAGGGTGGAAGACCAGCCACAAGACGGACATGAGGCAAAGGCTGTCTCTCCGACAGAGGATTGAGCGACAAATTCATGAGAAAAAGATCCCCCGATTGCGCCATTATCAGCTTCAACCGCTTTTACCAGCACTCCGCAAGCTTCGAAAATCCGATGATAAGTACGCACTATATGGTGATATCCTTCCTCCAGCGAAGAGAGAGTGGCATGAAAACTATACAGGTCTTTCATGATAAACTCTTTGGAACGTATGATCCCGAATCGAGGCCTGGGCTCATCGCGGTACTTTGTTTGGATCTGATATAGAAAAAGCGGTAAATCTCTATAAGATTGAACATCACGGCGAATCACTTCTGTAATGATCTCTTCATGGGTTGGTCCCAGACAAAACTCTCTGTCGGAACGGTCTGTGAATTTAAACATCTCTTTGCCATATAGCTCCCATCGCCCTGTTGTTTTCCATGGCTCTGCTGGTAGTAAAGCCGGAAGAAGCAGCTCCACGCAACCTGCTTGGTTAAGCTCTCTCCGTACGATATCCATGATGTTGTGGAGCACTGTCAAACCAAGAGGGAGAAAAGCATAAATCCCGGTAGATATCTTTCTGGCTAATCCTGCACGTAGCATCAACTGATGGCTGATTGCTTCTGCATCCATTGGTGTTTCTTTCATGGTGTGCAGGTATTGTGTCGAGTAAAGCATAGTCTCTCCTTTTTTATTTTCCTAAGATATACACATCGATATAGCCGCCACGCCACCCGCTATCAGCTAACCGACGCCAGAAAAAAAGATCAATTTTGTTGTTCTTGATCGAACCGCCCGTATCCGCTGCAATGGCGTATCCATATCCGGCTACGTATAGTTTTGTGTGCAATGGGATGATTTTTGGATCTACGGCAGCGATTCCGAATCGTACTCTTCGACCGGTAGCGGTAGTAAAGGGATCAGAGTCGCATTGTGCCACGGTTGGATTGTAAGAAGAAGCACACATTCTGATTTTTTTTAGATAAGGTCCTGAAAAAACGGCTGTACCTAGAGCAATAATCTCATTAACAGGTGTTTTTAGGGTTTTTTCCCAGAGAACTTGTGTCTGAACCAGTTCCCCATCCACTACTTTATCTTTGAACCGTTTTCGAAGCTTTCCATTCTCTCCTGGTTGCCAAACTGCTTTCAACCCCTTTTCCACTGTAGGATTTTCTTCCATCATGACCGCATAGGGTATCACAAAATCTTTTTCATATTCATGGTATCGGATTCGATGGATGATGATCAGGTCGTCCTTCTTTAATTGTTGATGCAGCGGCAGATTAATACTGTCTGTATTGTTCAGCTCAATCGACAGGTTGATCAATAGCTTTCGGACAGTGACCGGTTTTGTAAAGAAAGAGACCCATTTTCCATCATACCGTAATTGTACAGGAAAACCCTCCTCATGCTGTATGATTCTATGATCAGGCAGCCAATTGGTCTCAATCACAGGCAATGTCTGCTGATCAGAAGGATCGGAAAGAAGTCTTCCAGTCAGAGTTCTAGCTGTGACTCCATGAGAGTAGAGCGAAACCAATGGTAACGAATACCCGGATAGGAAAACAACCAATATAAAAAGCAAACACCCTTTTAGAAAGCTTGAAAATGTACATCTCATCCTTGTAGATATAGTAAAAAGAGACAGGTTTGTCAAATGAAAATACTGGCCATTTTTGGGTATATTTACTACAGAAAATATCTGACAAAAAAGTAGGAGGTCAACATGACACAAAGAAATGTTAGTTTAGAGGCACCGAGTAGACGGTACTTTATCCGAAGACCATCCTCCTTATTCAATTTATGGATGGATGATCTGTTAGAGGATTTCCTGCCGTCCCATTTGATCAACGCTTCACCTATCATGCCTCGCGTTGATATCCTTGACCAGGGCGACCATTACGAAGTTTGCGCAGAAATCCCCGGTATGGACAAAAAAGATATCGACATCGAGATTAACGAAAATCACATTGTGATCAAAGGGGAGAAGAAACTGAGCCAGGAGATGAACGAGGAGAAGTTCTTTCACAGGGAGATGTCATACGGAAAAATCATGCGTGAGATCACGGTTCCTGAAAAAGTAAACCAGGAAAAAGCCAAAGCTACCTATGAAAATGGCTTATTGAAGATTACACTGCCTAAAGCAGACAGAACAAAAACCAGCAAAATAGAACTACTGTAATCTTTGATTTCTTCATTGACAAAAACGGCTTCTTCTTTACGGAAGCCGTTTTTTTTATTACACTACCCCATATGAATGAAAAGAAACAGCTTCATCCGGGTTGGGTGGTTCTTAGTTTACTCCTATTCCCTCCCCTAGGACTTATTTTGTTTGGAGAGCGTTGTGAAGTTAGGTTATTCTATAAGGTTTGCATCGCTCTTTGCTATGGCGTATTTCTTGTATTATTCATTCAGTACTATCAGATCATTCCCAGAACACCTACCAAGCAACATCTACAACACACTTCCGAACAGATACAATACGCTATGTCAAAAGTGGAGTATCCTGTTATCCTGCAAAATGGAATCAAGGAAATGGTCCGGAAAGAAGAAGACGAGAAATGGGTGCAAGTCTTTTTCGAGGTGACGAATGCCGGGGAAAATAAAATGTACTACATTAGCTTGTTAGATAGCCCTGTATTAATCACAAAGAACGGTCGTGCCGATCCGGATCTGAGTTTATCTTTTGAACCCTTTGGAGAGATCTCTCCCCATGAAACCAAGACTGGCTATTTAGTTTTTCGGATTGCTGCCGATGAAGTGCCGGTTACTTTTCAAATCGGTGCTTATACTGCCAATTTACAGTAGAGACTAGGTCTTGATGATAGTAAAACTCCGATAATACGGATAGGATCGGTTTTGGCAAGTTTGCATGCTGAACCCAGAGAATACGATCTGAGATAATCGACTTAAAGGGTTGATTAGTGTTCCATCGGTAGAGTATGCGTTGATGGGTAGGAATTTCTCCGTTATGATCCCACACCGGCAGCACCAAAAGACGATGACCAGACTGTTTGGGCACAGAAGTCGGCGTATTCAACCAAAATAGGTAATCATCCGGAATACAATTTCGTCTCATTGCAGAATTCATCATAAAAAACACTGTCTCCGGTTGGATTTGCTGAATGTCTTTATCGGTGACATACAGAACTACCTGACGCCCAAACCGATGAACCTGTTCCGCGAAAGAATAAAAAGATGTCTGAAAGAACTCTTCCCACTCTATCCATACTGCGTCGTTGATGAGAAAGAGGTGATCATCCTGTATCGGGATTTGACAAGATAATGCTACCGAGGAGGGCAGTACGGATTCCCATCGGATGAAATGAACCAACTTTTTTGCTTTGTGATAGGCTGTTTTGTACCGGAAAAACTGAAAAAAAGCTTTTGCAGGAAGCCATCCCTCTTCTTGTGTGGTAGTTAGCTGTTCCGATTCCATCCAATCCGATGCAATTCTATAATGTATTTGAACAAATCCTGATCGGTACTCAATCCGCATACCGTTTTTTTTATCCCAAACAGAATAAGTATGACCATCTCGGAAAACTTGCAGAGAAAGAGCCGTTGGTAAAGAGCGAAGATCAACCCATGTAACTCCCGCTAATACTTTCAGGAAGACTGGGGAAATAGTGGTGTCGTTGACCTGACAAGTTTGGTTTGACACATTATACAGTATATGAGTAGTTTGCCATGAAGCGTGCTGCAAAGTAGGTACGGCACTCGAGACCGAGTGTAGGATCAATTGCGGAAGACAGCAATCCGCGGCTTGGTTCCAATCGGTTTTTAAGGTAACGGACATCGAATCGGATTCACCTGTTTGGCTTGGGTGGGAGAAAGACCATTTCAATGGTGATTTATTGGAGTCCTGCCACAGAGCCGAACCTGTTTTTTCGATCGACACAGCGGTCAAGCTTTGATTTTCTATTCCATTCAACCAGGAAATATGAAGATCAATCTTATCGGAAGAGCATGGTGTCATTTCCATGTGAGAGAAGGCAAATGTACCCACTCGAAAAAGAGTGTATGTCATCTGCTTATCTCTGACAGCCCGGACCACTTCTTGAAGCTTTTCTGTGGAGGTGGCATGTGCCTGTAATCCTATTGAAACCGCACATGTTGGGTTGATTTTATGTAGAACGCCTTCGCAAATTTTCGAAACATACTCGCCTGGGTTTGGTTCAGATCCGTGGTATGCCATCGGAGTGGCAAAATCAATGAGTCCGGAGAGTCGTTCCCATTTTTGACCGAAATGGATGGCAGTATAAGCATCTGCACTGGCTCCGGAGGAAACGAGCGTCACGCCGATCGAGGCATTGGATTTGGTTTTAACCGATTGTTTGACAGCAGAGACAAACTCCGTGATGATATCTTCTCGAACTTTTGCCCATCCGAGTACATCCGGATCCTTTTGATCATATTGCTGCAATAAGGTTTTCCAATCACCGGGTTTAACGAAAGTTTGGTATGTCAATGATTGGATTCTTGTCAAGTCGATTTGGCGGTTTAAGGCACGTTTGTTTTCACTCTCTGAAAAACCGTATTGACCATTTCGGTATCGAATATAATCAAGCTGAATGCCGTCTAGGGAGAATAGCGTGATTGCTTCGGTGCAAAGATTACTTATATATTGTATGTAGGCTTGACTGGTCAGATTGACCAGTTTTTTTTCAGGATCAGGTCGGATATCCGTGGGGGAATCGGAACCCATTTGATAAGCGACATCCTCCGGGTGATGTCGAATCCATAACGGATCGGTATTCACAGGAAAATAAAAATACACCCGTATCTGCTGTTGCTGTAATTGCGCAACAAGTTGTTTCATCAAATCGGTTTGATTTGATTGGAGAGCGATGTGGGAGGGATAGGGGACAGTGCCATTGATATTTTTTCCTAATAGAATCACTTTATTGATTCCCTGAAGACGAAAAAACAACCCAAGGTTACGTAATGTCTCCTGATCTGCCTTTTGATAGGTATCTACATGCATCCAGACAGCATTGCCAAAAGGTATCGGAGGAACAGTGTCGGTACGAGAGATTAAAATGGGAAATGAAATAGGACAAAAAAAGACAAAGAAAACGATACCGAGAGTTGTCAAGCACCGTAAAACATTATCAACGAATTTACTCCGGATTTTGATAAGACCGATTTTTATTTCCATACCTTTATTTTTAATAAAAAATCTTGATTCATGAAATTTTTTTTTTATAATTGTAGCTGTTACTTGAATGCAACATGAAAATTGATTAGAGAAGCAGGTGTTTTTTGTTGAAAACAATGACTTGTTGGATTGGATTTTTTTTAGATTTTTTTTTTCTTGCATTCATGTTTTTTTTTAGTATAAATAGCCTATGTGAGGTTTTTTTTGGTTTATCTTGTTTGGAAAAGAAGTTTAGTTTAGTTTGATTAGTAGGAGGGAACCTTAATGAGAAAACTGTTATCCTACGTGATTGTATTTACGATGCTTTTTTCATCTTTCAGTTTTATTGCAACGCCCAAAACAGTCACTGCAGCACCAGTAAACAAGCAAGCTACCTTTATTGCCAATCGCTTTGTCAAACTGGGATTTGACCGTGACGGTCTTCCGCTTTATCCCACCAGGATGTTCCCGTGGCAGAAAACTGCCAACATCCAGGTATGGGGTCGGGATGGTTATCCGATGTCCCATGCCTATTACGCAAGAGATGCGTGGAATATTAATATTCCAGGTTTGGATGTGGATAACGATGTGACGACTTTCGAGTCAAACAACGTCGTACCGGTGATGTGGACAGATTTTTACCTGACTGTCTACCCTAGCGGAGGAAGATCCACCGAAAATGACCACTTCTATGCCGTGTTGGATTCGGCTGGTCAATTATGGATCGATCCCGATGGTACCTTCCATGATCCTCGATACTCTGCCTATTCTGATCCGAGAAGCAGCTATTATATAGAGGGCAGTTGCAGGACCGGCACCGATCCTTACAAGGTTGATCCTACCTCCGACAACAATACTCAGGGTCCCTACATCATCAATCCCGCCCACCCGCTTTACAACTCCAATGCTTCTATCACCGTCACCCTGAAAGACCGCAAATTCCAACTCGGTTATGTTGATATGGTAGATTATCCCCCAGAAAGAGTGATCACCAGCGACAACAATATGTCCTACTCCAACCGTCCGAATGACGAGCACGCCATTAAGTTCAATCCTACAACCGTCGTTCCTTACCAGTGGGATATTGGACTGCCTCTCGTGAATTTCCGGACTCAGTTTACCTGGACTCAGGACAATCAGGATGATTTCATCGTGATGATGGGGGATGAGATGTTCCATCAGTATCATGCGCGTACCCAGCATGGGTATTCCATGACGATCAATCTTTCCGGAAACGGTTCCTCTTCCTATAGTACGTATGATCCTTACGAGTATATTTATCGAAAAGGACCCGGTAATATGGATCCGATTGATGATATCGTCGGCGCGGGTGGCTCTTGGTTCACCGCTCCTCAACCGATCGTACAGGTGGGAGATGTCCGCCTATCCGACGTATCCATCAAATCTTGGGATGGATCCACTGTGTTCAACTATCCTGCCAACTCAGTTGTGAAGCCAAATGATGCTGATGCACCGCAGGATTATGACCACAATGGCATCCTGGAAATCGATGAGTACAAGGTACTCTGCTTCTTTTATCCAAACATGAAACATACTGAGACCCTGTATGATGGCAGAAACCTAAGTGACCTGTCCGATATCTCGAATATCTATTACGATATCGAACAGCGTTCTGATCTAGGTTATACCATCTCAGAGTGGATATATTATGACCGTGATTTCGACTTGACGAACGGCACCGATCCATACGGCGACAGCATGGTTTCGACCATTAATCCGACCGATTCCCGCGTCCAGCCTGATACCCGTTTCTCCCCTGTCAATACAAAAATGGCTTTGGCCAGACCGTTTAGCGTAACACTTCTGAACGGCAACGAGCCATACTCTATCAATGATTTTAACCGCACTCTGGTAGGCGCCTATCCGTGGAACTACCAAGACCAGCAGTACCGCGATGGTCTTGGATTGGTCGGATGGGATGCTATCACCAAAGCCCAGGGCGACCTGTTGATTCTTTCCGAGATGCTGCGTGGCGGTTGTGAGTCCCCCACGTATGACCTCTCTGTTCAGACAGACGCTTGGATGGGTACCGATGTCGGTATCGGCGGTGGCGACAAAAAGGTGATGCCTTCCTTCACCGCAGCCAGACTCCGTTCCCCGAATGGCGATGTTGAGACCAACTCCCAGCGTATCCAGAAAAACACCGTCCTTGCCCCTAACGGCACCTCTTTCTTTATTCCCGCGACCACCTTCCACAACATCAAACTGCAGTACCGTGAGTATATCGGTGTCGAGATCTTCAAGGACAACGGTATCGACAACCACATCGGCATTAACCTGCCGCAGGACAAACTCTATGAGCAGAATCTTTCCGATGATTATATGGATGAACGGACCGGGGAAGAATTCCTTGGTGCTGTGAGTGGTGTCAATGCGAAAGATTACGGCATGTCTTTGGTTCCGTTCCCCGATTTCATTGTTTTTTATGACTCTAACCGAGACGAGACCAACGAAGCAGCATTTAACGGATACGGATGCGGTGAACCGATTTATGAACTGAAAGACATCAATGTTCATCCTGATATTGAGAACAGAAGTACCATTCGGGAAGGAGATTTTCGAATCAACGGGGTTACGATTCAACAAAACGGCAATGAAATTCGGTACGCCCCCGAGACCTATGTTGCAGCGGGCGATGCAGACGTCGGGTTCCAATTTAGTTTTTTCCATCCGGATCTATATGGATTTGTTGATCAGGTATTTCCTGACAGAAATATTGACCTGAACCGGAAATATGATTTTGGTGAATCAATATATCGTCATACCAACCTATTCTATGAATATATTCATTTTCCTGATAAATCCGAACCGATTCCATATAAGAAGACCTATTCCGGTGAATCGATTCGGTACGTAAAACCGAATGATGCCCAAGGACATGCTATCAAGTCAGTTCCGATTTACCTGGATCTTGACAACAGCATGAACGTCACGGCAGGTGACACCCGTCTATCCTATATTCGTGACAAATCCGGCTATGGAAACAAGTTTTATCCTCAATACTCCACAGTAGAAGATCTCGATACGGATCTGAACCTTCCGTTGACAGTACCGCCTCGGTTCGGTTTTAATCAGTGGTGGTATGGCGTTTTTACAGATGTGTACATTGATGAAGACAGCAGCGGTACCATTAATGGACAACCCTCTTCCTCTCCTTCGGAAAATGCGGATATTCGATTAACAGAATTATTTGGTTATCCAAGTGGCTCCACTCCCTTTGATAAACATGCAGACGGTTTTTGGCAAGATTGGGAAAATGGCATTCAGCCTGACGATAAGGATATAGGCAATCATTTTTCAACTAATCCTGCGACAGACCAAAGACATTATGCTTCTGTCTACACTCCTTCCGATATCAGGATCAGTGTAACCGACGATGGTCGTTACTTCATTGAAGTGCCGGGTTCCTCCTCCTCTTTCGGGCAGTATGACGGTATATACACTGATTTTCTGTTGAATCCCCGTCGAGTGAGTGCCAACGATGTTCGATTGACCCCGATCACCATAAACGGCACTTTATACGAGTGTGGTAGCTCGGTATCCAGTGGAGACGGATGGTATTACCAAAATCCGATTCGTATCACTTCGTTTGGTTTGAATTGTGATTTTCGGTTCATAGACGAACAAGTTCAACCCGGATCTTTACAGCTTAAAATCTCTTTGGACCAGCCATTTAAAGTCGAACAGACCACTCGGGTGGACATCATGCCAGTTACCCCTCTCCAGCCAGGTGAAAAAATTCATATATTGATAGAGGATGTTTTTGCAAAACCTGACCAACAACCCATGCTTCATCCTAACCTTGTATACCAACAGATGGATGCGGAAAAACAGCTCATTACGACTCAAATCACTCCGTTTAGAGGATCTTGCGGAGCGAATGACCTGAATTACCCGATACGTATTTGGGGTTTCCGGGAAACAGGCGGAGTCAAAGACAATCTGCCTCCTACCCCTCAAAATGATACCTATTTTGAACCTTTGCTGATCAGAAACGAAAAAAATGAGATCACCAATACGGATGCTCCGATTCCTCCCTCTCCCCCGGTTCCTAAAGAGATCGTGTATTCCTATGACTGTTTTGCAATGCATGAGTTTTCAGTATTACCGGAAGAAATGATGATTCATGCTTCCTCCAAGTGCGTAGAGACAATGTATGACCGTTTCCCGAATCTGACACTGCGTTTGTTGGACAGGGACAATCCGAGTGACGTCAATGATCCTACTTTTTACCGTCTTACTACGCCAAACGGGTATCTGTCAACGGTAACCTATAACGCTCATGGCGCCGGAGTAGATTATCTGTTTACTGGATATGAAGCAGATTACGAAAACAATCAACCGGTCATGTCAAATAGGAAAGTCATTGTCCAGGTCAACGACGACAGAACTTACCTGTATTGGTATTGGCAGGATCAGGATCCGATCGGTGTATTGGATAAACACGATATTATTGCGAAATCGTTGTTATATCCGCATGATCCGATAGCAGAGAAAAATAAACCCACCTATAACCGGAGTTTCGATAAGCTTACCTGGTACAATGAAGATTGCTCCGAGAGGAACCTTTGCGGAATCCCTCCTGTCGGGAATCATTACTTGAATGAGATTACACGCAGGGATCTCTTTAAAGTGGGCAGTCAAGTCCGGTTTTTTGTCGATACGTTTGGTGTGATGAGTGCTATCTCTAATTATGGTGACTTAACCACCGGAGACGAAGGTGGTGAGGCAAGAATCGCTGTGGCTCCGTTACAATCAACTTCAAAACTGAAAGTGATGCTTTACACCCAGCATGTGTTATTCGATTATAACAACGCGATTCAGCATCCCCCGTACTTTATTTGGGACGAGTCCATGGGTATAGATTATTATGGTGAGAGAGAGTATAAAGTACTCGCTCCCGATCCTTATGTGAATTTTTCAGAATTGCGTATCGTCGACCACTCTCTTCAATTCTCCGAAGTGAACTATACAGCTGGTAGCACTACTTCTTCCTACCCTCCGTTTTCTCCGATGCCAATCCCCACTCCGCAGATCGCTACTCCCTATGATCCTATCCTAAAAGATGTCGGCAGGGATTTTAGGGCTTATCCCGGTGGAAATAATCATATATCCAGAATGGTAGGTATATTTGACCTAAACTTATATTTCGGATTTCCCGCCATCTGGTGGTGGTATTGGTACGAAGATGTCGATTATACCAAATTTACCGATTTTAATCGCTTGGGTATGGAATGGTTACCTTTTACGGATTATGGCATCAATTTTATTTTGAAAGACGGGGATGGTCAGGTATTGAGTATGAAGCCCGGCACACCTTTGGAACGAAAAGTGAACCGGATCATCGTAGAAGGTCCTTTTAAAACACCAATGATTACGAATCTAACGACCGGAGCGATGACAGTGGAACTCATTAAAGGTAACATGATCAACCTTCCGCTGCTATTTGATTGGTCTGGCAAGATAATCATCGACTCCACGAACTACCAATGGTATGAATACGCTGGTGATGATTGGACGCAATTGATTGGATTCGGTCCTGACAAAAAGCACAAAACTTTCCGGAATCCTATCATAGCGGACAGGAGAGACCTTGATTACACCGGCTTGGACAGCGTATTTCGTATCGATGAAATCATACCGGTGGGAGCGGGGAATACCTCCATCACCGTGGAATTGGCTGACGGTACGAAAAAGGTATTCCAGGATTGTTGTGCAGAGCCTCCTACAGATGGTTTGACGACGCACGGGCTACAAATATCCGGCACGCCGGAATCGTTGGAAGTCGGTACCGATCATAAGTTAGAAGTAAAGGTGGATGAATTTGAATCCTTCCAGGATGTTACATCTTGCAACGATGCGTATGTGTTTGTCTGGCAAGACAGGGGAGTTCGCATGAACCTGTCCGGAGAAGAACACTCTCCTGTCCAGATGGATATGGATATTCAATTTGGCATGGTGGATGGCAATCCGGAGGGTTCTCCTTACTCCTCTGCCATTATGCGGTACTATGCCGAGAAAGAGAACGCTGCAGTCCAATTTCCATCTGCTTCCGATATTAATAAAGACGGCAAGATCTCGTTTGCCGATTATGAAACCGAAATTATGGGAACGTATGATCTAGCCAGCAACACTTGGGTAGGCGGATTAATTGATGGGAGAACTTTCAATGCAAATGGCGGAAAATATGTTTTCGATTTGAGCGAAACCACTGGCGGTAGATTAGTGGATATGGGCGCTGATATCGGTTTTATCTCGATGGGTACCACAGAAGCACAGGGCATGGAGATGGCGAATGCCGACCATGTCATTAGTAAGTGGGAAGTCTGCTCTATCTATGTAACTGCCTATAAATACGGCGATGACAATAACGACAGGGCGTTTATTCCTCGCGAGGGAGTAGGTGCAAGTGGCGGAATGGAATCTACCATTGTCCAGGCGTACTCTCATGAAGTGTACCTAGCAGGGGAGGCTAAGATTAATCCAGCCCCGAAACAGGATCTGTCCGTTTCGATCTCCCCTTCCGTATTGACAGCCGGTGTCGTACCGGAACTAACCGATCCAAGCTCTCCGTTAACCTTTTTTGTATCGGATGAAAACGGCAGAGCTGTCGACCTGACCAAGGGAGTAGACCTTGGTTTCCTGAAAGGTTTACCATTGCGATTCCGCGCAGAGCAGGAAGCGATATGGAAGCACTTATTTGTAGACGATCATCCTGATCCGCTACCTCAGTACTATTGGCTTAGAACTGATTTGCACAATGAGGATGATACGGAATCCAACAACCTCAGGCTGTATTCCACTCAACAAAATCCGTTCCGACCTATTACGGCAGACTTTAAAAATGCCTCGACCGGTCAATATGTTTTCAGAGGTTTCTGCGCGAATGACAAAGGGGAGTTTGATGTGTACGTCTACACACCTGACCGAGCTCATGTCGGTGTTGCTAGAGTGAAAGTCGAATCGCCGAATATCGAGTATGCTATTACTAACACACAGGACCCGACCCAAGCCGTATACACCGTACCGGGTAATCCCGACTTCTTGATGACTGCAGCGGATAATCGGATTTACAAAGTCACTGTTACAGCCAAAGATGCCAGAGGGTTGTTGTTGAAAGGGGTGACCAAAGGTGTTTCTACCTGTGGCGGAGGCATTAAAAACACAGCCCGTTTTACCCCCTATACTTCCCGACCGGAATCGTGGAATTTTACCGAGAGAGACCGCTTTACCTTTGCAGAGCATTTCCTTCATGACCTATATCCGTATAACTTCAATATCGGATTTGATTTTAACGATAACCAAAAGATCGATCCCAAAAACTCCGAATTATACCAAACAGGTGGATTTCATCATTTGAAACGTGGTTTGGTGTATTATAACACCATGAACGTGATGTATGACAAGTATGGCGTGTTGGAGTGGGATATTACGCCAAATGTGAACTTACCACCTGTCTCAGATCCGATTACCCAAAAACCGATCCGCGACGGCGCGCCAAAACGACCCGAGAATCCTACCGGTAACGCTGCCATCGGATGGGGATTGGGATCTATCTACAACTCTCCATACCACGGCGGATTGTTGATAGCAGATTTGGATGAGACGGGATACTTGGATTATCACGATTCGTTAGGATTGGATGTCAACGGACAGACCACTTTCTATGTATTTGCAGAAGACCTAGCCTTTATCGGCGGGTTGGTTGGTCAAAATGCGTATAGCAATAGCTTGGCGCAGGCTGATTTGGTTGGCAATCCGCCTCCCAATAAAACCGATCCGGGTACTATTTACAAGCGATATCATCAGCCAACTGGGGCAGGAGACTACTCCTCCTCGGACGGCGTCTTCTTCCTTGACTGGGAAGCGTTCCCGAACCATGAGCTGACTGTCGCTCCTCCGAAGATGACTGTACTGTTTGCAGAGAGCCGTCTCCCGTTAGGAAAGAGCTTGGTGGATGGCGATAAATACGACCTAACTTACTCCATTGAGAATCACCTGATCGTACAGGTTACCCCTGCCGACGACAGAGACCTGCCGATCAGCGAAGACGGTCGAGTCTTCATGTTTGGCAACCAGCACCAGACTGCGATATATGGTAACC
>Ga0255340_1004107_pt1 | contig 14446 bp, 10 predicted proteins | sample wastewater_treat_7_FD_192417 | JGI IMG/M metagenome (GOLD analysis project Ga0255340, IMG submission 192417) | Wastewater microbial communities from Lulu Island WWTP, Vancouver, Canada - plant10 | ecosystem: Engineered > WWTP > Wastewater > Unclassified | place: Canada: Vancouver, British... | reverse complement strand
AAAGGTGGTTTTTTTTTGCATTACAGGTTTAAAGGGAATCGATACGAAGTGGTCGGCATGCAAACGTCCTGTTTGCATGCCTTATCGAGTTTGCCAAAAGCAAACTCGCCGCTTACTTTTTGTACAGTTTTTTGAGCGGAAAGGATTCCCATCATCCGCTAAGCAAAAGAAAACTACCGAAAGGTGGTTTTTTTTTGCATTACAGGTTTAAAGGGAATCGATACGAAGTGGTCGGCATGCAAACGTCCTGTTTGCATGCCTTAGCGAGTTTGCCAAAAGCAAACTCGCCGCTAACTTTTGTACGAAGTTTTAGAAAAATAACTAGAGTTGCACTCGAAGTCCTAGATTTGCACCCCAGTTTTCGCTTTTAAAGTTATACATACCAGAAAGATCTATTTTTACCACGACGATATTAAATGAAAGACCGCCAAAAGCCCGATATTGCCACCCTTTTTCACTTGCTGTATCTGTTTCATTGATAAGCTTGTATGAAGAATTCGTGATGTCATAAGAAAGTCCAAAACCTGCGTAAGGTGTTACAACTAAAAAAGATTTTGAAACTTGCAAGCGTGCATCTATAACATTCGTTTGAAAGTCAATAGCAAGCGTTTCGTCATCTGTACTTATCAAATAGTCAACTTTTGCAATTTCTGCCGGATTAAAAACATAAGATAATGCACCGCTTGTTCTGTAGTATCCAAGTGCGAGGCTAATATTGGGGAGCACAAGGTTTTGTTTTAAAAGAGCATAACGAATATCTGCTCCGTAGTGTAAGTATTTAAGGCCTATATCTTTAATCTGTACTTCTGGTAAAAAACCAAAACGCAGTCCAATATCAAAGGGCAGAATAAAACCACCAAGCCTGCCTTCAAGGGCTATAGTTGGAAAAATAAGTTCGTTCATAGGTAATTCACTACCTACAAGGTCTAAGGTTTTGGCTAAACCTGCTACTCTAAAACGCGATATTCCCGTAGCAAGGCCTACTCCAAAATGCGGTGGCACTCCTATAATTTGCCCAATATAGGCATCGGACCATGTAACGCCAGAAAGTGTGCTATCTGGTAAACTTAGGTTTATATCGTCAAGGAAAGCATGTAAGCCATCCTTGAAAACATCAAGGTCGACCTCGGCTTGCGAAAAAGCGAGAGAAAAAATAAGCATAAAAGCTAAAATAAGACATAATCGTTTATTCATAGTAACCTCCTATGTAATAATACTATAATGCGAGAAAGCGAAATTGTCAAGGAAACTGATATAAAAAGCAATTATTTTGTAAATATCCTTGTTTTTTTTATATAGCCTGCTATAATAGTATTCAGGAGAATACATAATTCTAGGAGAAAAATATGAAAAAAATTACAAAAGGACTCATTATCTTATGCTTTCTAGTCTTTGCAAGCCAAGGGATTTTTGCGCAAAACTCTGATTTTGCTATTATGGGGAAGACTTGGGGTGGCTTAAATACCTGGCCCTTAGGTACACTATTAACAGACTTAACAGACGCATTAAAAGGCGATCTTGATAGTAATGTAGACTTAAAAGCCTATGGATTTTCTTTTGGTGGAGAGCTTTTATTTTTAGATCCAGAGGGTTTTCAAGTTGGAATAGGACTTGCATATCTTCCAATAATATCATTAGCTATAAAGGAAAGCGGTTCTGGATATACTGCACAATTCAATGGAACAACGAGCTTAATTCCTCTTACAGCAGATGTGGTTTTTAATGCGGGTAATTTTTATACCAACTTAGGACTTGGAATTGGCTGGGTTAAAGCAAAATTAAAAGTTTCGACTAGTGGCTCAGTACCAACGGAAGTGGAAAACGACATAGATGATATGAATAAGAATATTAAGAATTTTGACATTGGCACAGTCTTTCTTGTAAAAGTAGGGACCGGTTTCAATATTCCTGTTTGGCAAAATCTAGCCATTGATTTTGGTGCAGCTCTCTATATACCATTTAGTTCGCAGTTTAGTCAGATGGATGAAGAGATGAGTCCCTTTTTAGTTGGGATTTTGTTTTCACAAATAAACCTACGACTTGGAGTAAGTTACTACTTCTAATTACTTAACATACAGTAATTTTCTTATAAAAAGCTATTTGCATTTAGATTGCAAGTGGCTTTTTTTTTAAAAATAAGCGCTTGACAAAGAAAGAAAACTGATACATACTACACACAAGAAGTAACTTTTGTGTAATCCAGGAGGTTCAGATGGATCCAACAAAAGAAAATATTTTACAATCTGCTCTAAATCTTATGAAAGCGACTGGTAAAGAGGGGCTTACCCTTGAGGCTGTAGCTGATCTTGCCGGAATTACAAGAAAAACCCTTTATAACCATTTTTCAGGTCGCGAGGAGATTATAGAAGAGGCATCAATGCTTTGGATTGAGTCGACTCTAAACTCTCTAAAAGAGATTAGCGAAGACGCATCTCTTTCCATGGCTGAAAAAATCAACCTTGTAATGGAACAGGGCCTAAATGAAATGCGCTCGGGAAGTAGATTAACCCGCTCTCCGCGCTTAGAAGCAGCGCTTTTACGTCCAGCAAAGACAAAAATAGCTTTGGAAAAACGCTTACATCAATTTGTAAGTGAAATTGTCTGCTTAGCTCAAGAAGCCAGTTATATAAAAAAAGAATTTGAAACAGAAAGCCTCACACTGGTTATTCTCAATGTGGTTGAGGGACTTTGTTTAACTGAACCAATGGAAGATTCACCCTATAGCGCAACAGATATTCTCCGCGTATCCTTACGGGCTATTTTAGGTGGAGTGTTAACAGAAAAAGGTTTAGAAGATCTCAAAACGCTCTTTGCGTAAAAAAATCTAAACCTTGTTTTTTATCGAGGTAAATATGCGAAAAAAACTTCGTTGGATTATTCCCGTTATTATTGTAATTCTCGCAATTGGTTTTAAAATCTTTGTATCAAAAGATACAAGCTCTGTTGCAGATAATGCACCTATTCCTGTACGTGTTATAAAGGCAGAAAAAGGCGATGTAAGTAAAACGCTTTCCTTAAATGCCTATGTAGAATCGGAAACTATGGTAACTATTTTGCCTCTTGTTTCGGGCATTATGCAAGAGCTTTATGTAGATGTGGGAGACCATGTTACCAAAGATGCAATCATTGCACGTATCGATGCAGAAAGTTTTTCTCTGCAATTGAAGCAAGCAGAGGCTGCGTATCTTTCGGCAAAGTCAAGTTATGAGCGCCTTGCCCAGCTCTATAAAACAGGGGCAACAACACAACAAAACTACGAGGCAGCGAAGGGGCAGTATGAGGCTTACGCTTCCCAATGGGAGCTTGCACGTTTGCAACTCAATTATGCAAATGTAAAAAGCCCGATAGACGGAGTTGTTTTGATAAAACACCTTAGTCCGGGAAGCATTGCTGCCCCTGAGCGTCCTCTCATAACCGTTGGAGATATTTCCGAGCTCATCCTTCGCGCTCGAGTTCCTGAATCTTACTATAACATTATCGCTGATGCAAAAAACATTCCCATTACTATACGCCGCATGGGAAAAGAATATGAGGGACGGATTAAAAATATCTCGCCCTTTGTTTCGGCAGAAACAAAAAACTTTGAAGTAATTATTAGTATTGCAGACCCGAGAGAAGAGCTTCGCCCTGGCATGTTTGTAGAAGTTATTTTTGAACTTGAGCGATGGCAAAACGTATGGTCTCTTCCCTTCACCGCACTTAGTTCTAGTTCAAAGCTTTGGTGGGTTATGGACGATAAGGCACAGAGTGTAGAGTTTTATCCTGAAAAAATGACCGAAAATGTTTTTTTAATTAAACCTGAGTGGGCAGATAAAGATTTTATCATCGAGGGGAATTGGTTTATATATGAAGATTCTCCTGTAAAAATCATTGCTCCTGCCTCAGCATCAGAAGAACTCTCCCTGAATAAAAAAGAAGAAAAAGACATTCTAAGTCAAAATCACTCCCAAACCAAGGGAGGCTAAAATGGTTTTATCAAATTTTTCTGTAAAGCATCCTGCAATTATTATGATACTCCTTGTCAGCCTCGTTGTTTTTGCACTCATCGCCTTTAACACGCTGAACTCTGAGATGATACCTCCCGTTGGTCTACCCCAGGCAAATATCGTAACGATATATCCTGGAGCAAGTGCAGAAACTGTTGAAAAGGAAGTCTCGCGGATTATAGAAAATGAAATGTCCACTCTCTCAGGGGTGAGTAGTTTAAGCTCTACTAGCTCTGATTCATTTTCTATCGTAACACTTGAATTTCAAGATAAGGTTAAGGCAAGCGAAAAACTGCCACAGATTCGTGAACTTCTCTACAATATCGAAGATGATTTTCCAGAAGGCATATCGGGAACGCCACGAATTCACATCGTTGAAGCTTCGGCTTTTTTGCCCATATTATCTCTTCGAATAGAAAGCGCAATCGAGGCTGAAGAATTGACTAGCTACATAGAAGATTTTATCTCGCCCTCCATCGCACGTATTCCCGGTGTTTCACGCATTAGCTTGGTAGGAAGTAGCAAAAAAGAGGCTCATATCCAGCTTGATATAGCAGAGCTTGAAGCTCGTGGTATTTCTGCCCTCAATGTCTACGAAGTTTTACAATACAATAATCTCACTATTCCCGCAGGAAATGCAGAGTATCGAAAGAAAAATCTTTCTTTTACAAGCTCAGGTTCTTTTGCAAGTTTAGATGAATTAAAAAATCTCACAGTCGGCGCAGGAGATGGCTCGTATATCTATCTAAAAGATATTGCGACTATATCGCTTAAAACCGCACCAAAAAAAATACAGGTACGGTCTAATCAAAAAGAATATCTCATGCTCGACGTTTTAAAACGTGATGAAGGAGATACGATAAAAATCGCTTCGGCAACAATCGATATATTTGAAAAGGTAAAAAAAGAAACAAATGGTCTCATTGATTATGCGATTATTTCCAATCAAAGTGAAACAACAGAGCGCTCCTTGCAAACAGTTATGCAGTCTGCGCTCACTGGTTTTATCCTCACTATTTTAGTTATCCTTTTTTTACTTCACGATGTTCGGGCAACTATTATTATATCCCTCTCTATTCCTCTCTCAATTCTTTTTGCTATCTTGGGCTTATGGATAACAGGACGGTCGCTAAACCTTTTATCCCTTTCTGGCATGACTGTCGCTATCGGTATGATAGTTGACAACTCCATTGTTGTATTGGAAAACACCTACAAGCATTTTTCAAAAACAGGAGATAAAAAAAAGGCGGCGCTCTCTGGGGCAGGAGAACTTGGCGGAGCTGTTCTTGCAAGCACGACTACGAGTGTTTCAGTTTTTGCTCCCTTGCTTTTTTTAACGGGCATAATCGGCGTCATTATGAACGACCTTTCCCTTGCAATTGTTTTTGCACTTGGCTCCTCAGCCCTTGTCGCGGTGGTCATTGTTCCATGGCTTTCAAGCTTACTATTGAAACAAAAAGATGAAAGTGAAAAAAAGAAAATCTTTTTGAAAATTGAAAACAGTATCGATGCCTTTATGGAAAAAATAGAGGCGTCTTATATTAAATCACTTGGCTGGGTTTTACAAAACAAGAAATTTGCTCTTGTAACAGCAATAGCTCTCTTTATTGCAAGTATTATTTTGGTATCTATTTTACGAATGAATTTTTTGCCACCAACAGATACTGGGGAATTTGAAATTCACATAGAAACTCCCCCTGGATACACACTCGAGGAAACTCAAAAAAAAGTAGATGCCATCGATGCCCTTGTAGCTTCCCTCGTTCCAGAAATAGATGCGTCAGTGTATTATGTCGGAACTGATTCCGCACTCTCGCTTACTGACTCCCCGAACAAAGCCTTTGGGCGCATTCGTCTTGTGCCAAATGAAAAGCGCAAACGATTTATTCAAGAAATAATTCCCCTCGTACAAGATAGGCTTTCTGAAACAATTCCCGATTGCAATATCACTGTGCTCAATGGCGGCTTTGATTCTTTACTTGCGCTCGGAACCGGAGGGCAAGGTTATCAACTCGAAATTTATGGAAGCGATTTAGAAAAGGTAAATAGCCTCGCTATTACCGCACGAAATTTTTTAAACCAAGACCCTGACGTCTTTAAAACAGAGATTTCTCTTCGATCCGATGTCGAACAACTCATTGCAAAACTCAGCCAATCCTACATGGGTGCCCTCGGCGTTACCCCCTACGAAGCCGGAATCACAAGCCGTATTTTATTTGGCGGCATGGATGTCGGTACACTGCATATCGATAACAAGGACTATCCTATTCGTATCGATTCAAATATTTCAGATGCAAGCTTAAACGAGGATACACTCAATAAAATGGCAATTCTAACACAGGATGGTCGTTATGTAAATTTTGCAGCCTTTTCTAAACTGGAGTCAAAACCCACACTTACTCGAATTGACCGAAAGGATAGAAACTACTCGGTTGAAATTACCGGATTTTTACGCGTAGATGACCAATCTGGCGTGGTTAAGAGAATGAATGAGGCTATGAGCGCGCTCAATCTTCCAAGTGAGGTGCATTATTCGGTAAGCGGTGTTAGTGCCCTCATGCAAGATTCTATTTCAAGCCTTGTCTTAATGTTTGCTATTTCGATTTTCCTCGTCTACGCTGTTATGGTTATTCAGTTTGAACGCTTTATTCAGCCGCTTATAATCATGGCAAGTATTCCTTTTTGCCTTATCGGAGTGGTACTCGGGCTGTATCTCTTTGGCTCTTCCATATCGATTATCGCTATGCTCGCTGTCATAACCCTCGGTGGAACGGTAGTAAACAACGCCATCGTCATGGTTGATTATATCAATTTATTGAGAAAAGAAGAAAATCTCGAACTCGTCGACGCTATTTTCAAAGGCTCACAAAGTAGACTTCGCCCTATTTTAATGACAACGATGACAACCCTCGTCGGCGTCCTCCCCATGGCGCTCGCACATGGAAACGGCTCTGAAGTCTATGCCCCACTCGGTCAAGCAATTTTTGGCGGGCTTTTATCATCAACCCTCATAACGCTTTTTATTATTCCGTCCTTATACGAGGTCATAGAAAAACGACGCATAAAACGTTTGGAAAATAAGACGGAGGTAAAACTATGAAAAAAAGAATTATACTACTAATCGGTTCTATACTCTTTTTTCCTCTGTTTTCAATAGACAGCGAAGGCAGTGTAAATATAATAGAGACAGAAAACACAAGCTTACAAGAAATTATTGAAGCCTATGAAAAAAAAGCCTTAGGCTTTTATGAAATAAGCGATTTTTTATCAGCTGATTTGTTGTCAAAAAAAGGACCTTATCTAAAAGAAGGATTGCCAGAGGAACCCTACAACGAAGATGATCTCATCTATTTTGCCTTAAGGCAAAATACAGGTATTCACATAGCACAGCAAGCGATAAAAAGTTCTGAAGCAGATTTAGAAAGCGCAAAGGCACAACGCTGGCCGAAACTCAGCACTGAAGTTTCTGCAAGTCTCATAGGAAATCCCGTCGGTCCCATAGCTGTAGCTGCTGGCGTTCTTGGAGAAAGTCCAGGTGGTGAAAAAATACCACCAGAGGATATTCTTATTTATAAGGGTATGGAAAACAGCCTATACAATTTTGCTTTAAAATTTGAACAGCCCATTTATACATGGGGAAAGATAAGCCTCGGCATAGCTCTCGCCAAAAATGCCCTTTCACTTTCCTATAAGCAAAACGAAAAAACTCGCGATGAAACAATACTTCATGTACGCGCGCTTTTTCAAAGCCTCGGATACGTGAATGAGATTCTATCAGTTCTTGAAATGCAAAAAAAACTTGGAGAGCGTTTATTGGCCTATGCAAGTGAAAACAGACAGGCGGGATTTTTAACAGAAAGCGAATACCTTACCATAAAAATCCGTCTAAAAGAAATCGATATTGCACTTGCAACAAGCGAAGAACAAATCGGCTCACTCCTTTCCGATCTTTCTCGCTATACCGGCATAGCAAACTTAGACATTTCTCAACTTGATTGTAAGCCCTCGAAAATAGTATTTTTACCCTGGGCACAAAAAGAAGCAGAAGAAAAAAGCATAAAAGGAAATACCGACCTGCAAATCGGGCTATTAGCAAGTGAGATACGAAAACAAGAAGCAAAGCTTGCAAAAAAACAAGCCTCGGGTATTCCAGATATCGGCTTACAAATAGAACTCAGTTATGGCGGTTCACGATTTCCCTTTCTAGAAACCGATTGGTTTGGTCAAGATGATTGGCAGGCCACCATCTCTTTGGGTTTGCAAGGTGTTTTTATAGGAAATAAAGCACTCAAGGCCGATTATATTAAGGCTGTTTCAGAAGCAATGAAAACCGAAAAACAATTGCAAGAGGGGAAAGAAATACTGAGCGCACATATTCGAGAAAGCTATTTATCGCTTTCGTTATTGGAAACAAAAATTGAATATTACCAACTCAAGCAAGCTGTGAATAATCGTGAATTGCTCGATAAAAAAACACAAATGGAAATGGGTATTATTTCAGAAGCTGACTTTATAGAAACAATGATTTTATCACTTGGCGACTTAGCCGAGGCCTATGCACTTTTAGCTGAACATCAAAGCAAGGTACTCACTGTAGAAATGCTCTTGGGAAAAGAGGCATGGAATCCATAATTTTTTTCTACATATTGACATTTTACCTCTCATTCCCTAGTATTTATCTACTAAAAAAAAGGAAAAAAGATAAACAGGGGCTTAGTGATATTAGGCTTTTTATCTAAACGAGGAGGAATTATGAAAAGAAATATATCTAGAATGCTTTTTCTCGGCATTATTCTTGTGAGCATGAGTGGATTTTTTCTATCCTGTGCAAACAAAAAAGATGGTAAAATAAAAATTGGAGCCCTACAACTTGTAGAACACGTCGCCCTCGATGCTGCCTACGCAGGTTTTGTCGACGCCCTTGCCGAAGAAGGTTATGTCGACGGAGAGTCAATCAAAATTGACTTTCAAAACGCCCAAGGTGAGCAAGCAAATTGCCAAACCATTGCACAAAAATTTATTAACGACAAAAGCGATCTTATCTTAGCCATTGCAACTCCAGCAGCACAAGCTGTTGCTAACCTCACAGAGACAATACCTATTCTCATTACCGCGGTTACCGACCCTCAATCTGCAATGCTTGTTAAATCAAATGAAATGCCTGGGACAAATGTTACAGGAACCTCTGACTTAACTCCAGTTGCTGCACAAATTGCCTTGATAAAAAAACTCGTACCTGAAGTAAAAACAATTGGTTTTTTGTACAATTCAAGCGAGCAAAACTCCAAGTTTCAAATTGATTTAGCAAAAAAAGAAGCCGATGCGCTCGGTATTTCATATCTCGACGCAACTGTTTCTTCATCAAATGAAATTCAGCAAGTAGTGCAAAGCCTCGTTGGTAAGGTTGATGCTGTCTACTCACCAACTGACAATATGATAGCTGCAGGTATTCCAACTGTTGCTGGTGTACTGAATCCTGCAAAAATTCCATTCATTGTTGGGGAAGAAGGTATGGTACAAGCAGGAGGTCTTGCAACCTATGGCATAAACTACTACGCACTCGGAAAACAAACGGGAAAGATGGCTGCAGAAATTCTACGTGACGGAAAAAAACCAGCAACTATGCCTATTCAATACTTACAAGGTGGAGATTTTGCTCTGAATGAAGCAAGCGCAAAAGAAATTGGGATTATCATTCCAGAAGAGCTCCTTTTAGAACTAGGCAAATAAGGATTTATACATGGGCATTTTTCTTGCGATACAAGGAGCCGCCTCCCAAGGAGTACTTTGGGGGCTTATGACACTGGGACTTTTTATTACGTATAAAATTTTAAACTTTGCAGATCTCACGGTCGATGGAAGCTTTGCTCTCGGTGGCTCCGTTTCTGCAATTCTCATCACAAGCGGTTTCTCTCCCTACCTCAGCTTAGTCATTGCTTTTTTTGCTGGCTCTCTTGCTGGTCTCGTTACGGGGCTTTTACACACAAAACTAAAAATCCCCGGCATACTTGCAGGAATTCTTACAATGATTGCACTCTACTCGGTAAATATCCGAGTTATGGGACAGGCAAATATACCGCTTCTTGGGCAAGAAACAATGCTCACTCTTACCTCTTCATTTGGTTTAAGTAAAACCCTCGGTTCCCTACTTATAGGAAGTATTTTTTCTGCAATTGTAATTGCAATCTTGTACTGGTTTTTTGGAACAGAACTTGGAAGTGCAATTCGTGCAACCGGAAGTAACGAAAAGATGGTGCAGGCGCTTGGGATTAATACTGAGTCGATGAAAAATATAGGACTCATGCTTTCAAATGCCCTCGTTGCCTTTAGCGGTGCCTTGGTTGCACAGAGCCAGGGCTACGCAGATGTTGGAATGGGAACCGGAACAATTGTTATAGGACTCGCTTCGATTATCATCGGTGAAGTTATTTTTGGCAAACGATTTAGCTTTTGGTATAGACTTATGTCGGTTGTCTTTGGCTCTATTTTATATCGCATTATCATTGCAATTGTTTTACAACTCGGTATGAAATCAACTGACCTAAAGCTTTTAACTGCAGTCATAGTTGCTCTTGCCCTCGCCCTTCCCGTTATCAATGCAAAAAGGACCAGATACCAAAAACGTAAAATAAATCGACTTCAGAAAAAAACAGAAGCGAATAAAAAAGCGAGTATACAATGATAGCATTAGATACTGTACATAAAACCTTCAATGAAGGCACAATTAACGAGCGCAAAGCCTTAATCGATATAAACCTCAAACTAGAAGAAGGCGACTTTGTAAGCGTCATCGGCGGCAATGGTGCGGGAAAATCGACATTATTAAACCTCATCGCAGGAGTCTATGAAGTTGACTCAGGACATATTTATTTTGACGGCATCGATGTTACCGAAGAAAAAGAACATAAAAGAGCACGCTTTCTCGGCCGCGTCTTCCAAGACCCGATGTTGGGAACTGCTGCAAATATGCAAATCGATGAAAATCTCGCCCTCGCATATCGGCGGGGGAAAAGGCGCAGCCTCGCCTGGGGAATTCGCCCAGCAGAAAAAGAACGCTATAAAAAAGAGCTTGCAATGCTTGACCTTGGCTTAGAAAGCAGGATGACAACAAAGGTTGGTCTACTCTCTGGCGGACAAAGACAGGCGCTTACCCTTCTTATGGCTACGATACAAAAACCCCGCCTCCTCCTCCTCGACGAGCATACCGCAGCGCTTGACCCCAAAACCGCACAAAAGGTTTTAGAGCTAACCGATGAGATAGTGCAAAGAGAAGGACTTACAACCTTTATGGTAACGCACAATATGAAAGATGCAATTCGACATGGTAATCGATTGATAATGATGAGTGCTGGAAAAATCATCTACGATGTAAGGGGTGAAGAAAAAAGAAAACTAGAAGTTGCCGACCTTATGCAGAAGTTTCAAAGCTCAGCTGAGGATGCAGTTATTAACGACCGCATGCTTCTTTCCTAAAGCTTTTCTTTACATACAGATTTTTCTCTTTATTTATTTCTAAACATAGGATAGTATAAAAGAGTGAAAACTAAAATTGCTTTTTTTGTCTTTGCCCTTATTGTCATTTCTCCGCTTTTATTTTATTTTGCCTACAAAACACAAACAAAGGACGCAAGTTTTGAAGCATTTAACCAGTACAGGGAGCAAATTCCACTCCATAATGAAAGCCCAGTATTGGTTTATAAAAGCGTCGACTTTTATAAATACATTGTATATGGCACAAAGACAGATAATGTCCATAGCGACAAACTCATCGTCTACCTCGTCAAGGGGACTGCAAGCTTTGGCTTCGACCTTTCAAAAATAAAAATCGATACAGAGCGAAGCAATCCTAAAAACGGAAAACTCTATGCAGATTTTAACTCAGAAAGTCTTATGCCTGTCTTTGTTTCTGTTTCTATTCCTGAAGCAGGTATACAAGAAGTTGAAAGCATAGAACCAAAACCCTATACCGAAGATGAAGCAAAACAGATAGCAAAAACTCTCGCAATAGTTGGCTCGGGACTTGGCGGTTTTGCAGGCGGCATCGTCGGCTCAACAAGTGCGGGAATAGCTGCCTCGCTTTTAGACGGAGGACTCTTACCAAAGCCCATCACAAAACTAACAGGCGCTTCGATAGGGGCAGGAATTGCCGCCCTTGCAACAGGCATAACGAGCTATCTTTGTACGAAGAATTTTTTGCTCGACTACGAAGCGACAGGCTACGGTTTTACTGAAGTCCAGCATATCTTACAAGCATCAAAAGGACTCATTGCCTTGGAACTTTTGGAAGGGGCAAATCTTATTCATACAAAAGAAGATTTATTTCACTGGGAAAACACAAAAAGAGCGGAACAAGAAAAAGCTATTCTGAGGGCAAGCAAGCGATTATTTCAGCGCTTTGGTTGGAAGGAAATACAGCTCAGTTTTCACTACCCAGAAAATGAGGGCTATATCACAAGTCCTATACAGATGCAAGAAAATGATGCAGGAGATTTTTATAATGAAAAAGAAAACTAAAAAAATGCATCCACTCGTCCAAGGCATTCTAGGAATCCTCCTCTTTTCTCTTGCAGCAGCAAGTCTTTTCTTTTTTTTCTTGCAAATTGATTTTCGAAAAATCCCTTTTTTGGGAAAAACGATAGGAAGGTTTTCAAAAACGAGCACTCGTATCATCGATGAAAAAGAAAGTCTTTTTTTACAAAGCGCCTCCTTCAATATAGATTTTCTTTTAAAACTTGAAACAAAAGACGGAGTCTACCTTGCCATTTATCCCTATGAAGTTCTCATGGGCATAGATGGAAATAAAATCCTATTTGAAAAAAATCAAGATACACAAGACTGCTATCTTCCAGTGCCCGAAATACTACAATCCGAACTTGCAGATACTGACTCTATTTTAGAAATAGTAAACACAATACATAGCTCAGATTTTTCTTACAATACAATAATTAGTCCTATAAAAAAAGCCTTTGAACAAAAAGCAATAGATGAAGCTTTAGAAAATAATTATTTTACAGACTCATTTATTTCTCGCACAAAAAAAAATATAGAAGACCTCTATCCTGAAAAAATCTTTTTTGTAAATGAAAAAGAAATTAGAGAAGCTCTTGAAAATACAATGCAGAGAATCGATGCACATTTTCTCCCTGCAGAATTTAAAATTCAAAAAGATTTTTTTGCCCATTTTGATTCTAATCTTCTTCAAGAAAATAATCAAAAAAACAAAATCGAAAATGAAATTGAAAACGAAAAATACTTTACGCGAGACGATAGCCAAATCGACGCACTTCGTTTTGGCTTGGTAAAAAACTTTGCAAAACTTCCCTCGCTATCCTATGCTACATTTAAAAATAAAAACCTACTAAAACAAGACAAGGTAAAACTCATCGCATCTTGGCTAAACCCTCTCGATGACAATACAAGTAAGACTTTTTTATTTGCCGGAGAAGATGGCTATGAAAAGGCAATCACGCTTTTTCAAGATGGCTCTATATCGTACATAGAACCAAAGGGAATGAACATCGATGAAAGAAATGCCTTTTATAACTTTCCACTTGCATATCTCGCCATGTCCATCGAGTATAAAATTCTTGGGCAAGATGAGAAAAAAACATTAAACGAGTATGCACAGTTTTCAAGCCTCTATGACCAAGCACTAGAATATCTAGAAGAAGAAAAATACACTCGTCTCGACTTACAATTACGTCAACTGAAAGAATGGAAGCACAAAGAAGAAAAGGCAATACAGCTTTTACAAGCTCTGTTTGATGCAGCAGTTTTTTATCAGTACAATCCCGTGCCCATGGAAGCCTATGAGAATTTTAACGCGCTTTTATTTTTACAAGCGCACTTACATCAACTCAGGCATTTTAATAGCCCAGAAAATAGGTCAAAGGCTCTCAAAGAAATGGAAACGATTGCTAGAAATAATCAAGCTGCCCTTAGCATTCAAAGTTTAAAAGCCTTATTTCTCAAAAATAAAACACTCTTAAAACTAAGTCCAAGCGAAATACAAGAATACGAAAACGACATAATAGAAAGCGGTATAATTATATCAAAAGAATTATTTTCTTCACTCGATGAGAATGGCAGAAAAAGCTATATTTTAAATACCTTTAAGGACCTCACAAAAAATAATCCACAAAGGATAGAGATAGAAGAGGTAAATCATACGAGTTTTTTATTTTTGGATGAGGCCTACGATGAACTCTATACAAAAAAAAGTAAAAAAATATTTGATATAGCAAAACGCATTGAAACTAAGCTTGAAAATAAAACATCTCTCGTAATCCTTTTTCCCCAGAAAAAAAGCTTTACTACACAATTTCACTGCCTTATCTTTCATAGCGACAGCCTTAGTTTTATCGAAAACATAACAAGCCCTTTTTTCTTTCAAGAAGCAAAAGTATTTCCCTATGAAAAAATTAGCCTTTCGTCAAAAGCATTTTTACTCGGATCAAAGG
>Ga0255340_1004104_pt1 | contig 14448 bp, 10 predicted proteins | sample wastewater_treat_7_FD_192417 | JGI IMG/M metagenome (GOLD analysis project Ga0255340, IMG submission 192417) | Wastewater microbial communities from Lulu Island WWTP, Vancouver, Canada - plant10 | ecosystem: Engineered > WWTP > Wastewater > Unclassified | place: Canada: Vancouver, British... | reverse complement strand
TGCATCAATTGCTGACATTTTTAAACTTACACTGTCGCCAACTTTAAAGCAAACTAAACTTAGAAAATCTAAATCTTCATCTAACCAAACATTATGATAGTAAGCATTTCGTTCATAACCTTTAGTTAATGGTGTGTAAGAAAATTCTTGACCATTTAATAATTTATCGTCTAAAATATGTGAGCCAAACGAAGGACGATAATACCATTTTTGTTGTTCTAAGACTTTAACATAAAAGGTGTAATAATTTCCAAATTTTTCTGGGTCAGTAAATTTAAAGCCTAAAAAACCCATTGTATCATTTCCTGGCAATAGATTAAACCATACAGAATCAATAGGTACAGGCTCAGGTATTGTTGTTGTTGAGTTATATTCCTTATCTTGGTATAAAATTTTTAAATCATATGATTTGTTAACCTCGCCTTTAAATTTTGTGCCACGGTAACCGTGATATGGGTATCTTTCCATAATTGTAGGCTTTAAAGTGTCGGTAATAGCTCCGTTAGAAACAATTACGCAAGCATCTGAACCTTTAACAATTGAAGCATTTAGTATTGTTGTATCAATATTAGTAAAATAACTTGAATTTTTTGAAATAAAAACTATTGGATAATCATCAGAATCTATCATTGCTTCTATTACAAGTTTTTCGTCAGCTTTAGGTAATTCTAAGCTAATATCTTTTATGCAAGATGAAGTTATGATTATTAAAAGTAAAAATATAATATTTCTCAGTTTCATTTTCATAAATTAAAATTTAAAATTCCAAGTTATTGATGGTAAAATAGGAATTAAAGAAATTTGTTTAGCTGTTGTTGTAAAATCGCCAGTTTCAACAGAACCTTTATCTTCTAAATAAATAAAATATGGATTTTTTCTATTATACACATTAAATATTGAAAAGTTCCAAGAAGATTCCCATTTGTCGGTTTTTTTGTGTTGATATGTTACGGAAAGATCTAAACGATGATATGGATCCATTCTGTAAGAATTTCGTGGTCCATATTCGCTTATCAAATCACCGTCTATCATATATCTTGCTATTGGTAAAGTAGTTGTATTTCCTGTTGCAAAAACAAAAACTAAGGAAGCAGTCCATTTTTCAGTAATTTGATAAGTTGTTGTTAAAGACAAATCGTGTCGGCGGTCATATTTTGCAGGAAATGGTTCACCACCGTTTATATCATCAAAAATTCTTTCTGTTTTAGACCAAGTGTAACCAATCCAGCCTGTAAAACGTCCAGTTCTCTTTTTTATAAACAATTCTGCTCCGTAAGAATAACCATCTCCAAAAATAAAATAATTATCTGGATTGTCGTTTACATCATTGCCGGGTAAAGCACCATCGGCATATTCAATTAGGTCGTAAAGACTTTTGTAATAGGCTTCGACAGAAGTTTCGAAATGGTCGTTAAAAAAATTCCTGAAATATCCTATTGCATATTGACGACCGCCCTGTGGTTTTACAACATCGCTACAAGGCACCCACAAATCTGTTGGCAGGGTCGAAGCCGACAAAGAAGCTAAATGAATAAATTGTTTATTTTGCATAAAAGATGCCTTTACAGAAGAATTTTTGTCTAAACTAACTTTTATGCTAGCTCTTGGTTCGTAAGAGTCGTAAAATGCAACAGATTCTCCTTTTCCATATGTTATAGTGTCTATATTATTCATTAAATTCTCGTCTTTAACATATCTTACGAATTTTCCAACTTGATTAAACATTGCAGCTCTAAAACCACCGTAAATAGTAACTTTGTCAGAAATTTTAAAATCGTCTCCAATATAAATTGCAGCATCGTGAGCTTTTTGTTTTTGTACAGATGAAAAATCATACTCAGTTTCGCCTAATTTTGCATTTACAGAATTAGGAGTAAAAATATGATAAATATAATTTAACCCAAATTTAATCGTGTGTTTAGGATTTGGTAGAAGTGTGAAATCTTGTTTAATGTAATAATCTCTAACGCCAGAATTTTGAATAAATCTCATGCCTTCATTGGGTTTGTCTTCATCGCCCATTTCTATTGTAGTTTGAAATTTATAATCTGAGGCTACTAAAGTTGTGTTGGAGAAAAATTTAGAATTAAAAAGATGATTCCACCTAATGCTACCAGTTCCATTTCCCCAAGGAATTTTTACGTTAAAATTTGCTTCTTTTGATCTAAAATCAAAAATATCTTTTCCGTAATATGCGCTAAGATATAATCTGTCTTTGTCCGAAAATCTATAATTAAGTTTTGCATTCAAATCATAAAAAAAGTAGCCCGAACCTTTAAATGGAGATGTCTCTTTTATAAAAGGCTGTATTAGTATATCTGCATAAGTTCTACGACCAGAAATGATAAAAGATGATTTTTCTTTTACAATAGGACCTTGCACAGTAAGTCTTGATGCAATAGTTCCAATTCCACCTTCTACTTGATATTTGTTCATATTTCCATTTTTCATTGAAATATCAAGCACAGAGCTTATGCGTCCACCATATTCTGCTGGCATTCCACCTTTATAAATTTCCATGTCTTTTATTGCATCTGCATTAAAGACAGAGAAAAAGCCAAACAAGTGAGCAGCGTTATATACAGTAGCCTCGTCTAATAGTACTAAATTTTGGTCGGGACCTCCACCACGTACATAAAAACCAGAGTTTCCATCGCCAGCAGATTGAATGCCAGGAAGTAGCTGTAAAGTTTTTAAAATATCTACTTCACCCATAAATGCAGGAAGGGTTTTAATCGTTTCGACAGGCAATTTTATTACAGACATTTTTGAGTCTTCAACGTTTTTGTTTTTTTCGCCACTAACAATTACTTCTTGAGAAATTATAGCAGAAGTTTCTAAAGAGATATTTAATTTTTTATTTGAATTTAATTTTATTTTTTCAACAACTTCTTCATAGCCAACAAAAGAATATATTATTTCATATTCGCCTGCAGGAATAGAAAGTGAGTAAAAACCATAGGCATTTGTTGTTGTACCAATGTTTTGGTCTTTAACCATTATGTTTGCACCTAATAAATCTTCGCCTGTGTGTTTGTCTTTTATATAGCCACTCACAGTATATTTTTGAGAAAACAAAGGCATACCAATAAATATAAAAATTGCAAAATATATTAATTTAAGCTTCATTTTTTTTGATTATAACGTATGCAAATATATCTAAACTTTTTATTTATTTACAAGCAAAATTTAGATTTTTAAATATGTTTTACAAGCACTAATAATCATCAATCAAAATCATTTTTTTTATTATTTTTGCCTCAAAATAAAACTAATTTTAAATTTTACTGTTTATTGAATAAGATAAAAATATAAAAAAATGACAAAGCAAAAAGTAGTTTTAATGATTTTAGACGGCTGGGGCAAGGGAAATGGACAAAAAGCCGATGTTATTAGTAATGCAAAAACACCAAATTACGATAAATTTATAAAAAACTTTCCAAATTCTGAATTACTTACTGACGGAGAAAATGTTGGTTTACCTAAAGGTCAAATGGGAAATTCTGAAGTTGGACATTTGAATATTGGTGCTGGACGTGTTGTGTATCAAGATTTAGTTAAGATAAATAAAGAAATAGAAAGTGGTAAGTTTTTTCAAAATCCAGTTTTATTAAAAGCTTTTAAATATGCAAAAGAAAATGATAAACAAGTTCATCTTTTAGGTTTAGTTTCAAATGGCGGAGTTCACTCAACTGAAGACCATTTGCTTGCAATAGTAAAGCTTTCTGATGATTTAGGCTTGAAAAAAACTTTTATTCATGCTTTAACAGACGGTAGAGATACTGACCCAAAAAGTGGAATTGGTTTCTTAAAAAAAGTTACAGATGCTTTAGAAAATTCCAATGTTAAACTAGCAAGCCTTGTTGGTCGTTACTATACAATGGATAGAGACAAAAGATGGGAGAGAGTGAAAAAAGGTTACGACTTGATGTTGGAAGGAATTGGGAAAAAATCAACTGATATTTTAAAATCAATGCAGGAATCTTACGACAACGACATTACAGATGAGTTTATAGAACCAATAGTAATGACCGATAAAGACGGAAATCCTGTAACAAAAATTCAATCTGGAGATGTTGTTATTTGTTTTAATTTTAGAACCGATAGATTAAGGCAAATTACTACAGTTCTTACTCAAAAAGATATGCCTGAACATGGAATGAAAACTCTTGATTTAGAGTATTTTACCATGACTCGTTACGACGAAAGCTTTAAGGGTATAAATGTTATTTATGAAAAGGATAATTTAAACAAAACTCTTGGCGAAGTTATTGCTAAAAATGGTTTAAGTCAGCTTAGAATTGCTGAAACAGAAAAATATGCACATGTAAGTTTCTTTTTTAGTGGTGGGCGTGAAGAAAAATTTGAAAACGAAACCAGAATTTTAATTCCTTCGCAAAAAGTTGCAACCTATGACTTGAAGCCAGAAATGAGTGCTCCAGAAGTTAAAAAGGCGTTAATGGCTGAAATTGAAAAAAATATTCATAATTTAATAGTTGTAAATTTTGCTAATTGTGATATGGTCGGACATACAGGAGTGTATGATGCAATTGTTAAAGCTGTTGAAACTGTTGATACTGCAATGGGCGAAGTGGTTGAATTAGCGATTAAAAATGATTATCAAATTTTAATAATTGCCGACCATGGAAATGCTGACAATGCTCTTAATGACGATGGAACACCAAATACAGCACATTCATTAAATCCTGTACCTTGTATTTTAATAAATTCTGAATATAAGAAAATTGAAAATGGAGTGTTAGCAGATGTGGCTCCAACAATTTTAAAAATGATGAATTTAGCTATTCCTAGCGAAATGACAGGAAAAATTTTGGTATAAAAATAAAATAATAAAGCAGGCTATTAATAAAATTTTTTATAAATTTGTCATAAAGTAAGTTTATGCTGAAAATTTTAGGTTTTTGTAGAAAAATAATAATCATAGTAGCCGACTGGTTTTATAAGCCTTTTAGTTCATATGTTCCACAAGTTACGTTTAGATATGGCTTTACTGGAGGTTTAAATACAGTTTTAGATATTTTTCTGTATTTTGTTTTCTATAACTATGTTTTCCAAAAACAAAATTTAGACTTGTATTTTGTAACTCTCAGTCCTCATATTGCAGCTTTTGCTTTTGTTTTTCCTATTACATTTACTACAGGATTTTTATTAGCAAAATATGTAACTTTTACTCAATCGCAACTAAGAGGAAGAAAGCAACTTTTTCGCTATGGACTTACAGTTATAGGAGCAATTTTCTTAAACTATATTTTCTTAAAATTCTTTGTTGAATATTGTAATATTTGGGCAACATTATCAAAAATTCTAACTACGTGCTTAGTTATTGTATATTCATATTTTATGCAAAGATATTTTTCTTTTAAGACAACGCCTGTAAAGGAATGAAATTAGTATTATTCTTCTAAATAAATTTTGAATTTACTTATGTTTAAAGAGTCCATTTCAGTATTCCAAAAATAAACTTTTAATACATCAGAGTTGAGAATTTTTGTATTGATATTGTGAGTTATTGAGAAAAGACCATTATTATGAATAGCCTTTAAATCTTCAATATTATAGGCTTTCCAAAAATCTCCACATTGAATTACCAACAATATTTTATTTTCATGACTAATATTGCTATCATTGTTAATAATTGCACGAATTCTAAGTTTAGTAAAATTATTTTTTTTAATATCGTCAATAGGAAATTCATGAGTATGACTAAATTCATCTTGAGGGTTTACAGTTAGGCTTAGGGTAGTTGAGTCATGTGAAAATTGGAATTTCTCGAAATTTAATGAATGGTCTATAAATATGTTTTTATTTGTATGAACTTTCAATACCCATGCATACCAAGTGTTGGGTTCAGGTATTTCTAAGAAATAAAGAGTTTTTGTTCCTTTATTTATACTTGGTATGTATATGGTTTCTTGGTCGCTAGATGAAATAAAATTTTCAACCCATTGCACTTGTTCAGATTCTATTTTTGCTCTATGTGATACTATGTCAACATAAGCATCTTTTAAGTTTTCAGATGATGTGATATTGAAGATAAGACCTAATAGCAGCAAAGCATAAGATAAATTTATATTTTTATATCTTTCTTTAATATAAAAAACATTTCGAGAATTTAATAATAAGCATAAAAATAGTATTAATGCAATAGTATAACCTGGAATAATTCCTCTATATCTCATAGGGTAAGTCAAGTGTCCTAAAGAAAATTTTAAAATGAAAACACTAATAAAAACAGATAATAATATTGCAACTACAAGTAAAATAGTTTTTGTGCCAGCGTATTTTGTTTGTTCATTTTTTCTTGGATAGGTTAAAATTGCTACAATGATAAGTAAAAATCCAAAATTAACAAACCACTTGCTAATCAAGCTCATGCTTTCAAATGTTGACATTATGGCAGAACCAAAAAAGTCGCCATTGTCAAAAACTTGAGATTCGTTATATAATCTATTTGTATTTCCAGGAGCTTTTATAAAAAAATAAGTTAAAACTAAAGTACATGCAATTATAATATATGTAGATAGTTTAAATTTTCTTTTGTTTATTAATTCAAAAATAACAAATCCTAAAATTGTGAAAAAGCAAAGTACTACCCATGCTTCGTGAGATCCTATTGTGAAAAATAAACAAACGATTAACGCAATAATTACTAGTGGGTTATTATTTTTATTAAAAAAACTTATAAGTAAGCCAAGCATTAGTAGATATAAAATTGCTGGTAAGATATAAACACTTGACCCAGAGAACCAATAAAATTCACGAATAGATGGAATGCAACAAATATAGAAAGAAACAAAAGTTAATGTTATTAAAATTGAATTTTTTATATTAATATTTTTAAAAATGGAGCGAACTAAAAAGTATGCAGAAAGTAGTAAACATAAGAAACTTAAATGTGGGATTATTCTAGCAAACCATACGTTCATATAAGGTCGTCCAGGAAGCAATAACAATGCAGAATTAGCATATCTGCCGTTATAACCTGTTTTATACCATTCAGAAATTGCATCAAAATATGAAAATTCTTTAAATACATGAGAGTTCAGCATATCGTCGCTAGCGCCCGGCAAATTGTATTGAATAAGATAAATAAATGGAAAAATTGAGAAAAGCAATAAGCAAATAATTAAGGCATATAGCAAATTTCCATTATTTATTTGATTTTTTATTTTACTAAATAAACTATTAGGCTTCATTTGTCTTAGAATTTTTAATTATATAAATAGGTCTGTCTTTTATCTCGGATAGGCTTTTGCCAAAATATATTGATAAAATAGCAATTAAGAAACTTAGAATTGCAAATCCAATACTTTGTGAAATAATTATTGTTGTGTAACCAGATGGTATTTTGTTTTCTAAAAAATATGAAACTAAACTAACAATAATAAGAATTATTGAAAATAAAAAATATAACATTGATATGATTACAGATATTCTTAATGGTTTTTCTGAAAAAGCAAATATTGCGGTAAAGGCTAATTTGAAAAGCTTTTTAAAATTATAATTGCTTGTTCCAGCAATTCTTGCACTAGCAACATAATCTAAACTTGTTATGTTGAAACCAATAATTTGTATATAGCCTCTTAAAAAACGATTTCTTTCTCTAAAATTATTTCGTAAAACATTTGCAACATCTTTTGAAATTAAGAAAAAATCAGAAGCATTTGGCTCAAAGCGATGACCAGATAGGAAACTTACAGTTTTATAAAATAATGAAGAGGATAATTTGCCCATTGCTTTTTGGTCTTCACGATTTGTTCTGTTCATAAGAATAATTTCGGCAGATTTTTCGGTTTCTGCAAGCATATCTTCTATTTTACTTGGCGGATGTTGTAAATCTGCATCCATACAAATTATAAAATCAGATTCTGAATTATCAATACCTGCAATCATAGCTGCTTCATGACCAAAATTACGAGAAAATTCTATACTTTTTATTTTTAAGGTAGTTTCATTTTCAATAATTTGATTTATGATTTTTTGGCTATTGTCTTTACTGCCATCATTTACAAAAATCACTTCAAAATTATAATTTTCATTAATTTTAAGTAATTCTGATTTTAAAACAGAATAGAATTCGTTTAAGCCTTCTTGCTCATTGTAAACAGATGCGATAATTGATATGTTTTTTTTCACTGCTATATTTTGTAAATTAAATAATAAAAGCAAAAATAGTTAATATTTTGTAAACAACTAATATTTCGTTGTGGTAAATTAAAATAATTTATGTAAATTTATGAAAATTTTAAAAATCAAAACAAATGAAGAACAGACTTAGTATTCACAACGGCGATATTACAAAATTAGAAGTTGATGCAATTGTAAATGCTGCTAACAAAACTTTATTAGGTGGAGGTGGAGTTGATGGTGCTATTCACAGAGCAGCTGGTACCGAACTTTTAAACGAATGTCGTAAACTTAATGGCTGCGAAACTGGAGAAGCAAAAATTACACTTGGATATAACTTGCCTGCAAAATATGTTATTCATACTGTTGGTCCCGTTTGGAGAGGTGGAAATAATAAAGAAGCTGAATTATTAGCAAATGCTTATATAAATTCTTTGAAAATTGCTGCAGAAAAACAATTTGAAACTATAGCTTTCCCCTCAATTTCAACAGGTGTGTATTCTTTTCCAATTGATAAAGCAACTAAAATTGCAGTTACTGAAACAATCAAATTTTTAGAACAAAACAAATTCCCAGAAAAAGTAATATTTTGTGTCTTTGGAAAAGAAGCAGAAGAAATTTATAAAGAAATGTTTTTGAATTTAAACTTGTGATTGTGTTAGTTTTTGTTGGAAATAATATCTTAATAAAATGAATGTTATTTAAAACACATCGTCCCAATCATCGCCATTATCAACAAAGGACGCTTTTTTCATATAATATTCTTTTTGATAGCCTGTTCCAAAATATTGAATAACAAAAAATGCAGTATCACTCATTGATTTTATTTTAAAAAGGCTGCGACTATTGTATTTGTCATAGCCTACATAATATTTAGGAGCGTGGTCGTAATAAATTTTTAATTCTGTTCTTTTAATTTCCCAAGCAAAACTATCGGCTTTGTTTACATCGCTTAAAAAAGACATTCCTCTGCCTTTTTTGTCAAATTTATAGTTAGGCATATCAAAAATTGGCTTATTATCAGTGCCTGTAGGTGTCCAATAGCCTAAAATTTTTGTTTCCCATTCTAAATCTGTTTCAGTCTTTCCACAAAATGTAAATACTAATGTAGAAATTAAAATCATTCCTAAAATAGAATATTTTAAAATATTGTCTTTAGTCTTAGTTTTCATCATCTTTGTCATTCTCGTCATCATTATCAATTACATCATCTTCGCTAACTTTATCATCATTAACAATATCGTTTTCATCATCATTATCTTCGTCATTTTCATCGCTTTTTATTTTGTTAGAAATAATTTCTATAGGTATTTTCATTGATATGTATTCAGTGTCAACACTTCCGCCATCATCTGCAACTTCTTGAAGTGAGCTATAATATTTTCTTATCATATAAATTTGACCACTACCAGCAACTAAATCTTCCATATCTTCTGCATTTAACGAAATGTAATTGCTCCCAATAATATCTGTAGATACTTCTACTTTATTATTGTCGTTATCTTCAATAATTGCTATTATTTCTTCTTTGTTTTCTAAACTTTTGCCTTGCCAATATATTTTTTGGTTTTTTTCGGCATATATTTTTTCAACTTTCACAATTTCAATAGAGTTTACAACAACACTATTTGAGTAAATTTTGTTTTCTGTGTCAGTAAATTTGAAATTGAATGTATTACTGTCTTTTATAGCCAATTTATAAAAACAGCCTCTAAAAGAACTTTGTTCTTCTTTCATTTTTATATCGTTAACACTAATTTGGCTGGGTTCGCTTAGTTTTAAAGTTGTGCCTTTATTTCCGCCAAATCTAAATTGAGCAAAAATATCATACTCATTACCTTCAGAAGCATCGTAGCTAATAGAGTAATATTGGTGAATTTTGCTTTGATTTACATCTTTAGAATCAGCTATTTCGGTTGAGCCACAAGCAAAACTAAAACTTAGTGCTGTAAAAAGCACAAGCTTGCAAATAGTTGTATTAAAACTATTCTTTATTCCATTTAAGTTTATTGTCTTTGTCATATATCATTTTTTTATTTTCAAATAACCATTGAACTACTTTAATTATTTTGTATTCATCAAATTTAATTTTTTCAACTAATTCGTTTAATAAACAAGGTTCAAAATTAATAATTTCTTTAATTTCTTCCAAAATAATATCAAATTCATATTTATTTAGTCCTAGTTCGTTTCTTCTTAAACATACATCGCAGTTGCCACAACGTTGAGTGTCGGTTTCTCCAAAATATGCTAAAAGATGCTGACTTCGGCATTTATTATTGCTTGTGGCGTAATTTAACATAGCTTCCATTCGCGATAGAGTTCTTTCTTTTCTTTCGTTAAGTTCTTTAATATCAAACAAAATTCCTTTGTCTTCCAATCTTTCGGCATTAAAATGCATTAATGGTTTATTAATTCTTGGTATATAGCTAATGATTTTATATCTAGCTAAAACTTTTAACAATTCAATAATGGTATCAGGTTTGGTATTGGCTTTCCTCGCTAAATATTCTTCGCTAATATTTACATAATCATTAAAAATTCCTGTATAAGTTCTAAGAAGCATTTTTATAAAATTATCAAGAGCTTCGTTTTCTACTTGAAATTTGTATAAATCATCTCTGTTAACATTAATCATTATTCTAGAAACAGTATTTGCTTCTTCTGAATAAGTTAACATATTATTTGCTTCCAAAATTTTTATAGAATTATAAATGCTTAAAACATCTAATTTAAAATTTTTTGCAAGTTCAAAAATATCAAATGGATAATCCATATCTTTTCCATTGCCTATAGGTATTTGAAGATAATCGCAAATAGCATTATATACTTCTATAACTTTTTTCAAATCTGGAAAAGCTGTTGTAATATTTCTTTTTGCTTGTGCTTTGTCAGCAGAATTTGTAACTAAAAATGCCCATGCTTTTTTGCCGTCTCTTCCTGCTCTTCCTGCTTCTTGGAAATATGCTTCTGGCGAATCGGGCAAATCCAAGTGAATTACTAATCTTACATCAGGTTTGTCTATTCCCATTCCAAAGGCATTTGTGCAAACCATAATTCTAATATTGTCTTTTTGCCATTCGCTTTGTTTAAATGCTCTAGTTTGTGCGTCCAAACCTGCGTGATAAAAATCTGCCGAAATATTGTATTTCTGCAAAAGCATGGCATATTCTCTAGTTTTACGTCTATTCCTAACGTAAATCACAGCACAGCCTGCAATTTTTGTAATTAATTTGAATAATTCTTTATTTTTGTCTTCGGTATTAATTACAGAATAGACAAGATTTTTTCTTTCAAAACTTTTTTGTAATACGTTTTTTTCTTTAAAAAGTAATTTTTCTTGAATATCCTCAACAACTTTTGGAGTTGCTGTTGCTGTTAGTGCTAAGACAGGAATATCAGGAAGTTTTTCGCGTATTTTTGCAATTTCTAAGTATGAAGGTCTGAAATCATAACCCCATTGCGAAATACAATGAGCTTCGTCAACCGCAATAAGGTTAACTTTCATGTGAGCAAGTTTTTCTTGAAAATAGAAATTTTGCAAACGCTCAGGCGATAAGTATAAAAATTTATAATCGCCATAAATAACATTGTCTAAAGCTCTTTCTATTTCAATTTTTGTCATTCCTGAGTAAATTGCTACTGCTTTAATTTTTCGTTTTTGCAAATTTTCAACTTGGTCTTTCATTAAAGCAATAAGCGGAGTAACTACCAAACACACACCAGGAGTTGCCATAGAGTAAGTTTGGAAAGTTATCGACTTTCCGCCACCAGTTGGTAGCAAGCCAAGCGTATCTTTCCCTGAAGCAATAGATTCAACAATTTCTTCTTGCATTTCACGAAAACTACGATAACCCCAATATTTTAACAATACTTCGCGAAACTTACTCATTTCATTAAGCATTAAAAATTTCAATAAAATTAGTTAATATTCTTAAAGTTTTTACAAAATTAAAAAAAATCTTTGTCATAAACACAAAAAATTGTAATTTCGTAAAATTTTAATTCATAATTTAATGAAAGAAAATAATAAAATTATTCTCGAAGGTCTAACATTTGACGATGTTTTACTGATACCAGCTTATTCGGAAATTTTACCTAGCTCCGTAAGTTTGGTTACTAATTTTTCACGTAATATAGTTTTGAATACACCTTTAGTTTCTGCTGCAATGGATACAGTTACAGATAGTAAAATGGCTATTGCAATTGCTCGTGAAGGCGGAATAGGTGTTATTCATAAAAATATGTCTATTGTAAGCCAAGCAAAACATGTGTATCAAGTGAAACGTGCCGAAAATGCAATGATTTTAAATCCTGTTTTTATAGATATTAACGGAACTGTAGGAGATGCAAAAGCAATAATGTCAGAATATAATATTGGCGGTCTTCCTGTGGTTGATGCCGAAAATAAACTAAAAGGAATTGTTACTTCTCGAGATATGCGTTTCCAAACAGATATGAGCTTGTCTATTAAAGCAATAATGACACCAAAGGAAAGACTTATTACTACAGAACAGGGAATTGAGTTGGAAGATGCAAAAGCTATTTTTATGAAACATCGTATCGAGAAACTTCCTGTGGTTGATAAAGATGATAAACTAGTTGGTTTAATAACTTATAAAGATATTACTAAAGCAGCTTCAGCACCTTTGTCGTGTAAAGATACTCATGGACGTTTGAGAGTTGCAGCAGCTGTTGGAATTACAAGTGACACTTTTGAAAGAATGGAAGCACTTGTTGATGCAGGAGTTGATGCGATTGTTATTGATACAGCACACGGACATACAAAAAGTGTAAATGAGGTTTTAATACAAGCAAAGAAAAAATTTACAAATATTGATATTATTGTTGGAAATATTGCAACTGCCGAAGCAGCTAAGCTATTAGTGAAAAATGGTGCTGATGGTGTAAAAGTGGGAATAGGTCCAGGTTCTATTTGTACAACTAGAGTTGTGGCAGGAGTGGGCATGCCTCAGTTTTCAGCAATTATGAATGTTGCAGAAGCATTAAAAGGAAGTGGAGTGCCACTAATTGCAGACGGAGGAATTAGATATTCAGGTGATATAGTAAAAGCTTTAGCTGCTGGTGCAAATTCTATTATGGCAGGTGGACTTTTTGCAGGAACAGAAGAAGCACCTGGCGATACAATTATTTTTAATGGTAGAAAATTCAAAGTTTATAGAGGAATGGGCTCTGTAGAAGCTATGAATCAAGGCTCAAAAGATAGATATTTCCAAGATATGGAAGAAGATATTAAAAAGCTTGTGCCAGAAGGAATATCTGGAAGAGTGCCATTTAAAGGTAATTTGCACGAAATTGTATATCAACTAATGGGCGGATTAAAAGCTGGAATGGGATATTGCGGTGCAAAGAATATTCAAACATTACATGAAAATGCTAAATTTGTTAGAATAACTTCGAGTGGTATTGTGGAAAACCACCCACACGATGTTACAATCACAAGAGAAGCACCAAACTACTCAAGAAGTGAATAATTATGAATTTTTATTTGATTTAAAATAATATAGTATGAAAAAGATTTTTGTTTTATTAAGTTTTTTAGTTTTTGTAAACTTAGCTTTCTCTCAATCTAATGTAATCTTAGAAATTGATGATGAAAAAATTACTACAGATGAGTTTTTGCATATTTATAAGAAAAATAACACAAACACAAATGCAATGACTTATCAAGCTATGGAAGAATATTTAGATTTATTTGTTAATTTTAAACTTAAAGTACACGAAGCCAAACTTTTAGGTTTAGATACTTTAAAATCGTTTAAAAATGAACTTTCAGGCTATCGTAGTCAATTAGCACAACCATATTTAACAGATAAAAAAGTTGAAGAAGATATTTTGGCAGAATCTTATGAAAGAATGAGATGGGATGTTGAAGTTTCGCATATTTTAATAAAATGCGACCAAAGTGCTAGCATTGCAGATACTGTGAAAGCTTGGAATAAAATTAACGATATTTATAAAAAACTTAAAAAAGGAGAAAGTTTTGAAGAGCTTGTAAAAAAATATTCCGAAGACGAAGGAACTGTACCAACAAATGGTAGCTTGGGTTATAGAACAGTTTTCAATTTAGTTTATGAGTTCGAAACTGCTATGTACGAAACCAAAGTTGGAGATTTTTCACAACCATTTCGCTCACGTTTTGGCTATCATATCTTAAAAGTTACAGATAAAAGACCAGCAAAAGGAAAATATCAAATTGCTCATGTAATGACTATAGTGCCAGAAGGTTCTAGCAGGCACTTATGGAAAAAAGCAGAAGATAAAATTAATGAAGTTTAT
>Ga0255340_1004083_pt1 | contig 14524 bp, 6 predicted proteins | sample wastewater_treat_7_FD_192417 | JGI IMG/M metagenome (GOLD analysis project Ga0255340, IMG submission 192417) | Wastewater microbial communities from Lulu Island WWTP, Vancouver, Canada - plant10 | ecosystem: Engineered > WWTP > Wastewater > Unclassified | place: Canada: Vancouver, British... | reverse complement strand
CCGAGATTAATCATCCAACCATTGTCCAGACGGATGAAGCGGTCATGATCGGCGTCAAAGTCATAGGTGAAGTCAATGCCCCGCGGCGCAAGATCGTCGGTAATGGCATCGAAGATATCGATGACATCGGGACGGTGCTCGTCGTCGTTGGCCGTGGAAAGGTGAATCTCAAGCCCTTCAGGATCTGCAACACTCTGACGGACTGTATTTATGAATTCGATGAGATTGTCTATCTGGTAGGGAAGACGGACAAAAGGATCCGTCAGCTCCACTCTGCGTGCCGTGCGGAGATATGGCCCGAAGAGTTTGGCGTAGGACACGCCGCGCTGATTCATCCGGATTTCCTTGACGGTGCTGGGGAGTTCAACATCGGCCTTAACAGTCTCGGACTTCGGCTCTGATATCGCATTGACAGGCGATGAAGGAACAGAGGATTCGTTATCCTGCTGAGGTGCAGCTTCTTCTGCTCCCCGGTAATCATCCTTCCCGAATTCCAGCTGCTCCAGTGTCTTGACAGAAACCTTTGAATGCTTCTTCAGGTCATCGTACTCAAAGTATGCCGGTTCAGCCTTGAATGTCTCGTCGATAAGATAAAGCTGGTCCTTGACCCTCTTTCTGCCCTCGGCCGCGAAATTGATAATCTCAAAGGCTTCCTCATCGGTGAATACGCCGTTCGGATAAAGCAACTTAACCATTCCAGAGAAAGTCTTCCGGATGGCGAGATGATCTCGTTCTGAAAGTGAACCGCTGAACTTGGCATAATTCTGAAGAAGAGGAGAGAAGTCCTTTTTCCGCAGTTCATGCAGGATTGCCGAGACGTAATCGGTAATGAGGCCGTATCCCTTGCTGAAGGAATCCTTCTTCAGCATCTTTATTTCCCAGCCGGGGTTATACAGGTGAATCCTGTCCAGGAAAGCACCCTTGATGAAGGCGGTAGGAATGGATTCGAACAGATGGCTGTTCTTCAGCATGTACTCTACCGTATGCTTGGTGTTGCCGACAAAAGCCATGGATGCGGAGGCCTCATGAGTGGCCTTTCCACGGTTGAAGGACTTGTTGGCGAGATAGTTCTGCATGGTGTCGATAAGGACGGCATCCACCGCCTTTCCCTTCTGCTGCTCATATTCGTCCCATGCCACGGTATCCCAGTAGCCGACCAGGCCAAGGATTTCCTTGTTGCCGGACATCTTGACGAAGAGGCGGGCTGACGTCACGTCGCCGCCACTGACCAACACGCCGTAAGGGGAGAGTTCCTGAAAGACATGCGACTTACCGGTGCCCTTAGGACCGAGCTCCATAAAATTGAAGTTGTTTTCCACAAAGGGAAGAAGGCGAGCCAGTACAATGAATTTCTCCCGTCGATTCAGCCTTTCGGGGTTCAATCCCACGGTGTGCATCAAGAAATCAAGCCATTCGTCCGTGGTGAACTTCTCGCGCTGGTCGATGTAATCCTGGACATCCACATTGGAGATCTGGATGGGCTTCAGGTTCTCGATGAGCCAGCGTTGTTTGATATCATCGCCTGGCTGGTATGCAATAGTGACGATGCTCCAGACGCCGTTGCCGGACAGGAGTTTCGGATTCCTGGTGACAATCTCGTCGCTGATGGGTATCCCTGTGAGAGTAAGATTGGCAAAAGACGCCTGATAGACATCATTCCTGTCATTCAATACACAAGTGACCTTATCGATGATGCGGAACCGGCCGTTCTCGCGGATCTTGCCCTTTATCTCCTCTGATTCAGCGCGGTTGATGTAGTTGTTGCGGATGACGGTCTTGACTTTTTCAAGGCCTTCTGCAATCACTTCCTCATCGTCCGTTGCGCAGTACTGCCCGAGCAAGTATTCGAGAACATAAGTAGGGACGGGGAGATTCCCCTTCACCAGAAAAGCCAGGTCCTTGCGGACGACCTTCCCGAGGAAAGCTTCCATTATCTTTGATTGTAAGTCTTGTGCCATATCTTACTAGAAGTCTTGATCAATGAGTGTTTTGTTGGTGACAATGGCCTTGGCCAGAGGATTGAGTTTACCCTTGTCCTCGGAATCGTAGATGCGAAGTTCCAAAAGACCTCCCGATGTGGCAGTCTTGAGGATAAGGTCAACGCTTGTGAATCGGTTCTGGGGATTGGCATCCGTACTGTTCAGAAGGACCTCCTTCTCGTTGGTGATGAGTTTTCCTCCTTCATAGATTCCGCAGAGCACACGGCGTTCCTTAAAGTTCTCCGATACTGCATCCGACTGAATCATCTGGAACTTGAGATGGCTCGAAACCATGTTCATCGCGGAGCTGAGTAGCGTCACGCCAACGCTCTGCTTGTTATCCTCGCGGCGCAGATGGCTATAGAGCACAGGGATGACCATCTCCTGAAGGGTCGCTCCACCATGGGCGAACTGATAGCCACCGCCCTCGGCGTTGAACCTGTTCGAGCCGGTTGGGACGGAGACGATCTTACCGGAGTTCTTCATCGTGGAGACATCTCCCATCGGATACTTGGAAACACCGAACACCTCTCCGGAGGCCTCCGTGATGTAATACCTGGTCTTCCGCTCTTCGTACTCATCATCAACCTTGTGCTTGTCCTTGTCCTCGAACGGAGTGTCGTTGTAAAGGAATCCGTGGTCGCTGGTCACAAAGACATTGGCCACGTTATATGTCGCATGCAGAGAAGGAACGAGTTTACGGATCTCATCCACGGCCGTCTTGCAGGCAATGGATATCTTCGAAGGATTGTCATGTGACATCGAATCAATGGTGTCATGGAAGATGTACACCAGGCGGTTCTTGAAAAGTTCCCTCTTCTGTTCCTGCGTGTAGTTGGCCAACTCCTCGAATCCTATGCAAAGGGCATCCTTCTCATACCTTCTGACTTGTGCAGTGCGCTTATCCATCGTGTCCAGGATCTCACCGTCGACGGACAGGTTGCAGTTGTCATACCTGAGTTCGGTGTGGGGGAGCAGGGTAAGCTTACTATATTTGGTCTCCGTCGGCAGGATGGCAAGAGCCGGCTCAAGCGTTACCTCGTGCTTGGCATCGCCCATGCTCTTGAGGATCTCATCACCGACCTCATAACGAAGGGCATCGCTTATGATAACCACTCTCTTGGCATCGATCCCCTTGAGCTTCTTTTCATAGAAATCCTGCTGGTGGAGGATTCCTTCAATCTCCAGGGGCTTGACTCCGGTATCCTTGATACATCTTGACCATTCCTGGTTGAAGAGATTGACGGTCTTGGAATACTCGGCGTCGATGTACTTCTTGAAAGCAAGAAGGGCATCATATACAGGAACCGTAGTGGATATCTCCTTGAACTCACCGACACACTGGCGATAGTATGAGTCCACAAGGTAGAAGTCCGTAATGTATTTCGTGATGTAATCTTTCGGAGTCTTGTAGGTGAACTTACCGAGGGCTCCGATCTTCTCCAGAAGGAAACAGGTGTTGGACAGGAAGTCGATGACCTCCTGGGCAGGTGCATCAACCGGCAATTTGAGGGAGAAAGCGCGGAGTTTCTCGTTACTCTCCACCGGATTGGGAATGGCCCTTTCCTTTACGATGTTCTCGATGATCGGCCAACTGAGCGATTCTGTCACGAACCCGTATTCAGCATCCGGCCCGTACCACTTGAAGATCTTGTCCTCGTGGATGTTCTTGCCGAGGTATTTCACAGCTTTCGCAAACTGGCTACCAAGCGAAGGATGGTGATATGCCGTCTCCCTGAAGCTGTTCAGCTTCTGGAGAGTCTCTGAACTGTTTATCTTATAGGACTTGTAGTCATCAGCTGCGATGACTGTCAGGTTCTGGACAAGAGAGTTGTACTTGAAGGACTCCACAAAGCGCTCCATGCGATTTGTGGACATGGCATCGAAAGACTCGTTGCAGATTCCCTTCATGACATTCTCCAGGGCGGCACTGCCATCCTGATTGTTCTTCAAGGCCCTGAAGAAAGATGATATCTTGTCCTTGTCTTTGCCACCATCGAGGCAGATAAGACGGATGAGTATCTCATCCCACCCCCGCAGTTTGGATTGATTGAGATATCCGGAGAGAAGGCCTCTATTACACACGTCAATCGAGAACATCCCAGGCTGGTAATAAGGCTCCATTATCTTCTCATACTTCGAGAGCTGAAGCTCAGCGACGTGACGGGCGATGAAAGGCGCAAAATCGTTGGATATCCCCTTCAGCTGCATGAATGTGAGATAGTTTTCTTCGCTGTAGACCATGTTCGCCTTCATTTCGCCGTACAGCGGGAAATCCATCTTCTCGTCCTGGCTGTCCGGAGCCTGCTGTCCAAGGAAGACAAGGATAACCTTGTCATCCTTCCAGTCATTGACCAGGTTGTACTTGACCGTAAACCAGTCTCCATTGAAAATGACGACGCGATATTCTTCCGGCCATTCTACGTCAGAGAGGTCCGAACTGATGCCACCCATGGCATCAAAAATAAACAGAACGTGAAGGTCCGGATTGCCTTCGAAGTATTGGAATATTTTTTTCTGTATCATATTCTACTTGATTCTAGCGAGAACATCCCCGAATTTGGCATAGTTGACAACAACGCCGTCGTCAAGGTCAAAGCCGATGTTCTGGATGGCAATCTCGTGGAGCCTGTCGTGGTATTCGACGCATTCTTCGAGAGCGGCCTGCATCTTAACGAGGTTCTTGCGCTCGACAGTAGTGAGGTCGAAGCCGCGGGCCTCGTCAATCTCAATCTTGCCTTTCAGATGTTCGATGTAGGGGAGGAGATACTTGGTCCTTACCTTCTCAGCCGTGTACGGGTTCATGCGGTGCATGTACACCAGCGCCTGAAAGGCGCCCTTCTTCGAAGAGAACAGCCAGTAGATGGGCCTGTTCTGATACATCTTCTTATGGTCCTTCCAGAAGTCCTTGATGAGATAGTCCTCAATGGACTTGCCGAGGCAGTGCTCGATGAAGTTCAGGTTATCCGTCAGGCCGTCTTCTCCGAAGACGATCTTAACGAAGTTCACGATCTTCTGGAGAGCGTTATCGTCCTCGAACGGAGTGTCCTTACCCATCAGCGGGATGATGGCGTCATCGTCGATCTCGAACCGATGGCCGTTGTAGTCGTATGCACATACCTCCTCCGGGGCAGGGTAGTGGGCGATGTTAAGCCCTTCCCTGTCCAGACGGTAACGGCCCATCCAGCAGCCGACGGCGTAGCTGAGCAGCTGCTTGATGATGACGTCGTCGTGCCAGACGATCTGGTTGTTCTCGATGGATATCTCACCCTGCTGGAGAATGGTGATTTCGTCAAGCGGAACGTCGGGAGTCAGTTCGTCCTGGAGGCCGTAGATTTCGATGAACTGGCGGTTCAGCTCCTCTTCGTTGGCGTGGAGCTGGTTGAACTTCTCGGTCCATTTGGCTTTAAACTCTGCTAATAAAAGTTCTATGGAGGTAATAGAAACGGATATAGAATCTCCCCAGCCGGATTGAATTGTTCCTAGACCACGATTTAATAAGGAAATTAATTCGTTTGTTTTGAAGTCCCAAGAGGTTTCATGCGCATCCCAGTCTTCTTTTGAAGCAAGAATGTTATTGTCAGCTATACTAGAAAAATGAGAAGAATTTACACCTTGAATAAAGGGAAGATTCTTGATGGCTCCTTCGGAAATACCAATACCAGGAGAGAATACTTCAATCATTGACTTCGCTACGTATGAATTAAGATATGACATATAGTAGCAAAGCGAATCATAGTTATTATTTTTAATAAAGAACTTTGAACCTGAACTTTCAAACGTAAAAGAATCCGGTGAAAATCTAAAGGAAGGTTTTTCTCCTGCAGAGGTGCTCCACGTTAATCCTGGAGTAAAAAAGAATTGAATATTTTGTGGACGAGAACGTAATTTCCCATTCTGGTCTTTAAAATTTTTGATACAATATCCGTCATTCTCCCAATTTAATACAGAAGACTGGTTTCCATACCATTTTCTATAATCACCACCTGTTTCAACAGGAAACCACCGTAGTCCTATTAACTTGCTTGAAACCTCATGCCATAATTTTATAAAAAAAGGATTATTCCCAGTTTTTATCCCTTGTTTAGCATCACCGATTAAAGACAATGTGCTGTCTCCAATTTCTTTCATAACTTCTTCACTAATCCAGAAACCAAATTGGTTGTCAGAAAACAAGGAGAATATATGGATGTTACGGATATAGGTAGGAATATCTTTAGCTAAAAAATGTTTTTCTTTTTCTTTGCTTGAACGAAACTTTTTCAAGTAATAAAAGAAAGTTTCACAATTATAAATATGGTTCTGAATTGTAAAGCAAGTGGATTGAACGACCTCCCCTTTAATTTCATCGAAAGTTCCAGGCCCCAAATATAATAAGGTTCTCAATGAACCAAAATCATTATTAAGAAACTCTTGTCTAAAAGCAGAATATGCTGGTTTGAATAACCATGTTGCTTGGTTAATAATGCCGGAATACCCACAATGCCTTAATAAAGACAATGCCACTTTAATAAAAACAGCACCCAAATCATTGGCTAATGAAGAATAGTTAGTATCAACATAAACCTTCAATTCTTCAGTCATACTATGATTCCCCATATATGGTGGATTCATTGCAGTCGTGGCGTATTTATCCGTCAGAGCGAGTATCACCTTCATCGAAGGAATTACGGCCTTGATATGAGGGTTGGCGAATTCCTGCTGCTCCCATTGCTCGGTGCTCTTCTTGATTGCCGCCCTGGTCTCATCGGAGATGTCGAACTTCATGATAGAGCCGAGCGTGCCGGCGTCCTTCATCAGTTCGATGGCTTTCTCGGTCTCTTCGATGATCTTCTTGTTTCCGCCAAGGAAGAAATGAGCGAGGAACTCCTTCATCAAGCCGCCTTCGTAAACGAACGGCTCGGGCATATCGAGAACCCTCGGCAGGACCTTGCAGTCGAGGAACGACCTGTCCTTCTGACAGGCCTTCATCAGAAGGGCGAACATCGCAAGCTGCTTTGCACGTGTATCGAGGTCGATGCCGATGATGTTCTTCGTAAGGATGCTGGTGATGGCAGCCTTAACGGGATACGCCTCGTCCTGATACATCCTGAACAGGAGGTCGAAAGCTTCGACGAGGATATGGCCGGAGCCACAAGCTGGATCGATGAGGGTGTAGCCCTCCATGTCCGTTATCTTCAGGATGGCATCCTCCGGCGTCTTCTCTTCGGTCTTGACAAGATACTTCATATCATCGCCGAGACTCGAGTACGGATTGTTGTCGAGGTATATACGCCCCAGGGTATTCTGGACCATATACTTCACAATCCAGTTCGGGGTGAAGATCTGCGTGGCAGCAGGTATCTCATCCGGATCGTACTTGCCCTTCTTTGCGAAAACCTCGTCCTTCTTCTCCGAGATATAAAACTGGTACAACCAACCGATGAGTTCGGACTGCTTGTAATCGTCATCCGTCAAGTATGACGTATGGTTCAGAAGGTCGATGAATCCGTCCTGTGCCAGGATGTTGTCTGGCAGCAGCAGGCCGATATGCTTCTCGATACCGCCGAAGCAGTTGAAGATGACCGGATTGCTTTCGCAGAATGCTGAAATCAGCAGGTTGAACTGCTCGTTCGTCTTCGTCGGGTCCATCAGCAGATCGTCGAGCTTCGCTCTCTCGGCCGCCTTCATCTGCATCGACAGACGCCCGGAACGGGCCTCGTCGACGATGACCGGTATCCTAGTCGTTTCGTTGGTATAGGCCATCACGGGTTCGATGAATCCGTTCTTCTGCATGATGCGGATGGCGACGAGCCGGTTGAACCAGGTATAAGCGGCCTCTTCGCAGACCTCCTTGACGCCGTGAGCGGCAATCCGCGCCTCGAGGGCCACCCACGCGTCAAAGAATTCCTCCTCACGGACCTGTCCCATGAACACCGTTCCGCCGCCGATCTTCTGCGGACGGTCGACGGTTAAATTGCCGTCGATGTCGAAGCCGAGGGATATAATCCTGTTCAGAACTCCTTCTTTAAGAATCTGACGGGAATGGATGGCGAATAGTTTGAGCTGCGAAGTATTCATGCTGATAATCTGTCTTAGGAAACAATCAGTTCGTCGTTGTCGGCAAGCTTCTCAATGAGCTTGTTCTTGATCTCGGCCACGTAGGCGTCGATTTCGGCTTCATTATGGATATTCTTTGCCTTGAAGACCTGGTTGATGTGGATATGGACCCTCTTGACGGGGGCTCCGGGAGTCGAAGTCTGCTTGATGATGGCATCGATCTGCTCCTGCTTGAAGGAATCCGTATTGGCATTGCTCTGCAGGGCGTAGAAGTTATTCGTGGTCGTCAGAGGAACGGTGATGTTCCGGAAATGGTCCCTGTCGAACGACACGCCGCTGGCTTTCGCGAAGGCCTCGAGCTCGTCGAGGACTTTGCTATAGGCATCCTCGATCTTCTTCACGAGATCCTTCTTGATGTCCGCAAGCTTGCCGCGAAGAATATCCCTGCGCTTCTTGTACTTGGGAAGATTCTGGTCCGGACGCTTGTCGGTGATAATCTCCTTGAGTTCCTCGACCAGTTTCTTGTCATCGGCTTCGGTGATGAAATCGAAGTTATCCTTGTTGTCCTCCGTGAAGGAATAGATCTCGCTGAACAGAGGCATCTGGTTCTGATAGAAGGCAAGGACCTCCTTGCATCCGTCCATCATCTCCTTCCCCTCCTGCTTCTCCGCAATGATGAGCTTGAAGAACTTCTCCGGATCACGCTCCGCCTTCCAGACGTTGTTCATCTTGTCGACCGCCTTGTCGAGAACCTCGGCAAGGGCGCCGGCATGCACGCCTTTCAGATCGCCAGAGATGGATGCATACTTCGCAGGAAGTTTCATCAGGGGAGACGCCGCATCGTTATGGCACTGGCTGAAGAGCTCCGTGCTGTCGAGCGAGTAGTTCACGCCGAACTCGTTGAAGATCTCCTTCCAGGCCTTGATGAAGTCATTGACCAGCTGCGGGTCGATCTTCTGGGCGGAAGTGATGGTGTAGCTGTTCCTGTCCTTCAGGACGGTATCCGCCACGATAGTCTTGTCGACGTTCGGGTTCCCCTTATAGGAATACGCCCGCATGTGACGTCTCACGAGCTCGTTGATGAAATACACGGTCGCCACCTCGTTCCACCCGTAAGGCGGCTGGCTGAACGTCGTAACGACATCCGCGAGGTTGGCGTCACCGGCCGAGCGATTGAGGCAGCTCTCGATCTCCTTCTCGGCCTCGGTGGGCGGATTCAGCGGGCCGTATTCGTTCTCCATGATCGGACGGCGGATCTTGGCCTTCAATCCATCAACGGTCGTCGGGACCTCGCTGGACTTGATGTAGGTCGCCAACGGGTACACGTTCTTGAAGTGCTCGGCGATGGCGGTCTTATACCTGTCAGTAGCTTTCTTGCTACCGAGGATGGCAGGCTGGATGACCTGCGTCCCGGATATGATCGGGCAGCTGTCGAGGATCTTATCGAATTCCGGCTGTATGGTCTTCGCGAGGGTATCCGCGGCACGGGTACGGAACTCGTTGTTCGTCTTTGTCCTCTGCTCGGAAGAGTTCGAGGCATAGGCCTTCAGGTACTCGAGCACCTGGCAGTACCAGTAGAATTCATTCTTGAGTTTGGCGTTGGCGCCGTAGAGGTCGGACAGGTAGTAGACCATCTTCTTGTTGTCATTGCTGAACGCGAACTGGTTGACGTTCGCATAGCTGGAATCAATCTTGAACTCCACGAAGAGGTTCGCGTTGGCCGTGCCGAGGATGCTCCTCTCCATGATGGAGATGGCGATGCTGAAGGCGTTGCCGTTGAAGGACTCCTTGTTGCTAAGGGTGATGTGCTTTGTGAAGATCGTCTTGAGGGCGTCGGCCATCGCGTTGTTGTTGATGGTCTGGCTCTTGATAAGCCGGTTGACCTCGGATTCCTCCTCAGTGAGGAAGCAATAGACCTCGGTCGAGGATCCTTCCTTGGTCTCGACACGCACCACGCTGTTCTCCTTCAGGTAGTCGAGCACTTTCTGTATCCGGTCACGGAGGGCAAGCTTGTTCTGGTCGATCTCGGTCATCATCAGGGTGGTGATGTTCTCAAGGGTGGCAGGGAACAGGAGCTTGTTCGGGTCGCTGATGTTGCAGATCATGAAGAGCAGGTTCACGACCCTCTGGCCGAACGCCTTGTCCTCGTAGGTCGAGATGATCTGGTTGGCGTTGCGGATGGCTCTCTGACCGTCGTGCTTGAGACCGGCTTCGAACATCGAGCCGAACATCATATCGAAGGAGATGAGGTCACCGATCTTGTCCCCGCTATGGTCCTGCGCGGTCTTATGCGTGATCTTCAGGACGGAGCGCTCGTTGCCCTTTACCTCCGTATCAACGTACTGGAGCGCCACGAAGGCGTCGAAGACGTTCATGATGAGCTGGAACTGGTAAGGAACGAACGGATAGTAGTCGATGAAGTCCTGCTTGCTGGCGTACTTCCGGTAGCCGGTAGGGAGGTTGAACTGTCCCTCGAGTGCGGCCTTCTGGGCGTCATAGATCTTGCCGAGCTCCACGACGGCATCCTCGTCCTTGTCGAGGATACGCTTCTGGGTGATATACTCGGTGTTCGTTCCCTGGAGGGCTACCCTTGTCTGGAAGCGGCCGAGGATCTTGCCGTACTGGTCGGAAGTGTCAGTGATCTGGCAGCCGTCGAGCACCTCGGAGAGGTCCTGCTGTGCGGTACAGCCGATCCAAACCTTCTTGTCGCAGTCCTTGGCGATGGTCGTCACGATCTGCTGGAACTGCAGGAGGAGCTCCTGGCGGGAGCCGATGAACTGGCTGACTTCATCGATGAAGAAGAGGAGACGGTAGTTGCTGCCCTTGCCTTCGACATAGGACTTGAGCTCAAGGCTGAGCTTCTCGGGCGTAGCGTCAATGCCGCTGCCGGCGATCTGGTCACGGATGATATCCGTCGAGAGGGTCGTCACCTCGGAGGCCTTCTCGAGCACGTAGTCGAGCTCGGTGATGGCGAGGGTCTCCGCCTGGGAATCCCAGTCGAAGCCGTCCTCGGCAAGGGCTGCCTTGAAAGCGTCGAACTTGCCTTTCTCCTGAAGGGGCTTCTCCAGGTACTGCGCCAGGGCGATATTGAACTTATGGAACCCACGGAAGGCATTGAACTCCTCCCAGATGGCTTTCGCGAAGGTCGTGGTGTTGTTCGTCGTGCGGTCGCCGACCTTGTCGCCGATATTGAACAGGATGGTGTCAATCTCCGCCTTCCCGAGCCACTCGATGAGCTGCTTGTAGTCGGCGATGGTGTTCGCAAGGCGGCTGTCCGGGTTGGTAAGCGGATCGAACTCCTTCACGGCTTCCAGCATGCGGGTGAGGGCCCTCTCGCGGTGAGCTGGGTCAAGGCAGAAGTTCAGGTACTTCAGGAAATGGGACTTACCGGACCCGTAGTAACCGTTGATCCAGATGCCGGTGTGGCTGACCGAACGCTGGCGGACAGCGTCAAGGACGTTGAACAGACCATTGAGGATCTCTTCGGTGAAAACATACTCCTCAATCTCCACCTTGACGGTAGAGGCGCTGTCATCGGTAACGGAAACGGCGGGGTTAAGAGGACGCGAAATGTCGTGCTTGTATAATTGTGCCTGTGCCATAGGTTGTGTTTTTATTCGTTCATTAATACGATAGCCCTGTAGGTATGATGGTCATCCAGAGTGCCGAAAAGCTTGAAGGTGCTGCCGTCGGCGTCGCCGGGGTAGAAAAGGATGATTTTATATTTCCCGGAACGATTGTATTTCTCATACCTGTTCAGCAGGTTGCTGGTCCTGAGGTAAGGGTAGATGTTCCCAAGTCCGTAAAGGAATACATAAGGACGGATGAGCCCGTCGTCGATCTTGCTGACGTGCTCCATGATCCTGCCATGGATGTACTCCATGAACTGGTCGCTGTTGGCTTTCTGGAAAAGGGCCGTGGAGACATTCTCCGGCATCTTCTTGTCTTTCTCGAGCATATACCCCAGGTAAGAGGGCCACTTGCCGAACGGCTGGCCGTCCATGAACTTGCAGAACTCCTCGAAGATATCGAGGGTCAGAACGTCGACGTTATTGCGGGGGCGCTTGATGCTCTCCTTTATCGCGGCGATCTGCTCGCGCATCAGGTACTCCTTATCACAGGGGTAAAGATAGAGGAAGAAGTTATAGAAAAGATCGCCGTTGGCCGTGTCCTGAAAGGACTTGCTGCAGAGCTTGTCGTACAGCTGCTCAACTGTCATTGGTTTCATATAGCGAGCTGTTTTATCTGTTCAATCCGGTAGGCCGGGAGGAAACACGCCTGGAGGAACCAGACGTCGCCGTTCTTGATGTAGGGAAGGAGATCCTTGTCTTCGACATCGGGGGTCTTCAGCTCTCCGGTCTTCTCGTCGGAAAGCCCGGCCTGCTTAACCATTGTGACGTAGTGGGATGCCACGCGGTCGCGGGTCTCGTCCGTCCATGAGTCCACAAACTCATCCCTCGTCGCTATCTCGCTGAGGGCGGCATAGGCATCATTCTTTGTGAGGACCCGGTCGATGGAATTGTATTTCGGGATGGCCAGGTTAACCTGGAACTCGAAAAGGATATTGTACGTCTTCAGGATGATGAAGAAAAGCGCAAGACGCTGCTGTTTTTCTCCAAGGGTCAGATACTCCTGCCAGAAAGAGACCGGCATCGTCCTGAAACGCTTCACGAGTTCAATGGTAACCCGCTCCCGGGAGGTCGAAGACTTGATTAACAGGTACTGTGCGTCTGTCTTGAGCTTTTTGACAGTCTCCGGAGAGTCATTCTCAAGGAGCATCCGTATGATGATGTTCATCTCATTATACATCATCGTGGCCCCCGTGAACGACGCACTGTATGGGCTGCTTTTTTTTGCCATATATATACTGACGAAAGAATCTTAAAATTGGTCTTATTAACGTAAGATACAAATATAAGAATTTATTCCGTTCGTATTACAAAACAGCGACGATATTTGTCAATGAATTGCCATATTTCGTCAAAACAATGTACGTTATTTGGGCTCATCCTTGAGTACATGACAGCGCCCTTCCTTATAATCAAGAAGGGCGGCTAGAGCGTCCTCGTGCTTCTTTACAAGGGTCCTGTGCCTGCCGGCTTTGCCACGTTCGATGTTGTGCTTGAGGTCACGGATTTTGACCTTGATGGCAAGATCGTTTCCAGAGAACCCAATGTTCGCGATATAGTCATCATAAGAGATTGCGTTTTTGTCATGAGTGAGCAACCCTACTGCTTCCACAACTTCATCTGAATATCCATACACTTTAAGGTCTTCCAAAGTAGTGGGGGAGTCCTCGACCACGTCGTGAAGAAATCCCACAATCTTTTCGTTTTTGGTCTCTCCGGCCATGCCCACCGCGAGAGCATGAAGTATCTGCGGATTGCCATCCAGGTCACGGAGTCCGAAGAAGGTCCTCGTGGCGAGATCGACCGCGTCGTCTATCCCCGCCTCAAAATATTCCTTCAGCTCTTCAAATGTCCAGGGATGACCTTTAGCGAAATACTCCTGAAGGTGCTCCCGGACCTCGTACATCGTGAGAACCTCAAAGTAGTCCTTGAGTTTCTTGAGCGGAACGCAGAAGCGTCTGGTGTTCTCGTCTGCCCTGTAAGGATCTCCGTCAATAAACCAGACGGGGCTCAGTGGCTCGGTCTGGCCGAACTCCACGAATGTATCCGTAATGAAGAATCCCAGGGGTGGGAGTGTCCCGTTGTCATCAATGGTGTCGATCTCCCGGGCGTAGACATCTATCCTTCCGAAATCCTCCCCACAGTGGAGGACGTCCATGACTTCGGACACATAGCCGCCCTTCGTAATGAACTGGAGATCATCCTTATGAAAGTCCCTGTTGATGTAGTCAAGATACCCCGGCGTGCTGTCCGGGTCTTCTTTAAACCCCCATTCTTTGAGGTCCCAGGAGTCATAGGCATTGGTCTCGGAGAAGATTCCGAGGGGACAGGAGTAGACCGGCTCCTTGTCATCCGCTTCCCTGAAGAAGCTGGCAATCAAATCGTAACGCATAATGCAATTCTGTTTTGCACCTGAGCGTTCCCGCTGGCCGATGTGCCGCCGCGCGCAGACAGCAACTCGGCATTGGGCCCGCTGTCGGTATGTTAATAAATAAGGGAAATTGTGACGGGAAGGAGATTCCTTCCTCAATCGTTCAGAGAGCAGAATTCTCTGCTTTTGCTATTGGTGCCGGAAAGAAAACTACTTCTTTTCGTTGAAGATTTCCGGTATAAAGGAAATCGCACAAAGAAGATAGACAAGGATGTACAACATAACGGTACTACTTTTCAAACACCGATGCAAAGATATGAGGTTGTTTTGACACATATCGTCAATGTGCGAAAAAACACTGTGCGAAATGAAAGTTCAAAAAAATGCAGGAATATCCGGGAAAAATGATATATATTTGCACATGCATCAAGAGTCTCCCGAGAGGAGCACCAACCGAGCAGCCAGAAGCCACGGTGGTAAAGTGATGCGGATGTTCAATCAAAAAA
>Ga0255340_1004073_pt1 | contig 14563 bp, 1 predicted proteins | sample wastewater_treat_7_FD_192417 | JGI IMG/M metagenome (GOLD analysis project Ga0255340, IMG submission 192417) | Wastewater microbial communities from Lulu Island WWTP, Vancouver, Canada - plant10 | ecosystem: Engineered > WWTP > Wastewater > Unclassified | place: Canada: Vancouver, British... | reverse complement strand
GATGGATAGTGACGGAAAAAGGGATGAAACGACTGCCTGTTTTCCCTCCTAAAACCTTATCGGACAGAGTACCGGACACTACTTTTCTTCATCGTAATCCGGGTGTATGGGTACATGGTGCTCTATTGATCAATTTGGGTAAAGCAGGTTTTTGTATGGTTGGTCATCCCTATCCGCCCCTGTCTGTTCAGCCAAGCGAGTATAAACACACTGGCACTTCCAGGGAGGCGAACCACACGGATTGGCCGTATTCAAATCAATCAAGCCGAACAGATTTGGATCGACTGCCGGAGTTTAGAAAAATAAAAAGCCTGCGGTTGACCATACCGCATACGGATGACCGACTCCCTCTGCTGAACTCCGTTCATTGGGTGGACACTTTGACTGGCAATTCGTTTACGTTAGTTCCTGTCGTACCGGATACGATGGTGATTTTGGATGCACAGATGCAGATTTGGTACTCTTTTTCGATCGGATACGGCTCGATTCTGACAGAACCGATTCTGGAGCAGCAACTGGAAGGAGGCTTGCGCATATGGGTGACCACCAACAAAGCCTTGTTGGAAGTGCATCTTTCCTCAACTTTACGACAACACACCGTAGTTGTGTTGGCTGAGGATGTCAGCGCAACAGGAGGTAGTTTTTTAAAATGTACTCGCCCGAACGGATTCGACTTGGTATGGGTAGATGACCGAAACCAATTGATTGTTTTTTCCTTGCCAGAAAAAACAATACGCTATAAAGAACCCGTAGATGCAAAAAACCTTGCTTTGCAATGTTGGGACGGAGAGCAATACCTTTTTTGTGGTTCCAAAGTTTTTCGGTTTGCCGATGGACAGGTGGTATCGCGACAAGGCATCTCGGGTTCCGCTTCTGCCGTGATCCCGTTTCAAGGAAGACTATATTGGATACAATCCACGGAAGACGATATTGTTTGCCGGGACGGAATAAGCAATGAGATGCTCTGGTTTGTCAGAAAGCTCTGGTGCAAATCGTATTGTTTCTTTCGATCCAATCCATCCGTTATGGTTGATTTCCAATCCGGATCTGTGGTGATAGCCGACTATACCAGAGTGGTATCGATCGATCTTTTCAGAGGGGTTGTTCAGTGGTCATTTCAGACGCGGGACGACGTGTTTCTCTCTCAACCTGCCATGATCAAGACCCCTGATGCTTATATGGTCTATGCAGGTTCCGTGAAAGGTCGATTGTATGGTTTGGATGCAAAATCTGGCGAATTGAAGAAAGGTTTTCCGATTCAATTGCCTGGTACCGAAGAGCCAAGAGAGGTGATGAAAGGTGCTTCCGCTCCGATTCTGGCAAACGGAGCTCTCTGGATACAAAGAAAAGAGTACGGATTGATTCAGTTTGGATCGTCTTTTCCTTCTTTCATGAATTTTGCACCGATCCGCTTTCAAGTCCGAAAAAGAAAAGAAGCAAAAAAAATTTTTTCATGCTGGATTCGTTCTATTTTGTATTGGGATGGCAGTTTTACCTTTTCAAACCGCATCAAAATAATATGGTGAGAGGTTTTGTAGGGATTTTGTAAGCAACAGATAAAAATTTCATTTTCTTGACATTTTAAAAAAAAATGAAAAAATAATGAGTAATTGCTGGTTTAATTATATGGATTTGAAGGTTGAAATCTTCCTTGAGTAAAGGAGAGAAGCGATGAGAAAGTTACTGAGTTTGTTGGTTATTGCTTTATTCTTTATTGGTATGATTCCCTCCGGGAATATACCTTTATTGGGCTCAAATACGCAAGCTGCCGCTGCCAATAAAAAAGGTACAGCGATAGCGTTACGTTTTTATCCAGCTCATTCCACTAAGGAAAACAAAGTAATCGGCTGCACCGAAGCGAATTTTTCATTCTGTGGTGCCGACACTTGTGAAGACACCCGAAGCTTCCCCTGGGAAAAAAGAGGAACGAATTTCTGGGGCAGGTATGCTCCGAACGATCCCGCAAATTCATATTTAATGCCTAATGCGGCCAAAGCAAAAGATATGGGCGGCACACCGAACGCGGTACATACCCCGGGTGCCCAGTCCACAAACCCGAAGTGGTGGTCCATATTTTATCTGGATATTCAAGCGTCCGGTGGTTCATCACAAGAAAAACAGATATTTTATGCCGTTATAGACGATGCTGGTCAATTATGGCTTGATCCCGACGGCATGTTTAATGACCCCCGTTATCTGAAGAGCGCAGACCCGCAGAGCGATACGTACATACCCGGTTCTGCCACTTCAAACATCATGTCCCGTGTCGATCCCATACGCTCCAATAATACATTGGGACCCTACATATTAAACCTGCGAAACCCTGATTTTAAGACCAAAGTATACTTCTGGGACCGTGATTCTGAATGGTACCATGGCACCGATAGGTTTTTCAGAATCGGTTGGGTAGACCGACCGGAATATTACGGCGAGGGAGCGCAAGATGATGACGGAAAGATTTCCAACGGCTTGGTGCAGGATGGCGAGTGGGAGATATGCAATGGCGTCAACTGGGCATGGGATCCGTTCCTTGGTCAGCCAGCTTTGCCGAGCTCTTATGTAGTCAATGTCAAAGCATTTCCGATCACCACCTATTTTTACGATAGCAATGGGAATAACCGTTACGACACGTTTGAGTCGATTTACATGAAAGGAGCTGGCAATACCGCCACTTCTGTGGAACCGGACGATATCCGTTTATCACCTGCTACGATGCTGATAGGCGAAGAGACCTATTCCTATCCGGCTTCTAGTATGCCTATTATTCCTGGAGACAAGGATATCAGCCGGGCTTTGCATGATTTCCAATCTACCCCGGGTTCCATGTATGAAACTCGCTATTTAGATGCAAATGGTGACAGCCAATATAGTATCAACGAGTATATTTATCGTGTCTACGGCAATCCCTCTGTTCTTAAAACAGGAGACGTCCGCTTGACGAATGTATCAGCCGGTGGCAAGTATTTGAAAGAGAATGCTTTGTTCTCTACGGATCCGATTTTCGGACCCAACGATGTACTGCTGTTGAATGAAGTTTTAGAAGCTTCCTGTGACAATACGCTTTACGATATCACACTGGAGAGTAATGTCTGGCTCGGAAGTAACCCATCCCAACTGGCTGGTGTTCTCCGCACACCTAACCAAGAGTTTGACCAACCGGCACAACGTATCCAAAAAAACACAGTTCTCGATCCGGAAGGTAACCAGTTTGAGGTTCCCGCTTCTACATTTCATGATATTCCGCTTCACTATCGTTCTTATATAGGTGTGCAGTGGATTAAAGACAGTGGTATTGACAATAATTTTGGTGCCAACTTGCCCGGCGACACCTTACTGGCGCAGTCGCTATCCGATGAATACAGACCAAAACGCACCGGAGAAGAGTTTTTGGGTGCCAATAATGCGAATAACAATATGGTTCCTGATTTTGGTCATGGTTTGACTGTCTTTAAGGATTATATCCTGTTCCATGACACTACCGACAATGGTTTCGGCTGTGGCGAAACCTTGTATCAGAAGTATAACAATGAAGTGCCGTCGACTCCTGATCAGTTTGTTGTTCAGACCGGTGATATCCGTCTGACTCCCGTTTCCGTCGATTTCCATGGCAATGAGGTTCAATATCCTGTCAGTACGACAGTACAAGCTGGAGATGCAGATATCGGCTTAAGTCTCTCTCCTCTCTACACTATTGATTCGGGCACTGGCGACAGGCTGGATTATGTCAAATATTACGATGAGTTTATATTAAACAGACTCGATACCGACCAAAAGAACGAGATCTATGTGACTACCGGTCAGTTCGAGCCCCATGAAGAGATCTATTACGATAAAAACCTTGATAACATGGTCGATCTGGACGATACTCGATTGACCGAGGTTGAGTATGCCGGTATTCAGTTCGAATGTGGATCCAAGATAGAACAAGCCGCAGAATACTGGTTCAATCAGTCTCGCACGTACATGATCCCGATGGGATTGAATGGGGATGCTAGATTTATCGATATCGAAGTACTCCCTGGCAAACTGAATCTCGATGTCAACATCGACAAGCCATTGAAAGTCGAGCAGACTTCCACCATCAAGATCACCGCCGACCAGCTCAATCTCCGACCGGACGAGAAGATTTTTATCTCTGTACGAGAGCCGAAAGAAACGCTAGATGCCTCCAAACCTGAGCCGGGTATGTTTGAAGAGACAGTCATTGAAGACGGGCAATATATCGGAATTACCCCAAGCACCAAAGCTCTTCAGACTTATGATACGTGGAATTACTATTATTTTGGCGAGAATATGTATTCTTATTATTATTATGAGCATTCTACCTTGTGGGGGACCGGTACGGATGGATTTCAGATTGGTGGGATCTCTTATGCCTATGCGATTTCGACTGAAGATGGTCAGATTGCATTGTATAGGAGCACCCCGAGTTACTACCCATACTCATACCGTTATGAATACCAGTACGGACAGTACGGAGGGAGACCATACCCGTATAGTGCTGGTTTATATAACCTCAGCTCTTATTGCTATGGTTACTGGATGAAAGATTATACCTATTACTATTATGGTCCTTACAAACCATGGGATGAAATGTTATTGCTTGGGACGTGGATTATGCCGTTCAGCGGACAGTGGCATATCCCGGTGGATAATTACTATACTTATCCAGGTTATTATCGACCTATGCAAGGGTATGGCATGTGGTATGAAAAGACAAACGAATACCTTCGAATTGTTTGGAAGATCTGTACTCAACCAGGTTCCAGCGGCTACAATGCCACTTATAATGGTCCGAATATTTCTACGCAGTTACGTCTCTCTACTTCTGAGTTTGAATGTATTATATACCGGTCCGGAAGCATCCAATTCAACTATAGCAACCGCAATCAGGGATACTCTGGCATGAACATCTATCAACCCAACGTATGGCTCTATAATAACGATGCGGATCGGGGCGGCGACTTCAAGAATCCGGACCCTGATCCATTGAATGCGCCTTATCAATATGTGACATACCGACCATTAATCGGTGTTTCCTCTCAAGAAATGGGCAAATATCAGTTATCCAAGTACTCTTATCCGTACACCACCCTTCCCAGCTTCCGCTGGCTAGAGGGTAAGACGATCATGTTCTCCCAGCCGGAGAAACCTGATGTGGATCTATACAATCAGAAGATATTTACTGCATTTGGCGAGATCAGTAAAGATCATCCAGTGTATGAATTCCAGTACACTCCCTACCGTGGTTCCTGTAATGATGGATTTCATGGCAAGGATGGCTTTTTTGCCGGTACTTCGATATTCAATCAGTTGGAGATTCGTGCATTTATCGAAAAAGGCGGTGTTAAGACGCCGGTGCCGATGGATTCTGATTATACTGGATCCTTTGATACCAATTACCGTGATCCTCACTGGATCCGTTCCAAATTCAACAAAGCCGAATACCAGGAGAATTACCGCAAAGAGCCGGCTTTTGTGATTCCTCCAATTCCATTGAACACGATGCCGGACGACATACCGGATTATTACAACAAACAATTTGAAAATCTCCGCAATAGATACGATTGCTATACCTATTTACGGTATGATATTGCTCCGGAGGATTTAGTGATTGAGCCTTCCGTCAAGTGTCTTGATCTGGTCAGCTCACGTTTCCCGAATTTCTCATTCACGGTCAAGGACGCTGACAATCCGAATGATGTGAACGACCCAGCCAACCTTGAATTCAAAACACCACGCTGGTTTGCTGGTTCGCCTAACTCTCAGGACGGCACAGCCGGCCGTGAGGTCAGTCCAGATCCGGATGACAAGAACAAAAGCAAGCCTTTGCTATATCCTGGCGATGGCAAGTACGATTATGGCAAGGACATGCAAGGGAATAACTCGAAAGGCTCATACGGCTACCCTCTGATCATGAACTTTAATGCCCACGGAGCCGGTATCAATTACCTGTTTACCGCTCAGATCGGAGGAGATGGTGCAAACTGGCGCCGGTATATCGTTCAGGTCAATATGGATGGTACTTATGAATTTTGGCGTTGGTACGAGGCTGATTTACCAGGACAGGTCTTTGGCGCGTTAGACCAGCATGATATGCTCTACACCGTCAGAGGATACTACATTCCGCAAGGCGGTCAGTGGGATCCGGTCAGCGGCAATACAAACCCTTACTATAAAGTGTTTGATTCTTGGCGTTTGCCTGCTTCTTTCCTGGAAGACATGGACGCTTCGATCGGGCAAGGTTCGTGCGATTACCTGGATGATATGTTCCCGCCGATTGGCGATGTTACGATGAAAGACCGTTATGGCATGTTCGGTTCCTCCGGACTGCGTGGCAACCCGGCAGGCGACCCATGCTGGTATATGCCTTACCATTACAATCAAGGTACGATTGCACCGACCGCTATTCAAACTTTTGGTGTCCCAGTGGTGATTATGTCAGAAGAGCCAGATTTCAAAGGCGGTATCGGTCTTGGCGTCGCCAACCCAAAGAATATGGACTCTCCTCTCACTATCCGCCTTTATTCCACGAACACCATTTTTGACTACAACTCTACGATCTCGCATCCGCCCTATTTTACTTATGACAAGGGCGAAGGCATTGATTATCTCGGGTACTACACATTCCGTATCTTGCCACAAGATCCGGTAGTTAATTTTACCGATATGAATATTTTTGACCGATCGTTACAACTCTCTCAGACAAATTACACCTCTGGCGCCTATGCCACGAGCCGTTTGCAGCCTCCCACTCCCCAGATCAAAGCAGATTACGACCCTGTGTTACGCGATTGGTCATATCTGCGGTGTTACCCCGGAGGGCAGACGCATACGGGCAGAGCTGTCTCATCCGATCCTTCCGTCTTCACGAAAGGTTCGGGACGAAACGCCTATCCTGCGATATACGATATGCATAAGAAACTCGGTACCGAGTTTTTCCCGTTAACTGACTATGTGATAGCATTTAACTTACGTGATGCAGAGAAGAACCACTATAGCTTTGATCCTCGGGTAGAACAACGTTCTCAGCTTGCAAAGGTCATCGTGAAAGGACCGTTCATGTTTCCGAAAATGTACGATGAACCGAGTGGCAAGATTGATACCTCCTATCGATACAAGAATGTCGACAATGTACCTATCCAGTATGATACCAGCGGTTACTTGGAGATTACCGCGAACAACCAAGCGTTATGGGAAGTAAATGGTATCGGCTTGAACCGGATTATCAATCCGTATCGTGCCACGCCGTCTGTCATTTCTTATGCAAACAAGAATAAATACGCTCGCTACACCCATAGCATGTACTATGGCGGGATTGACTCAGCTCGCGGAGGTTTCTATGAGGGCGACCGTCCTCCTGTCGACCAGACACCTTCCGGTCAGTACTACTATTTCATGACCCAGTATGCAAATCTATATTTCTACTCCCCGACTGTAGGATATATCCCATCTACCTACCCGTATGTCCCAAATACTTATATGAACTATGATTGTAAGACCTTTATTCTGGACGAACTAATTCCTACGGGTCCCGGCAAGATAGAGATTACCGTCGAAACTGCCAATGGCGCTACAAAGACTTATCAGGACTGTTGTCAGGATAATATCACCGATGGGATCACTGTTGACGCTCTTGGCATCAAGATGGAAAAACCTCAGGTGATGATGGTGGATGCAGACAATTCCTTGGATCTGCTCGTTACGGAACAATTTCCTAGCAAATACGATCCTGCAAAACCAGCCGAAGAGATTACGTGCAATAACGCAGTGCTGGTAGCCTGGCAGGACCGTGGTGCATTGGATGGCAATACAGGCGCGGTCAAAGGTGCAGGTGATGGCTGGATGACCAATCCACCCAGGTCTTCTGATTATACAGTGCTAGGTACCTCTTATCTGCCTACTGACGATTTGAACGATAACGGGAAGGTTTCCTTTAATGATTGGGAGACAGAGATTATCGGCACGTACGATCTGGCTACCAATACATGGTCCTCCGGCATCATTGATGGCAGGACCTTTATGAGGAGCAATGGTCAATACCATATGGAGTTTACTCAGAATAACGGCAGCCGACTGGACACGATTGGTGTTGATTTCGGAGGATTGAATGTCCGACAGACCAATGCGATTACCAATCCTGACGGTGTGATCGGTGACGACGAAGTCTTGCCGATTATTGTCAATGCGTATAAATACGGCGATGACAACAATGACCGCGGTTCTACACCTTTCTATAACCTATCCGGTGAGTACCCGCAATACTCTCACGAAGTGTACCTATCTGGCAGGATTGAGATACCGATCGAATCCCAACAGGACTATAGCGTTTCTCTGATTCCAGATATACTGACAGCCGGTGTGCAACCGGAGCTGCAAGATCCTACGGAGCCGCTTACTTTCCTTGTCTCGGATAATGCCGGTATCCCGGTAGACATTCTCAAGGATGCCCGTAAGATGATTCAGGATGTCAAAGAAGAAGATATCGATCCAATCTCTATGAAAAAAGCGATATGGAATAACTTATTTAAAGATCCTCATCCAGAGCCGGTACCGCAGTACTACTGGACCAGAATAGACCTACATAATGACGATGGAACCCAAATCTGTAACGTTCCGCTGTACTCTGGCAGTACCGGACGGTTCGAAGCGATCGATTTTGATATGTCACAAAGCACGCAGGGCAAATACACGTTTAAGGGTTTCGTTGCAAACGACGCTGGTAACTTTACAGTGAGTGTCTATTCCGTAGACCGGCGGAAAGTCGGACGAGTGAAGGTTGATGTGGTGTTACCGAATGTGACCTATTTTGTCAGTAATTATGACGACAAGAAAAAGACTGAATATGAAGTACCTGGCGAGCCAGATTTCGTGATGACAGCCGGTGATAATGATATCTACCGGGTGAGAGTGAACGTAAAAGACGCACAAGGCAGACCGGTGAAAGGATTGGGCAGAACTGTTTCCATTTGTGGCGGATCGGCTCTTGAGTTAGCTCGGTTTACCCCGTTCGCAACCCCGCTGAAAAATTACTACCGCGCAATTGAGCCTTGGTTCACGAGTTTCTATGGCGATGGTGCCGGTTATTATAGAAAGGTGAACATGACCACCGGTAACGGTGCGTACAGCAAGTATTTTTGGATCGCACTGATGTTTACAAACCGTTGGGATATTCACTTTGGCGTGGATACTAACCACAATGGCCGTCTGGATGCCGAAAATAATGAAACAGAGCGCACCAGACCTTTTGCGCATAACTACTCTTATACGACAGATTATGGTTATTTTTATGCATACCGTTCTCAAGGATATGCCTATTACAATACCGAGAACTTTAAATATGAAGACGGACTGAATGACATCACCCCTGTGTTCGATGCAAACCTGACCCTAAGTCCATTTAAGGGATGGGGATTAGGAGCGATTTATAACCGTCCGTACTACACCCCAGGCAATTACGGACTTATGTTCGCGAATTTGGATAAACGTGGCAACGATGTATCCGGAGAGCCATTAAGCTTGAGCAACACCGATTCATTGAATCTCGATATCAATGGCGAAACGGAATTTTATGTATTTGGTGAGGATGTTTGCGAGGTCGGTGGATTAGTTGGCAAAAACTCATGGTCTATCACCAACCATAGCGACGTTGCGGGATCCTCTTGGAATTACACGATCAGCTCACCTGACAGGATGATGACACGTTTTGGACGGCAATTAGTCTTATCCGCTTCCTATAGAGGAAGGCAAGCCTTCGTGAATTCTCGCGATGTAACCTATCGACTGGATTGGGATGCGATGCCTTCCCATGTAGTCAAATTGCGTCCTCCGAGTGTCGAACCAAGATACGCCGATACATTAGCACCATTAGGCAAGTCCTTTTTGAATGAAAATTATTACGACCTGATCTATGGCCAAGAAAACCATATTCAATTCATTTTCTTACCAGCTGACAAGCGTGACTTGCCATTGGAAGAGAATATGAAAATGGTCGTGGCTGGCAACCAGGTAGAGTACAGAGTGTCCGGTCGAGTTTCCCGAGATCCTCAGCAGCAGGAAGAACATCCCTCTACTACCATGTACATCAGCCCTACTGGCACGGGCGGAGATGCAGTTTCTCTTGATATAGTTACCGATAACACAAGAAAAGACCTGATGCGGTATGATGTGGAGTACGGTAGTAACAATATCTCCCAAAAACCGCCACCAGATACCTACTACATCACTAATATCGCTCGTTTTGATATCGTTAAAGGTCTACAGGTATTGGCTACATCGCTTTCTGGGCCATTAAGCGTGAATACAAAAACCCAACTTAAAGTGGTAGTACAAGAGCTAGGTACGAAGATGCCTGTCGAGAATGCGACAGTTACTTTGAACGGTGCTGGCATCAAAGCTACCAAGGCAACCGATAAGAGCGGAGTGTGCTATTTTGATATCACACCCAATTCGAAGGAAGCTATCCTGGTTGAAGCAAAAAAAGATAGCTATGCTTCTGGTAAGAACCTGATTGACATCGGTGCGGTAAGCGGTAAAAACGATCTGATCCAGCTTGAGCAGATACCGACCCGAACCAACCAAGCCCAATATGTCATCAAAGGAAAGGTTAGCTCAGATGTTATTGCTCTGACGATCAATAAAACAAATGTGAATGTCCAGAAAGACGGTTCTTTCCAGTTTACTATTACCCTAAAAGAAGGGATGAATACAGTTGTGTTGGAGATGGAAGACCAAGCGCATCGAACTACCCGAAAAATGATCTCGATTGAATTGAAAACGAGAGGTCCTGCGTTGATACTGGATAATTCTGTTCTGGATCACAAATGGGTAGCGGTCGATAGTGTGATCATATCGGGTAAAACAGAAGCCGATGCAAAAGTACGAGTTAACAACCTTCCTGCTAACCAGATCGGTACGGATTGGTCAGCAGAAGTGGCTGTCACAACAGGCAAAAATACCATTGAAGTATTCGCCACAGATGAGCTTGGTAATGTATCCAAAGAATCGATACAGCTGTATGTATACAAAAAACAGCGTGTTGAATTCTTTATCGGTTCCAAAGAAGCAAGAGTTAATGACACTGTTGTTTTACTTGAGGAAGCTCCCTTCATCTCACAGAATCGCACGTATGTACCGTTACGGGTTGTGTCTGAGTTATTAGGAGCAGAGTTGACTTGGAACCCCGATACAAGGGGTATCACCATACGCAAAGGCAACCAGACGATTGATATGATCGTCGGCTCCACCAAAGCAGTTGTCAACAATCAGATTGTTGAGTTGGATGCGCCTCCTGTGCTACGAAATGGTAGGACTAGCGTACCGGTGCGGTTTGTTTCAGAATACTTGCAAGGTTCGGTTCAGTGGAACGAAAGAATAAAAATGATCTTAATAGAGTTCTTGATATGATCAGATTGAGCTTTGTAGCGATTGGTTTGAAAAAAGCCAAAGGGAAAAGGAGAGTCTTGCGATGAGGAAACTCTTAACATTAGCCGTTGTCGTATCGTTTCTTTTCGGACTGTTTCCTACTATGCTGATGCCTAACAATATTGCCAAAGCTGATACTGCCAACAAAACTGCGGTATTCGTTTTGTCCACTTGGCATAAGGTGGGATATGGATGGGATAACCAGTTAATGGTTCCAGCCAGGCAGTTTCCGTGGCAAAAAGTGGGTCAGATGAACTGGGGTAGAACCAATTATTTGATGCCGAATGTCATCAAAGCTGTCAATGTGAATGGTGTGCCGATACCGGTTACAGCGGTCGCTAATGCTGTAGAACCACTATACTATACTTTGGTTTATCTGAATATAAAGGCACAGGGAGGTGTTTCGCAAGAAAGCAATCCCTACTATGTCGTTATGGATAACCAGGGACAGGTATGGTTTGACCCGGATGGTTTCTTTCAAGACTCCCGGTATGACTTTACGGCAGATCCTATCCCTGCAAGATGGCCGTTTGAGAACTATCCTCTGAACACAAGATATGTAGCAGGCACCTGCAGTACCAATCTGAATGCAAAAATAGATCCCAATGCAGACAATAATACAAAAGGGCCTTATTTCTTCAATAAAAACCATCCTCAGTACCAGAATAATGTGTACTTCTGGGATTACAAAAAAGACGACAAATCGCAAGCGTCTGACCGTTTATGGCAAATAGGCTGGGTAGATATGGTTGACTATCCCTTCGTTGGTGCAGTAAAGTGGGATGGTACGATTTCAGATGGTCTGGTACGGTATGATATAGCAAACGTTACCGGTGATTGGGACTATAATATGCCCTTGGTTCCTTTTTATCAGGTAGATCCCGTGAATCCTGCCAATCGGCTCTATAAAGAATATCATTCGGAGATTACCCCTGATGGGATGACAGCTGATACCGATGTAGACGGTGTATATACGCCGGGTGTTTTTACAAAAAACGGCGTCAATGAGCGTCCTCATGAAGCAATTTATCGGCTAGGTGATGCTACACATCCGATTATATTGATGCCATCATATCGACATACACAGGTTATGGCTGGTGACATGCGATTAAACGCAGTACCAAAGATCCGCGAGGAAGAGACCAGGCTTTACCCGGAAGGTACTATCGTGCAAGCCGGTGATTGGGACGAAGGCGATTATATCCGTACGTTTAATGACAATGAGAAACATGTAGACAATTCTTTCTACAACAAAATGTTTGATCCGAATGAGTGGATATATCGAATTCAAAATGCGACCGCTACGACAGTAGCTGTAGGTGATATCCGTCTGTCCAATGTCAATGGCAAACGTACGCCTTCCTATAACCGTCTCTCCTTGGAGTGCGGTGTAGGACTATTTACCGGTGATGCGTTGATGATGTATGAAGTGTTTGAGGGTGGATGTCATACCGATAAATATGATATAACCGTTTTGACCGATCTCTATATGGGGAAAAGCCCGTCAGAAGCTGCAGTAGCATTGCGTACTCCTAACAACGATATCGCTCTCTCCGCGCAGCGTGTTCAAAAGAATACTGTTTTGGATCCTGCGCTGGATAAGGATAGATACAATTTGCTTCCTGGTACCACTTTCCACAATGTTAAATTTCAGTACAGGGAGTACTTGGGTGTTCAGGTTTTTTGGGATAGCGGATATGACAACAATATCGGTTGTAACCTGCCGAAGGATTATCTGAATGCGCAAGACTTGAATATCAACTTGAAAGAGGAAAGAACAGGTGAACAATACGTTGGTGCACAAGATTATTCCAGCGTACTGGACTTAGGTAGGATTCTAGAAAAAATACCTGATAACTATAAATTTTACAATACCCATCCACTAGAAGATCCAGCTAGCTACGGATGTAGCGAAGCGATCTATTGGGTTGCGAACCCGAACCAAACAGAAGTAAAAGCTGGAGATAAGCGTTTTACCGACGTGGAAGTGATTCAGAACAATGTTAGAATCAGTTATAAAAGGAACACTATCGTTGCTCCTGGCGATGCTGACGAGAGTTATGCGCTCTCTAATTTTTATAGGATTGACCCTGTCACCTCGATTCGACATGACGTTTATAAGTTCTATCCGATGGATAAAACTTCTATCACGCCCGATTACTCCAAACCATTTGATTATGATCCGTATTATACTGAGATCTATCATGACAAAAACGAGAATTCCACCGTTGATCTTGGAGACGTTCGTCTGTCTGAGATTACAGTGAATGAGATGACCTATTACTGCGGTTCCGAAGTGACAGGTGGCAATAACTGGTACATGGAAGCACCCGTTAATATGATCAGTATCGGTAAGAATGGCGACTTTACGTATGCTGATTCTGCTGTTTTACCCGGTGATGTTGGTTTGAAAGTCACTGTTGACGGTATCGAGGAAGAGATTAGCAAAGAATCAAATAACGGTGTACATTCCACCAAGCTCCGCGTAGAGAAGACTTCCGAGATCACGGTTACGGTCAATCCGCCTCCGAAAGAAGGCGAAAAAGTCTATATTACCCTCCAAGATAACCTAGCCAATGAATTTAACGTTTACCGCTACCATGAATGGTTGTTTAATCGATCTTATATCGCTGCCGACTATAATTTTGAAGGTCAGCCGATGAACTGGTTTGGAGACGGAGGTACAACCGCCGGTATCTGGGAGTATGAGCTGCCTTTCGAGTTTCCCTATATGGGACGATTTTATAACCGTCTTTTTATCTCCGAAAAAGGATTTCTCAATTTGACACAGATGGCAGGTATGCCTGATTCAATCGCTGCTGCTGATGCTAGAATCATGGTCTATGGTGATGATTTAAGCATCTTGCCTCCGAACCATGCGATGAATATCACGACTTCTCCTTATAATTATGAGGGAAGAAATGTAGTGAACAGAGATGCAGAGAATGTCTATATTCAAAAAACTGATGATTCTGTTATGATCCGTTGGAGAGCACAAACTCGCTATGAAACCGGTCCTGCTTACGGATGGCCTTCAGCGACCTCTCCTTCCTATTTAAATGGTTCTACGGAGTATGGTTCTTATCGCGCAACCAATGGAAGATACTATGCGCTTATTGATGTACAAGCTACCTTATTC
>Ga0255340_1004053_pt1 | contig 14631 bp, 10 predicted proteins | sample wastewater_treat_7_FD_192417 | JGI IMG/M metagenome (GOLD analysis project Ga0255340, IMG submission 192417) | Wastewater microbial communities from Lulu Island WWTP, Vancouver, Canada - plant10 | ecosystem: Engineered > WWTP > Wastewater > Unclassified | place: Canada: Vancouver, British... | reverse complement strand
GTGCCTTCAGGCCGCCAATCTGGAGCATGCGGTGTGCGGGCAACTGGTCTTCACCTGTGGCTGGGGCCGCTATCTGTATCACGGTATCACGCAATTGGTGGAGTACGCGGGATAGCCCAACGCAGGCGAGACCCGCAACCCAATTTAATCTCACACAAAGGCTCAAAGGACGCAAAGGTTTTCCCATGACACCCCATTCCCCTTCGTGGCCTTATCGGCTGGTAGGGCACTAAAACGTTGCGCGCCAGACTCGACAATCCGCGGTTCGGGTGTTATCTTTGATCCGACTGATCTGACCGATCCGATAAAGCAGCGGAGAAAGCAGGAGGCAAACGTGACAACAACGAAAATAGCGGTTATGGCCGCAGAGGTACTTTTAACGGGTACTGAAGTTTCGAATGGGGCGTCCCTGCCGGTGCGGATCGACACCTCGCCGACACACAACCAGAATTGGACGACATTCTTTACCAACGAAGTCCCGTCGCGCTGGGAGTGGCCGGAGACGGCTACTTCGGCAACGCTGACGATCGCGGGGAAGCAGAACGAAGGGGAAGGACGATGATCAATCGACGGGAGTTTCTGAAGAAGACCTCGGCGGCGGCCGGCGCGATGGCGGCGGGATGCGGCTATGCCCGTGCCGCGGAGGTCAAGTATCCCGCGTACGAGAACAACCTGCGCGACCGCCTGTGGATGTGGGGGCATGATCCGGGCGCGTACGACGGGCCCAAGGGTGTCTACAATATCCCGCTGAGCGCACCGATAAGCATGGCCGAAGGTATCAAAAACATGGGGATACCGAACGTCTGCGTGATCCGCGGCGGCCATCCGGACGAGAAATACCGCAGCCAGTTCAAGGACGTGAAACGCGTCGCCTGGAACCTCGGGAGCAACCAGAAAACCTATGACTCCCTGAAAGATTATGTGTTCGGGCTGCGCGACGACATGCCGAACATGACCGGCTATTATCTCGACGATTTCTTCCATGGAAAACCGAAGGTGGAAACCGACCCGGCTCCGGCGGCCCTTTCCCAGGAGCAGATGAAAGCACTGTACGAGGAGACGCTGGCCTACAAGCGCCGCCTTGAGTTGGCGATCGTCGTTTACACCAGCCAGCTCGGGCCGTGGATCAAGCCGGTGATGCAGTACGTCGACACCGTCTCGCTCTGGATCTGGGACGGTGCGGATATCCAGAAGCTTGAGGCGAACTTCAAGAAATACCGGGAACTGGTGCCGGACAAGCCAACGCTTCTGGGCATCTACATGTGGGACTTCGGAGGTAAAAAAGAGCTGAGCAAGGACTTCATGGCCATGCAGCTCGACCACGCCTACAAGCTTTACAAGGAAGGCCAGATCGACGGGCTGATTTTCCACTGCACGCCGCTCTGTAACAAAGGGCTCGTGGCCGTGGACTATGCGCGGGACTGGATCGCCAAACACGGCAACGAGGGGCGTTAAAAGGTGTCGGATATGGGCGGGGAGCTGATTCCAGCACCCTTGGCGGCCGTCTGTTGCCGTCTTAAGAAGCAATACGTGAAAGGATGTTTGATTATGCGAAGTTTACTGCTTTTGGTTGTGTCATCGGTTTTATTGACCGCCACGGCTCCGGCTGCGGAGCGGTCCGCCGTTGGGCTCACCGCGCTCCACGCCATGGAACGCATTCTCCAACACGAGGCGCCCTTCGGAGCTTCGGCGGTGGAGATCGCCGCCGCGCGCAACGAAGTCGAATCGTTTCAGGTGGTCGTGGCTGCACGGGATCAAAATCTGCGGGTGACCTCAGTCACGCTTCCCGAACTGGTGGGCGAAGGGGGCGCGAAGATTCCCGGCGACCGCATCAAGCTGTACCGGGAGGAGTATGTGCGCGTCCGTCTGTCCACGCCGCGGGCGGAGTTGCCGCCGGGGCTGTACCCGGACGCGCTCGTTCCGTTTATTGATCCGGTTACCGGCAAACCCATCGAGCCGTTTTCCCAGCGGCGCGAACGTTGGGGCGAGCCTCTGGTCACCACCGGCAACGACATGTATGCCGTGCCGTTTGACGTGTTCGCGGGACAGAACCAACCCCTTTGGATCGACGTTCATGTGCCCAAGGGCGTGCCGGCAGGCGTCTACCGCGGCACGGTCCGGGTGTCTACCGATAAGGGTAAAGCCGAGCTTCCGGTCACGCTGACCGTCTGGGACTTCGACCTGCCCGACGGCCCGACCCATAGCAATCATTTCGGCGGCCTTTGGGGAATCGCCTCGGTTTTCGGCGTGAAGTACAACTCGGACGAGTTCCGTGAAATCGAAGCCCGCTACTGCGAAGCTCTGGCCGAGCACCGCCTCAACCCGCCTCTGCCCAGCCGCCTGCTGCCGCAGGCGAATCCGGACGGTTCGCTGACCATCGACACGAACAGGCACGAGGCGCTGTGCGCGTTCATCGAAAAGCTGCATGTGACCGATTTCGAAATTCCGTCCTCGCCTTTCGGACGCCTGCCGCATTCCACCACAAACGCTAACTACAAGACCGTCCCGCCCGACCAGCGCGAAAAAGCCCTGCGCTATTACCGCGATTACTACCAGTACGTCAAAGCGAACGGCTGGGCGGACCGGGCGTACGTCTACCTTCTTGACGAGCCCAACACTGCCGAAAATTACGAGCAGGTGCTGGTTCTGGCCGAGATCGTGCACCAAGCTGTGCCCGAGTTGAAATGCCTCGTTGTCGAGCAGACCTATCCTCACGATCCGGCTTGGCCCGATATCGATCCGGCGGTCGACATCTGGTGCCCGCTTTGGTCGTTTATCGATCGCGAGACGGTCAATCAGAAACTCAAGCAAGGCGATTCCGTCTGGTCGTACACCGCGCTGGTGCAGCGGTCGCCGCGCTATCACCCCGCGTACGAAGAGGTGCGCGAGAAGGACCCGCCCTATTGGCATATCGACCGGCCGTTGCTGGTTTACCGTGTGCCTACCTGGATCAACCGGCAGTATGGCATCACGGGGCTGCTTTACTGGAGCACCGTACAGCGGGTGATCGAGCCGTGGTACAATCCGGCATTCGCGCATCCGCGGCACTTCAACGGCGGCGGGTACCTGTTTTATCCCGGTGTCCCGTGCGGGATCAGGGGGCCGGTCGCCAGCATGCGGCTGAAAAACCTCCGCGATGGCATGGAGGACTACGAATATTTCGTTCTGCTCGAACGGCGCGCCGGAGCTGCGGCCGTGCAGAAAATCGTTGACCGCATCGCGCCGACGTGGTGGGGGTACACGCGCGATCCGAAAGCCCTGTACGACGCGCGGCGGGAGTTGGCCGCAGCGATTCTCGCCCGCTGATGGCCATACGGCACCGTCCCGTCGGGGCGGCGTTCACTTGCGGTCGGAGAGGCCGGTGAGCATGCCGGCGATCAGCAGGGTGGTGATCAGGCTGCTGCCGCCGTGACTGATCAGCGGCAGCGTGATGCCGGTCATCGGCAGCGCTTTGGTGACGCCCGCGACGTTGAGGATCGTCTGCGTCGCCAGTGAGGCGGTCAGGCCCACGCACAGCAACCGCTCGAAGGGTGTTTTTGTCGCGCCAGCCGCGCGCAGTCCGCGCGAGAAGAGCGTGGCGTAGACCATCAGCAGCAGGGCGCAGCCGACCAGTCCGATCTCTTCGGCCACCGCTGCATAAACGAAGTCGGAGGTGACGATGGGCACAGACTGCGGCACGCCCGCGCCGAGCCCGGCGCCCCACAATCCGCCCGAGTACATGGCGGCTAACGCCTGAAGAATCTGCCAGCCCTTGCCGGTCGGATCGGCGAATGGGTTGAGCCAGACATCGAAACGTGTCCGGGCGTTGGCTGAGATAAGCTGCACGCCAAAGCCCGCCGCCGCGACGGCCGCCAGGCCGATCGCCAGATAGCCGGTGCTACGCGCGATCGCGAACAGCATCACGATCAGCACGGCGTTGAGCAGCGCCATGAGCCCCAGGTCTTTTAGCGCGATCGTCATCAGCATCGGGATGGCCCAAAGCGCGACGAGTCCCCACAGCACGCGCAGCGGCGGCACGGGGATGCCCTTCTGCGTTTCGGAGAAGGCCTTCTGGTGGCGACTCAGGTAGGAGGCCAGAAAAAGCACCAGCAGCGGTTTCACGATTTCCGACGGATTGAGATTACCGGCCAAGTAGGTGCCGCCGCGGAAACTGCGCCCCAAGAGCAGCATAGCCCCCAGCACACCCAGTGCCGCAAGGTAGGCCATCCAACCCGCTTTGGCGAGCCAGGCGCCTCGGCCTTTGCCGGTCAGTAGCGTGCCGACCATAAAGGCGGCCAATCCGAGCGGTAAGGGCAGCATCGCCGCAGGTTTGGCCAACCCCTGAGAGAAACTGCCCATCCGGAACTGGATGACCAAGCCAATGCCGCAGAGCAGAAACACGGCACCGACCAGACCGGCATCTCCTTTCCAGCCGGAAAGCTTGAGCCAGAGCAGGATCAGTGGCACGCCGACCGCATACACGGCCAATGGGATCAGCGGCTCTACCTGCAAGACCGGCGCGTTGGAGAGCTTGACGCCGAGGATCGCCAAGCAAGCGCAAGCGACGGCAAATGCCGAGAGCAGGAAGAGTCCCGTGGCGGTTCCAATTGGCCCCAGCGTTTTCTTTTTTTTCCGGCTCACGGCGTAGCCTCCTCAGCGATGCGCACATATCCGAGTCGATCAGCCTCTTGGAGCAGGGCGCGCGCCACGGGTAACGCGGCTTTGGCACCGAAGCCGCCGCGTTCAACCAGAACCGTGACGACGATGTTTGGCTTGCGCTGCGGAGCAAAGCAGGTGAACCAAGCATGGTCTTCTCCGCCCGGTGCCTGCGCGGTGCCGGTCTTGCCACAGACATTGAGCCCCGGAAGATCGACGCCTTTGCCGGTGCCGCGACTGACTGCCTCGCGTAGGATCGCGCGGAGTTGTTCGGCTGTCTTGACATTACAGAGCCGTGACATCTCTTCGATCGGCTCAGCCTGGCCGAGGCGCGGCCGCATCATCCGCCCGTCGGCGGCGACGGCCGCAGTGAAGCAGGCCACATGCAACGGGGTGGTCAGGAGTTCACCCTGACCAATGGCCAGCAGCGCGGTTGAACGCGCTTTGGTGACTTCAGGTACATGGCCGCGCGCACTTTTAAGCTCGCCGCCGCTGGCCCGCAGATAGGTGAGCGGCTCGCGGATGCGCGCCTTGGTCATCATGTCGTTGAACGCCTTGGTGCCCGACGCAACCCCGAGTTGAGCGAAGTAGACGTTGGAGGAGTGGACGGTCGCATCCTTCAGCCCGATACGTCCCCAACCCGGCCAGACCGCGCCCTTGCGTTGGTAGGCGTAGTATTCGCTGTCACGGATGGGCGGTGTGCCTGGTCCGGCGACGTATCCCTGGCCCGGACAGGCATAGACTTGCGGCAAGCCCTTCTCGATTGCCAGCGCGGCCAGCAGGATTTTGAAGGTAGAGCCGGGCGGATAGCGTCCCTGCACCGCACGATTGAACGCGGGTGTATTCTCTTCATCCCTGATGGCCTCGGCCGGATTCAACGGATCGAATCCCGGCGAGCTGACCAACGCGAGTAACGCCCCGCTGCGCGGCCGCATGACCACCACCGCACCTTTGCGGCCTGCGAGCAGCTCGTAGGCTTTCTGTTGCAGACGTTGGTCGAGGGTCAAGGTCACGGCTTCCCCCTCGGCGGCGCGTTGCGTGAACAACATCTTGCCCAGCGCTTCGTCGCGCTTGTCGATCGCATATCCGCTTAGGGTCGGATCGCACACGCGCTCCACGGCGGTGATGCCGTAGGTGGAGTGATAATAGCCCAAGGGGTGGGCCGCCGCCGCGCCCAGCGGATAGCGCCGTCCCCAGACATCGCCGACCACCGGCGCGGCCAGCACCATCCCGCGCCGGTCCAGCAGCGGCCCGCGCATCACCTGCTTTTCGGCGGCATCCGGACGGCGGTTGTAACGCCGCATGAATTTGACGAAATCGGGGTTGGTGTAGCCCCATATTTGCCAGGTGGCTTGATAGACCAGCACCGCGAACAGCGCACCGGCAAACAGGATGCGCAGCAGCCCATAGCTCGTGACCTTGCCGGGCTTGACTGTCGGGGCGTAGAGAATGCCGAACGAGGCGACCGCCAGAACCGCCAGAAACACAATCTTCAGGGCACGGAGCAGATCCGGCCCCACGTCACTGTTTAGCAGGTTCATCAGGCGTTCAAGCATGAACTTAAACTTGGGTCATCAGTTCGGCGACCAACTGGGTGAAGCGTTGCGGGTTTTGCGGTGCCGAACCTTCTGCCAACAGTGCCTGACCGAAGAGTAGATCGGTGAAGTCGGCCAGCCGAGGATCGGCTTTGTCGGTTTCCAGCATGCTCTTCATACGTGCGATCACGGCATGGTCGGGATTCAACTCCAGCGTGCGGAGCTGTTTCGGCACCTCCTGGTTCATGGCGCGCATCAACCGTTCCATGCTGGGGTTCAAGGCGTTCTCGTCGGCGACCAGACAACAGGCGGAGTCGGTGAGACGTGGCGAGAAACGTACCTCTTTGACATGCTCTTTGAGGTGTTCTTGGATGAACGCCGTCAGCTCTTTGAAGTCGTCGGTCGCGGTCTCGATCTTCTTTTTCGCAGCGGCCTTCTCCTCGTCGGTGCCGACCTCTAGTGCGCCTTTGTCAACGGCGACCAATTTCTTGCCTTCAAATTCACGCAGGGTATCGGCGATCCACTGGTCGATCGGATCGGTGAAAAGCAGCACGTCGTAACCGCGCTTGGTCAGCGCCTCAATGTGCGGCGCGCGTTTGGCGGTCTCCAGATCTTCGGCGATCAGGTAGTAGATGTCTTGCTGCGTCTCAGGCATGGCCTTGACATAGTCCGCCAGCGAGATCAGCGCGTTGCCGTCGCGTGTGGCCGAACGGAACATCATCAACGCCTTGAGCTTGTCAGCGTTTTCGTAATCTTGGTGCAGGCCCTCTTTAAGCACACGGCCGAAGGCGGTGAAAAAGGTGGTATAGGTGTCCGGCGTGTCGGCCATCATCTCCGCCAGCGTGCTCAACACCTTGCCGGTGATGTTGCTCTTGATCTTACGGATGACGGCGTCATCTTGCAGCATCTCGCGCGACACATTGAGCGGCAGGTCGCTGGAGTCTACGACGCCCTTCACAAAGCGCAGGTACTCCGGCAGCAGCAGGTCGAAGTCGGCACCGATAAAGACGTTGCGTACGTAGAGGTGCAGCCCGTACTTCTTGTTGGGCATCATCAGGTCGATACCCGCTTGTTTGGGCAGGAAGAGCAGCGCCTTGAACTCGACCGCGCCTTCAACCGACATCGGGATGGTTTTGAGCGGCGGGGTGTAGTCGTGCGTGAGGTGCGTGTAAAACTTGTTGGTCTCCTCTTCGGTCAGCTCGCTCTTGGGACGCTTCCAAATCGCTTTCATGGTGTTGAACGGCTGCGCGTCCTCAGCGGGAGCTTCGCCGGTGTCACTGAAGCGGATCGGGTACGCGATGAAGTCGGAGTACTTCTTAACCAGCTCGTGCAGCCGCCATTCGTTCAGGAACTCCTCCATGCCCTCGCGCAGTTTGAGCACGATGGTCGTGCCCGGCTTGTCACGCGCCGCATCCTCTAGCGTGTAGCTGCCGGCGCCTGTTGAACTCCACTTGACTGCCTTCTGCCCTTCGCCGCGCTTGAGCGTGATCACGGTGACCGTTTCGGCGACCATGAATGCGGCGTAGAAGCCCACACCGAACTGCCCGATCAGCTCCGGGATATTGGTCTGCTGCTTCTCCTTCAACGCCTGTGCGAAAGCCTTGGTGCCAGAACTCGCGATCACGCCGAGGTTCTTGTCGAGGTCCTCCTCGCTCATGCCGATACCGTTGTCGGTGATCGTCAGCGTCTTATCCTCCTTGTCCACAATTAGGTCGATCTTCCAGACCGGCGCATCGGCGACGATCGACTTGTCGGTCAGCCCCAGATACTGGGCGCGATCGATGGCGTCCGACGCATTGGAGATCAACTCGCGCAGAAAGATCTCCTTTTTCGAGTAGAGGGAGTGGATGACGAGATCCAATACCTGCTGGATCTCGGCCTTGAAGATATGGGTTTTCTTGCTCATGATGTGTGTTCTCTCTGATTAATCCCTGCTGCGTCCGCCGAGCAATCCCGCGCGGAACAAGAAATACAGCAACGTCAAAAGTGAACTGATCGCACCGGCCAGATAGGTAAGGAAAGCCGCGTTGAGCACACGTCCGGCATGCGACACCTGATCGGGCGAGACGATGCCGGTCGTCGCCAGATGCTGCTTGGCGCGCGCGCTGGCATCCCACTCGACCGGCAGAGTGACCACGGCAAACAGAAAGCCGACCGCAAACAGCGCGCAACCGATGTAGACCAGCGACTGGCTATTGAACAGCAATCCCGCAAAGAAAACATAAAAGGCGAACATGCTGGCGAAGTTGGTGGCCGGCACCAGAAGCGTGCGGAGCGTGAGCGGTGCGTACGCGGCGGCGTGTTGCAGGGCGTGCCCGGCTTCGTGGCAGGCGACTCCCACGGCAGAGAGCGAGTTACTGCCGTACACATCCGGCGAGAGGCGCAGCACCTTGTGGGAGGGATCGTAATGATCCGACAGGAAGCCCTGCGTCTGCTCGACCTGCACGTCAAACACGCCGTTGGCGCGCAACATGCGTTCAGCCGCTTGAGCACCGGTCATGCCCGAATAGGCGCGGACCTTTGCATAGCGGCTGAAGGTTGTCTTGACCAACATGGACGCAATAGCGGCCAAAATCAGGCCAGGAAGCAAAAACATAACATAGACTGGATCAATAAACATGGTGATAGTCCTCCTTCTCCCGCAGGCCCGCTCAGCTGGGGACAGGTCTTAACCCTCATTCACGGTGCGCGAACGGCACCAAGGCCCGCAGGAAAAACGTGCCAGATTATACAACAGCCGCCGCTGTTCGGACAAGGACGTACACGGAGCCGATTCGGACATTATCAGGAATCGCTGTCGGCAAAAAGGCTCGGTTGACTTGGCGCGGGGGAATGTCTAACATGACGAAAGAGCCGTAAGGAGGATGTCGATGAGAGTGATGCTGGTCTTGGCGGTGTTGGGAATTGCGGGGTGTTCTTCGCTGGTGGTTAACGAGGGCGGGCGCCGGAATGCAGCGCCGTCGTTCGTCGCTGCGCAGCCGGTCTGGCCGGAGGGACGCGAAAAGGAGATGAACCTGTTTGTCGGGTTCCGTGCGACGGTCGATGGCGAAGCCGCCGAACGCGCGGTCGTGCGGCTGACCGGCGCGACGGTCTACCGCCTTTTCGTGAACGGCGTGTTTCTGGGATACGGCCCCGCACGTGGCCCGCACGGCTATGACCGGGTGGATGAGTGGCCGCTCAAAGGGGTGTGCAAGCCGGGACCGAACGTGATCGCCATTGAGATCGCGGGCTACAATGCCAACAGCTATTACCACCTCAACCAGCCCTCCTATCTGCAGGCCGAGGTCGTGGCGGGGCGCAAGGTGCTGGCCGCGACCGGCAGCGACAGGGTGGGGTTCGAGGCGCATCTGCTGTCCAGCCGCGTGCAAAAGGTTCAGCGTTACAGCTTCCAGCGGACCTTTTCCGAAGTGTACTGCCTGACCCCTTATTCGGACGCTTGGCGCACGGATGGCCCCTTGGCGCCGGTGAAGTTGGCGGTGTGCCCGCAGCGGCCGTTGCTGCCGCGCATCGCGCCTTATCCAGCGTTCCATGTGCTGAAACCGGTCCGCGAGGTCGCCTCCGGGACGCTTGCGCTCAAACCGGACAAAAAGGTCTGGTCGGACCGCGCGATCAAGGGTGTGGGACCGCTTTTCGCCGGTTTCCCGGAGAACGAACTAGCGATGATCCCGCTCTACGAGGTGCAGCGGCTCGAAACTGCGCAGCAGACACACGAGCAGAAGCCGTGGAGGGATGGCGAGGCCCGCACTGTGGGGCACCACCGGTTCCGTACCTTTGAGTTTATCCGCAACAACGCCGGCTTCATCCGCGCCACCGTGCACTGCGGTGCGCCGTCGCGTATCTACTTTGTGTTCGATGAAATCCTGAGCAATGGCGAGGTGAATGTCACGCGGTATTCATGTGCCAATGTTGTGACCTACGATCTGACACGCGCCGGCACCTATTACCTTGAATCGTTCGAGCCATACGAGTTGAAATATCTGAAGATGATGGTCGATGGCGGCGCCTGCGAGCTGCTGGACCTCGGGTTTCGTGAGTATGTGAACCCGGATACCGAACGCGCGACGTTCCAGTCATCCGATCCGGGGCTCAACCGCATCTTCGAGGCCGCGCGCGAAACCTTCAAGCAAAACGCGGTGGATGTCTTTACCGATTGTCCGGGACGCGAGCGCGCGGGCTGGCTGTGCGACAGCTTTTTCATCGGCCGTGTCGCTGCCGACCTGTGCGGTAATACCGATATGGAGCGCATGTTCTTCCAGAATTACCTGTTGCCGGAGCGCTTTGAAGCCCTGCCGCAGGGCATGCTGCCGATGTGCTATCCGGCGGATCATCCCAACAGCAATTACATTCCCAACTGGGCGATGTGGTTCGTGGTGCAGCTTGAGGAGTACCTGCACCGCAGCGGCGACCGCGCGACCGTCGATGCGCTCAAGCCGCGCGTCCTTGAACTGCTGGCGTTTTTCAAACAGTACGAAAACAGCGACGGCCTGCTGGAGAAGCTGCCGGCCTGGGTCTTTGTCGAGTGGTCGCACGCCAACAAACTGGTGCAAGATGTCAACTACCCCTCGAACATGACGTATGCTGAGGTGCTGGCGTGTGTCGCGCGTATGTACAACATGCCGGAATTGGGCGCTAAGGCAGAGGCCGTGCGTGAGACGGTGCGACGCCAGTCGTATGACGGTACCTACTTCGTGGACAATGCCAAGCGGCGTCCGGACGGCACGCTCGCGGCCACGGGCGAGCGCACCGAGACCTGCCAGTATTACGCCTTCTTCTTCCGCACCGCCACGCCGGAGACGCACCCTGCGCTGTGGGCGCGCCTGCGCGATGATTTCGGGCCGCAACGCAAACAGACCCGCAAGCATCCGGAGATTCATTTCGCGAACGCCTTTATTGGAAACTATCTGCGGCTAGAGCTACTCTCCCGTCAAGGGCTGTCCGCGCAGATTTTGGAGGAGACCAAGGGATATTTCCAAGGCATGGAGGAGCGGACCGGGACACTTTGGGAGAACGACACGCCGACTGCGAGTTGCTGCCACGGTTTCGCGAGCCATGTCACGCGCATGTATTACCGCGACGTGTTGGGGATCGGCGAGATCGATGCGGTCAATCGGCGCGTGACCTTCCGCTTCGCGGATGTGCCGCTGACGCACTGTTCCGGAACGGTTCCGGTCGGCAAAGGCGTTGTCACGTTGAGTTGGACCAAACAGGACGGAGAGTTCCGCTATGCGTACACGGTGCCCAAAGGGTTTGATGTCACGGTCGACACCTCTCGACTGACCTCGCTGACGCCTAAACAGGCCGTTGGCCAGTGAGCTGGGGTGTTCTGTCAAATTGGTAGAGCTAGAAGGAGAGAAGTATGTTGAAGATCTCGTGGGTGGATGCGGCGATCATTATCGGTTTTTTGATTTCGGTCATCGTGGTGGGGTCGGCCGCTGCACGCCGCTCCAGCAAAAGCGCGTCGGATTTCTTTCTGTCCGGGCGCTCGATGCCGTGGTGGCTGCTCGGGGTGTCGATGGTGGCCTGCACTTTTTCGTGCGACACGCCGAACCTCGTGACGGACATCGTGCGTACGCAGGGCGTGGCGGGGAACTGGGCCTGGTGGGCGTTTCTGCTGACGGGCATGCTGACGGTCTTCGTGTACGCCAAGCTGTGGCGGCGCTCGGCGCTCGATACCGACCTCGGTTTTTATGAGATCCGCTACAGCGGGCGGCCGGCGGCGGTGCTGCGCGGATTCCGTGCGTTGTACCTCGGTGTGTTTTTCAATATCATGATCATGGCGACGGTGTCGCTGGCCGCGATCAAAATCGGGCAGGTGATGTTCGGTTTGTCGCCGGTTATGACGCTGGTGTACGCATCGGCGGGTGTCGGGATTTACGCGACGCTCGGCGGGCTTACGGGTTCGATCTGGGCCGATTTCTATCAGTATACGATCGCTATGGTCGGCGCGATTTTCGCGGCGGTGTATGCGGTCAAATCGGCGGATGTCGGCGGGCTTACGACGCTCAAAGAGCTGTTTTCGCATGCCGACGTACAGGCCAAGATGTCGATGTTCCCGTCGAGTGCGGGCGGGCTTTCCGCGCTGATGACGATCTTGATTCTGCCGGTTGCGGTGCAGTGGTGGAATGTCTGGTACCCTGGGGCCGAGCCGGGCGGTGGCGGCTATATTGCGCAGCGCATGCTGTCGGCGAAGGATGAAAAGAACGCGGTGGGGGCTACGTTGCTCTTCAACTTTCTGCATTATGCGATGCGCCCTTGGCCGTGGATCATCGTCGCACTGGTCTCGTTGGTAGAGTTCCCGATAACGCCCCCGGCCGAACAGGAGGCCGCGCGCGCCTGGCTGGCCGCGAACACGGCGCAGGTTCAGCAGTACGAAGCGGCCAAAGAAAGCATGCCGGACGAGGCGCGTGCGCAGGTCCGTCAACGCAAGGCCGAGGCTGCCGGTGTGGGTAGTCTGGCGCGTGCCTTCCCCAAGGTGGACGATCAGTTCCTGCGCAACGACATTGCCTATCCCGGCATGATCTCCACGATGCCCAAGGGCTGGCTGGGGCTGATTGTGGCGTCGTTGATTGCGGCCTATATGTCCACTATCGCAACGCATCTCAACTGGGGATCCTCCTATGTGGTGCAGGACTTTTACACGCGCTTCATCAATCCTGACGTCTCGCCGAAGAAGGCAGTCGCCATCGGTCGGGGCACGATGCTGGCGCTGCTGGTGCTCTCCGGGCTGGTCGCGCTCTGGATGCGCAACGCAAAGGATTCGTTCGATATCCTGTTGCAGATCGGTGCAGGCACTGGTCTGCTCTATATCCTGCGCTGGTTCTGGTGGCGCATCAACGCCTGGAGCGAGATCTCGGCGATGATCATCTCGTTCGCGGTCGCCTGCTTTTTCCAGTGGGGGGCGGGGCCGTTGGGTATTGAAACCGCGATGCGCGAGGCAGGTCTCTTCAATATCATGGACTACAGTGCCTGGAAACTGGTGATCGGCATCCTGATCACAACGGCGGGTTGGCTCGCGGTGACCTACCTGACGCCGCCCGAAAAACAGGACGTGCTGGCGAAATTCTGCACCAAGATCCGCGCAGGCGGTCCGGGCTGGCGCAAGGTCGAGGAGGCCTCGGATCTGCCCAAGGTGGCCGAGGGCTGGGATGTGCCGACCGGTCTGCTTTGCATGATGGTGGGATGTCTGGCGGTCTGGACCGCGCTGTTCGGCGTCGGGAAGTTGCTGTACGGTGCGATTGGTGTCGGTAGCCTGCTGTGTGTGGTATCGGTCGTGTCGACGGTCTATCTGATGCGGCTGGCAGGCAAGATCCGCCTGAGCTAAAGCCGGTATTTGGTTTCGGCTTTTCCCTGGGCCGTTAATTTGGCACACTCTCTACGACATGTTTGGCGGACTCCAGATTGGTTTCAATGACGTGATGCAGATCCTGATCTTGTATTTCGGGATCTATACTCTCATCCGCTTCGTGAGGGGCACGCGTAATGCCCAGGTTTTGCTGGGATTTTGCCTGCTGGTGGTCTCGTTGCTGCTGTTCACGTATCTGTTCCGTTTTGACGTGTTGGCCAGGGTGGTTTATTTCCTGCTGATCTATTTGGCGCTGAGCATGGTGGTGGTGTTTCAGCAGGAGATTCGGCGCGTGCTCGCATTGGTGGGGGGGCAGCGCCTGATCGGTCGGCAGTATGTCATGCGGGAGCCGTCGGCACCGGAGAAGCTCTGTCAGGCGGTCACCCACCTGTCGCGGGCGCGCATCGGTGCGCTGATTGCGGTTGAGCGGGGTATTTCGCTGTGCAGTTACGAGGATTCCGGGGTGAAACTGGACGCTCTGATCAGCCATGAGCTGCTGATCTCGATCTTCACGCCTCCGTTGCCGTTGCATGACGGCGGGGTCATCTTGCGGGACGGTCGCATCGCCGCCGCGCACTGTCTCTTTCCGGTTTCAAACCAAGGGGAACTGGCGACTTCCGGTATGCGTCATCGTGCGGCGGTGGGCCTGAGCGAAGAGACCGACGCGGTGATCGTGGCGGTCTCTGAGGAGACGGGCAGGATATCTGTGGCGCACAATGGGCGCCTGCACCGTTACAGTGATGAGAAGGTCGAGAAGGTCTTGTCGCGCTGGATGAGGAAGGCCATGCCGCATGAGCCTCACGGCCCGCCGACGCTCACCGACTGGCTGATGGCGCGTGTCACCAAGTTGCTGAATGCCCGCTGGGAGACCGGGAGGGGGGCGTCATGACGCGCGGACAGGTGCTTACCATTCTCAAGGTCGTGTTTATCAAAAACGGCTACTGGAAGCTGCTCTCGTTGATCATCGCGGTCCTGATCCACTTCTCCATCCGTTCGGAGATCAGCCATCTGCGCGTGGTGACGATTCCGGTCGAGGCCGATTTCGACGCCGCCAGCATGGGCGCCGCGATTGAGTCGATCGAGCCGCGCGCGGTGCAGATCACCTTGCGGGGTTCCTAT
>Ga0255340_1004042_pt1 | contig 14674 bp, 9 predicted proteins | sample wastewater_treat_7_FD_192417 | JGI IMG/M metagenome (GOLD analysis project Ga0255340, IMG submission 192417) | Wastewater microbial communities from Lulu Island WWTP, Vancouver, Canada - plant10 | ecosystem: Engineered > WWTP > Wastewater > Unclassified | place: Canada: Vancouver, British... | reverse complement strand
TGCCCGCGGCCAAGGAATGGCTGGCCGAGTTTCGCGGCCACACCGATGCCCTCGCCGCGCTCACGGGCGCCATCCAGAGCGAACTTACCCACATCTCCGCCGATCCCGCGCGACTGGAATGGCTCGACCAGCGCCTTGCCACCTACGACAAGCTCAAACGCAAATATGGCCCCAGCTTGGCTGATATCCTTCAAACCCTTGCTGCCGCCAAAACCCGGCTGCAAGATTTGCAGACGCGCGACCAGCAAAAAGCGGATGTTGAAAAAGAACTGCTGGCCGTGGAAAAAGAGCTGCAAACCGCGGGCCGCGCCCTGCGTAAACGCCGCGCCGCCGCCGCCGAAAAACTGGCCCCCGCCATCACGGCTGAGTTACAGGCCCTGGGCTTCGCCCATGGCCTTTTCGCCATCGAGCTAACCCCCAGCGAGGCCCCGTTGGCTTCCGGCCTCGATAAACTGGAATTTGCCTTTGCCCCCAATGTCGGCGAACCCATGCGGCCGTTGCGCGCCATTGCCTCCTCCGGCGAAATATCGCGGGTGATGCTCGGCATCAAGGTGGTGGTGGCCGCCGCCGATCGCATCCCCCTGCTGGTGTTTGATGAAATTGATGCCAACGTCGGCGGCGAAACCGCGCGCGCCGTCGGACAAAAACTGGCCCAAGCCGCGAAACGGCGGCAAGTCATCGCCATCACACATCTGCCCACGGTGGCAGCCTGCGGCGCGCACCATCACGCTGTGCGCAAGGAAGTCCAAGCCGGCCGCACCCATACGCGCGTCGTTGCGCTCGATCACGCCGCGCGGGTCGAAGAACTCGCCCGAATGCTCGGCGGTCGCGAATCCACCAGCGTCACCCTCCGTCACGCCGCCGAACTCCTCGCCACCACGCCAACATCATGATACAGTCCTTCACCCTAACCACAGGCAGCCGCACCCCATGAAAACCACGCTCTTCATCCCCACCCGCAATGAAATCGAAGCCATGCAGGTCATCATGCCGCAAATTGACCGTTCCTGGGTGGATCAGATTTTGGTGGCCGACTATTCCACCGATGGCACCGCCGACTACGCCCGATCACAGGGGTACGATGTCATTGAACAAAAGGGCAAGGGCATCCGCTGGGCTTATATTGAAGCTTTCCCGCATGTGCGGGGCGATGTGGTCATCACCTTCAGCCCCGATGGCAACTCGCCGGTGCGCTCCATCCCCCTGCTCATTGAAGAAATGAAAAAGGGGTATGACATGGTCATCGCCTCACGCTATCTCCCCCCGGCCAAAAGCGAGGACGACGACCCCATGACCGCCTTCGGCAACTGGCTGTTCACGCACAGCATCAATTTGCTCCACGGCCACTCCTGGCGCCGGCCCTACACCGATGCCATGGTGATTTACAGGGCTTATCGCACACAACTTTTTTACGAGTTGGATCTCCACAAGGAAGAGAGCTACACCCCCGAAAAATGGTTCGGCACGGTCTTGGGCATTGAACCATTGCTTTCCATCCGCGCGGCGAAACGCAAGCTCAAGATTGGCGAAATCCCCGAAGATGAACCCCCGCGTATCGGAGGGGAACGCAAACTACAACCCTTCCGCTGGGGTGCGGCCTATATGGCCCAAGTCTGGCGCGAGCTTTGGTTCTGGAAATAACATTCTGCAAACTGTAGCCGGGGGCGGTGACCCCGGATGCGGGCTCAACGAGCCCGCCTACAGGAACAGCCAGCAATCCAAGACCGCAAACCGCGGGCTCAACGAGCCCGCCTACAAAAACAGCCGGCGAGGCGAAGGTTCAAACTGTAGCCGGGGGCGGTGACCCCGGTGTCTTATGGCCTTCTGTAGCCGGGGGCGGTGACCCCGGATGCGGGCTCAACGAGCCCGCCTACAGAAACAGCCGACAATCCGATCCCGCAAACCGCGGGCTCAGCGAGCCCGCCTACAGGAACAGCCGACAATCCAAGACCGCAAACCGCGGGCTCAGCGAGCCCGCCAACAAAAACCTTAAAATGATCGAGAACCCGCGGGCGCGGCTACGGGCCGGCCCCGCCCGTTCGCAGCCGATAGATGCCGAGGGGGCGGTCACGCGGCACCACCACGCGCCCGTTGGTGACGGAATAGGCCTCCGGGGCCAGCGGCTGGAAGTTCCACGCCTGTCCCACGAGATTGGTTGCCAGCTCCACCACGCCATCCCACGCTTGAAAGGCCGGCTCAACGCCCCATTCCACGTTGGTTTCGCTGCTGGCGATGGACAGAATGGTCGCCGGTGTTGCCGCCGAATTATCGCGGCTCAAGCGGCCATTGACATTCACATACCAAGGTTCCGGGTCTCCCGGTGCCGGCGTCACGGTAAACTTGCCATAATAATTGCTTACCACCCACAGGTCGTTGGTCGTCGCGGCGGCCAACATCCATTGGTTGGCTTCATAGATTGCCGGCGTAAGCTGGGCCGCCGGCCCCCGTCCAGACAAAGGGCCGGCTAAAACGATCGGATTCAGGCCATGTGCCATGAACACATCGTTGGGCGGGACAACCTTCCCCCCGCCCTGCCATGTCAGCCAAGCATAGCCATCATTATTATTAAATATGCCACTCCCTTGCGGCGCCGTATTGCTGGCCATCACCGCATTCCCGCCCACCGTCAGGCCAAAATTGGTCGAGCCATTTGCGTATAAAAGCCCTCCTCCTTGGCTGGCCGTATTGCGCACGATTTGCCCGCCCATAAAGTCCATGGCGCCATACAGGAAAACACCACCACCAGCATTAGCTGAATTATCGGCGATCAAACCGCTCGTCACCTCCACCTTCCCCATATACCCCACAATGACATTCCACATCCACTCGGCGCCATCGCTGTAAATTCCCCCGCCGATTTGAGCCACATTGCCAATGATCCTGCCCCCGTACAATCTCACTTCCCCCTTGTCATTGAGGATGCCCGCGCCATAAGGCGCAGCGTTGCTTTCGATGCTCCCGCCTAGCATCTCCACCACCCCGGCAATGCTGTAAATGGCGCCGGCATCCACGCTGTCCAGATTGCGCAACACCACGCCGGGATGAATGGTCAACCAGCCCAACTCCAAGAAGAACATGTTCGACAGGCTGTGTACCCCCTGCTGCCGTGCGCCATCAAAAATCAGCGTTGGTGAATTGTCATCGCCACCGGGCTGGCCCAAAATCAGGGTTCCTTCCATGCCCACCACGGAAATCATGCCATCCGTGCAGTTGGTGCTGCCATAAATAGTCCGCACGCTGCCATCCGAAACCACCGTCAAGGTTTTGTTCGAAATCACCGGGGTGGACTGCAAGGTGTCATTGCCGATCATCACCAGCGTATCGCCATTCGTGGCGGCCGCGATTGCCGTTGCCAGCGACGGATAACGAACTCCTGATGTGGCATTACTGACGACATCCGCCGCGTAAGCCGGCCCGGCCAACATCAGCCCTAAAAACACCCATCGGAACAACTGTTTCATAAACTCCAGTCTACCATCACTGCACTTGAACACCAGCACCAACGCAACCCCGTGCAGGCACGTTTGCCTCGCTCACTCCCGCCAAGGACGGCCGGCCTGATACTCCGCCAGTTGCGCTTGCAGGCGGCCGCGCATCGGCTCATCCCCCGAGGCAGCCGCGAGAGCCAGCGCCCGTTCAGCGGCCGCTTGCGCACTTGCATAATCGCCGGCGTTGGCGCGGGCAGCGGCCAGCGTACCCCACACCGCGGCAATATCGCGGCCGCCATTTTCAATGGCCTGTTGTGCCCAAGCCGCAGCGGCGGCCGGCCACTCCTCCCGGCGTGCGTGACGCAGGCCGTCCGGCCTGGCCGTGGCCACCAGCCACGCCATGTTGTTGAGCGCCATGCCATCCTGCGGCATTCGCCGCGCATAGGCGGCAAAACATTCAAACGCATAACCGCGGGCCCCGCCCTGCCAACGCTCCATGAAGCGCCGCAGCATCTGCGCGCGCCAAACCACCGGCGGGCCGAGACCGATTTCTTGGGCAAACGCGCTGGCCTCTTCGTCCAGCTCCGCCGCCCAATAGCCATACAGCAGTTCCGCCGCCACGTTGACCCGGGTGCGTTCATCCCAGCGGCCCTGCGCCGCCTCATAGTATCGCCGGAGCTCTTCCAACCGCCCAGTAGCCCGCAAGTAAATCCCTGCGGTATCCCGCCAAGAACCCAGCAACAGCCGGTCATTGGTGCGGGTTTCCAGCCACGCCCAAAAATCGGGATCGTCGCGGGAGCCGCCTGTAAGGTCCTCGATCGTCTCGAGACACTTATCCACATCCCCCAGCATCGCAGCATTCCACCAGGCATAATGGATGTCGGCGATCATGTTCTGGGGATGCTGGGCGCGGAAACCCTCCAGAAATGCCTGCCAATCCGCATAGCGGCCGGCTTTATAATAGGCGAGTGCCAAATTGTCGAAACCGTGAACGGATTGCGGATTCCCTTGCAGCACGCGCGGGAACAGGGTCAGGTTGCTCCGCCAAAACGGCAGCAAATGAAGCGTCATTCCGGCATATGCGGCCAGCACCAGGACCAACCCGGCCACCGCCCACGGACGCGCGGCACGCCATCTGGAGCAACCTTGGGCCGCAGCCAAACTCACGGCCAAAGCCAATCCCATGTGGGGGACATACATGAAACGCGTGGCCAACTTTTCGGCCCCGGCCCAAACCCAGCCGCTGAGCGGGAACAAGGCCCCAACGAACCAAACCCAACCCCACAAGGCCCAAGGAGCGGCCTTGCGGTAGCGCCACAGCGCCCACGTGATGCCCCCCAAGAGCCCGCACGACAACACCAACATGTCCCAACGAAAATCCAGATTTCCGAGCAGCACAGACAGCCCGGTCGGCCAAATGGTTTTTTGGAGGTAGAACAGATAATGCTGTGGAATCATTCGGGCCCGCTCAAGGAAGGACGACTCCAACATGGCCGCGGCCTGCTGATGCAGCCAGACCGGCACCACCGCCAAAGCAAACGCCAAGCCCCAAAACGCCCATTTTTCCAGCCCCAACCGCCAGCCATCCCGCCTGATACGGTCCCACGAGGTGCGCTGCAAGGGCCAAATATCCAGCAGCATGAGGAGCGCCGGCATCACAATCAGGATTTGCTTTGTCGCCCCACCCAGCGCCATGAACAGCCAAGCCAGCCAGAGCCCTCCCCGCAATTGACTGCGGTGCGTCTCCACATACGCGCCCAATCCCAGCAGGAGAAACAGGCCGCTCAACACGTCTTTGCGTTCCACCACCCACGCCACGCTTTCCACCCGCGTGGGATGCAGCATCCAGAGCAAAGTCGCGGCCATGGCCACCCCCGCGCGGCCCGTCCAACGGCTGAATAACACGAACAGCAGCCCCGCATTCAAGGCGAACAACACCACATTGACCAGATGAAAGCCCCATGGCTGCAAGCCAAACATTTCCACATCCACCATGAAACTCAGCCAGAGCAGTGGCGCCCAATAGTTTTCACACGATTGGACCCAAGCCGCGCGCGCCGTTGCCCAAGAAAGGCCTTGGTTCACCAACGGGTTCGTGGGGATATATTGCTGGTCATCCAGTAGAATGAAACCATGCCCGACGGTGGTGGCATACAAGCCTGCCGCCAGCGCCATAACAGCCAGCGCCATAGCGACGATACGGACGCTTGGGCGCTTCATTTTTTCCACTCAAACAATGGTTCTTTGGCGAGGCGCTCCGCCCGGGTATCCGGCTCGCGCCAAGGGTGTCCATCCCGATAGGTGGCTTCATAGCCGGCAATCCGCTCCAGCAGCGCCTGGTCATTCGACCGCGCGGCCAAACGCCGGGCCGACTCCAGCGCCGCCAAGGCGCCGCTGAAATCTCCCGCATTCGCGCGGGCAGCGGCCAATGTGGACCATGCGGCAGCCAACTGTTCGCCGCCGCACTCCATGGCATGTTGAGCCCACTGCAACGCCACGGCAGGCCATTCCTCCTCGCCCACATGCCCCAAGCCGTCGGGCTCCGCCGTCGCCAACAGCCACGCCATATTATTCAGCGCCATGCCATCATCCGGATAGCGTTGGGCATATTCCTTGAAGAACGCATAGGCCTGCCCCCGAGCGCCGCCTGTCCAAAAGTTGGCATAATAGGGCAGCAGATCTTTCCACGAGCCAATCACCATGCCACGGGCAGCCAGTGGCCGGGCCATGGCCAAGGCTAAATCTTGCCGCCCGGCGTCGAAACAAGCGCGCAAATATTCGGCCATGGAAAAGGGTGCCGGAGCGGTTTCCCACCGGATAGCCTCTTGGAGCACTTTGATGGCACCGGCATTATCACCCCGGGCGCGCAAAATTTGCCCACGGGTGCCAAGGAGCAAACTGCGCGTTGGGGGCGCATCCGTAAGCGAAAATGCAAACAGATCCAACTTCCGTTCCGCTTCAAACGCCCGCCAGATTTCGGCGGCATTTTCCGTTTTGCCCTGCCAGAGGCGCAGTTGCAGGACATTCCCCAAACATTGTTTTTGCCCCTTCATCATCCCTTGGCCATACACCGCCTCGGCCTCTACCCACCGCCCCCGCCGCAGCAGCCAATCACCGCCATATAGAGAGGCCGTTTCATGCGCTGAATGGTAGGTCCACACCGCGTGGGCGAAAGTATCCCGATCTCCCCAATGGCGGAGCAAACGCTCCGTTTGGGCGAGATAAGCCAAGCATACCGCACCCCCAAGAATTACTGCACTGTGGCGCAACCAGCCGCGGCGGGCCACCATCGCCTCCACCCCCATCCCGGCCAGCAGGCACAGACCGAGGTGTGGCCAGTAGGCAAACCGGGTGGCCAGCCGTTCCTGCCCGGCCCACACCACGCCGGTCAATGGGAACAGCAGCGCCACAAACCACAGCCAGCCCATCAGCGCCCAAGGATAGCGCTCGCGCCAACGCCACAAACTCCAAGTCAACAGGATCAGCAGCAGCAACCCACCTAGAGATACCCATGGACGGAAAGGCAAGTCCGGTTGCAGCGGCATCAAGCCCACCGGCCAGATCAGTTTGCCCAAGTAAAACAGATAGTGCGCGGGAATCATGGACAAACGCTGCGGCCAAGTCACCGCAATGACCGATTCGCTCTCCACATGGAACCAGATGGGCAGCACCGCCAGCACAACCCCCAAAAGCCACAGCGCCCATTTTTCACCCGCCAGCCGCCAGCCACTACGCCAAAGCTCCGACCACGTGGTTCTCTGCAGCGGCCACACATCCAGCAACACCATCGCCGCCGGCATCACAATCACCGTTTGCTTGACCATCCCGCCGAGTGCCATGCACAACCAGGCCCAACCCAGTCCATGCCGCAATTGACGACGCCGGCCGGCCACATAAGCCCCCAGCCCCAATAAAAAGAATACGCCGCTAAGCACATCTTTACGGGCGGTGATCCACGCCACGCTTTCCACCCGCGCCGGATGCAAGACCCACAGCAGGGCAATCGCCAGCGACAACCCCGCGCGGCGGGTCCACTGCCACAACAACAGAAACAGAAGCCCCGCGTTCAACGCGAACAAAATGACATTGGTCCAGTGGAAACCGTGCGGATTCAGCCCCGCCATTTCCACATTCAACATAAAACTGCCCCACAATAGCGGCGCCCAGTAATTCTCCGGCGCCGTGGTCCATGCTCCCTTCACCGCCGCCCATGAGAGCCCGTCGTTGACCAGCGGATTGCCGTAAACAAATCCGCCATCATCCAAAGGCACATAATCATAGCCGAGTGAAGGAATATAGACGGCAAAAGCCAGCAGGGTCACCGCAAAGGCAAGACACCATACCAACCAAGGCAACGAGGGCGAGCGAACCTTCTGATTCATTTTTGGAGATTACTTGCCCGCGCCATCTCTTGCAAGATGCTGTTGGCGGGAGCAGGAGGGTGCGGTGACGCCGGTGTCTTATGGTTTTCTGTAGCCGGGGGCGGTGACCCCGGAAGCGGGCTCAGCGAGCCCGCCGACAGGAACAGCCGACAATCCAAGGCCGCAAACTGTAGCCGGGGGCGGTGCCCCCGGATGCGGGCTCAACGAGCCCGCCTACAGGAACAGCCAGCGATCCAAGACCGCAAGCCGCGGGCTCAACGAGCCCGCCTACAGAAACAGCCGGCGAGGCGAAGGCCTTCTGTAGCCGGGGGCGGTGACCCCGGATGCGGGCTCAGCGAGCCCGCCTACAGGAACAGCCGACAATCCAAGACCGCAAACCGCGGGCTCAGCGAGCCCGCCTACAGAAACAGCCGACAATCCGTGGCCACAAACTGTAGCCGGGGGCGGTGACCCCGGTGTCTTATGGTTTTCTGTAGCCGGGGGCGGTGACCCCGGCAGCGGGCACAGCGAGCCCGCCTACAGGAACAGCCGACAATCCGATCCCGCAAACCGCGGGCTCAGCGAGCCCGCCTACAAGAACAGCCGGCGAGGCGAAGGTTCAAACTGTAGCCGGGGGCGGTGACCCCGGTGTCTTATGGTTTTCTGTAGCCGGGGGCGGTGACCCCGGCTGCGGGCTCAACGAGCCCGCCTACAGAAACAGCCGGCAATCCAAGGCCGTAAGCCGCGGGCTCAACGAGCCCGCCTACAGGAACAGCCAATGAGGCGAAGGCCTTCTGTAGCCGGGGGCGGTGACCCCGGTGTCTTATGGCCTTCTGTAGCCGGGGGCGGTGACCCCGGAAGCGGGCTCAGCGAGCCCGCCTACAGGAACAGCCGATGAGGCGAAGGCCTTCTGTAGCCGGGGGCGGTGACCCCGGTGTCTTATGGCCTTCTGTAGCCGGGGGCGGTGACCCCGGTGTCTTATGGTTTTCTGTAGCCGGGGGCGGTGACCCCGGATGCGGGCTCAACGAGCCCGCCTACAGGAACAGCCAACAACCCAAGACCGCAAACCGCGGGCTCAACGAGCCCGCCTACAGAAACAGCCAACAATCCGCTGCCGCTCACAATTCAAAACCCCGAAAATGACATCCAGAATCATTGACCCCCGGACCTTATTCACGTTACGCTCAAATGCATGAAGCATCGGCCCCATCTCCGCCGATTGGATCGGGTTTGGTTATCTCATCCTGTCTATTTCATCACCGTCTGCACCCAGAACCGACGGGCCATCCTGGACAATCCAAATGCGGTCCACATCTTGCGCGAAGAATGGGGCCGTGCCAAAGAGCACCACGGTTGGCTCGTCGGTCGCTATGTCGTAATGCCCGACCACGTCCATTTTTTCTGTGCCGAACAAAGCGCCGGCAGCCGTTCCCGCCTCGCGCATTTTGTTGGCAAATGGAAGGAGTGGACGGCAAAAAATTTGGTGGCGCAAATGGGCCTTGCGGCACCGGTGTGGCAACCAGAATTTTTCGACCATGTGTTGCGTTCCAACGAGTCCTATTCAGAAAAATGGTCCTATGTGCGCGAGAATCCTGTGCGCGCGGGTTTGGTGGAGTCGTGGGAGAAATGGCCGTGGCAGGGCGCAGTGGATTTTGATTTTCCCGAGTGAGTCGTTGTGGTTGGGGGGGAGAATGCGAAGACCGATAACCGCGGGCTCAACGAGCCCGCCTACAGGAACAGCCGATGAGGCGAAGGTTCAAACTGTAGCCGGGGGCGGTGACCCCGGTGTCTTATGGTTTTCTGTAGCCGGGGGCGGTGACCCCGGCAGCGGGCTCAGCGAGCCCGTCTACAGGAACAGCCGACAATCCAAGGCCGCAAGCCGCGGGCTCAACGAGCCCGCCTACAGGAACAGCCGATGAGGCGAAGGCCTTCTGTAGCCGGGGGCGGTGACCCCGGAAGCGGGCTCAGCGATCCCGCCTACAGGAACAGCCGGCAATCCAAGACCGCAAGCCGCGGGCTCAACGAGCCCGCCTACAGGAACAGCCAAAATCCGATCCCGCAAGCTGCGGGCTCAGCGAGCCCGCCTATAGTCCAACCCACTCCGTACGCTGTAGCCGATCTCGCTGAGGGCGGCTGTTTCTGATTTCCGCATTCCAACCCGGATGTTTTTGAAGAGCGGGAATGGTTGAGGAACGAAACCTTCCTGCCGAGAACGGCTGGAAGGTCGGCGACCGTTCCAGCCCTACAATCCAAGCAAAAAGCGGCGCGTTGAGCCAACGCGCCCGACCAAGAAAAAGAGCGGCCTTGCGGCCGCTCTTTCGTTTCATCCTGGAATCAGGATTACTTGCTGAGCTTGCGACGGAGCGCCAGCGCCAAAGCGCCGAGGCCCAACAGGCCCATCGTGGCCGGCTCCGGAACCGGAGTCATGGTGCCTTCGATTGACAAAGCCACCACGGGGGTCCCCGACGGACGGCTGTCCAAACGAACCCAATCGGTTGCCGTGGTACCAGAGCCACCGAAGAACGCCACGCCCAATTGACCGCTTTTCAGACCACTGACGCTGGAGAAGGTAGTGGTGATGCCCTTATAGGAAGTCCCCGGAGTAGTGGCCATCGTAATGGAAGCCGCACTGCCGATCGAAGTCCAGCCACCATCAATGATGCCCCACTGCGCGGTCGTCGCACCACCAGACCCGCGGGAATACCGAGCGGTGACCGAGTCCAAGGTCAGCGTGTAGGCGTTATCCCATGTGAAGTACAAATATTCTCCAGTGCCATAGGCCGCGGACGCACTGCCCGCAGTAGCGCCTGCACCAGAAAACGTCGCGCCAGCCGGAGCTGATGTACCACTAAAGCCACTGCCACCAATCATTGAGAAACCATAGCCACTGGTCGTCGCAGCAACCGTTCCCATGCTGTTGAAGTTATTCGCGCCGCTCGCCGTCCACGACGCGACCACTTCGGCCTGCGCCACAGAAGCGAGAGCAACGATCGCCAACGCAATCAATAATTTTTTCATCATCGTCTCCTTTGATTTTTTGTTTTGTTTTTTTATTTAACCTCTCGATCAAGAAAACACTTCCTCGATCCGCTAACCTTTATATGCGAAAACGCCGGGGAACCAAAGTTTTTTTTGTGTTAAAAATGCAACCGTTTTACTACAGGGAAATTGACCACATTTTACCAAGGCGCTGAATTTTTTCCGGCGGCTCATTCCTGGACGAGATAGATTAGTTTCTGCGGTTGGCCATCGCGTTCGATGTCGAGCACGACAGCGCCCAAGCGATTTTGCACAAACTCGCCAATGAAATATTCCGCGCGGCGCTGGCTGGTCATGCGCATGGAATTGACGCGCCGCACAACATCGCCATCGCGCAGGCCGACTTGGTTGTAAAAATCTTTTTCGCCGAGCGCGGTGTTCAATCGGTAGCCGGCAACCCGACCATTGGCATCACGATCCGGCTCCATGGCCATGAAGAGCCCGGCAAGGCGTTCGGGGTTGTCCATCATTTCCTGATAGTAGGCAAGTACAGCTTGGCGGTTCACTTCCCAGCGGGTGTCGCCCACACGGCGGCCGAAGCGGGTGGTTTCCAACGTCGGCATGGGTTCCGTCGCGGCGGCGCTGACGGTTGGTTTTTCCGGGTCACCGGCGGAGCCGGCGGCGAGCGTAATGGTTTCTTCGTGCTCGCCACTGGAAAGGATCACGTAGTCGGGGGTCACGCGCACCACGCGGGCATCGCCGGCGTGCTCGCCTTCCTGCGCGAGGATTTGTTCCCGGGTTTGCAGGTCATCGAGAATGGCACAACGCTGGGTGTCGGTGTCCGCGCCGGGTTCGGTCAAAATCAAAAACACGCCGGCCAGCCGGTAGCGCGCGGAAAGTGTGCCGGCCACCGGCGGTGGGGCCACGGGCGCGCCGGAGCGGAACACGCGCCACGCCGCTGGGTCCACCGCAGGCCACTGGAAGGCCGGCGGCAATGGAACGGCGCGCGCGCGGCCGGGCGCGGCGGGTTGCGCCGAACGCCAACCGCGCCAAGCCAAGTGCACGCCCAACACGGCGGCCATGACCCACAAGGCCACGGCCAATCCTTGCCATGTGCGGACCTGATTCAACTGCCTCATCTGCTGCATTCTTTTTTTGAGTTGATTCATTGACAACCGGAGCTCCGGACGAATAAGCCGGATTCTGTCAGCCGCCCGATGGCGGCTCCGATCATTTATCTAGGCGATCAACCCGGAATCGCCGCGCGTTGCCGCGCCTCGGGACGGGCCGCCCCTGCGATTCCCTATTTGATCTTGCTCCGGGCGGGGTTTGCCTTGCGCAGCGCCTCTCGGCATCCGCACGGTGGTCTCTTACACCGCCGTTTCACCCTTACCGGCGCGCGGCGCGAGCCGCGGCCGGCGGTTTGGTTTCTGTGGCACTTTCCTTTCCCTTCGTTTGCCAAAGGGATTCCGCACCTCCCGGCGCGGACGCCCTGCCCGATGGAGTCCGGACTTTCCTCCGGCCGGCACGCTGACGCGCCCGACCGGCGACCGGCGCCCGGAGCCCCGGCTGTCAAAGAACACGAGGGAAGTTATAAGGGATTATGGGGCCAGATACAACAAGCGGCTGCAATGCACGCAAAGGGTCAGGGTATCGGGCTTGCGGGCATCCAGGATCTGGGCGGGCGAGAGTTTCATGTGGCAGCCGCCGCAGGTGCCGCGCTCCACGAGGGCAATGGCGGCATCGTGCTGCTTGGCGAAAATGCGTTCATAGCGGGCCAGCCAATCGGGGGCGATATCGGCGGCTTTGGTGATCCGTTCGGCTTCGGCGCGTTGCAGGTCATCGGCGATGGCGCCGCGGCGGGCCTCCAGCGCCTGAATTTCCTGCGCCACGCGTTCCTGCTCCTTGGCCAGCGCCTCGCGCCGGGTCTGCACCACGCCCTGCGCTTCTTCCATGGCCTCCATGGTGGTCAGGGTTTGATCTTCCAGCCCGCGGATTTTCTGCTGGGTGGTGGCGATTTCTTTTTCGAGCGCCTTGTAACCATCGTTGGTTTTGATCTGCAACTGTTGGTCGCGGAACTTTTGGATTTGCTGGTGGCCGGCCTCGGTTTCGGCTTCCAACTGCTTGATGCGCGTGCGGGCCTCGAGCAGGGCGCGTTCCGCCTGCGCCAACCCTTCCTGGTGCGCGTTCAGGCGCGCCTCAATCTGCTGCTTGCGCAGCGGGATATCTGCTTCTTCCTTGCGCAAGCGCCGGATTTCCTGGTCGCATGCTTGCAAGGCCAATAATTGCTCCATCGCCTTTGCCACTCGTCCGCCTCGTCTTTCTGGTTGCCGGAAAAGAACTATCCAATTCTTATACTCCGCGCGCGGGGGGCTGGCAAGCACGCCCTTGCCAAGAAAAACGGATTGCATTCCGGCGGCCCAAAGCGCACCTTTCCGGGCAATCAAACCACATATGTTGAATTGCCTATGGTGCACACCGTCCTCATTACCCGCGATTACGACCACCTGAGCGAGGTGGCGGCCCAGCTTATCGAAGAGCGTTTGGCGGCCACGCTGGCCGCCCGCGGCTCTGCGGTGCTGGGCCTGGCCACCGGCAGCTCCCCCACCGGCGCTTACAAGCACTTGGCCAAGGCCTGCAATGCCGGGCGGCTGGATGCCACCAAAATCCGCAGCTTCAATCTGGATGAATATATCGGCCTGCCCGGCGCCAACGCCCAGGCCCGCTCGCTGCATCCGGAGAGCTACACGTTTTTCATGATTCAGGAGTTGTTCGGCCTGTTGCGCCGCAAGTTTGCTGCCGCCCACGTACCCGCCGGCTGCCTGATCGAGCAGGACAAATTGGAGGCGGAACTGACCGCCCACCCCGGCGACTGGCAAGAAGCAGGCGCCGATAAAGGTCGGGCCATCCTCATCCGCCCCACGGCCGAATCGGCCTATCTACGCTGGATCCGCACCGATGTCCTGGATGCCTATGAACAGGACATTCGGCGTGCCGGCGGCATTGATCTGCATGTGATTGGGGTCGGCGGGCGTGGCCATGTGGCGTTCCACGAATGCGGGATTCCTTTTGCCGGCAACCGGATGCTGCTGGTCAAGCTGGACGACAACACCGTGGCCAACGCCGTGAGCGACCACCACTTTGCCCGCGCGGCGGATAGCCCACGCTTTGCCATTTCGATGGGCGCGGAACTGGTGTACGAGGCCAAAAGCGTGGTGCTGCTGGCTGCCGGCCCACGCAAAGCGGAACCGATGGCCGCTGCGCTGGCCGAAGCCCCCTCCCCCGCCGTGCCGATTTCCTACGGGCAGTTATATGCCCAACGCGGCGGCGAAATGATTTATGTGATTGACCGCGCCGCGGCCACAGGTGTGCTGGATCGCCGCAATGAAATCATCGCACGCGGAATTGAAATCCGCGATTTGAGCAATGCCGCCGCCACCCGCCCTCTGGCCTCTCTGGCCTTCACGCGCGACCCAGCGAGCGGGCTGCTGGGTTAATCTTTTTTTATTTGTTGGGCGGGAATGGTTGAGGGACGAAACCTTCCCGCCGCGGCTGGAAGGTCTGCGACCGTTCCAGCCCTACAATGCGACCCGTCAATCTTTGGCCCGGAAATAACAGCCCGCCGGGGGTGCAACCCCGGCCAACAAACCGAATTCGGCCGCGGCTATTCTTGTCGGGATTTTGTAGGGCGGGAATGGTTGAGGAACGAAACCTTCCCGCCGGGAAAACGGCTGGAAGGTCTGCGACCGTTCCAGCCCAACAATACGACCCGTCAATCCTTGGCCCGGAAATAACAGCCCGCCGGGGGTGCAACCCCGGCCAACAAACCGAATTCGGCCGCGGCTATTCTTGTCGGGATTTTGTAGGGCGGGAATGGTTGAGGAACGAAACCTTCCCGCCGGGAAA
>Ga0255340_1004039_pt1 | contig 14677 bp, 16 predicted proteins | sample wastewater_treat_7_FD_192417 | JGI IMG/M metagenome (GOLD analysis project Ga0255340, IMG submission 192417) | Wastewater microbial communities from Lulu Island WWTP, Vancouver, Canada - plant10 | ecosystem: Engineered > WWTP > Wastewater > Unclassified | place: Canada: Vancouver, British... | reverse complement strand
AGGCGATGGCCGATATAAGTTTGTGGTGGACTTCCAAGTATTTGGAAATTAATTCACATGTTTTTATCATTACCAGTTTAGTATAGAAAGTATTACCTCAGAGGTGTAGAAATGACAAGTGCGATTAGTGGAATGAAAGGCTCTCTTTGGGTATGCGCTACAGAAAATGGCTCATACGTAAAATTGGCTGAGTTGATAGACTGCAAACTCAGGATATCCGGGGCGGAGATCGACACAAGCAACGTTGATGACTCCGGGTGGGGCTCGAGCATCGCAGGCGCGAGGAGCTGGGAGATTAGTGCTAACAGCAACTTCATAGTTGCCGATCCTGCTTACATACTCCTCATAGCCGCACAGATCGCCAATACAGATGTCTGGTGCATGATCCTCACGGATGGGACCCCCACATCCTCGCCAGTGGGCTGGAAGGGCAAAGGCGGCCTGAGCAGTACTGATATCGATGTGGCGGGAACCAAGACCCAGCAGAAAGTCGCATGGACAATCAAGAGCAGGGGCGCATTAGCCGCCACGACCTGAGGCTGATAGATGACCTCAGCCGTGAGCGGCCTATCCGCCGCTCTTTTTCGGGATGAGCCGGAGGAGTATGTCGTCACGGCGAACCTCGGCTCTAATCGGGATATTTGCTTTGCCTCAAAAAATGGAACAGATGCCAGCGTAGAGATCATTGTCTCCGGAAACAACACGCCTCTGAGCATTTCAGACAGTGGAACGAAGATCACTATCAACAGTGCTACAAACTCAGGGGGAGTGGCCACCAGCACGGCCGCTCAGATTGTAGCCGCATTCAATGCAGATGCTGAAGCGGCTGCTCTCTTCACTGCTCGCCTCCCTCCGGGATCTACTGGCACAGGTGTGACCGGGGCCATGTCCGAAACCACCGCAGCCGATGGGGTCGCCGAGACGGGCCTGGCGTGCACGGACTCGGGTGATGGCCGGACGTTCCAAGCCGCTGCAGGATCGCGGTATTGGGATGACGGCGAAGCTCTAACCGTCTATATCGACGGAGCCAAGGCCACAAGCGGGTTCACTGTAAATTACTTGCAAGGGAAAGTTACTTTTGACAGTGACCAGACCGGCAAGACCATAACCGTTGATTGTGTCCGCCGCTCTCTTTTGGCATTCCAAAAAGTGTTTGGAATGTTCGAGGGCAAGCTGAAGATCTCGGGCAAGGAGATAGACACCTCCTCCGTGGATGACGACGGCTGGGGTTCCTCCTTGATCGGTTCCCGGAGCTGGGAGCTTACTGCAGGAACTTTCTTCTATGATGGCGGCATACCTATAACCGCAATAGCAGTAAAGTATCTATGGAAGTTCTACAGCGTTCTTGCCACGGTACCGCTATGCATAGGCTGGGGCGCCATAACCAGTATCGACAACATGACCGCCAACCCGAACGAAGCCCAAAAGCAAACCATAACCGTGAAGGGCGCGGGCGAACTGTTTATGGAATGAGCACCAAGAGCCGCAATGAAGGGCTTTCTAGTAGCCTGGAGCGGCTCTCCGAATCATTTTTTTAGGAGAGATAAACAATGGAATATGAAATAATTCTTAATGACAGGCCCATTAACTGGACTTTTGGGGCCATGAAGAAGTTTGAACGCGACTGCAAGAACATCCTGCGAAGGATGGATATCAAACCAGCTGCGGACCATACCGGCTATATGCTGGCGAAGTACTCCAAGATTGCAGAGGTTATGGAGGCGGCTGTCTCCGCTGCAACCGGATTATCTTCTGTGGAAGGCAAGAAAGGCGAGCCCTCGGAAGCCAGCCAGGCCATTGACGCCTACCTGCAGGACGGCGGAACTCTTGAAAATCTCCAAAGAGGCATGTATGAGGCATTCCTGGAGAAAAACGACCCTTCTATTATTCCTCCCTGGTTGGAGGAGATCAGCCGAAACGAGGAAGCGGTGAAGATCAGCCAGGAGAAGGAAGCTCTCCGGGTGGAGATAGCCAGGCTGGAGCTGGAGAACGACCGGAAGAAGCTGGCCGAACTTTCTGGAAAACAGTCCACCGCGTAGGGCTGATCGATCTGGGCCTCCTCCCAGATCAACTATACAATCTTTCTACTAATGAGCTTCGGGCGCTCCATGAGCACCGGATGCAAGAGAAAGCCTGGGAACGTGAGACCGCCGCTTTTGAGGGCTTCTGCGCGGGCGCTGCTTTTGCTTTAGCCTGGAATGGAAAGCTAGGCACCTTTTCAGAGTTCTACTCCACCGACAAGGCGGAGCCCAAGAAAGAAACCACGTCCCAGGAATATATAGACAGATACAACTCCTGGAGCTGATCATTTTTGACTGAAGTCGGACGAATTACAGCAATCATAGACGGTGACATATCCAAGCTCACCTCCGCCCTGAACCTGGCCAGGTCACAGGCTACCAATGCCGTCGCCGGTATCGAGACCGGCATGAAAGGCGGCCTAAAGAATGGTCTGGCTGGCATCGACTGGAATGGTCTGGGCATGGACACCGCCTGGGATTACCTCCGGGGCATCACGGCTGGCATGGGGCCAATAGGGACTGCTCTGGAAGGGGTAGCTACTGCGCTCGGGCCTACCGGCATGGTTGCCGTTGCCGCTATCGCGGGCGGTGCAATCATAGCGAAAGCCGCCTATGATGCCGCTTCTGCCTGGGAAGCCGGGATGGCGCAGATCAGCAAGACCACCGGCATAGAGCGGGGTTCGTCTGGCTTCAACGATCTGTCGGAAGATCTGAAAGATCTCTATGCGACGATGCCGACAACGATGTCGGAAATCCAGAACGTCGCCAAATCCGCCGGCTCCCTGGGAATCGAGCAGAGCAGCATAGCAGGCTATACCAGAGTCGCCCTAGAGATGGGCTCCGCATTCGATATTCCTGCAGAAGCGGCTGCGGTGGCAGTCGGAAAGGTGCAATCCCAGCTCAAGAAGCTCCCTGATGGAGTCGAGGATTCAGCACAATTCGCCAGAAACTTTGGCAGCGCGGTGGACTTCGCCGGCAACAGCATGAATGCCACTGAGCAGGAAGTTCTCGATTTCTCGACCAGAACGGCGGGAGCCCTTTCCCTCCTGGGCGGCTCAGCCTATGAGCTGGCCGGGTGGGGCGGTGCTACGGCTTCGGTATTTTCATCTTCACAGCTTGCGGCTGGAAGCTTCAACGCGGCCTTAACTCAGCTCACCGGCACCACTAAAGGCAGCGTGATGGCACAAGAAAAAGCTGCCGAACTGCTGGGCATCACATCAGACGAATTTTCTAATCTGATGGCAACAGACCCAACAGATACGGTTTTGAGGTTGGGCAATGCACTGGAGGAGTTGGACCCAGCAGAAGCAACCAAGGCCGCTGGAATCCTGGGCGGTGGATACGGCGACGACTTTTTCAAAAAGATGGTCGGGCATACCGACGAATGGCGAAGTAGTATTGAAGATGTCGTTGCCGCCGGAGAAAAAGGCGAATCGATAGGCAAGTCATTCGAAGCCGGCTCAGAAGGCGCAAAAGCCGCCATGCAGAAGCTTAAGAACAGCATAAGCACCATCCTGATAGACATTGGCGGGCCGATTCTGGCCGCTTTCACGCCTCTTCTGAGCGGCCTTGCGGAAGGGCTCAATAAGATCAGAGAGATAGGCGAGAACCTATGGGGACCGCTCACGACCGTCCTATCCCCCCTCACCGCAGGGGCAGGCATCCTGGCCGGGCACATCGGTACGATGGCCAGGATGAGCTTGGATGCTCTCGTGTTGGCCTCCCAGGCGATCAGCAAGGCATTTGAGTTGGGCGGCAAGTATGCCGAAGCGGTCAAGGCGGAGATACTGGAGATCATCGAGAACAGCGGGCCATTTAAGGCGGTCTCCAGCTTCGTGGATGACGTCGGCGATGCATTCCAGAGGCTCTATGACAAAGTTGCTGAAGTGGTCAGCAAAATAGCCGATGGCCTGAGCAATGCGATCCCAACGGCTATCAAAGGCACCGGGGACGCACTTGGGACACTGGCAGAGAAAGCGGGCCTCGGAGGAGTGGCCGATGCCGCCGGCGGAGTATTTGACTTTTTCGGAGATGTCAACGCTCGGGTATGGGGCGAAGAAGCCGGGGGAGAGTTCGAAGAGGGATTTGAGGAAGAGGTCGAAGACGAAGAGCTAACCGACGCGGTTATCAAAACGCTCACAGGCGACGAAGCGGTGGACGCTTTGCGGAAGTCGGGAAAGAACGCGGCTGATGTGTTCGGAAGTGAGTTTGCGGCACAGTTGGCGTTTTCCGGCCTGAGCGACCTGGCCATGCTGGATATAATCAATCGACAGACTAGCAGCAAACACGGATACGGGGGGCTGTTTGGCCGTGGGTCTGGCACCAGGGTAGTGCAGGAAGATGGTATTGAATATTCGATACATTATAGCTCAACTAAACATGATACGGAAGTCTCCCTGAGTGTAGATGGTCAACAAATGGCTTCCGGCTCTGGATATGGCTCGCAAGGAGAAGCCATCCAGGACCTATTCGACCAGGCCGGGTTTCCGCTATCAGAAGCAACTTCGCTCAAGCTCCAGAACAGAGGCGGGGACGCCGCGAAGCTGAAACTGGAATCAGAATTAAACCTATGGGCAGATTTCAACTCAGAAGCAAGCCTTCTGAAGTTCGAAACCTATAACAAGGAAGCGTTCGAACGTATATCGGACAGTGCACAAACCCATCTCTACCGGGCAGCCAGGGACATCGAACAGAACGGCCAGATGATGGCCGACCGCCTGGGCTCCTCGATGGGGCTGGCAGCCGGTCAGGTCGGTCCGGCAACGCTCGATGAGTCCCTGCAGAACGTGCTCAATGCGATGGCGCGTCCTGGTAGCGTCGATACCGCGATCCTGGAGACCTCCCTCTCCCATCTGATGGGTGCGAGCCTGATATCGGCATCGGACAGCGATGAAATCAAGGCGGCAGCGCAGGAAGTGAATAAGAATCTGGTGGGTGGCATGGCCATAGAGCTGCCGTCTTTGGCGGAGATCATCGAGAACCCGAAGCTGATAAATGAGAGCTTTGAGAATATGGCAAAGTTCCAAGAGGGGTATCTTATCCCTCGGATCACCCAGAATATGGACGACATCAAGGAACTACTCGGCGATGGCGTCTCCGAAGAGGCTCTTTATGAAGCTTACATCAAGCCCCTGAAAGGCATCGAGGGCGAACTGCCAACCATCCTCCAAGACCTCATAGGAGATCTAGAGGAAGGTACCATCAATATGGATCAGTTCCTTGATTCATACTACAAGGACGTGGCTGGAAAGGCTGATGAGAAATCAGCATCCGCACTTGAGGACATCAAGTCAGCCAATGCCATGTTTTACGGGGAGTTCCTGTCAGACAATGCCCAATGGCAAAGCTACGTCAATGAATACGGCGGCTACGTTGGGCCAACAAAACTCTATGGCGGGTACCGGGACGCGATGGATGCGGAGATAGCTGCCGCGCAGGAGGTAAACCAGAAGTACGGAATTTCGACAGTGGGCTCCATCGGTATGGTCGCTGAACTCGACACCACCGAAGCTCTATCGGCTACTGAGGAGCTGGTTGCCAGAATCCAGGAATCCCGGCCAGACATGGTCCTGAATCTCGACACCAATGCGGCATACACCCAATGGGGCCACTTGGTTCAGGACATGGAGAACCTGACCATCCGGCTCCCCGTGGAACTCGATATAAAAGTTTATACTCCAGAAATCCGGGCAATTGTGGACGCGGCCATAGTCGATGCCCTTGCATGAGGCGATAAAATGACTGTTGTACCAGATATATATCGAATTACCGGGGCAGCTCCGGGAACGGCTGCTGTCGTCACGTCTCTCAGCTTTGGGGCGTGGGATAGCAATGCATCGCTTGAGTCTCATGCAGTGAGGAGAAGTGCGAGCGGGCGGTCTTATGTGGTCACTCTTGCCATCGGTTCCGCTGCTGGAATGAACGCCACCAGGTTCAAGCTGTGGGGAGTCCTTAGCGGCGGATCGCTGGATGCCAATGTCACAGTGGACATAGCCACGACACTGAAAACCAGCTACGCGCAGGCCACGGGCACGATAGATGACCACGGCAATACGCTCGTTAGCATCTACGGGGGGGCGGTCGAGAACTTCCTGACATATACGGCACTGGCTCCAAAAATCATTAGCGGAACCGATGTAATCAAGACCACCGGCACCGGTCTGTTCACCAAGTACATCCCCCTCCAGATCAATGTCGGGGCGTCCGCTGCACTCGGGGAGCATCCGGCGGACCCAGTGAAGCTCTACATATACGCGGCGGCAGCGGAGACGTCATAATGCAAGCTGGCTTAGGGTGCATGGGCTACTCGTGGGTAGGGACCGATTACCGCCAGGATACCGGCTTTGCTGACCCGGTGGAGATGGAGACTCTGGTCTTTGACTGGATATCGAGCAATCCGGTTCAGGTCCGCACTCTGGTATTCGGCTCTTTCGTGGGCATCGGAACAACGATAGCAGAAGCCACAGAAATCACCGGAAAGCTCTATGACCTCAAGCGAATCGGATATTGGCCGAAGATCAAGGACTACCCGGTGCCGGGCACCAGGAAGACGATCAAGATCCACGAAGGCGCTGAAGGGCCGGGCATCCAATTTCTTGTCAAGTGGCTGACCGACAGGAACGCCGCTTATGCATTCCTCAACCAGCTTGCCCTCATCAAGCCCTCCGATTATGTCCGGTTCTATCACCGAGACTCACTCTGGTATCTCCGGGTGTATATGGCGGGCCATGCGCCATATTTCGAACGCAACCGCTCTGATCAGTGGACGCACGAAGTTAAGCTCTGGTTCGAAGATCCGTACATGTACTCAGAGATCCACCAGGAGTGGAACGTCGTGGCCGGCACCTTGCCCCAGACTTCCGAGGCGATGGACAACTATGGGCATGTAGCGGACGGCTTTGAGGAGATCACCATCACCGGGCACTATGACGGCACCAACCACGTCGAGGATCTGGTGCTCTCTGTGGCGGATGGCTACAGCATGACGCTCTCCGACAAGCTCCTGCCAGATGAGGCCATAACCCTGGCAGTGGACGGCTCCCTGGAGACCTCATGGACTGCAGATATCTCCAGCATGGCGGCTATCAGGGAGTGGACAACAACCCGGTATCTGGTGACCTTCGACACCGACCACGCCGTTATCGCCGCATCCGGTTATGCGATTGTGGATTTGAGCGGACCCTGGCCAACCAAGAAGCCTGTCAAGATGACCGCGACTCTGACACCGACAGGCACGGCTTCGGTTCAGGTATCAACGGATGGCGGGGCCACATATGCTGATGCAGTGACCTATGCCAATATCGAGAGTGGTGTCTCTGCTGTCTACTACCTGACCGGATCGGGGAAGGTCGCCGATATGAAAATCAAGTTCAACTGCCCGGCAGGATCAACCATGTTGATTCATGCACTAAAAATAGAAAGAGAACTGGATTGCTCCGGGGCGGATCTGCCAGTCGTGCAGCCAGGCGAAGCGAAGGCATTCACCGTAAGCTGCGATGTCACCAAATCGACATCTGCAACTATAGCGGCGGAGTACCACCCCCGGAGAGAGGCGATCTAGAGCCATTGGAGGGCTATATAGACAACTCCCACCGGGGCCGGATCGGGTAGATAATCGAGGGTAGACTGGCTCATGTAGACCATCAGAGTCCCGTTCTCTGCCTTCTCCACCTTATAGGCATTGTAGGGCGTATCTGAGGAACCCTGAACCATCCTGACATCGGCCAGGGCAGGGCCTACCAGGAGGCATGCCAGCAGTACGGCGGCTATGAGCTTCATTTATTTGCCTCCTTCCAGGCGACGTGGAGCTTCAGGACGGCCTGGCTATCGTTGATTGATATTCTTTCCCTCTTCCAGATGGCTGCCTTGACTTCGCTTAAGGCGTCATCCGCCTGTTGATTCAAGTATATCGTAGGCATATTAGATATCTTAGCATTTCTTAGATATATATCTTTCGGAGGTAAATGTCTCTAATTTTCAAGGCAACCAATCCCGGCGCTACTCAGCCCACCTGGCCGCAGCCTACTGGCTGGAGGCATGAGGCCTATTTTGATAAGCCCGATGCCCTTTCGCTCGATCTGGCGGGCTATCATGGAGTTGCTGACCGGGCGATCATCGAGGCCTACATCGCGGAGGAGGCTGACGGGGATAGCTTCTCAGATATCGTCTTCCGGGGCTACCTACTCCCCCCAGATGAGGTAGGGGCGAAGGTTAGCAAGGCCACTATCCCGAGCATAGAGAAGATCTTGGATGGGTCACGGTGGACTGTGCCGGTGCGCTACCCGGCAGGCACAACCCTAACCAAGATGCTTACCCATGATTGGCCCGCCAGCTCTACTGAAAAGCCAGGCCTCCTGTGCATGGCCAATAATATGGTCCAGCCAGGGTCTTTTGTCTCGCATTCCGGCAACGTCTGGAAGCTGGCGCAGGGCGGATCATCCTATTTAGGTTCGCTGCAATCGAAACATGTCTATCTAGATTCGGTGCGACTGGTCTGGAACACTGGCGTAAACATCGATCCGGGGGAGTTCTGGCAGGATGCCGATTACCTCTACATCTACAGCACCCGAAACCCATACTACTCTATCGTCTTGGTGGAGGGCATCTATGAAACCAATATCAGGCTAGGGACTATCGAGAACGGATCAACCACCTTCGACCATTCTTGGAGGATCGGGGCGGCTAATATTTACAAGGAAATAACCCGGCTGATCCTGGCAACCGACCAGGAATGGCAATTCAGCCACAACCAAGACGGCTATACCTATCTGAACGTTGCCTCCTCGATTGGGCGCGGGGCATCGAACACCAATTATCCCACCTATCGCTATGACCTCTGCGAAATCATCAGGCAGAAGCGGATGACCACCGGCGGAGCCCGGCCTGTTCATGCCTTGCGCGGGGAGGGCATCGGCAAGGGGCAGTCTAAGCAATATTATACTGAAGCCAGCTTTCCACAGGGCTTGCGCTTTGTAGAAAGGGCTGAATATTCTTCACAATTTGCGGATCAGTTGGCCGGCACCATCGGCAAGCTCTATGATAATTATCAGGATCAATCTGCCTGGAAGATCATAGCCGAAGACGATCCCAGCCTGCAGCCAGGGGACTGGATCAAGATAGTTCCAGAGTTCGATCAGCCGGTAATCGAGCGGGTGAAACGGATTACCCGCTCAAGCGATTCGCCGATGGTGATTTATGCAGGTCAGAGACCGTTAGACTCCGATGATGTCATCCGGGCCAAGGCAGATCTGCGCGACCAGATGCAGACGGATCTAGACCTCCAATTCTCATCAATCAACTGCAATGGCCAGGAGAACGTCGACAGTGCTACGCCTTGCGATATAATCCTGGAAGTTCCTAATGATGATTGGGATGCTGAGCTAGATTCGACCTGGCTGATGTCGATTAAGATTACCGCCTTCGAGTCTTCAGTATCCGGCGGCAGCGGCGCGGCTACCAACCACGGCGTAGGAAATAATGAACGTTATACAGGCGAAAGCGGCGCGCACAACGACCATGATTTGGGTGGAGTCACCGGGCAGGCCACGAAGGGAAATGTTTACGATATCATCGATTCGGTATCGGTGGACTATATCTATATCGGTGAGAACAAAGTAGTCAAAGACGTAACTTTCTACAACAGTGTCAACCAAAAACTGGCAGGGGAGAACCATATTCACGGTTTTGGCGACTATACCTACCCAGGAACGGCGGACGACCACGATAACCCGCTTCCCATAAACCCCGCGCAGCCAATATCAATCACACAATTTGTCAAAAGAGCAGATGGGTTGGGAAGCCTGGCCTATGTCACGGTCACAGCACAAATAATCAATTCCAGTTATCCAAGTGGCGTAACGGTGCCGGGCACGCCCTACTATGACGTTGCGATAAACGAAACTATTTCAGATCTGGATGTCCGTGGCCTCATAGTCCCTGGTCAGAACACTGTAAGAATTTCAATAGTCAAATATGGCGGAACCGGAGACGTGAAGGCCCGCGCGCACGTTTCGATAAGCGGAAAGGTCGCGCTTAATTACTGAGGTGGTTTTTTATGGAAAGAATAAAACTTGAGCAGGTTATGGTCGAACTTGAGGATGCTGGGAACGGGCAGAAGCGACTTAAAAGGCTTAAAAATGGTCTTAAACCGATAGATGTTCTTGCAGAATTGATATCAGAGGAGAACGATGCATTCAGGAGAGAGTACAATCGAGACGGTTATGATTGGACGGTCTATGAAGAGCCTGGCGACCCCGGAGAAAGGCCTCATCTGATATTTGTTTTGATTGACAAGACGGCAGGAGAAGACGAACGAAAGCCACTCCGCCGCTTTGTATTGTGGGACAAGGAGACTGATAAGCCGGTCCCAATACCTTTAAAAATTCCTAACAAGCCTGGAATGCGAACGATGGCCAGGGCGGAAACTCTGGAGCATGTCGGAAACTTCTTAGACTTTACGAAGATGAGGGCGAAGGCAGAAGAGCGCGGCTTGGAGATCAGACACGCCGAATCATGGCACGCGCTTGAGAAGGCAGCCCGCCGGATGGAGGTGTAGGCATGGCCGATATTCCCGAATTAACAGTCGAGCGCGGCTGGATGTGGCAACCCATTTGGGAGACTGCGCGGCAACGCTGGCAAGCCGGCGTCTATTACAGCTCGGGCGGATGCGCCAATGAGCAAGCCATCCCAGATATGAGTATCCAGGTGGACGAACTGGTGGGCAACGGGCATACCACCTCAGCGGGCAACGTCTCGATAGACGCGGCCCATGCTACCCTGGCCAGGATGGATGTCCTTTACCAAACGGCAGCAGGCGCTTTCGCGGTTCACAGGGGGGACGACCTGGCTATAGATGACCCGCTGGGCCTCTATAATCCATCCACACACGCGAATTGGCAAACCCTGGCCTCGCCCTATCCCAAAGCAAGCGTTCCCGCCGGTGTGCCGCTCTACATTATCTTTGTGGCTCCGGCGGTAACTGCGATCTATGATGAGGATCTGATGCCAATCGCATGCAAGGGTCCGATGCCTCCGGCCATTGCATCAGCCGGCACAGGCGTATCAATCGCCGGGCCGGTTAGGATCACACACGACGGGGGCCTATCTCAGGCTATCCTTACGAGCCCCGCGCTATGCGAAATAGATTCGATTGTCGTGCAATGTGCACAGGCCCCCGACGGCACAGTTTCGCTTAATGTGGGGTGGGCGGCGGACACGGATGCACTGATGGCCAACGCGGAAGTCCCTACAACTTTGAACAGTTCGGTCATCAACCATCCCAACCAGGAACTTACATCCGCGACGGCCATAGTCGCAACCGTTGGTGGTTCTGGCACCGTTGGGGAGTGGCTCGTCTGGCTGAAATACTCCGAATATTCACCAGCTTGAGGTAATTTTTATGAGAAAGTTAATACTTATCTTAGCCCTGGCTCTGCTCATAGGCAGCGCGGGGGCCATCAAATGGAGCGGCATTGAGCTTAGGGAGGACGCAAACCTCACGATGGATGACGGTTTCGTGAATGGAACGGGGGGCATCGTTTTCAACGGCACCGCGCCGACTAGCACCGAGGGGGTGTTATATAGCGACTCGGGCATACTGAAGTTCAATGGCGCGTCTGTAGGCGGCAGCGGGTCTCCAGCGTATACGGCAATGATCAAGCAGGTAGACTCTGATTATATCGCATATGCACAGAACGGCACGGCTCTGGCAACTTCTACAAATTTTACCACGACTTTCAATAGCCTCATGTGGGCTCTGGCCGGAACCAAGAAGGTTATCTATCTGGATTTTGAGACGGCGACGGTTGCAGGTACTGCATACCTGGAGAGTTATACAGAAGTTATAGGCATCGGCAGACCCACAATCACGACCACTGCAGTAGAGCCTATCTTCCTGGCCAACTCCACCACCGGTCTTTTACATTCTTATATAAAAATAAAGGATGTGATCCTACGGTATGACGGCTCGACTGCCTACTCACAGGGCCATATCGAGCTGTATAACACGAGCTACAGCACGATTGAGGGAGTCTATACAGGACTCGATAACCTGAGCTACAGCGCAAATAATAGAGGAGGAGTCTACCTGAACGGAGCAGGTGCACATGCCTGGCTAAACCTCATAAGAAACTGTCACCTGTCTATGGTGGTGATGAGTTCGGCAACGGATAATTGGATCGATGCGAACACGATATGCTCATGGGAAGACACGGCATACGCAATTAAGACTTCCGGTGCATGTAACAATCTCAAAATCACGAAAAACCATATTATTGTGCCGGGGGTAGCCGGATCGTCTACGTATGGAATTTTCAACTCAGGGGCAACTTCTGGGTGGTACGTAGCCGGAAACTGGTTCGAGCCGCAGGATGGATACGACGCAACGGAACAGCAGATTGGTATATTCTCATCGGCCGCTATGTCAAATTGCAGGTTTATTGACAACGGGTTTGTCAATCTTGGTAGTATGGGAATGAATTTTCATGGAAACGTGTTATATTCTACCATATCCGGAAACGTATTTGAAAATTGCAATATGTATAATGATGCAAATTTCCGGGCCATTAGCACGGGCACCGGTAGCTGTTATAACTCCTTTGTGGGAAACACTGGCTATAATTATATCAGCAGTACCAAGGCACCGTTTATATGGGGTTCGGATCATTCCTCATATTCTGCTAATGTAGTCTATGGCAAGTTTTCTGATGATATCAGCAACGCCGGGTCCGGGTCGGTCGAAGCTGGCACGGTGGCAACTCTAACGTGAGCAGTACAAATACTGACTACAATATATTTTTTGTATGAATTATTTGTACTTCGGAGGAAACTATGATGAGACGCTATTGTGTGAACCTGAGCGACGAAGCCGTGAAGGTCTGGCAGGAATACCAGACCAAAACCGGCCTCAAGCGCGACCCCGCCCTCGATGCCCTCCTGCTGGAGTTCGGAGGGCTCAAACCACCCGAGCCAGTCGAGCCGGAGGAGCCCACCAGGCGCGATGTCGAGGTCAGCCAAAAGGGAGACCTAATCCTGGTCCGGGCCGGGCTCAAGACTCTCCTATCCACTCCGAAAAGCGACGCTGCAAACGCTTTTCAGGTTGCAGTTGCTGCCGTCCCATCCGGCGGCTCCCTGGGAATCGGAGAGGGGCTCTATGAGCTTCCGGCCCCCTATCCCGTCGCCCTGGACGCCGATGGGGGCAATATATTCTATTGCTGCATTCCGATTCTCGATAAGAGCATGCACATCTTCGGTGCTGGCGCGGGGAAGACCGTTCTCAAGCTCGCTGCCTGGCAGCGGAGTGCATCCAGGCATGTGGTGATGATGCTGATCAGAGGGACGGGGCCGATGGCTCCGGGCTATTCCTCCTTTTCGGTGGATGGCCTGACTCTCGACGGGAACGTGAAATATCAGTATTCGGGAACCCAACACGACGGCGAAGCCCTGATCCTGGTGGGATCTGCCAGGCGGAACGGGAAATATGCCAACCTGGAGCTGCGAAACTCACATGGCGCGGGCCTCTACCTTGGGAACAATGGCGGCGGATCGGGAACCAATGAGCTGATCCAGAATTGCATCGCCCGAAGCTGCGCGGACAAAGGGATCATGCTCGATACCTGCCAGGATAGCCGGGTGGAGGATTGCCAGGCGTGGGCCTGCCAGGAGGGGCTATGCCTGTATGGAAATGATGACTGGCAGACCAGGGGGGCGGATCGGGTCACGGTGGCCGGCTTCCAGACAGATAGCCAGGTTATGGTCTGGCAGGTGAACGACTTCAAGCTGGATGGCCTGGATATGGACTGCTCCAAGGCGGCCTCCTCCTATGGTCTGGTGGTCAGGGACGGGTCCGGCCAGGTGCTCCTATCCCAGCTCAAGAGCGATAAGAAGAAAACAGGAGCCTATGGCAGCGCCACATACCTCTATCGCGGTGCGGCGGTAGGATTCCAGAACTGCCAGATCTCGGGATATTATGGCATCCGGGCAATCGAGCGCGCAAAAGTCCTCGCGACCAACTGCGATATATCAGCATCCGGCGCTTGCTTCGCGATGGTCGATCAGAACGCGCCGATGGAGGCTAGCATCACCGCGGAAGGCTGCAAGACCTCGGGGAAGAAGGTCGAGCTGCAGGAAGGGGCGACGTTCGAAGAGATGTGAAAAAAAAAGGTTATTCGGGCAACTCGTCCCATCGCTTCAAAGATGAGATTCCAAATCTGCGAAAGAGGCGGTCATCTCAGGCCACCTCCCTGCTCAGGACGGCCTCCCAGCCGCTCTCAGTGAGCTGGCGGTCCTCCTCCTGCCAGCCTTCCTTATTCATCAAATCATCAGCCTGGAAGGAGCAAGCGAAATGCCCCTCCTGGCCTCTCTGGGTATCTGAACACTGCCCGCAGCAGGCGGGCGCGATTATATATTCCCTGCCCGGTTTGGCAATTATCCCCCAGGGGCTGCTTTCCAGCTCACCTGGATAAGGAGCGCGGGCCATCTCAGGCCACCTCCTCGACCTCTATCATGGCGAGCATGTCGTCGATGATCGCTATCGCCCAAGCCGTCTCGCCTACGGATACTCTCCCTCGGATGTCTTGGAGATTCGCACGAATCTCAGATATGGTCATCTCTGACCATCTAGCAGGAGCAGGCATCTAGGCCACCTCCTCGACCTGATC
>Ga0255340_1004035_pt1 | contig 14681 bp, 7 predicted proteins | sample wastewater_treat_7_FD_192417 | JGI IMG/M metagenome (GOLD analysis project Ga0255340, IMG submission 192417) | Wastewater microbial communities from Lulu Island WWTP, Vancouver, Canada - plant10 | ecosystem: Engineered > WWTP > Wastewater > Unclassified | place: Canada: Vancouver, British... | reverse complement strand
ATAACTTTGGTCTGTAACAGTAACTGTATAGCTTCCTGCTTGAACATTTATTAAATTTTGCTCCCAACTTCCATTTGACCATTCAAAAGTATATGGTGGACGACCGCCTTGCACTGTAATATAAATATTACCATCATTTCCTCCGTTGCAAGTAATATCATTTCCTGAAATTGTACCAACTATTGGAGCATCAGGTTGGAAGATTTGTACAGTATCGGCTGTTTCGCAATTGTGTTCATCATTTATTGTAACAGAGTAAATTCCTGGAATTAGATTTTCTATATCTTCGCTAATCTCACCTGTACTCCAAGAGAAGTAATATGGTGGTGTTCCGCCAAATACATTTAGATCGGCAACTCCATTTCCTTCGCCAAAGCATCTTACGTGAGTTGGCGTAATATCTCCGTGTAGTGGTAAGGCTGGTTGTTGTATTTGAACCATTGTATATTCTGTACAATTGTTTGCATCTACTACAGTAACAATATAAATCCCATAGAACAAATCTAATAAATCTTCATTATTTGAATTATTACTCCAAGTATAGCTATATGGAGGTGTTCCACCAGTAACAACCAAGTCAACGCTTCCTGTATTTTCTCCGTAACATAACACATCTTGCGTATATGTAGTTAATTCTAATGGGTCTGGTTGTGTAATATCAAAAGTTTCGGTAATTGTACAGCCATTTGCATCAGTTATTGTAGTAATATATTGTCCAGCAGGGATATTGATTAAATCTTGTGTCATTTGACCATTTGACCATTGATAGTAGTATGGTGGAGTTCCGCCTTCTGGTGTTACATCAATATATCCGTCATAGTAACCATAACAAGAAACGTTTCCGCTAATATAATCCATAGTTAGAGGAGCATCTGGTTCGTCAACAAACACAGAGTCGTAGTGTTCGCACCCTACTGCATCGGTTATTGTTAAATAATGCCATCCTGCAAAAACTCCAGATGGATTTTGTTCTGTTCTTCCGCTAGGTTGCCAATTCCATGTGTATGGTGGCACTCCTCCTGAAACGTGAGAATACAAAACTCCTGTCGCTTCACCATGGCACAACACATCATCGGCATATAGGCTTGATAAGATAGGTGGATTTTCATCAGCAACATTTATTTCGCCTTCAACTTGACAGCCATAAACATCTGTTAATGTTACATAATAATATCCTGATGGCACATTTATCTCATCTATAGGATCTAAGTGTGTATTTACATTTCCCCATGAATACTCAAAAGTATAAGGTCCTGTACTATGTAGAGCTTCTACTGTAATTACTCCTGTAGAATCACCATAACAAATAACATCTTGTGCCGTAATTTCAATATCAAGTTCAGGCAAAGGGAAAAGCCATGTGCCAGGGAAAACAGTATCTTGTACAAAACCTTCGAGTAGCCAAGTTTGGTCAAACCAAGTTAAAGGAATACTACCCAATGGGAAGGATTCAGATATCAAAGGCTCACAATTTGTTGGAAAACAGAAAGTTAAGTCTTTGGTTTGCGAAACACTACCTCCTTTAGTTTCTGTACTTTCATCAAAAACGCTACTAATAGAAGCTGCTGGTGCTGTTATTGCAGGAGCACAAGCATTAATATATTGATAAGTTCCTAAGTCTGCATTATTTGCTTGAATTTGAGGCAAGCAGAACTCTGGCATTTTTGCTACAGGTAAAAAGCTAGTTGGTATTGATATTTGAAAGAAAATTGCCTCTAAGATAAAGTCAAAAGCAATAGAGTCCCATGTATGGTTAGAAAAAGTACTAATTATGTTGTAAGTAATATCATAAACTTGCATAGAATCCCATTCATAACAAGGATAAGTAATGTGTAAATCATTATTTACTATCATAGTGATAGTATCGTTTACACCTTCAGCTACAACAGCGTTTCCATTAGAGGGATCTGTTTCGCTATATGGTAAGTCGATTGGGAATCTAAGAGTTGCTAATATAGTTGGACAAAAAGCAAAGTCTTGTGTCATATGACTTGACATGTGTAAATCTAAATGTAAAATAAAATATTCAATAGTAGCTGTAACTCCAGCAATTATTTCATATTCTATAGTTTGTCCGTTTATAATTCCAATAGCTTGTTGAATTGCTGGTCCATTAGGTGGTGGTATAAAGCCAGCAATAAATGAAAGAAATTCTAAAATGTCTAAATTGAACCATAACCATTCATCGCTTCCATGAGCATGCAAGCATTGAGTATTAGGATTATACGAATCTTCTGTTACTACATAAGGAATATCAATTTCGCCGGTTAATCCTATGCCGAACCAATCTGGAATAACAATAGGCAAAATATCATCGTTACAAATATTAGGCAATCCTGTAACAGGGTCTAAGCATGGGTATGCTACTTCTCCTGTTTGACCATTCAGATAAAAAATTGCTATAGAGTCATGTGGTAAGGGGTCGGTAGAATATGGTACTACAGGAATGTTTATTGTTGGAATAATAGGAATTGTTTCGCAACTAAACAAACAAACGATAATATCGAGATGCAAACCAAATCCATATTCAAGGTCTAGTGCTATTACTCCTGCTGTTGGGAAGTGAGTATCTAAAGCCCAGCCGTCTAACACGTCATAAGAAGAATTTATAGTAATAGTTTCGCCATGGTCAAAAGTATAATCATCTGGAAAATCCCAGGTAATTCTTACAGGGTAGTCAACATCGACCGTTCCTAAAGTAAATCCATGAATACTAAAAGTAGAACGTAAAAACATATAAAAGCCCATATCAACCATCACACCGAATTGCTGTCCTAGCACTTCTGTAATATCTCCGACATTAAAACCATCTTGTACTGCAATATTAAACAAGTCATAATCAAAATCTAAACTAAAAGCTTCTCCAACGCCCCACATATCTTGATGATGGGTGCTATATGGTATTTCGTGGACAAGGATATTTTGGGCTTTTGTTAATCCACACCCGCAAAATACAAATATTGCTAATATGATTAAAAATTTTCTTACCATAGTTATTGCTTAGTATATTGAGCTGTTAATAAACTTTGAGTTAAAATATCTTGAAGTAATTTTTTTGCAGATTTAGGATAATTTGCATTTATCCAAATTGTATTATTATAATCTCCAGCAAAAAGCATAAGTCTTTCATAAATTATACCACTTGCCTCAAATTCAACAAGATATAAAATTCCGCCTTTACCGTCTTGCATTGTAACCTCGTTTGTAGATATAAGTCTTACGCCTTGACTTTCGAAATGTTTATCTGTCATTGCTTGGCTTATCATAATATAAGATGTTCCTGTGATTTCTTGTACTTGCACTGTAGCTGACGAGCCTGGGTGTACAAGTCCTGGAATATTTTCACTTATCAAAAAATACTCTGGTGCTTGCATCTTGATATTAGTATTGGGGATTAAAACTAAATTGTCCTCATCATAAACAAAGTCTGAATTAACTTTACCTAAATTTTTAACTAATGTATCTGAAACCACTTGTGAAACAGCTATATTTGCGACAAACATAAGTAAAAAAATAAAAAGAGTTTTCATTTTTATCTCTCCTATTTCATTTTAAAAATTTTATACTATTAATAAACTTTATTAATTGTGTAAAGTTATAAAAACATTTTAATATTTTCATTATTATTGACTATTGACGAAAAAAAACAAAAATAGTTGTTTTAATATATATTTTTTTTCTTTTTTATAGAAATCGTTAAAAATTTCTATTTATTAGCATTTACTCAATTGTAATTTCATAAATTTCTCCGACATAATCTTTTGCTGGGAATGGAATATTTTCTTGTCCGTAAGGTGAACCGGGCCACCAATTCGTATTATGAAATTCTTGAGTAATTATTAGTGTCATTTGATTATTTGGCACCATAGTAACAGTTTGGTCAACATATCCAACTTCGTAAAGTTTATCTTTTTCTGGTCCTATTCTCCAAATAATTTTATCTGGTTGCCAATCAATTTGATAATAATAATAATCTCCTCCAAAAAGTTCTTTATTTGAGGCTAGATATTTTAACGTTATTGCTCTATATGTATTATCCCATCTATGTAAATAAAATGTTTTGTTATTATATTTTATTTTATGGCAACCTGTTGAAAAGTTTTTTGGTTCCCAGCAAGCCATATCCCAGTTTGTACAACAAACAGCTATTTTCCCTTCGTCTTTTTTAATATTTTCGGGCAGTTCTATATTCCATGAATCTATTTTATCTGGCATAGCTTGGTCAGATTTTGTCAATTTTGTTTTTGTTCTGGGACAATATGGTGTTGTTTTTAATATTTCAAAATCAATTTCTGAATAATCAACTTTTTCAACTCTTTCGTCATTTCTTCCACCCCAATAAGTTTTCATATATCCATTTTTATTGCAAGAACGTCTTAAATTCCAGCCGGTTTCATTGCCTCGTCCTTTTTGATTTATTAACCATATTGCATTTGTAATACCGTTCCAAACATTGTCATCATTTAACAAACTTGTAAGTTTAGCTTTTACTGTATATTTTCCATACACAAACCCATGTCGAGCAATTACTCCTACATTTTGTTTTTGCCAGTTACCATATGTTGATGCAGGATTACAGATTATAATTTTATTGTTAACAGAATCGCTTTTAATTGTTTGACAAGGATATTTTGCTAATTGAGGGAGAACAGTAATTCTATCTTCAATTTTATAAAAAGCAGAAAGCCAGTTGTATTCTTCATTTGTAAAACCTTCATTCAGAACATCTTTAATTACTGGTACATTATGCAGTCTAGAAGATTCGTCTATATAATGTAAAAACTGTTCAAAATGTGCTTTTTCTTCCATTGAACTATTGTTGCAATTACAAGATTGGTATTTATCTAAATCTTCTATAGTTTCATCAAACATGTAATGATTTACATAAATTCCACCACCTAAATTGGGTTTAGCAGTAACTTTTAAAGCTTTCTCTTCTAATTTTACGAAACAATTTTTTATGTCTTTGCCTTCGCCATAAAGGAAATAATAATAGGGCGACACGAAGTTTGCACTATCTTTTAACAAATTTATATGCTTTATGTATTCAGGAATTTGCTCAAAATTTTCCTCATCAACAATCACTAACATAAAACTATATTCGCCCACTCGTGGATTACGTTTCCATCTGTCGTTTTCGCCATAGAAAAAATATTTTTCTTCATTTCTAGGATTACCCACAATCCGGAAAGAGTCTGTAAGAACAATAAACTCTGAAGGGCTAATTTTTCCTAAACTTTTAAATCCAATATTTGTATCTTCCCAAGAGCCATAAAAATTTTCCTCTACATATTGAGCTTGCTGAGCTTTATTTTTAGAATCACATTCTTGAATTTTATACGATTCGTTTTGATAATAAATTTTATAAAAGTATTCTTTTTCTTTGTTTGAATTATTTGTAAGTTTAAAATTAAAATTAAAATATCCACTTTCGGTTTGATTTATTGAGGGAATTGTAAAACCACTTAACGCATTTTCATAATCAAGGTCTAATTCGTTAGAATCATAATTTGCTAAAAAATCAATATCTGAAACACTATAATCGCAAGTTTTTTTCTTATCAGAGCCACAAGAAACAAATAATAGCGTAATTAAAAATAATATATAAATTTTATAAATTTTCATTTTATTTGTTGAATGAATATATTTCTGTTTTTTGATTTAACCAATCTACTTTATTTACATTGTCTTGAAAAATTATCACTTCAGAACCTCGAATATCTGCGAAATTTCCTGTTAAAATTTTTAGTTTTTCGTAATATTTTGGATTTTGACTATTTTCAAATCCTTTAAAATCAATTTCATAAAGTATTTTGTAACTTCTAAAATCAAAACTAAGTAATTTTAAGTTAAATTTATTTGTTCTGTTAAATTTCAAAAGTTCAAAAACACCATCTCCATTATAGTCAATTAAAAAATATTCAGATTGCAAGTCTAATTTATCAAAATATTGTATAGACGTATTAGAGCAATTTGTTGAATGTTTCCACATATTTTCGTTTATACAATAAGTAAAAAACTCATACTTTACTTTCTCTGTCTCTTGAAAAATAATTAGAACTTCTTCTGTTTCTTCATTATAAAAATTTGATTTTAATAGTTTTAAATTACCTTTAGTGCATGAAATTAATTTTGATGTTTTTATCAAAGAATATTTTCCATCTTTTTTTAAATAATCATACACATTTCCAAAATTATCAAATATTGAAATTATACTATCATTGATTGAAAATATTTCAGAAATTTTATTTTCGGAATTATACACTATTTCTGTTTCCGAGTCTAAGCTATTTGTTGAAAAATTAATTTTATGTAAACCTAACTTTTTTGCTTTTTCTTGATATGAAAAAACATTTTGCCCATCTGTAAAAAATTGCAAGTTGTTTAAATTTTCAAAATCATGTTTAATTTTTGTTTGATTTTCAAAATCATAAAACATAATATCGACAGTGCCAATAGCAAGTATTTGATCTAAATTTGTATTGTCTTTAAAATTTCCAATTAGAATTTTATTAAAATCAGTAAAAAACTTACTTAGTTCTTTTTCTTTATTAGCGAATTTCTTTTCTCGATTTAGGTAATAAAAGTTGTATGGTGCTTGATTTTTTTTTATTTGAAAATTAGGATTTAAAATAAAATTATGAGCAGTCGGTTTATTTCCATACTCAATCGAAAATTCTTTAAATATTAAATACACATCATCAACAAATACGGTATTAGAATTTTTATTCCACAAATAAAATTTTATAAAACTACCTTTATCAACAACACTTTTTGGCATAATAATCTCAGTACTAATGTTTTCCCATTTTTCAGGTCTGAAATTTTTATCTTTATGAAGTTCTAATTCACTACAAAAAATTTCAGTATCGCTTGTATCGCAAATAGAAACAATAAAAACTGCATCTAAGTCTTCTGTTTCGCTCAAATAATTTAGGTTAAGTAATATTTTATCTAAATTTTTGTAGTTAATATTTTCAAAATCTAATACAACTTGTTCTGAGTAATCGTTTGTGCCACTTGCATAGGTACTAAAATTTCCTGAAAAACAGTATTTTGAGCTAGTTTTTTGAAATTTATCATCTTCAAAATCAACTAAAAGTGCTTTAGTTTTATGATTTTCTTTTTCAAACACAATTTCTAAATCATCAAAATACAAATTAGAACTATGCTCTAAATTATTGCGTATAAACATTTGCAAAAAGTGTTGTGAGTTTAAGTATTGTGTTTGAATATTGAAATTTTCGTTAAAGTTATACCAATTAATTGAATTTAAGTTTTCTGCCTTTATCTCTCTTTCTTGTTGGTATAATACAGTATTGTTAGTGTCTATAATTGTAAACACAAATAATGAATTTATGAAACTTGTATCTGGTGAAAGCCAAAAATTACAGTTGATATTAACAAAACTCATATCTGCGTGGTCGGGAATTGGAATTGTAATAATGGGACTTTGCCCGCCGTTCTTGTCGATAATAACAGATTTTCGTCCGGATAAAAATTTTAAGTTTGTTATTTTGTGAGTTTCATTTAAGTAATTATTATTTTCAAAACTTAAAAAAAAACTTATAGGTTTAATGCTAGCACTAACAACAATTTCTTTATTTTTGAATTTGTTTTCAAACTTATTACCAAGTATGCAAATTATACAAGGGATAGCAACAAGTAATAAAACAATTGATAATATTTTAATTTGCTTCTTCTTTATCTTCTTCCTCATTATCTAAATTCGTTTTATTAATGATGTACAAAGGGCGTTTTCTCACATTATTGCCCATTCTACTAATGTATTCGCCAATAATTCCAATTGTTATTAGCGTTATTCCTCCCATAAACAAAACACTCAAAATTATTGAAGTCCATCCCTGCACATATTCTTTTACAATAAGTCGTTTATACAACACCCAAAGCATAAGCACAAAAGATATTATACTAACGAAAAAACCTAAATAAGTTGCAAACCTTAAAGGAAAGTCTGAAAAAGAAGTTATTCCATCAAGAGCAAGTTTTGTCATTTTTGATGTTGAATATTTAGTTTTGCCTTCTGCTCTTTGGTCTCTATCGTATTCTATAAAAGTTTGTTTAAATCCTACCCAAGCAATTTGTCCACGCAAATATTTTTCTTGTTCAGGCATTTGTTTTAAAATATCAACAACTTTTTTAGAAATTATTCTAAAGTCTCCCACATCAACAGGTATGTCGCATTTAGTAATTTTTCTCAATATTCGATAATAAATTTTAGCAGTTAATTTTTTAAATATAGTTTCTCCTTTCCTTTGTTTGCGTCTTGCATGAACTATATCAAATCCTTGTTTTACTTTGTTATAAAGATTTATTATTTCTTCGGGTGGGTCTTGCAAATCAGAATCCATTGTAAGCACATAATTTCCTTTTGAATTTTCCATTCCAGCATAAATTGCGATTTGATGTCCAAAATTTCTGCTAAAATCAATGTATTTGATATTCGGATTATTTTTAGCTAAATTTATTATTATCTCCAATGAGTTATCAATACTTCCATCATTTACAAAAATAATTTCGTAAGCACATTTTAATTGCTCAACACTTGAAATTAATTTTGTGTAAAGTAAATCGATATTCTTTTCCTCATTATAAACAGGAAGAACTATTGATAATTCTATATTATTTTTTACCATTTTACAGCTTGATTTACTTTAGCTAAATGCAAAGATATGTATTTTTTTTTAGGATTTAGTTTTTTTCAAGAATAAGTTGTACTAATTTTTTATTTATAACAAAAAAATAGAAATATGTTTACTCTCTTTCTGTTAATAATTTGTAAATATCTTTTATCTTAAACAGTCTTGTAGCAAACGATGTAGCTAAAGAAATCAATCCAATAATTACTATTATTGTTATCCAATTCATATTCAATTTGCTCAAAAGTTGAGTTGACACTATTACAATAGCAACAAAAATTACTATAGATAAGATTAGTTTGTAATTAATTTTAAATTTGAATACATATTTTGCCAAAATAAGCTGAGAAAACCCAGTAAACAATTGTGTTATCATTCCTGCTATAGCAGAGCCTATTACATGTAAACGAGGAATAAGGATAAGATTAAGAGCTATATTTAAAATCATTCCAACAAAAGCCATTGTATTTAATTGTTTCATGCTTCCGTTTGCAGTTAGCAATGTTCCAAAAATATAAGTAGTACTTATTCCTATAAAACCTATCATTAAAAAACTTAAAGTTTTCGAGCTTGCCTCAACGTTTTCCCAATACATTAAATCCATTATTTGCTCGCTAAAAAAGTAACAAACACACACTAAAAATATAGCAGGAACTAAAATCATTGAAAAAGATAATTTTGCTAATTCAGTAATGTTTTCTTTTTTCTTAATCATTCGTGAAAACATTGGCAAAAGCAGTATAGAGAATAAATATGGCAACATTGATGCTGCTTCTAATATTCTATAAGCTTGAGCATAAATCCCTGCTTGGTGTTTACCGTCTGGCAAAAGTCTTTCCAACATTACCGAATCTATTCTATTGTAAAAAGCCATTAGTAAAATCAATAAGGCATATGGATAGCTTTGTCGTAAAAAAACTCTAAAAAATCTAAAATCAAAATTTAGTTTAAAAAATTTGGCTTTATAAACAACTATTGAAAATGTAACTATAGCAGTTGTTAAATAAGCAAATGTTTGAGTTAATACAAACCATTCTATTTTCATAGGTTTGTCGGTAACATTTCCCCAAATAATAATGCTACACACTACTATCATTATAAACCTGTCGAGTACAGAAATTAAACTGTCGGTTTTAAATAATTGTAACCCGCTAATATTAGATCTTAAATATAAAATTAGAGAAGATAAAAATTGGTTTAAAATTAATATTAACAATATTCCTAATTGTCTTGAGTCGTAACCTATAATTAAAGCAGCTCCTATGGTTAGTGCAGCATAAACCAATGCCAATATTAGTTTTAGCGAAACTATATTCGACACATGTTTTCTTAATAGTTGTGGATTTTGTGAAATGTTTCTATTGTTAAAATTTGTAATTCCTAAGTCAAGAATAATATTTAACAAAAGAGAAAAATTAAACAATGAAAAATAAAATCCAAATTCTGCAGAGCCTACAATATTTTGCACCGAGCGTTCTACTCCAAAAATCCAAAACGGTTTTATTAAAAGATTTAATAAAAGAAGGAAAGCTAAGTTTATAATGAATTTTTTCCTCATTATTTAAAATTAGGTTGCAAATTTAATTAACAATATTAAGTTTCAAACTTTATTTTAAGTATAAATTTAATTTTTTTTATAAATTAATGTTCTGATATACTTTGTAAGTATATTATTTTTATTATTTTTGTCAGCCAAATAAAAAAGTAAAAATTATACAAATTTAATATTTAAGTAATAACATGAAAAATTATCAAACTGAACAGATTAGAAATATTGCCTTAGTTGGCAACTCTGGTTCTGGAAAAACTATTTTAGCAGAATCTATGTTGCAAATTGGTGGCGTTATTAACCGTAAAGGAGACATCGCTAGCAAGAATACAGTTTCAGATTATCGTTTAATTGAGCAAGAAAATGGCAACTCTTTGTATTCAACAGTAATGTACACTGAAATAAACAATACAAAGATCAACATTTTAGATAATCCTGGTATGGACGACTTTGTTGGAGGCTTAGTGTCTTCATTATTCCCTGCCGACATTGCCGTAATGCTTATTAACACTGCAAATGGTATAGAAGTAGGAACAGAAATACATGGTCGTTATGTTGAGAAAGCAGAAAAGCCGATGGTTATAGTAATGAATCACCTTGATCATGAAAAAACAAATTTTGAAAAAGTTTTTGAATCAATTCATGAAACATTTGGTGGTAATGCAGTTTTAGTTCAATTTCCTGTAAATGCTGGTGTAGGTTTCAATTCAATAATTGATGTTGTTACAAATAAAATGTACACTATAAAAGGCACAGAAATTGTAATTAGCGACATTCCTGCTGAACATGCTGACCACGCTGAAGAAGTTAAAACACAATTAATAGAAAAAGCTGCTGAAGCAGATGAGTCTTTAATGGAATTGTTTTTTGAAAATGACACACTAACAGAAGAAGAAATGATGCGTGGAATAGCTGCTGGTCTTCCTCAACGTGGAATTTTCCCTGTATTTTGTATAAATGCTAGAAACGATTTAGGTGTAAAACGTTTAATGGAGTTTATCGCTAACGTATGCCCTGCTCCTAACAAATTACCTGCTCATGTAAATAAAGAAGGAACAGAAATTAAATGCGACCCAAACGGAAAACCATCTTTGTTTGTATTCAAAACTTCTATAGAAGAACATATTGGCGAAGTGTGTTATTTCAAAGTTCTTAGCGGTACACTTACCGAAAGTATTGATATGTATAATCCAAAAACCAATACTAAAGAAAGACTTTCTACTTTGTTTGTGAACGCAGGAAAAAACAGAGTTAAAGTTGACAAAATGTATGCTGGTGATATTGGTGCTACTGTAAAACTTAAAGGAACAAAAACAGGAGCAACTTTAGTAGCTCCAGGTGAAGATTGGGAAATGCCAGCTATTAAATGGCCTAATCCAAAATATAGAGTTGCTATTAAAGCAGTAACCGAAGGTGATGACGAAAAACTTGGCGAAGCCTTAAATAAATTAAAAGATGATGACCAAACAATTTTAGTTGAATATTCAAAAGAGTTGAAACAATTAATAGTTCAAGGACAAGGCGAATATCACTTAAATATTTTGAAATGGCATTTAGACAATCAATTTAAAATTCCAACTGAATTTTCTAGACCAAAAATTGAATACAGAGAAACTATTACAAAAACAGCATTTGCTGACTATCGTCATAAAAAACAATCGGGAGGTGCCGGACAATTTGGTGAAGTTCATATGATTATTGAACCTTACACAGAAGGAATGCCTGATCCTGTGATGTATAAAATTGATGGAAAAGAATATAAAATTTCTGTAAGAGCAAAAGACGAATACGATTTAGAATGGGGTGGAAAATTAGTGTATTACAACTGCATTGTAGGTGGTTCTATTGATGCAAGATTTTTACCAGCTATTCTAAAAGGAATTATGGAAAAAATGGAAGAAGGTCCACTAACAGGTTCATATGCTCGTGATATTAGAGTTTGTATTGTTGACGGTAAAATGCACCCTGTTGACTCTAACGAAATTTCGTTTAAATTAGCAGGACGTAATGCGTTTAGTAATGCATTTAAAAAGGCTGGTCCAAAAATTATGGAACCTATTTACAATTTAGAAGTTTTAGTTCCTGGCGATAGAATGGGTGATGTTATGAGTGACTTGCAAGGTCGCCGTGCTGTTGTAATGGGAATGAGTAGCGAAAAAGGCTTTGAAAAAATTATGGCGAGAGTTCCTTACGCAGAAATGGCAACTTATTCTACTGCTCTTAGATCAAATACCGGAGGTCGTGCAATGTATGAAATGTCGTTCCACGAATACCAACAAGTACCACCAGATGTTCAAGAGCAATTGCTTAAAGAATACGAAGCTGAAGACGACGACGAATAATATAAAAAGAAAAAGAGAGGTGGAGCGACCTCTCTTTTTTTTACACAACTATGAAATAAAACTCCTAATGCCTTGCAAGACGCAAAGCTCCTCTTCTTTCAATTTTATTTCCTAAATTATCCTCACCATTTATATAGTAATAATAAACTCCATCAGCAGCATGGTCATTTCCATTTATTTTTCCGTCCCAAGACTTATTAATATCTGTACTTTGGAAAATTACTTCACCATTTTTGTTAGTAATATCTATTTTAAACTTAACCAATTCTCCATCATAGCACACTACAAACTCATCATTTAATCCGTCTCCATTTGGTGTAAAAATATTTGGTATTCTAAGATTGGTTTCAGATATTTCTATGGTTTCAGAATATGATTTTTGACAAGTTTCACTTAAACTTGCAAACAATTCTATTTTATATGTACCACCTTTTACAAATTCATAACTAAAATTATCTAGCTCTGATTTTTCCTCATCATTTATTTTCCAGATAAAGTTAACTTGATTATTTCGCTCAAAACCGCTATCATCAATTCTAGTATAATTAATAAATTGATATTTGTTTTTATTTACTAAATCTCTATCTGAAACAAAATATGGACTAATATTTAAACTGTCGGAAATAAATACTGTGTCTGCTATATAACAAGAATTTGCAAAGCCAATTTTAACAAAGTAAATTCCTGCATTAAGATTTGTGAATCTACCTATAGAATTTGTAATTTCGTTGTTTAATGTGAATGAATTTATTTTTTTGTCATCACTTAATATTAACAATTTTCCATTTGCCTTAGAGCATACTTCTGATTCGGTTTGTATTTTGTATTTTGGCGATTTTAAAACATTTATTTTTTGTGATATTTGCTGAGTACAACCATTTTCTTCTAAATTGAACGAAATTAAGTTTTCTCCTGATTTTAGATTTTTAATAATATAAGTTGAACTTGATTTTTTCAAGACTTTAAAATTAGTATCACCCCAAACAAGATTAGAATTAGAATTTTTAATGCTTATAATCAAATCTTCGTTAGGACAAATATTTTCGTTAGAAAAATCAACTTTTGCAAAATCATTGTTTTTAAAATTTATAGTAATACTATCTCTAAAAACATTTGATATATCATTATAATATATGGTATATTTACCAAAATTTTGCGAATTTATATTTATCCCTAAATCAGATTTACTTACTATTATATCTTTTGGTAATTGCAACAAATTAGTTTTTGCTCCAAAAGGAATTTCTATTGATTTTCCACAAATTACAGTATCATTAGTTTCAAATACTTTTTGATTTATTGTTTTTTCATTTACGACATTTTTATTTTCATTAACATCACTTATTAATTTATTCTCATTGATTACTAAATCATTTTGTTTGATTATATGTATTTGATTATTTTGAGAATTATTTAAAATCTGAGTTTCTGAATTAATATTATTTTGATTAGTTATTATTTGTTTATTTTCTTCAATAATAGTGTTTGTTGTTTGGTTAGTAGTTTCGATTGGTTTTGTTTGATTATTTACAATGTATATTGTTGCAAGGCTTAGTGCTATTATAGCCAAACCTGCAGCAATATGATATTTATATGTTTTCAAAAATCCTTTTGGCTTTGGATATTGAGCCTTAATTTTCAAAAACACTTCTTCGGAGGGAGTCTCCTGAAAGTTTTCTAATTTACTTTTTAATATTTCATCAAATTTCTCCATTCAATCTTTTTTTAATAAGTTCTTGTAAGATTTCTCTGGCTCTTTTTAGCTGCGATCGACTTGTTGCTTCTGAAATTTGCAACATTTCTGCAATTTCTGTGTGCTTATATCCTTCGATTACATATAGGTTGAAAACAGTTTTATAACCTATTGATAATTCGTTTACAACTTCCATAATTTCTTTCGCACTCATTTGACTTACCACATCATAATCAAAATTATTACTTTGTGGCTCGTAACTATCAACAGGTTCAACTAAACTTCTTCTTTTTTCGTGAAAGAAATTAATAGCAGCATTTATTGTAAGCCTTTTTATCCAACCTTCAAAAGAACCTTTAAACTCATAATCATCAATTTTGTTTAGGATTTTTAAGAAACAATTTTGCAACAAATCTTCTGCCTCTGTTTTGTTTCTA
>Ga0255340_1004018_pt1 | contig 14726 bp, 17 predicted proteins | sample wastewater_treat_7_FD_192417 | JGI IMG/M metagenome (GOLD analysis project Ga0255340, IMG submission 192417) | Wastewater microbial communities from Lulu Island WWTP, Vancouver, Canada - plant10 | ecosystem: Engineered > WWTP > Wastewater > Unclassified | place: Canada: Vancouver, British... | reverse complement strand
CCATGAGAGTGTTGAAGTTTGCGATGGTCTGCTCCGTGGATACTGTGGGTTTCGGCGGACCCCCCACCTTGTTGGTGGATTTAATAAGTGCGGCGAAAGTGTTGAATGTGCTGTTGCTTATCTTCCGCATTCCTGTTTCGGGGTCAGCCTCGTGGAGAGCCAACAGTTGCGACATTGACGGGAGTTTTCCTGTGGAGTGATACTTGTCAAGGATGTCGCCAACGATGGCTTCCTCTTCCTGCGCCCTCTGTGCTTTTATGAAGTTCTGTTCGGACATCTGGTCTTGCCTCAATGCGTCAAGGTCTTTTGCGTCCAGATACTCAAACTGCGAAACATCAGGGATCTCGTAGTTAAACGGGTCTAGCCTCAACCCTGCCTTGACCTCGCGGATCTCTATGTCCTTCCCTGCGGACATCAACAGTTTTGCCTTCTCTTGTTCGGTATATGCAGTCGTGTTGGACAGAAGCATCTTCACTTCTTCCATGTTCCCCGACTTGATGGCTTCTTCTATCGCAAAGGATATCTTCGCCCGTGTGTCGTCACGCCGTCTTTGGACTACAAGGTTGGCGACATCCAAGTCCATGCGTACTCCGGCTTCCGTTGCCCACATGTCGAACTCCTTACGGGCATCGTCCATTGTTATGCCGGAACGCACCATATCGAAAGCCTTCTGCTTCGCCTTCGCCCATGCTTCGAGCATGGTGTTGAAGTCGCCGTTCTCCTGCAACTCTGCGTAGGACTCCCCCCATGCCTTGAGAAGGGATGCCCTTGAGTAGGCAAACTCCGCCATTTCCCTCTCCTGCTTCTCCTTCAAGGCAGCCTGCTTCAGGTCGGAGGACAGCCAATACATCCTCTTGCCTACTTCACCTAACGCCTTACCTGCGTCATCCATTGCGAAGGGTGTTTCAACCGCTCCGCTTTTCCCTGGCAATGTCTGCGTCTGTTCGTAAACGGGTATTTTAGCCATCGGTCATCATCCTATCAACGACGGGCTACCGCCCGGCATCCTTCCCGCAAAGGGTTGTACCTGCCACGATGGGACGGGCGACTTCTTCTTCCATATATCCAGTTCGCTCCCGGTGGCGTAAGCCTGTCCCGCTCTCGTGAGGATGGTTCCCCACAGGGCGGTCTTCCCTGCTGACTCAACACTGGAAGCCTTGGCACGGAGCAACGCCGCCTGATTAGTGAACCCTGCGGCTTCCACGTCACCGCCGTACTTACGCAAGAGTGCGTCCATCTCGCTCCTTCGTGCGGTAGCCGCTACAACGGCAAGAGGCGTGCCGGAGGTCGTGGCGAATCCGCTAGAGGCATACCCTGCCTTCTGTGCGGACATTACCCGTGCCCCCTGTTTGCGTATCATCTGCGCCTCGTAGGATGCCTTCTCCCTCACGGCGTTTGCGTTAAGTTCATTCACGGTTGCGTTGTATCTCAACGCCTCGCCCTCTGCCTGCGCCCCCATGTAACTCCCGTAACCCTGCAACATGGTGGACATGGCTTGAGTTATCACTACCATTTCACTCAACTTCTCATCACCACCAGTAGGAGGGTCTCATCGGCGTAACGGAAGTATTCACCCAGCACCGTGTCGAAGCCGAGCCAATATGCCCATCGACACGCCTTCCTGTCGGCATAGTCCACCGATGCCGTGAGTTGCCGTAACCCGTACTCCTTTACCCACCTGTCCATGTATTCCTTAGTCGCCTTGCACAACGCCAGCGGGTGCTTCTCCGCCAACGGGCCTGCTATCACCCACGATTCGGCTACTCCACCGTAGAGGATACGCAACCCTCCACAGGCTATTACCTCGCCGTCATCCGTCATAAGAGTGATGGCAGGTCTTGCGTCCTCAAGGAACAGTTCACTAGGACACTTACCTAAACCCTTTATGTGGTCGGGGTGATAGTCCACCACCTTGGTCAATTCTGCACCTCCATGCGGAGGACTACGGCCGACACGCTGAACGGATACGGCTCATCCTGAACAAGAGTTAAGTATTGCGGTCTACCCGAAGATGTGGTGATAAGCACCGGATTAGTGTCACCCGTGAAAAGTTCGGGCGTGCTAACATTCGGGTTCCCCTCGTCATCGTACTCAATGTCATCCGCATCGCTTGCGTCGAAGCCAACCTTGCCCCCAACGGTGTTTACCAACCTAGCAATGGCGTGCACTATGCGCCTCTTTGCGCCCTGTGACGTGCCGGGAGGATTGGCGTGTTCTATGTTGATGGTCTTTAGTGTGGATGTGTATGGAAGCCCGACCCATGCGTGTGTGGTCGTGGCATCCAGCGTGATAGCACCACTATCAACCACCTTGGTTCCCACGTATTTCCCGTTGGAGATAATGCCCACGGTTTCGCCTTCAAGGTGACTCAACCCTGTAATTGTGGTTGTTGCCGTTCCGCTGTACTCTGCGGCACAATCCATGAACACGGAATTATTGAGAGTGCCGTCCCACGGGAGTATCCGTTCTATATACCTCACGGTGGCACTGTTGATAGTCCTCTTGACCACTACCCATATCTCGCCGGGGATGCACGCAACGGACTCAACGTCACCGCCGAGGTCGTGCCTGTGCCATGCGAACACCTTGTGTTCGGGAACATAGGTGAGTCCTATCAGTTCGCCGTCGTCACGGCATGTCCATATGGTTGACCATGGCGACTTCAGGTAGGCAAGGTAACTGATTCCGTCACCGGTGATGTGGTCGCTCATGGCAGTCAGGTCGATGGCGAGGTACGTGTCGGAGTCGTAGTCATACTGCATCTGACGCACGATCTTCTCGCCGTCCTGCACGAATACAACATATCCGTTGGCTATGACGGCCTGCCACTTGGCAGACCCGAAGTTAGTTTCCCTGCGTGCATGAGGCGGGTTGGTCGGGGTTATGTTGGCCCCGTCAAACACCCATTCATCCCCTGCCGTGCCTATCAGCAGGTTCCCCTTCGATGCCATCCAAATCACGTTGTTCACTTCCGAGGCTATCGGGGTAAGGCTTATTGCGTCAGCGTCCTCATCACCCTCGCCGGGGTCAAAGTTGGGATAATCGTCCGACACGGACATCCACACCTTGCTTGGCTCCGACGTGGTTCCGGCAAAGACGAGCCTGCCCTGATGGAATGTGACCGAAGAAGGCCACCCCGGCGTGGTCCCCCATGCGCCGAGTGCCCAATTGTTTGTCGGCACGTCGAACTGCGACATCCTACGGTAGACCTTAGCCCTGACCAATTTTGCCGTAGAGTAGGTGGTTATTTTGAGATATGCGGTGCGCGCTTCACGCAGTTTCCTCACTGCCCACCTGAATTCATGTGAGTCGCCAGATACCCAGAATTTTATTTTGGGTGTTACGTGGTTGTAGTCCTCTGACCGTAGTTCGTACTCTTTCCTAATCCTCGTGGTGCTAGTGTGGTCTGGGTATGTATCGAGAACCTTGTATGTCGAACCTCCGTTAGTAGAATATCGCAATTCTACATATCGGTCGATATAATCACCAAAGGAATACAAGACCTCAAACTTGCCGTCAACATTCCACGGACCACCACCAGGAATATCACCAGCACCAGAAGGGTTATATGAGTCGACATCAATCTGCTCCCCCTCATCGTAGTACCCAATCTTCAGCCACCTGCCAACATCAGCGGAGGTGAATAGGTCTGCGCTAGACGTGACCGTGACGGTCTGCCCGTAAAGCCCCCTGGAACCACCACCCGACGCTCCTTGTCCTGGGTACAGGATGTTTCCCAGAAAACTCCATTCCCCGGAGATTTTCATGAACACATCCCACGAGGTGGTGTTCAGGTAGAAATCGCCGTCAACGCCTAATTCGTCCGAAGGGTCTGACGAACCGCTGTACCAGGTGTTGCCGCCGGTGCCAAAGATAATGTCCCAATCGTCGCCGTCTGCCCCGTCGGAACCACCATAACTTGTGACCGTCAAGGTGTGGGAATCATCATCGTTATCCTTCATGAAGGGCCCGTTCTCCCACGCAAGGGCGGTGAGAGTCCACGTTGTATGGGCGGTTCTGGTAAGTTGGCGTGGCTCATGGGATGGATGCACTATATACAGCGTGTCCGCAGATTGGGCAAATTTAAGGTCGGGCAGTTGCGCCGTGGTGTACGGGGTGGCTATTTCGTAAGTGGTATCGGCTACCCACTTGTCCTCCCATGATTCACCCGTTCCAGGTTCGGTCGTCGCCCCCGAAGTGTGAGCGGAAATACACCTGTAGATCACATCGTCATTCTTCACGAAGTCCGCAACAACGTAGCCAGTCTCTGTCGCCCAGGCGGATGTAGTGGACGTGGTATGCAACACCTGTCCGCCATCGTAGTAAACCCTCATGTAGAGGTTGCCGAACTCAAGCATGTACGCCTGTGTGGTGGAGAAGACGAACGGCACAAGACGGGTGAAGGCACTTGCTGTCTTGACTGATGCCACGTAGCGTGACCCTGGTCGGCGGTAGGCTCCCCCCTGTGGAAGCACAAGGAAGTTCTCCATTGTCATGCAACCGTTGTAGTATTTCTCAATGTCCGTGCGACCGTACATATTTGGCGACAGTTCACCCGCCGTGAAGTTGGTCAGGATGCTGTCAACTGTACGCATTAAGACCTCTCCTCAATGTACGTGTGGTACTCGTTGACCTGATACCCTGCGCCGGAAGCGTCATCGCTCAATGCGTCCTGCAGTGTCTTCTGGTAGAGTTCGTATGCCATCCGTGCCCGTGAGTCCTCTCCCGTCAGGGCAACGCCCACCTGTGAAGCCACAAGGTAGGATAGTGCAGTCCTTGCCTTAGCCGTCCACGTGTTCAGGTCGTCGTTGCTGTAGATGTAGCAGATGTATATGGACGAGTCGTTGCAATGTATCTGGTCTCCTATGACGAGCCAATCGTCGGAGCCGTAAACCGCCTTCTCCCTGTCCTTGACGAGTCTCACGAAGTCGTCAGGGAACTCGAAGGCGTAGGAATAGTCATGGTTGGGGGACGTTGTTTCCGCCGTAAGGGTCGCGAGTTTCTTGGCGAAAGACCAGTCACCCTCGGAGAGAAATTCCTCAAGGCAGTCGTCATATACGGTGCTACAGACCCTCGCCCTCTTGTTGTCGTCAACAAGCGTGGATATCGTGTCCTGTCCGAGGAAGACCAACGCCTTGTTGCAAATGGTTACTGAATCCGCCATACACTACTCACCACCGTTCAGCCAATCTATTGTGGGTTCACCGAAGAACTCACCTGTCCAGCCGGACAGTGAGCGCACCTTCGGTTTGAACAAAGCCGTGTTGTCCGTCCAATGCCAATGTATTCCCCTAACCCCGAAGTCGAAGTGGGGATGCGTTTCAAGGCTGTCCCAATAGTGCCCACTGTCATCCTCTGGGCATCCTGCGAGGCAGATACGCCTGTAACCCATCGCTATCGCTATGACCACCCCGAAGTTGCCGGACAGGTTGGGCTTGAAGTCGCGTATCAGTTTCCACACCCTGTCGGCGGGATCTCCTGCGGAGTGCGTGATAAAATCCCTGTGGTTCAGTTTCGCCTTGCGCAAGTCCCTGTAGATGTTCACCCTGCCTATGTCGTAACATGCGGCGTGTGTGGCGTAGAACCCCTTTTTCATCGGGTAGTGGACTATGGCATCGTTGAGAAGCATCACGTCGGAGTGGACGTTCATAGTCCAGTACCGTTTCAGGTCTTCCCATACGCACCTGCCACAGCCGACCACCAACAGAGGTTTGTCGCCAGTGACCGTATGTGGTGGCGAGGCTCCTTCGCCAATGACTCCGTTGGAACACCATGTCTCCGCCATAAGATCTCCAATAAGTTGAAAGGGGGGCCGAAGCCCCCCATTGTCGTTAGTCCTGCACGTACCAGACGAACATCTTGATGGTGCCCGTCATAGCCTTGGTTCCCGTGGTGACTATCATGTACTCGTCCGCATCGAGCGGTTCGCCGAGGTTGTCCAGTACATTGAATGTTGCCGAACCTGCGGCGACCCCGACAGCGGTTGCGGTCATGTACTCGTCCGCATCGGTTCCGTCTCCGACTTTGAGAGTGCCCCCCGTAGTACCGAGGTCGTCAAACCAGACCTCGCCACGGATAATCCTTGCACCCTTTGGAACGAAGCACATGGAAATCGTGGAACCGGCAGTTATAGCCGAAGCCTCGTAAGAGTCGTAGGAACACTTCACCCTTGCCCCCCATTCGCCGGGGTCAAGCATTGTCCCTGCACGCTCAAGAGTCCTGTGTACACCGTAGTAAGTACCCATCAGTTAATCCCCCTTCCTCTTTACGTGATTACTCGGAACAAAGAATCATTCCGACTGCGTTCTCGTTCATGCGGACTGCGCCCATAGTCACGGAAGCCTGAATCAGCAGGGCGTTGCCCTTCTGGGGGATGGGGTCGATTGAGACCTGTATCTCCTGCCCCATGCCGAGAAGTAGTCCACTCTTGTGCCAGAACAGGCATTTACGGTAGTTGCTTGCGTTCGTGTCAAGCCTGTTGCTCATGAGGAACTTGAATCCGAGGAAGGTATCGACCTCGCCGGAGACAAGAGCCTTCACGCTGTTGTAGTCCGAAGAAGTGATGGCGGTAGCGGAAAGCAGTTCGCTCAACTGGAGCGGAGAGATGGCGATAAACCTGTCGTTCAGAGGAACATCCTGCTCGTCAAGGAGCCTCTTGGCGTAGCGGAGTTTCGCAACGTTCATCCCTGTTGCGCCGGAACCACTGTCACGAACAGTTACCGCCACGGTCATATTGCTGTCGTAACTGGTTGAGGTTGCGCCAGTCTCGCCTGTGTAGGCGGTGGCATCGGAGGCGGTGATTATCTCGTCGTCAATAGCCCTATTGAGAGCCATTACGTGGTTCATGGCATACTCGTTCATCGGGTTGTTGAGTATCCTGATGAGGTCTTCCTTGTCGATGTAGTCGGCAACGTACTTGTCAACCATCGACACCCGTCTCCTTGCATGGGGGGTATCGGTGATAACAAGGTCAGCGTGCCTTGTGGTCTTTGTCTGCGCTGTAGTCGCAGTTATCTGGTCAAAGAAACCGTACTTTGCGTTTACGGTCTCAACTCTTACCGCAGGCCGGAAAAGAGACTGACTCTGCTGAAACAGAATCTCAATGCCGGACTTATACTGTTGCACCATTGCTGTGGTTATCTGTGAACTCACTTTACGTCACTCCCAGTGAAAGATTTTGTGTTGCATCTTTCGCCAGGGTGTCCTCTTGAAAGGGCCTGACTGCCGTTTTACGTCCGTGTTAGGACGGCCTGACTTTCGGCTAGCAACGGGCCTTTAGGGGAAAGGGTGTCCGTGGTAAATGCCGTTAAATTGTATCCTTATCGAATGCACTTGTCAAGATCCAACCACTCCTTTCCTACTCTGTCGGGAACGCCCTTTCGTGGAGGATGCGGAACTGCTCTACAGCCTCACGGTGTCCCGGTGACATCTTGTCGTTAAGTTTCTGTATAAAGGATGCGTCGCCCTTGAGCCTTGTAATCTCCGCCTGCGCTGATTCGACAACCGTGGTTGAATCGGGAAGGGCCTTCAGCGTGTCTTCCCCCATCATCTTGCCGAGCCTGTTGAAGAGTTTTACGATGCGTGGGTCGTTGCCCAACCCCTCATTGAGCAATTCCATCTGCTCTTCATCACACAGCGACCTTACCGCTCTCTTGGCGACTGCTACCTCCCTGTCAAAGGCTGTACCCCAATCCTTCTTGAGTGCTTCCACGCCCTCCGTGATCTCCGCCTGCCATGAGGACTGCATCTTCTCAACGGCTCTTTCTGTGGCCTGATTCCAGAATGACAGAAGCCCGTCAACCTGCTGTTGGTTGAGTCCGCTCCTGTGAGCCGCATCCTTGAAGGACTTGAGGAAATCACCATCGGCGTTCTCCAACTCCACCTTGTATTCATCGGGAGTCTTCGGGCGACCAACGGCATCAAAGAAGGATTCCCATTCGGACGGGTCAGCGTCCTGCTTCGGGACTACAACCTTGTCCCTGCCTATCATCTTGACGGCGTTCACCAGACCCTTAGCCGCCTCTTCAACGGTCTTGTACTTCTGCACCGTTGGCTCGTTCTTCAATTCCTCCGGCAATGATTCGTACCAGGGGGTCTCCGCCGTATCCTGTATTTCTTCACCGCCGAGAAGTGTCTCTTCTGCGACAGGTGTCCCTTGTTCGGGGCTGTCAATCATTCGTCAATACCTCCGTTTGTATGTTTTCGTAACTGTCGCCAAGCATGTCTAGGATGTGCAACACCACCTCCTGAAATGCGATATTCCTGTCGGTATCCCGAAAGGACATGCCGTTGTATGGCGACTTACCCCACATGCAGTACTGCTTGATATCCTCAAGCACACGCATTCCAGCCTCGCTTGTGAACGCTACATGGTAGTCAACCCTTAGGTCGTCTAATACACGTTTAGCCATTACATGCCTCCGGTGAGTTTATCCATGTCCATCTGTGATGCGTCCTTCCCTGCCTTTGCCGCATCCTTGGCAATAGCCGCAATCTGCGCCATCTGTTGCATATTCTGACGCTCCTGCCTTATCTGCGCCACCTGTTCGGGGTCACGTATGAGTTTCTGCGGCAACCCCGTAGTCCTCCCGATGTGCCGTGCTATCTCGTCCGTGTCGTAGTTATCGAGTATGTCGGGCACGGCTTCGGTAAACGGCCCCACCAATCCCATGGCCTTCTGTATCGCCATGATGTCGGAAGTCCTCTGCGCCCTTGCCATCGGTGACTCGTACTCAACCTTCACGTAACCCCCGGCCTGTGCTATCTGCGGAGGGGGAGGCGGTATCTTCCCACGGCGGAGGAGTATCCCGTACGCCCTCATTACCAGAGGCTCAAGGAACTCATGCTGTAGCCGTGAATAGGTCGGGCCGAGTATCCGCATGTTCTCCTCTACCCTCTGCATTACCTCCGTGGCTGTCATCCTGTCCGCACGTATCAAGTTGATGGCATCGTAGAAGAATGTGTCGTTGATGCTGTTCTTAACCTTCTCAAGCAGAGCGTCCGTGACGGGGATAGACCTTCCGTCCACTATGTAGAGCGGTTCAAGTTTCGCCGCACCCCTCGCCCTCTGGTTGATATGGGCAGGGGATGTGTTGACGGGGTTCAGGTACGACTTGTACTCCATGTCGATGGGGGGGCGTATGATTATCTCCGCCGCTTCAAGGATGTCCTTGGTCATGGCGTTGGCGGTCTTTATGTCCGGCAACCCCTCCATGCCAGGGCCTCTTCCCCATATCTCTCCGCTAGCGGTAGCCCACCGTGTAACGTAGGCGGGGAACTCGTAGTACCCCGACTCCTTCAGCAGGTGCTTCCACTGTGTCGCTATCCACACGGAAGCGAACGGCTTGTCCAGTTTGTTGTACTTGTCGTAGTCATCCTTCGGGAACACGGCGTGTATCAACTGAATCGACTCTTCGGGCTTCTTCTCCGCAAGTTCACGTATCTTGTCGTTGCATGCCTCTTCCCCAAAGTATTTCAGCGTGTTCCTCGCCGACATCTCAAACTCCCTGTGAAGCACGTCGATGTACCCCTTGTGGTTCTCAAGGACGGCGCATTGTATCAGGGGGAGCGTGTGAAACACGAAGTCCGGCCCCTCGTCGCCGTCGTTCTCCTCGTGGAATAAAACCCCCGTCCCCAGAGAGGGAAGGTCAAGGTAGAACTCGTGCGCCTTCGTGTGGAAGTTGGAGTCGTTGATAGCGTCCATGATGAGTTCGGTCACATGCTCCACCCACATGAGTATGTTGTGATCTTCCATGAGGCTGAGCGGAGATATCTTCAAGGACAGCCACTTCTGCGAAGGGTTGGTGAGCATGGAGTGAAGGGATGCGGCAAGACGGGCATTGGCACGGGGAGCCGTGGAATCGTAAATCTCCCCCCTGCGCTTTGCCCCCTTGCTCTTGAAATAAACATTGTGCAGTGGAACTATCCTGTTTGAGATCTCGTCCCAATGGGATTCCCACGGTGCACGCAGTTCCTTTATCCTTGTGTGCCTCTCAAGCACCTTTAGCACTATCGGTTCATTCATACACTACTCCCCCAACAGGGTTTTCCTCTTCACCGTTGCGGAACCCAGATCCTTTCCGGCGGTGAGTATGGTGGATTCGTAACCCTTCCTCTTTGCCGCCTTGCGCTTCGCCGCAGACTCCGCCGCAAGTTCTCCCCCTGCCGTGTCCGGCTTGGCAGGCATCTGGGGTTCGGGCATCTTGGGCGCACTCTGCCCCAGCGCCGCCACCGCACTCCCTGCCCCCACAAGACCCTGTAACCACATCAATGCTGTTTCAGCCATTAAGCCTCACCACCTTCCGTAGTCTTCCTCCCCGAAGGGGTTGAAGTCGCATACCGCCTTTACCTGCAACTCATCCTCCGCAACTGGAGGCACAACACCGAGGTTCGGATGGAACATGTTAGCCATGCAGTCGAGCATGTCGTCGTGCATGGTGATGCCGGGAGCGTATATCCCGTACTCGTTGTTGATAAAGTCCTGTACCACGTCCACCTCCACGCCCTCCCAGTTCCGGCGCACTACGCTCTCCGGCAGGAGGATGCGCCCCTCACGGAACGGGGCAAAGAGCCACGCAATACGTTCAGCCTTCGCCACGGGAATGGATAGTTCCTGTATATTGAAGACGAAGTTGCGCTTCCTCTGGACATATTCGATATGCTCTATGTCGCTCTGCATAGCGTACTTCTCGTACCCCACAAGCAGGGGCCTGTACTTGCGCACGAGGTTGAACAGTTCATCGGTGCGCTCATCGAGGTTCATCTTGTCCTTCACCATGTCGATGACCCTGTAAACCTCGTCACTGCCTAGACCGAAGACGACCATAGCCGTGTAGTCCCGCCCCTTCTTTTTGGATCCGGCAGGGTCAACCACGAGATACAGGTTCAGGTCGGTCAGGTTGTAACGCCCCGTGGCGGGGTCGGGATGCCAGTGCTTTATCCAGTCGAGGTTGAAGGATGACTCCATCGCCGCCGAGGGATTCAGTAGTATCTGACAGGCGAACGTCTGTGGCCCCATCGAAGCCCTCTTCTGCTCCAATGTCTCTCTGTTCCAGAAGAGCGGTGTCCCGTCGGGCAAAACCCCCGGACGGTGGCGCAGTATTGCCGAATGCCTGTCTATGATGGTCTTGTATGTATCCTGGAAACTCCACCGTGTGCCGATGTATCTGATTCGCCCACCGGCGGAGGTGAGGTTCAACGAGTCCTCCCACGCCTTGGTGGTCTTGTTTATCATCTCCGCAGAGGTGACGGATTCCCTTGTAACAACGTCGTCATATACCATCAGGTCAAAGTGCCGTCCCGTAGGCTGGTTGTCCACCAGACCCCACGCCTCTATGGTGGCCTCCTTGGGGTTCCCTTTGCGCTTTACTATGATGTTCTCCTGCGTCCAGACGGGAGCGTCCTTCCTTGGGTCCCTCCACAGCACATCGGGGAAGAGCATCTGCAACAGTTCGTTCCCTTCCAATTCACGCTTAATCTGCCCGAGGAAGTCCATCGCTATCTCACGCTTGTGGGAGAAGATGCCCACGGTCAGTTCGGGATTCTGTAGTATGTTCTGTATGGTGAGTCCGAATGTGATCACGGAACTCTTGTAATGTTCACGGCTCCACAGGTCCAAGTGCCCGTCAGGGTCTGCCTGGACCTCCCTGCACCTGTCGAAGCACCAGTTCTCGTTGAACTCTTCATTTACCGGAACGTCCATGTCGGCACGGTTCAAGACGAAGACCATAAGAAAAAAGAGGTCGTCGAGGCATAACTGCCTCAAGACCTCCACCACTACCCTGCGGTTCTCATGCTCCAACGCCTCGGCTATCGCATCAAGGTAGAACCTGTTAGCCCGCCCCTTCGGTTTCAACCACGTCAGAGGCCCCACGGTACCGCTCCTCCAGTCTGTCCCTTATCGACATTGCGTAAGTCCTGACAAGTTTCACCCTGTCCTGTTCCTCTATCTCGTCCACCTTCGAGGCGACCTTGACCCTGAGGTCAATCAGTTTTGACAGGCTTGAAGCGTCCTTTTCAGTCTTCTCGTTGCGGTTCTGTATCGTGCTTATGGCGGCATCTATGAACTTCAGCGATTTCCTGTTCAGTGATGCCGTGTCGAATTCGGGGATGGAGTCGCCAAGGAGACCCATCGCCCCCAATTCATCCACCATCCGTGCGTCCCACATGTACTTGTCCGACCATCTCTTTATCGACACATATGTCGGGGTCTTCCCCATGGAATGGAACACCCTGTTGATGTTCCTCTCCGGCCCCATGTCCCTGTAGCACTCGTAGTAGGGAATCACGTTCTCTGGCATGTCGGGGAACTTCTTCTTCATGAGAGCCCCTTTCTCAACGCCATGTCCGCCACGGCGAGATCGAACTCGTCGTCTATGTCAACGCCCCTCCATGAGACCACGTAGGGAACCCACGGCTGTACGAAGGCGACCCCTCCGGCTTCCATGAAATCCGCCACCCTGTTGACATACACGCTCCCCGTCTGCTTGTAGAACTTCGGCAAAGACTGCCTTGGAGCGTTGAGATATTCCTCCCCGAAGTATGGCGTTATCCCGAATCCAGGCATCTCTATGAGGCTCTTCATGGGATGCTCGTCATGGATGGAGATGGTGCTACACGAGGCGGCATCCTTGTTGAAGCATGTCGCAAGGCATCCGTCTATCTCCGACACCCTTCTCATGGGACACGTAGGCTGTAGTATCACCACGTAGTCATAGGCGAAGTCGAAGACGGAGAGCGCATGGAGAGCGACCTGCTCTATCTTCGCATCGTCCGTGGCGTACTCCTCCGGTCTCTCAACCACGGAGCACCCAATCCCACGGGCAACCCCCGCAATGGACGAGTCCTCGGTAGAGACCACTATGTCGTCCACGAACCTTGATTCCCTCGCCACCTTCACAGACCAGCCGAGAAGCGGAACCCCGGCGACCATGCGGATGTTCTTATGCTTCAGCCCCTTGCTTCCACCACGGGCAGGTATTACCGCCAGCACCTTCTGTCCCTCTATCAACGGCTAGTCCTCCCTTCCAACCTGCTGACTGCTGTTCACCACATTGGCGTTACATACTTCCCCACGTACCATGATTCCTCTGTCTCCCCGGCATCCCACAGAACACCGGGGAGTATAGTTGCGACTGTTGTGCCGGCGGGGACAGTGGTTCCCGCTACCCGCCTTCGCGCTATCTCGCAATACTCATCGGATATATCTATCCCGATAAAGTGACGCCCCGTTTTCACACAGGCAACCGCTGTCGTGCCGGAGCCGAGAAAGGGGTCTAGGACAATATCGCCGGGGTTGCTCCAGGAAATGATGTGGTCTTGGGCTAAAGCCTCAGGAAATTGTGCGGGATGGAACCGGTTCTTGGATGACATCTCTGGCGCCATGTGCCACACATTGTGCCGTTGCCCGAAACGTGCTACCTGTTTAACCCCTCTCCCTGAAATCGGACGCATCGAACCATCCTTTTGCCGAATAGACCCGTCAATAATTACCCCATAATGTTTGTTGGGTTTGTCTTTTATCGGGTTGAATGTTTTGGGAGTCCCCTTGGATAACACGAACATATACTCGAATACCGGGGCATATCGTGACACTAAACTCCCAGTGGCGGTGAATGATGGCTTCTCCCATATCATCGTGTCGTGGAGGTTGAACCCGCAGACATCCTTGAAGTAAAGGGCTTGCCTGAACGAGGTCCCCGTTTCGCTCCCGTTCACCGTGGCGTCGTTCACAACCCAAACAACTACCCCGCCGTCTTTCGTGATGCGGTACAATTCATCGGCAATCCCCTCGAAATCAAACACATACCCGTTGTATGTCCGAAGGTTGTCATATGGTGGGGATGTGACCGTTAAATCCACGCACCCGTCCGGCATCCCCCGCATGACATCAAGGCAGTCACCGCATATAATCTTGTCGAGATAGTCTTTCACCCGACCACCTCCCACACGAACACATACGTCTCCGGCGTACCCTTGCCCGTGACCTCTATCCACCCGAGTGAACGGTATCGCTACTCCTTCTGCCCACTTAATTGGCAGATGAGCTACTTATTGGTGGGGGCCAGGGGGCCACATGGCGGCCATCCTAAATGGTCGCACTGTGCACGTCACAGACGCCGTGGCCTTGTTCCCTCGCTTCCCCCATTTGGTGGAGGTGGGGAGAATTGAACTCCCGTTAGGTGTCAGCACTATGTGCCGAGACCTCTTCCCTGTCACCCCCGCTACCACATCGGCTCAACGTATTTGCCTATGTACCACGGTTCCTCTGTCTTCTTCGGTTGCCATCCGTCGAACTGACAAGTATTGCTTGACTGTTCCACCCCTTCGGAATCTCCCAACTGTTCCTCCATCAACTCAAGCCCCCCTCCCCGGCTTTTTCTTAACCTTCCCCGCAACCTTCTCATAGCCTATCAGCCATTCCCCGTAAAGGTCACTCTCCTCACGTATAGGACATTCCTCCGGCTTTATACCAAGACCCCCATCTACCTCCCCAAGACACCTAACGTAGTAACCACGCACCTCTTCAGGCAAAATTGATTCCCTCCATTCACCACCAATGTATAACTCTGTGATTTTTCATTGTGACAGGTGTGTGTGTATTCCACCACCACCGACCATCCCAATGGGGGAGGGTACCCCCCTGGCTAGAAACACACAGCTCTCAACACATTATAAGACAGCGGGGTATTAGGGGTGAACTAAAGCGGGGTTGGTGGTACAGGAAT
>Ga0255340_1004015_pt1 | contig 14736 bp, 14 predicted proteins | sample wastewater_treat_7_FD_192417 | JGI IMG/M metagenome (GOLD analysis project Ga0255340, IMG submission 192417) | Wastewater microbial communities from Lulu Island WWTP, Vancouver, Canada - plant10 | ecosystem: Engineered > WWTP > Wastewater > Unclassified | place: Canada: Vancouver, British... | reverse complement strand
TTACCATCTACTGTAGTTATACGCCCGGGTATTCCAACTACGTCATCTATAACTCCCGCATCTTCCCGGGCCATGACCAAATTGCTCCTTACCTCAGGTATGAGTTCTGCCATATGCTTCGAGCTTTGTAGGATGATCAATCCCTGGTGGACCTGTATCTTTTCCATAACTTAGTTTAGTATTCAGGTTTATAAAATAATATTGGAAAAATTAGAAAAAATTTACTCCCTAATTCTACAATTTGAAACCTGACTTCAAAATTTAGTCCCTAATACTACAATTTAAAATCTGACTTCAATAAAACAAAATCTTTAAAATTAAAATTGTTTGTTTTATACATAAAAAATTACTTCGTTAAACAGTGTTTTTTGGTGAAAAATTTAAAAAGATTTAAATATTTCTAATTATAACAGATATAATTGTCGGAACCATGAAATTGTTATCTGACATTGCTGAAATCGGGGGCAATATAAGTGAAGCGACCATTGTTGCTTACGATGTTGCTGCTTTTAGTAGTAGCATTGTTAATACCAAATATATATGCCACCACAACAAACCAGTCAAACACGGAAATTACCGCCAATACATCTATACAGCAGGATAATATTGCAGTACACAATACAAAAACATCATTAACACAAAGTACATCCGCTGCGGGTAGTCCCGGGGCAGATAATAATACAATTTATAACAAGACAAATTACCTGATTACAAACACCTCAACTACTACAAGTAACTCCATAAAAAACCTAAGCTCAACCAATATTCAGTATGCCCAAGCGGCTGCAGGAGATAGTAATGTCCAGAATAACTGGTTCACCAATAAACAAGTAACCGAAGCATCAGGACGGGTTAAAACCTATATAGAAACCAATAAAAGGCTCCCTAACTTTGTGACCATAGGAAAAGTTCAAGTTAATATGCCTCAGTTTCTACAACTCCTCACAACTGGTTTAATACAAATAAACCAAGGAACTACAACACAAATCAAATTAAAAGAAGTAGGTACACCAAAAAATATCTCAGAAAACATCAAAGATGGTATTCTCAAAAAAACAGAATACTTAAACATGGCAACCAGTGTCCAAACCTACATTAACACCAACTGTCGAGCACCTAACTTTGCCACCAGTTCTATAGGGAATGTCGGTTTCCAGTCCCTAATATACCGGTACTCAAACATAATGAGTTACCATGATAAGAACAAAATCCTACCCAATACTGTTTCCATGAAACCATGGAAGAGTATTGGCAAGACAACACCAACAAATCCAACACTACCATCAGAAAACAACAGTAATACAAACAGTTTCACCATAGCTGAAATTGGTAAAGCAGCAGGAAATGTTAAAAACTTCGTGGAAAAGAATGGTAGACTTCCCAATTTCGTGAAAATAAATGGTAAAGACATAACCATGCCACAGTTTTTAAAACTCCTGAACACCTGTTTAATACGGATAAACGGTAATAAATTAACATCCATTGCATTTAAAAATGCAGGCGCACCTTCAAGTCCCAGCGAAGACTTAAAAAGTGGAAACATAGACAAATCAGGGTACGTTGATCTGGCAAACAGGATCCATAATTACATGGATTCCACTGGTAATGCACCAAACTTTGCCTCCAGCACCCTTGGGAAAATACAATACGAAACACTGATCTATCTGGAATCACGGATAGTATATTTCTACGCTGTGAAGAATGTATTACCGAACTATGCTGTAGTAAACCCGTGGAAAAAATCAACCACACCACCAACTAACAATCAATATCTACAGGCAACAAAAGATGCCCCTTCCAATAGCCAGACAATAATAAACCTTGCAAAAAGCATAACAGCCGGTAAAACAACGGAAAATGCTAAAGCAACCGCCATATTCAATTGGGTCAGAGATAACATAGCGTATTCCTTTTACTACAACACGTTAAAAGGAGCACTTGATACGCTGAGTTCAAAAAAAGGTAACTGTGTTGACACAACCCATTTACTCGTTGCCCTAAACCGCGCATCGGGATTACAGACCAAATATGAACATGGAATCTGTAAATTCTCAGATGGGACCTTTGGACACGTATGGGCCCAGGTATATGTAAACGGGAAATGGAATCGAGCAGATGCAATTAGCCCCAGAAATACCTTCGGTGTGATAAATAATTGGGATACCAAAAACTGGACTCAACTAGGCACCTATGCAGAATTGCCTTTCTAAAAAATCCCCTTTCCTTTTTTTTCTTTTTATTTTTAAACGAATTAAAGCCTATCCCATGTAAAAATGCCATTAATTTTATTTAATAATATATTTAGCAGTGCTTAAGATAAAATCATATTTACAGTGCTTAATTAACAATCCATTATTTAGAAATACTTTAATTAAAAGTACACTATTTAGCAGTGCTTAAGTGCATCCTCATGGAACTCTGTTTCCTTTATTTTACGGATGATCTTACAGGAACTATCGAGTTGTGATTGCTTATAACCAGTGATCTTCACCAATTCCGCCTTCAGATTCCTCTTAGAAAGTTCCTCTCTGATTGCATCTAAATCAAAATCCTGGTCTGGCCCTATTGTGATAATGTCTGGGTCGATCTCTTCAACTATCTTGAACATATCGGTGGTGTGCCCCAGATATGCTTCATCCACTGGTTTTAGCATATTAACGACCTCTAATCTTTGATCCTCATTAACAATCGGCACCCTTTTTCGTTTCCTAACCGTAATATCTCGGGCCACCACAACCACCAGTTTACCATCCTCTCCTGCTAGGTTCTTTGATTGCTGGAGGTAGTACCCATGGCCAGGGTGGATTAAGTCAAAGGTTCCGGTAGCCATTATAATTTTAATATTCTCACCTTCTGTTACCTATCAATAATGATTTATCTGTTTTGCTGAGATTTACAGCTTGACTTTAGATTCCCCCACATGTACTGTTCGGGCCCACAGCCAGAGACAATAACATAACTATACTGGGATTCCTTAACCAATTCAATGATCTTTCCTATTCTCTTCTCCATATCCTCATGTGATAATGGATAAAAATCTGCTGGTAGTTTCTCTTTAATTATTTCATAGTATTTCTGTGCAGCATCTACAGATTCCCTGCCTGGAACTACATGTACTATCCTTGGGTTAAATGAGATTATTGAACTGAAGTGGTCTTCAAATATTTCCTCTTCATCTTCATCAGGGGTTGTGTATATAAACCCGGTTTGTTCTGCTATTTCATCACCTGCGTACGTCTGCATAAATTGGATGTTAGCTTTTAGAGCATCTCCATTATCACCCTGACCCATACCCACCAGCTTATTGCCATTAACCTTGAATATTTCAAATCGACCAGGGGGTAGAATGGAGAGGTCCAGTGAGTTGAATATTTCCTGTGTAGTTTTTTCAATCCTTTTCGGTTGTGGGGTGAAAGTCACATATGTTATAGCAGCACATAACAGGTTGTACAGGTTATGCACACCAAATGAAGGTACATCAACCGGGAAATCCAGTTTAATACTCTTACCAGTGGGATAATTAAATACTTCCCCTTCTATTTTTACCTGCCAGCGGTCTTTACCTGCCTTTAACTGTGTAAATTTAAGATTTGGATCGGGCCGGGAGAAGCCACAGCTACATTCGTAGATTCCCCTATGATTAAGATACCTTTTAGAGTAAGTCAAATTTTCATTACACACTGGGCAGAATATATCCCCGGTTATAGGTGTTTTGTCTTCCATATCTATGTCCAGGCCATAGTATGATACTCCCACATCTTCTTCCTTACTTTTGCCTATGTAAGCTGTTCTGGGGTCGTCTGCATTGGATATTACTATTCCTTTTTTCATGGGCTGGGAAAGCAGCTGCTTTGCCTTTAGATATTTTTCAAATGGGTTTTTTATACCGCCTATCTGTGAATGCTCCCTGGAAACATTGGTATAAACTACCCCAGCAGGCCCGATTATCCTGCTAACTGTATCTGGAATAGCATGTTTAATATCCCTAATACCGTATTCAAAAACTCCTAAATCTGCATTACCATCAAGAAGACTAGTTATAATAGCATTTATAGTGTTACTTTCATAATTATAGATTATATCCGTATCATTACCCAGTAAGAGTGCTATTATCTTGGTGGTGGTGGTTTTACCATTGGTCCCTGTAATTAGTATTGAACCTATATCCAAGTTACTGGTTAATTTACTTACACATTCCTTTTTTCCAATTTTAAGGTAGATGTATCCAGGGAAGCTTTTTCCCATTCCTCTTCCCAGTTTTATTATATATTTAGATAATTTACCAGCCAACTGGGCAAGTGCACATCTGATATTCAGTGACAATTCCATGATCTTTATCCTTTCTTTTTGCGTATTTATATTGTTAGCTAATCTTATTGTTAGCTAATCTTTAAAATGAATTTAACCCAAAAAAGTAAGTTAATCATCTTACCATATAAAATTATTTAACAATTCCCAGTATCAGAAATTTGGAATGGCTGATTCTATGATCATAATTAGAGGCATTGGAACCAACCCCTACATCGGCGTAGGAAAGGTAAAAATGATAGAAACACTCCATGATTTAATTAATCTTGACGGTGGGGAGATTGTGGTGGTTTCCAAGGCATCAAGAGATATGTTATCCTACCTCCGAAAGGCTGGGGGTGTAATTACTGATTATGGCGGTATCACCAGTCACGTTGCCATTGTCCTGAGGGAATTCGGTGTTCCCTGTGTGGTGGGAACCGGTGATGCCACTCTTGTTCTTAAAGAAAATGAAATAGTAACAGTTGATGCTAAGACTGGAAACATATACCAGGGTTTTATTGAACTGGAGGAAGAAAAAGAATTCCTGGAAGTATATAATCCTTCTACCAGGATAAAGGCCAATTTAAACATCCCAGAAATAGCAGGTAGGGTGGCCCCCTACGCTGATGGAGTAGGTTCACTGCGTATTGAAAACATGATAATCAGAACCGGTAAACATCCCCAAATACTTTTAGATGAAGATAGATTGACCGATGTTTTAACTGATGGTGTTAGAGTAATAGTTGATGCGTTCTATCCTAAATCAGTTTTTTTCAGGACCTTTGACATCCCCACCGATGAGTTGAAACATCTGGAGGGAGGAGAAATTGAACCAGCTGAAAGCAACCCATTAATAGGATCTCGTGGGATAAAAAAGGATTTAAACAACCCCCAGATATTAGAAGCCCAATTTATGGCAGTTAAAAACCTTTTAGATGAAGGTTACAGTAACCTGGCCCTGAAAATACCCTATGTCCGGGACATTTCAGAATATATCGCATCTAAAAAATACTTAAAGAAGTGTGGCATCATCCCACACCAGGATTTGAAGGTGGGGGTTTCTGTAGAAACTCCTTCAGTGGTCTTTACATTTGATGAGTTCCTGAAGAGCGGATTGGATTTTATAACCATCGGTATGAGTGACCTGACCATGTGCAACCTGGCTGTGGACCGCCGGGGTGTTAAAGTAGCCAAACACTTCCAGATAACCCACCCGTCTGTTATGGCCATGGTAAAAATGGTTATAGACCAATGTATTCAAGCAGATGTTGAAAGCTGCATCACTGGTTACGCTGCTTCAGACCCCCGGATTGTGAGGCAGATGGTGCACTGGGGCATAAGCTCCATATCCACCAATCCCGACCAGATACTTAAGATGAGGAGAATAGTGGACAACGCAGAAAATGAGCTCATATTACGTAATTTCCATTCTTAAATCCAATTCTATTGAATTTTAATCAACTTTTTTTAATTTATTTTGAAAAATACTTATAAAATGAAAATCAATTAAAGTTATCTTACTTATATAGGGGGTTAACTTTGACCGAGATTAAATTAGATAAGGGACAAATCAAAAAAGAAATTATTATATTCCTAATAATCACTTTTGCAGCTACATATTTACTTGATTTAATAGTATATTTATTCATAGGTGCAAAAACAACAGTAAATTCCAGTATATGGGGGATTACAGGAATTGCACATATGCTTTTTCCAGCAACCGCCGCCATAATCTGTATGGTTTATTATAAAACAATCCCTTTATCCCGTGAGACAAAAATAGTTTTCACGTTCTTTTTGGCATTTGTTATCATGTTCTTTTTTGAAGGATATTTCCACCCCCTATTGGGAAACACCAGTAGCTTACCACTTAATTTACCCTTAGTTTCTACTATTATTGCTGTTTTAGGTTTATTAGCTGTAATTATACTCAACATAAAAAAGAAATGGAGAAATGAACTGGTTATTTCGAAGTTATTCGTTGGAAAGAACTTAAAATATTACATCGTTGTTCCGCTGATATATTTCATAATACTCTTTGTAAGTTTGATTTTAAATTATATCACTGGTTTGGGAGTTCCGGCAAAGGAATTTAACTTAAATTTATTTCTGTCAACATTTATTAGCCTTTTGATAGTTGGGGCCCTTTTACTGTGGCCAGCTGTTTTTGGGGAGGAATATGGATGGAGGGTTTTCCTCCAGGACAGATTATTCCCACTTTTCGGAGGTTATAAAGGTGTGCTCTTACTGGGTATAATTTGGGGAATATGGCACAGCGGAACAATATTATTGGGAAACAATTACCCTGGTCAACCTATTCTGGGAAATATAGCAATGATACTGGGAACCATTGTAATGGGTATTATCTTCAGTTATACCGTTTTAAAAACTGAAAGCGTCTGGATCGCTGTAATTTTGCATTTAATTACCGATATGACCCAAACACCATCCGAATTATACATAGCAACTTCCATTGACCCGGTATTTTCATTTGGATCAGGAATTTATGGTTCTGTATTGATGGCAATTTTTGCAATAATTTTACTCAAATCAAATGTCTGGAAAATAGAGAATATAAAAGGAAAGCAGATAAAAAATCGTTAGAAAAAATTATGAAATATGAAAAATCCATTAATAGAGAAAATTAAAGAACAGTTAAAAAAACCAAATATTCAATTACATAATTCTATTCAATTTACAATTCTTTTATAAAATTCCTTTATCCAATCTTTTTCTGCCTTTAATATGTATAAAGATCTTTTTGATATGGAAATGAAATTGTCTGGTATCTTATTTTCTTCCTGTATCTTACAGAAGATTTTAAATAATTTATCTGTTCTTCTACCGATTTTAAATATAATTCCAGACTTTCAATAATTTCATCATCACTTAAGAACATTATATTTGCCCAGTCCCAAGTTGAATAAAATTACAGGTTCAACGCTTCTTCAAAATCAATTTTACCTTTATAAAGAGCAGAACCTATAACTACTCCATAAACCTCGGTGCTGGATAATATTTTTAAATCATCAATGGATGAAACACCGCCTGCATATACCACTGGTATGTTAACTGCTTTTAACAGTTCATTAAGAGGTGCTATATTAAATCCTTCTAAAAGCCCTTCATAATCTACATTGGTAAAGAGTATGCCTCCTGCCCCGGCATCCTCCATTATCTTTCCCATTTCCGGGACTGATTGCTGGGTTTTCTCTGTCCAGCCACGGACCACCACCTGGCCGTCCTTACTATCGAGTGCAACTATTATCTTTTCACTCCCAAATTCATTTGAAAGCTGGGTTACAACATCCTGATTCTCCATGGCCAGAGTTCCCAGGATGACCCTTTCAACACCGGTCTGGAGTAATTTTGTTGCATCATCTATACTTCGTATGCCACCACCCATCTGTATGGGAATGGATAATTCAGTTACCATGCTCTTAATTATTTCCTGGTTGCGCTGGTTATCTCCAAAGGCACCATCAAGATCAATAAGGTGCAGCATCTTGGCGCCCATATTCTGCCAGCTTAATGCAACCTCCGCCGGATTATCTATTTCAACCTGCTCAGTTCCGGGCTGACCCTGCACCAGCTGAACACATTTACCGTTTTTTATATCAACTGCGGGGATTATTATCATTTTTTCTCACAAATGCCAAGTTTATTTAATAAATTTGCTTTTCGTAACTTATTCTTAATAATTTTTTTTAATTTATATGGTATAATAAATTTTAATTTTCTATATTAAATAAATCTCTGATAGTCATGAGTTCATGAATACTTCTACATTTGCTTATTATGGAAAAAAATTAATATATAGTAAAAAAACAGATTTTGTAAATAATTATGGTTAATGTAATCTGTGAAAATTGTGGAAAACTATATGATTTACCTGAAGAAGAATCTATAGATGATTATGAGTGTATACAATGTAATGGTAACTTGAAATATCACAGAAAAATTGATTCGAAAAACAATTTAGGTAATGAAATTAAAAGGCAAATAATATCATATAAAACAATCCATGCAGAAAGGCAATCCCAATACTATTTTTGTTTAATGATAGCGGGCCTTATAATCATTTCATCAAGTATCATTGCAGTTTTTCTTTTTAACCCCCTTTTATTATTTTATCCCTTTTATATCTCTATTCTAATCGGAATATTAATGTTTTTAGAAGGTTTTAATCTTTATAAAAGGTGGTCTAAAGGAAGTAAAGGTGAAAAATTAGTAGCCCATGAATTAAACGAATTACCTGAAGATTATTACGTATTTAATGATTTAATGATTCCTACATTACGAGGTAATATTGACCATGTTGTAATCGGTCCAACTGGAATATATGCTCTTGAAACTAAGAACTATAGTACTAATTATACTATAAATGGTGATGATTGGACTCAATATCGACGTCCTGATAAAATAATCCGAAAAGATCCTGGTAAACAAGCTATAAGAAGTGCTAAAGGATTAAAGAAATATTTGGCCCAAAAGGGGCTTAGGGGATTAAAATGGGTTAATGCTCTTGTGGTTCTCATAAATGATGATACCTATGAAATTAAAACTATACCGAAAAATTATTATGTTTTAAATCCTTCATTGTTAAATGATTTCATAATACATGGATATAATCAACTTGAAAATAAAAATATTTTAGAAATAAGTTTAATTCTGAAAAATCACTGCTCAGAATTTTCATATGTAAACAAAAATGAATAATTAAATTATGGTGAAAGAATGAAAGCTGGTGAAGAACGGTTTATGGATATTATTAGAAAAGATGTTCAGTTTAAAATTCCTATATATCAGCGTCTTTATGAATGGCGATTAGAGCATTGCCAAACCTTATTCGATGATATTCAAACACTTTTAGAAAATCCTGAAATACCTATTCATTTTATGGGATCGATTGTTTATATAGATGAAAAAGGTCAGAATCTAGTAGGCAGTACCAGAGAACTGCTATTAATTGATGGACAACAGAGGATAACTACATTCACTCTAATATTTCTGATACTTGAAGAAATAGCAAATAATCAAAATAATAAAGAATTTGCTCAAAAAATTAGAAATACATGTCTAATTAATCCTTACTCTAAATTGGAAACTAAAAATAAATTAATTCTAACTAAACAGGATGATGAATTGTTACAAATGCTTTCACGTAGAGATGATATTGAAGATGTAGATTCTAACCTACTTATAAATTATGGATATCTAAAAAAAAGATTTGAATCAATAATTGACAAATTTCCTTTGGAAAAAATTTATGATAATTTAGATAGAATTATGGTAGTTAATGTAGGTTTATTACCCGGACAAGATAATCCTCAACAGATTTTCGAAAGTCTAAATGCAACAGGTAAAGCCTTAACTGACGCTGATTTAATCAGAAATTTCATTTTAATGAATCTTGAACATGAATTACAAAATAAAATATATATTTCATATTGGTACCCTATGGAAAGTTTATTAAAAAAAGAACTAGTCCCATTTTTAGAATTTTATACTTATATGGAAAGAGGAATATCGACGAATATAAAAGACCTATATAAGGAGTTTAAAATTCTTACATTTAAAATAGGGGTTCAAGAAGATAATATTGAGGAATTTGCTTCAAGATTACTTAAATTTGCTAAATATTATCATGCTCTTTTAAATGCTAATGATGGTAATTCTAACATTGATAATGCATTGAAAGATTTAAATCGCTTGGGTTACAATAGCCATTATCCACTTCTTTTAAATATATATAATGAATATAAAGATGATAATATTTCATCAAACGATATTACCGAAATGATCCGATTTATGGAATCCTTTTTATTTAGGCGAAGTATTTGTGAAATTCCAACTAATTCATTAAATCCTATTTTTAGAACGATGTGGAACAAAATTCAGAAATATAAATCAGTCGAATCTTCAAATTCTGAATTTAATCTTAAAAATAGTTTTATTAAAGAGTTAAAATTGGGACAATATAGTAAGAGATGGCCAAATGACGTTGAATTCAGGGAAAAATTAGTATACACCGATCTATATAATAAGAGATTTGGGAAATTAATTTTAGAAGAATTAGAAAAATATAGTAGCAGAGAATCCAAAACCCGAGATTTTAATGAATTCAGCGTTGAACATATCATGCCACAAGCAGCTGGAAATCCTAAAAATCTATCTGAAGAATGGAAAGATATGTTAGGGCCTAATTACGAAGATATATGGAATAATTGGATTCATAAACTCGGTAATTTAACATTAACATGTTATAACCCTGCATTATCAGATAAAAGTTTTGATTACAAAAAACAAATGAAAGATGGTTATTCACATAGTCCACTAAAATTAAATTTAGATGTTTCAGAGTACCAAAGATGGGATGAAGATTCCATTAAAGACAGGGGATTTAATCTAGCTGAAAAGGCTATTAAAAGGTGGAAATATGATAACACAGATTATGGTCAAATAATAGATGAAATCAATTATTGGATGACACAACCAGTTATTCAAAATTTGGAAGTATAGCAGAAACAATAAAACAATTAATATCAACTTATGGAGTTTATGGATACGGTAAAAATACACCTGGAAGAAAAGAAATTAAGCCACACGACAGAATTTGTATATATGAAGTTGGTAAAGGCATTGTATCCCATGGAACTGTAGCAACATACCCTAAAAATCAAATACACCCCGCATTAGACTATGAAAAATTTCCATGGGTATTTGAAATCGAAGATTCAAGATTATATTTAGATGATCCAGTCGAACTTACACCTGAGCTTAGAAAGCAACTTGATGCATTTAAAGATAAAAATATAGAAAATTGGTCATGGTTTGTACAATCTACACGAAAATTAACAAAAAAAGATTTTAAACTTCTAATAAACCAAAAATCTCAAAGTAATCCTGAAAATCTGAACAGTTACTTCTAAATATGTATTTATTAAGCTTAGTTAAAGAAAAATACATTATAGGAGAGTTTTAAATTTAATACGAATAAGATATTTAATGATATTTTTTAAGGTCATAAATTCTTTTTCTTAAATCATACCAAGAAAAGAGAGGTAAGTCGTACAGATCTCCAAATAAACTATATATTTTACTTGAAACTTTAATCAGAGAATTAAGATTATAATTTAAGTTTGGTAGTTTGATTTCTAGTTCTTTAGCTGCTTCTTTTACTCTTTGGTCAGGAACACAACAAAATTTACCTGGAATATTATCGTAAACCTCTTGACATCTTAATTCCCTTAAAATTAAAGGTATCTTAATAAACATACGGTTAGAACCAGCACCTAAACCTTTAATATTTCTTAAATACTCCATAAATTTAAAAAAATCCTCTTTAGCTAGTTCATCTTTAATTTTATCCCAATTTTCCGCTAATAAATGTATACTATCATAAGTATCTTCTCTGAAACTTAAATTGACTCTTGAAACTTTAAATTCATCATTCAATGATTTAGCTAAATTAAATCGATTTTCTTTCTCGATTTTTAAATTTTCAGTATTCAACCAATAATCTACCATATTTTTGGAATGTTTTAAATGAGCAACGAGATAGGCTGCATTTTCCCATTGCCCCGTTCTTGACCATGCAGATGCCAGAACAAATAATAAAAATAAATCATTTTCTTGTTTTAAATCTAAACCAATATTTTTTTCATTAAAAGAGATGTTAAAATCATGAACAAATCCGGGATAATTGTTATTTTTATCTAAATTTATTGGAAAATCTAATAAATGCTGATTGTTAATTAATTTAATTATTAAATCATCAGCAATCTGTTTTTCTTTGGTGTTTATTGAAATCATTTTAATACTATTGGCATTATTATTATCATTTTTTCTCACAAATGCAAAGTTATTAATTAAAATTTAAATTCAATTTTTGAAAGTTATCTTATGTAAATATTTTTTTTTATATTAATTTTTATCATATACTATAAATGATAGATATGGGAAACATATTTCTAAAGGTAGGGATTATAAGGGAGGTGAGATTATTAAAAAAGCAATTTTTCTGATAATACCCTTATTAATATTGATAGTCTGTGTTTCTGGATGCACAAGTAGCAATGATACATCCAATAATACAACAACTACCACCACCACATCTAATAGTGGTTCTGGGACAGCTGTTGTAAAAATAATTGCTACAGGTAACTGGTCTGGTAGTGTTAGTGATGGGACTACAAGTAAAACAATCGAAGGAACTGGGAATTATCAGCAAGATATGGGATCAGCAAACATAGTTTCTGCAAGTATTCAAAAAAAGACCAACAGTTCTGATACATTAACCGTTCAAGTACTACAAAATGGTAAGGTTGTCAAACAGGAAAGTACCAATGCTCAATATGGTGTAGTATCCATATCTGTAAATCTATAAATAAAAAAAATTTTATTTTTCTTTTTTTTAAAAAAATATAAAATTTTACAATTATCGGTATTTACCAAAGAAGACCCACATTTTTTACAATCTCGGCTTTTTCCGGGTTTTTAGCACCACAATTATCACATTTGATTTCAAACCCCCCACATATTTTCAAAATATTATATAATCAGAACGGTTATATTCATTTTCAAAAGTATAAACTGATAAATTAGATTACTTTAATATTTATAATTCATATTAATAATATCCAAATCTAACTTTTCCAAAAACCCTAAAAATCACTGAACCACAAGATTTCATAAATCGTCCATGCCTCAGCCCCTATAAAGCAACCTCATATAGTATCAGATATAATGAGCTTGAAAGCTTGGGGAGATTAGTGAGTCAATAAACATAACAACAAATCAAGTGATTTAAAACCCCCAGAACCATTAAAAATTGGTGATTTACTCAAAACTATTTTAAAACATAAAGGAACACCCATAAAATTTAAAATTTTCCACACATAGAAGCCCTTAGAATACTTCTTACGATGTTAGAATAATAATTAATCGTGGAAGTAATATACAAACCAGCGAGAAGTAATCTAAGAGTATAAAAGGTATTGTAACAAATTTTTAATTATTGAATAGAAATATGCTAAAATTTTTAAGACCGGAAACCCACCTAATCGTATAAAAAATTGATGACGCACAAATACGGTATTATTAGGGTTGTAAGCTTATTTCCCGCAAGCTTAGGCGTATGATAGCTATCTGTAATTCCTGTGGGAAACAAGCTTAAGTGTCTATATGAGCTGTATTTGTGCTTGAACAATATGATAAGGGTTCTGAGCAATATTAGGGGAGAAATTTTCTGGACTATTTCTGGTTTAGAAAAAAATATTTACCAACACCCTTTATTATTATACAAGGGCGTGTAAAAATTGCGATTCATCAAAATAGAGCTTATAATTCTTTTTAAAAATCAATAATCACCCCTACTCTGTTTTTACCGACATGATCACATAAAATTTAAACCACATCCTTTAAGTTTAAATATAGTTTTGATTAAATCCCCAATTTTAACCACTTCTCAGGGCTTTAAATTGCGATATTTCTTTTACTACAAATTCCTTCACAAACTGACAATTACTTTCACGCCAGATTCCCATAGGTATATACCAGCATTGTTGATATGGTCTGAATCATGGACGATTTTTAAATTTTAGAGGAAGAACTCTTTAGAAGTAAAATAATGTAATCTGGTATATAGTTGGGTTCTGATCCTTTGTGGAAAATGGTTTAATACTCTGGTGTTTCTCTAACTGTTTCTCGGCTGAGTAATACCAGTTCTGGTTCGAGAAATTCTCTTAATTCCAGTTTTCGCTGTAAATTTATTCCTTCTAAAAAAGACAATAAGTATCTTATATTTGGGAACTAATTATTAAATGATTAGAATGAATCCCAATCCCACTATAAAAAAATTAGATCACATGATCAAAGCTAATTTAAAAAATAAATTATCCATTGTAACACTGGACTTTAGTTATTTGCCCACTTTGGAAATGGTTGAATCTATTACACCCTCTAATATTAAAAATTATGATATTGATATATCATATTTACCTGAAATTTGAAAATTCAAAATTCAACAAGAAATCACAATTTTTATCAAATTTTATTTTAGCCATAGCAATCTACTGCCCTGTAAAAGTTTTTGATACTCAAGCAGTTATCAAACTCGATTTTAGTGGTGTAATAGACTACGCAAGAGAACTATACTTCACCCCCAACCAAGAAGGACTCCACAAATACAGTTTCACCGAAATCTCGAAAGCAATAAAACAACAATTCGAAAAATATCCCTAAATTAAATTATTTTTATCTAAAAACGATAATTAGTACCCGACAAAAATTTTTCAACAATAAATTTTATTTTTCAACGGTTCAAAAATAGGAAATTTTTTATTAAACTTTTTATGTTTGAATGTGATAACAAATAATATACTCAATCTTAAATTAAAAGGACATGGTATATCATGGGTTATCTGATTTGTGAGAAATGTAAAG
>Ga0255340_1004013_pt1 | contig 14748 bp, 6 predicted proteins | sample wastewater_treat_7_FD_192417 | JGI IMG/M metagenome (GOLD analysis project Ga0255340, IMG submission 192417) | Wastewater microbial communities from Lulu Island WWTP, Vancouver, Canada - plant10 | ecosystem: Engineered > WWTP > Wastewater > Unclassified | place: Canada: Vancouver, British... | reverse complement strand
CGACAGCGCCGTGGCGGCGGAGATCGCCGGCTGGCCCGGAGGGCTCGCGGTGAAGCGGATGTCGTCCCAGTAGCTCTCACCCACCGAGGAGACACCCAGCCCGAGCACGATTCTGCCGATGCCGAAGCTGAAGAAGTCCGTCTGCAGGTCGGTCGTGGTGGTTGTGGTACCCGCCCCGTCGGCGACCTTGATGGTGATAACGCCCGTCGGGCTCATGCCGCGGGCGTTCGGCGCCATGGAGGTCTCGAAATACACCCACGCGCCGTTGCAGTCTGTGTTCGGGTTGCGGGTGGCGTAGGACGTGTACGTCGTACTGCCCCCTCCTCCAAGCTTCCTGTAGAAGTAGTTGGAGTTGCTCGTCGCCGAGTAGAAGCAGTTGTCCAGGAACATGTTCACCGTGTCACCGGGGTTCCTGAGAGAGATCGCCTGCCGGTACGCGTTGCCGCAGACGCCCTGCTTCCAGCCCCCCTTGGGGTCGTAGAAGTAACCCGACACCGTCCCCTGAGCAAACGGACGGTCGAAGTAGTGCGTCATCTGATCGGACTCCAGCGCGCCGCAGTACGCCGCGCCGCCGCCCGTGTACGAACCGTGGTTCTGCCCGGTACTGTACGCGTAATCCTTGCCGGAAGTCTGCGTCCAGTTCGCCAGGTTTCCGTTGAAACCGTCAATGAACACGTCCACCGCGCTCACAGGCGTCCGCACGCTCTTCGAGGCGCTCCACGCGCTGTAGTTGGGCACTGCGTCCTTTGCCCGAACCTCGTAAACGTACAGCACGCCGCCCGTGAGGCCGCTGTCGTTGTAGCTCGTGCCCGTGCTGGAGCCGATGACAGCGCCGTCGCGCCGGATGTCGTAGCCTGTCACACCGGCGTCGTCCGTCGAGGCCGTCCAGGTGAGGGCCACCGTCGTTGAACTGGTCGCATTTGCCGCCAGATTGGTGGGCACCGTGGGCGCCTGGGTATCGGCGGGCGTATGCGCCAGAGCGGACGTGCTCCAGCCCGACACGTTGCCGTAGGCGTCCTTGGCGCGGACTTCGTACGTGTAGTCCGTGTTCTGCGTCAGGCCGGAATCGCTGTACGTGGTTCCCGTGCTCGTCCCGATGACAGCGCCGTTGCGGCGGATGTCGTAGCCGGTGACGCCCGTGTTGTCGGTGGACGCCGTCCAGCTCAGATTCACGCGCACCGGGCTCTGCGGAGTGGCCGTCAGTCCGGTGGGCACGGACGGGGCCTGCGTGTCTGAGGCCGTGACGGTGACCGTCTTCGAGAAGGTCGCGCCAAACCAGGCGACGCCGTCGCGCACCATCCGCCAGTCGGTGGTGTAGGTTCCGGGTCCGGGAGCGGTCATCGTGAAGGTGAACGTGTATGTATTCCCGGGCCGCACGTCACCCGATATGGTGTGCCGCGTTGCCGACGTGAACGGGTCACTGTCCCCCACGGCTCCGAGCCGGAAGGCGCGTCCTTCGCGCCAGAGCACGCCCCTGTTGCGGAAGGTCACGCTGACCGTGTAGCTCTTGCCAGATTCCATGGTCGCGGGGACCGTGTTGCTGACGTACTCGTCGGAGTACTTGTCCCAGGTGGGTGAGGCGCCGAAGTAGGAGCAGATGCCTTTGTACATCCCCCACATGGCCACCGACCGGAAGAAGTCGTCTTTCAGATACAGGGCATCCTTGTCGCACTTGTCGTGGAATGCAAGCTCCACAAGACAGGCGGGACGGTTGGGAATGCGGATTTCGCCGAACCCACCGGCCGAGTCCTTGACGCCGCGGTTGGCGAAGCTTCCATCGTACATTTCATGGATGGCGTCCAGCGTGTTGTTGTGGACGTTCAGAGCAAGCGTGTAGCTGTTCGCTTCGTGCGCCGGGTACTCCATCGCCGTATCGCGGAAGGTCTCCATCCCGGTGCCGCCGCCTGCGTTCGTGTGGTGGGCAATGTATATGTTCGAGCCCCGATAGTCCGCGAACTTCGGGCGCGCCCGGATGTCGTCGCTGCTTCGGCCGGTGGCTGTCTCCTCGCCGCAGTTGCCCGATGAGTTCGCCCACACCGAACAGGGCAGGCCGTTAGCGCGCAGCCAGGAATACGCCGCCATCTTCCACCAGTGAAGGCCGGTGTAAGGGTTGCAGCAGTGGCTCTCGTCCAACTGCCTCGGCACGTGCACCGTTGCGCCGTCCTGCGCCAGGTACTGATACAGGAACTGCATGAGGCGGATTGAGTTCGTGTCCTCGAGCACGGCCTCGCCGTACCCGCACGGGTCCGAACGCTGCCAGTACCAGCCGGAGCCGTTCCAGAACCGTCCGTGCGAGGGGCCGATTGTGATGTTGCGGCCGCCCAGACCGGCAAGCCCAACGGACTTCGGAATCTCCGTCGGGGCCGCCGTGCCGACTGCCGGGCCAACCGGCAGATAGGTGGAAAGCAGCTCGCCCTTGCAGGTGAGCCGAATGCTCATAATCCACGGGAAGTCGCCGAGGGTCGCCTTGAACTGGTCGAATATCTCGGTCAGCCGGGCTTCGTCGAGGCCTTCCAGCACTTCGGGCGACAGGTCCAGCTTGATGGTCTCGCCGGTCACGTCGGCGGACATCAGGCACGTGCCTTCCGGCAACGCGCTCTTGAAGCCGATCGCTGCCTCCTCCCCGTCCGGCCCGGCCACCAGGGCCTTAGCGGCGGCGATGGGCAGATCAGCTCCGTCCGGGGCTTCCCGGAGGACGGACACGAGACCCTGATCTGAGTAGAACCGAACCTGTAAGGTGTCGGCTGCAGCCGGCCACGACCCCAGAACAAGGGCCGCGACGCAGACCAGGGCTGCAATGCTGAGTTTGTTCACTACTGTTTCTCTCCCTTCCGGCGGGGATATCTCCCCGCCGTGCAACGCCAGGACGCAAGCAAGTCAGCGGACCCACGGCCCGGCACACAGGCTCCAGTGTTTCAGGAAAGCTGCCCCACCATCACGAACACGATGTCCCCTCTCTCCCGCTTACGCGACGGTAGGCGGGAATTCAGATCACCTCGACCAGGCCTTTCCCCTGCATGGTCTCGATGAATTCTACCACATCGGCTTCCACATCCCCGGCAGTCTTCGAGTTCTCATGCGCGAAGCGATTCACCAGTTCCGCGAACGGGAGTTCGTCGCAGATCAGTTCCCAGAGCTGCGCGCCCGTGCCGTTCAGGCCGTAAATCCTGTTCGCTTCCGTATCCAGCACCACAGCCTGGTCGTTGAACACGCGCCAGGCCACCCGCGCGGACCGCCGTATCGTCTTTCCCGCAAGAGCCTCGCCCACGGGTCAGGGGTCCACCACAGTCACGTCCGCCGAGGAGCGTGTGCGCACCGCGGCGTAGCTGGCGCCGCCTGTCTGATGGACGGAGACGATGCCGGTGACCCGGACGAACTTCCCGAGCGGAGCGCCGCCGCTGTCCAGAACCCGGACGCCCGTATTGCCCTCGCCATCGGAAACGGCGCACCCGTCGTCCACTGTGAACCAGCCGTCACCAGTTGCCGTCACCAGCCCGCAGGTGCTCATCAGCAGCCCCACGTTGTGCAGGCGTCCGCGAACGCTCTCGACGTCCGGGACATTCGGGTGGAACCCCCTGCCCCCGATGTTGCCCGTGCGCACTTCGTATGGCGCGAGCGGCTGCACCCCCGCCGTGACGGTGACGAGATCGGCCCGGACTTCACGCTCGCCGCGCCGGGTGCCCATAACGCCCTGCACGGTCACAACAGAGCCCGCGGAGACCTCCCACGCCCCGGTGATTCTGATTCCCGAGTTGCGGTCCGGATCCTCGATGTAGGCCTCGGCGCCGAAGTTGGCGGTGACGATTCTGCCGGACAGAACGATCTCCGCGCCATCGGGAAGCATTTTCGCCTGCGCGATATCCGGCGTGGCAGCATAGTCGCGCGTAATCGTGGCCGTGTAGATGTCGAAATTGCCCGACCGCTTGTCCTGCCAGACGACCCTGTTCGCGTGAATGCTCGGGTTCATCTGGTCTCCGGCGGCGGTGCAGATGGGGAACTCCTGCCCGGTCACCAGGTCGTAGCCGTAGATATCGCCCCGGCCCGCGCGCCAGTCCGCCCAGACGGCGAAGTTGCCCCACACGCGCGGAAACTCCTGCTTTGCGGAGTTTGTGCACAGGGCCGTCTGAACACCGGTCAGCAAGTCGTGGACGTAGATGTCGGAGATCGTTGCGGAGTTCCGCCAGTCCTCCCATACGACGTAACGTCCATCGGTGTGCGGGAACTGCTGATCGTCGGCCGCATCTGAGATGACGATCTCCTGTCCGGTCAGCAGGTTCTTCGCATAGAGGTCGTACTGCGTCGCCGGGACGAGCACCTTCCAGACCACCCACGGGTAGGCGGCGGCCACCTCGTGCGCCTCGGTGGAGGGGGCTGCAATGGTGAAGCGCCCGGGAGCAGCCAGGTTCGCGCCCATGATGTTCCAGCGGGTGAGGCTCAGGCCTTCCTCCCAGAACACGAAGCCCCGCGACGCCGACGGCCAGTACTGATCCAGCGAATCGTTGGTGAGGTTGGTCTGCTGCCCGATCTGGGTGGAATAGAAGATGTCGCTCTTGGACGGCGAGCCGGGCACGCCGGTCCTGTTGTCCATCCAGACGATCAGGTCGCCCCACATCTCCGGGAACCACTGATCCCGCGAGCCCGTCGCGTACGGCGCGACGGTAGCGGTCCTGAAGTCGTACAGGTACAGGTCGGAGTACACCCCATCCGCCCTGTAGTCCTCGAACACCACCCTGGGCTCGAACACGATGGGGTTCTTCTGATCGCGCACTTCAACGACCAGCGGGGTTTCTGTGATGTGCCGGTCCGCCATGGCAGGCAGCGCCAGCGCCATAAGGCACACAGCAAGGAGCAGTGATTTGGTCATTGGTCCAGAGGCACGATATCCTCCGCTCGCGCCGCGCGGATGAGACGGTTCCGGGTTTCGCCTGACAGATTCAGCCCGGCGATGCCCGTCACCTGCACCAGAGCATCCACAGCCGGAGCCGTGAGACCGGGGCACTCGACGCGCAGGTCACCGGCAGACGGGTTCCAGCCCGCCAGAGCGAACCAGCCGTTGCCCGAAGCCGTAACGCGCCCCCATGCGCGCATGAGATTGCCGACGTTATTGAGTCCCCAGCCGTCCAACCCGCTGGAGAGCCCGGTGGTGAAATCGCCGAAGTCTTCGCCGCCCAAAGTCCTGTTGTTCACGCCGAGCGGCACCGGCGCGTCGCCGGCGGAAGCGACCCGGACGATGACGGGCTCCAGAATGCGCTCGCCCGACTCCAGCGTCTTGAGAATGCCCTTCACGCTGACGGAGTCTCCCGGAGCCACGGCCCAGACTCCCTTGACCAGGATGCCCGCGCTGCGGTCGGGCTCCTGTATGCCGAACGAGTTCCCGAGATCGCGCGTGACGATCTTGCCCGAAAGCTCCACGCCTGTTTCGTCGGGGCTCAGGCGCACCTGGCCGATGGTCGCAAACGGGCTGCACGAGGGGCCAACCTGCGCCATATAGACGTCGTCGTCGCCGTTGCGGCGGTCTCGCCAGACGACGACGTTCTCGTGGATGCGCGGGTCGAGCGCGGCCGGGGTCACGCCCGAGATGGCCTGATCCAGCCCCGTGTTCAGGTCGTGAAGCTGCACTCTCCACTGCCCCGAGCGGCCGTCAGACCAGACGATGTAGCTTCCGCTGATGACCGGGTCCTGCTGCTTTCCCGGCTGGGTGCAGATGGCCGTTTCCTGCTGTGTCAGGAAATCGTACATGTAGATGTCCGGAGCGGTCTCCGCATTGCGCCAGTCTTCCCAGACGACCCGGCGGCCGTCGGTGGAGGCCAGCCACTGGTCGCCCGAAGCCTGGCAGACGGGAAAGACCGAGGCGGTGACCCGGTCGTACGCCCAGAGGTCGTACTGAGTGCCGCTGAGGCGCGAAAAGACAGTGTACTTGCCGGCTGTCGACGGGTACATCTCGGCGCCGAGAGTGGCCCCGATGGGGGTTTCGGTGAGCGTTTCGAGATTCTTTTCGATGATGTTCCAGTTGCCGTTGCCCGCGTCGCGCGCGAAGACCGCCCGCCCGGGGTACAGGCAGCTCGACTCCTCCTGCTGAATGGTGCGCGTGAGCGCCGAAGCCGTGCCTCCGATCTGGACCATCCACACATCGAACAGATACGGGCCGCCCGACGTTGTGTCGCGGTTGTCCTCGAACACTACAAGATCGTCCCAGATGAACGGCGCGATCTGGTCTTCGGGAGCTTCAACGAGGGGATACGACTGACCCGCCTGGATGTCGTACCACCACAGGTCGGCGCCCGCGGCGGCTTCGTTGCGGTAGTCCTCCCAGACGATCCTGCCGCCGAAGACGGCGGGGAGAATCTGGTCGTTGACGGCTGTTGATACGGGCGATTCGATTACTGCAAGATCGGCCCGGGCGGACGCGCCGCAGGCGATGATGGCAACGAGAACCAACCAGCTACACAAACGCATAACCCACTCCTTCGAAGGATAACGAACGGCGATACAGAATAAGGTCAGTGTCCGCGGCAGGCCCGGGCCAGCTCATCAGAGATTCAGCACATGATCGAGCCTCGAATCAGATGCGAACACCTCAATAAAGTTTTCAGCGGCTCCAGGAGCCGCGCTGCCCGGTTTCTTTTGAACCGTCCTCCCACGGACGTTCAGGCGGTCAGAGACATAAGCTTCGCCGTGGAACCGGGCGAGATTCTGGGCATTATGGGCCCGAACGGCGCGGGCAAGACCACGCTCGTCAAGATGCTCTGCACCCTGCTGATACCCACATCGGGCGCCGCAAGCATCTGCGGCGTTGACGTCGCGCGCCACCCGGGCAGGGTGCGCGAGAACATCGCCTTCATCACCGGCGATGAGCGTTCTTTCTACTGGCGGCTGACAGGCCGCCAGAACCTTCAGTTTTTCGGGGGTCTTTTCGGGCTGAAGCAGGGGCAGATCCGCGACCGGATCGAAAAGCTTGCCGCAAGCCTCGGTGTCGAGGACATCCTCGACCGCCGCTTCGACTCGTACTCGACCGGCAACCGCCAGAAGATTGCCATAGCCCGCGGCCTCCTCAACGAGGCCGGGGTGCTGTTTCTGGACGAGCCCACGCGAAGCCTGGACCCCACGTCCGCTCTGTCGTTCACCACGATCGTCCGTGACCAGATTGCGCGGGATCAGGGGCGCTCGGTGCTTTTCGTTACCCACCGCCTCGAAGAGGCGCTCGGCGTCTGCGACCGCATCCTGATTATGCGCAACGGCGAATCCGCATTCCTTGGAAAACCATCCGAACTGCAGGCCCTGGGGTCGCAGGACGTGTGGCGCATCCAGGTGCGAGGAGACTGGGAATCGGCCAGCGCCTTGCCCGGGCGTCCGGCGGGATTCACTGTTTCACTATACCACACGCCGGACATCCCGGACAAGAACGAGATAACCCTTCAGGCGACACTGCAGGCGGGAGCGGCGGCATCGCTAGGCGACATTGTCTGCTGGCTTGCCGCGGGCGGCCTGCAGGTGGTGGACGTCGCCCGCATGCAGCGCACGGGAGGCGAGGTGTTCGCCGAACTGACCGGAGCAGACGAATGATCACGGCGGTGCTTGCCAGGCAGTTCTGGGCGATTTTGAAAAAAGACGTGCTGCTCGAATACAGCTACCGCCTGCAGTTCGTGCTGAACCTCGCGGGGGTGTTTCTGGAGCTGGCGATGTTCTTCTTCCTCGCCAAACTGGTGAAGATGCCCGCGAGCATGGAGCAGTACGGGGGGAACTACTTTGCGTTTCTGGCGGTGGGGCTGGCGTTCGGGCAGTATCAGTGGATCAGCCTGCACACGTTCGCCCAGAGCCTGCGCGAGCAGCAGGTGATGGGGACGCTGGAGATGATCTTCGCGAGCCCCATGCGCCCCGAAACGCTGATCGTCGGAAGCTCCCTGTGGACCTATCTGTTCGAGACCATCGTCATTGTGCTGAATCTGGGGATGGCGGCCCTGTTCTTCGGGCTCGACCTGTCGAACGCCAACCTGCTCTCGGCGCTGGCGGTGATCGTCATGACGATTCTCGCGATGAGCGCGTTCGGTGTGCTGTCGGCGGCGTTCATCGTCGTTTTCAAGAGGGGTGACCCGGTCACGTGGGTCTTCGCGACTGTCAGCGGGCTGCTGGGGGGTATTTACTACCCGATCGAGGTGCTCCCTCCGTTTCTGAAGTCGCTTTCCGCGCTGTTGCCCATTACGCATGCGCTGAAGGCGATTCGGCTGGCGGTGCTGAAGGGCTACCCCGTCCAACGCTTGAGCACGGAGTTGATCGTCCTCGGAGTCTTCGCCGTATTTCTGCTTCCCGTGAGCCTCTTCGCGTTCCGCCGGGCAGTGAACATCGCGCGGCGCGACGGCACGCTTTCGCAGTATTGATGGAAACGGCGCCGGGAGCAACGCCCCCGGCGCCGTCAGACGATTACGCCAGCCGCAAGAAGCTCAGAAGCCTGTCACGTCGGCGGCATCCCGCGCCAGGATTACCGGCACGATCTTCACGCCCACTGTCTCCAGTTCCACGACGCCGGTAACCTTGACCAGGCTGCCAACGGCCGGTTCGGTGTTCGCGCCAATCCGCACGCGCACGCCCGCCCGGCCGCTGCCGTCCTGCAGGCCGCTCGCGTCGTCGCAGTAGAAGAACTTATTCTGCGGGTCGGAGACGTCAACGGATGTGACAACGCCGAACGCCGAGACCAGCAGTCCGGCGTTGTAGAGGCCGGAGGCGCCGGTGACGCCGGGAGTCGCCGCGTTGAACGACTGCCCGCCAAGCGTTTTCTGAACCATCCACACGGGCGCAGGAACCTGCTGGCCCGAGGCGGAAACCACGACGTCGCTGGCCGTCAGAACGCGCTGCGGACCAGACAGACCCAGATCGCCGGCCACGGAGACCTTATCGCCGCGGACGGCTGCCGCCGCCGAGAGCACCTTCAGCGCCGCCGAGCGGTCGGCTTCCTCGATCCAGAGCGCTCCGCCCGCCGCATGCGTCACGACCTTGTCCTGCAGCGCGAGAGGCACGCCGTCAGCCAGAGCCCACGCCGCGCCGATCGGATTCACGGCAGAAGCGTAGTTGTACGGGCCCAGAACGAACGATCCGTTCGCGGCATCCTCTCGGTTGAACGGCTGCACATGCAGATACCAGCTTCCGGCAGACTCCGCGGACAGCGCAAGAGAGCCGGAACTCCACTTCGACTCCGTCCCTGCGAACGTGTGGGAAGGGTTCTGATTCCAGGCATACCGGTAGTAATCCACCGTGCCCTGGCCGAACCCGCCCGCAGCCTCGAAGTTGAAGGCCGGCGTCGGGTACAGCGTCCCCGCCGTGCGGTCGCAGGTGACCGTCGAGGAGCTCGCCGGAGCAGCCAGCGTCCACTTCGTCACGATCGCCGAGAACGCGCTGTTGAGCGTCCCGTTCCAGGCGCGAAGTTTGCGCGCGTAGGGGGAGTTCGGCGCCAGGCCGGTCTCGGTGAACGAGACGGCGTCACGGGTGAGCCATCCCGAGTCCGGATGGGCAGGGGAAATCTGGGCGCCCGTGACACTCATCAGATCCAGACCGAAAGCCGTGCTGTCGATTGCCGAGAAGTCCCACCTGATAGACGAGCTCGACAGCGCATTTGCCGCGGAGATCACCGGCTGTCCCGGAGGGCTGGCGGTGAAGCGGATGTCGTCCCAGTAGCTCTCAGCAGCCGAGGAGACCCCCAGCCCGAGAACGATCTTCCCGATGCCGTTGCTGAAGAAGTCCGTCTGTAGATCGGTCTGAGCGGTTGTCGTCCCGGCGCCATCCGTCACCTTGAGCGTGACGACGCCCGTCGGGCTCATGCCCGGAGTGTTCGGGGCGACATCGGTCTCGAAGTAGATCCAGGCGCCGTTGCAGTCGGTGTTCGGGTTGCGCTGGGCGTAGGCGAAATAGGTGTTCTCGCCGCCGCCCCCGAGCTTGCGGTAGAAGTAGCTGCCGCTGCTTACGCTGGAGGCGAAGCAGTTGTCCAGGAACATGGTCACGGCGTCGCCGGGGTTCCTGAGCGAGAGCGACTGCCTGTAGGCATTGCCACAGGTGCCGGTCTTCCAGCCGCCCTTTCCGTCGTAGAAGTAGCCGGAGACGGTCCCTTGAGCGAACGGGCGGTCGAAGTAGTGGGCCATCTGGTCGGACTCCAGAGAACCGCAGTACGCCGCGCCGCCGCCGGTGTAGGAACCGTGGTTCTGGGTTGTGCTGTAGGCGAACTCTTTGCCCGCGGTCTGCGTCCAGTTCGTCAGGCCTCCGTCGAACCCGTCAACGAAGACATCCATTGCGCCGAGCGGCGGCCGGACGCTCGCGGGAGCGCTCCAGCCGGAGTAGTTCGGCACGGAGTCGCGCGCCCGCACTTCGTAAACGTAGGAAGTTCCGGCTGTCAGGCCGGAATCGTTGTAGCTGTTGGTCGCGCTCGAGCCGATGATGGCTCCATCGCGCCGGATGTCGTAGCCCGCCACCCCGGCATTGTCTGTCGAGGCCGTCCAGCCGAGGGCAACCGTCGTGGAACTCGTCGCGTTCGCGACAAGGTTCGTGGGAACTGACGGCGCCTCGCCGTCCGTGGGCGTGTGCGCGACGGCCGGAGCACTCCAATCGGAGACGTTGGAGTAAGCGTCCTTTGCGCGGACTTCATACGTGTAGTCCGTGCCGGGTGTAAGGCCGGTGTCGGTATAGGTCGTTCCGGCGCTGGTTCCGACTATCGCGCCGTTGCGCCGGATGTCGTATCCCGTTACTCCGGTGTTGTCGGTGGAGGCGGTCCAGCTCAGGTCCACCCGGATGGGGCTCTGCGGAGTGGCGGTTAGCCCGGTGGGCATGGACGGGGGCTCGCTGTCGGCTGCGGTCACGGTGACCGTCTTCAAGCAGGTCGCGCCGAACCAGGAGATTCCCTCGCGAAGCATCCGCCAGTCGGTCGTGTAGGTTCCGGGAGCGGGCGCGGTCATGTTGAAGGTGAAGGTGTATGTCTGCCCCGCCCGTACTTCGCCGGAGATGGTGTGGCGTTTTGCGGCCGTGAACGGGTCGCTCTCGCCGACAGCCCCCAGCCGGAAGGCGTTCGCCTCGCGCCAGAGCACGCCCCGGTTGCGGAATGTGACGCTGACACTGTACGTCTTTCCGGACTCCATAGTGGTTGGAATGGTGTCGCTCACGTACTCATCGGAGTACTTGTCCCAGGTGGGCGTCGTGCCGAAGTAGTCGCAGATACCCTTGTACAGAGCCCACTGGGCCACCGAGCGGAAGAAGTTGTCCACCAGATACGGGGCATCTTTGGTGCAATTGTCGTGAAACGCCAGTTCGATAAGGCAGGCAGGGCGATTGGGGATGCGAATCTCTCCGTAGGCGCCGTTGGCGTTCCGCGCAGCACCGCCGTTTCGGATAGGCCAGGCGGAATCGTAGGTGCCGCGTATTGTCGCTTCGATCGAGTCCTTGACGTTCTCCGCGAGGCGCTGGCTGTTGATCTCATTGATGTTACCGGAGCCCGGATTCTCCATCGCGAAGTCGTAATAGACCTCGGTGCCGGTGGCGGTCCCGTCGAAAGCGTTGGTGTGATGGGCGATGTAGATGTCCGCGCCCACGTAATCGGCGTACTTGGGGCGGGCACGGATGTCGTCGTTGAGATCGGAAGTCGAGCTGTCCCAGATATCGGAGCGGCTCGGCAGCAGGTTCTGAAGCCAGTATCGCGCCGCCATCCGCCACCACGGGGTGTTGTTATAGCCGGTGTAGCAGCACAGCGTTTCGTCGAGAGTCCTGGGGTAGTACACGCTCGCGCCGTCCTGAACAAGGTACTGATTCAGGAACTGTATGAGCCTGACGCTGTTGAGGTCTTCCTGAATCGCCTCGCCCAGCCCGCAGGTCTGGGGGCGCTGGTAGTACCATCCGGAGCCGTTCCAGTACAGACCGTGCGACGGACCGACTGATATCTTCCTCCCCGCGAGCCCGGCAATCGTCACATCCTGCGGCGAGGGTGCCGCCGGGGGCGGGCCAAGGGGCTTTCCGGCCGGGGCAAGATAGGTGGACAGGAGACGCCCCTGACAGGTCAGAGCGATATCCGAGACGCCGGGGTGGTTGAGGAAGGTCGCTTTGAACTGGCCGAAGATGCTCTGAAGGAGAGCGTCATCGAGTCCCTCGATCACCTCCAGGGAGAGGTCCACGGTCAGTTCGGAGTTATCGAGGCTGACGCTCAGGGCGGCGACGCCCGGCGGGATGGCAGAGACGATCCCGCCGGCCGCCTCACCGGCCGTCGGGCCCGCCACGAGAGCCTGCACAGTCTGCGCGATGCCCTTTTCACCTTCAGGGAGATCACGCTGCACAATCACGAGGCCACCGGCGCTATCGTAAAACGCCACCCCAGCTGCGCCAGCGGAGGCGGCGGAGAGTACACTCACCGCAAGGGTGACCAGAAGCACGTTCAGGACAGGTCGTTTCACCAGATCACACTCCATTTGCTGCCCGCGCGAAAGCGGGCGCACCGATTATCCGGGGCGGCTGAAGACGCGCCGCCCACCAGGCAGGAACACGAACAGATGCCAGAACCCTCCCGCCTGCGGGCCTCCGGCCTTTGGATTGTAGCACATCAGCGGGCTGCAGACCCGGCGAGAGCCCGTCCACACTGGCGCCATCCAGCCTCCACGCCACCGGCCTGATGACTAGATACCCGTGACATCGGCGGCGTCCCGCGCCAGGATCACCGGCGCAATCTTCCCGCCAATCGTCTCCAGTTCCACGACGCCCGTGACCTTCACAAGGCTGCCAACCGCCGGTTCGGTGTTCGCGCCAATCCGCACGCGCACACCCGCCCGGCCGCTGCCATCCTGCAGGCCACACCCGTCGTCGAAGTAGAAGTACTTGTTCTCGGGATCCGAGATGTCCACCGACTTCACGAACCCGTACGACGACACCAGAAGCGCCGCGTTGTACAGCCCGGTCGCGCCGGTCACACCCGGAGTCGCCGCGTTGAACGACTGACCCCCGAGCGCCTTGTGCAACATCCACACCGGAGCAGGAACCTGCTGGCCTGATGCGGTCACGCCCACATCGCTCGCCGTCAGAACGCGCTGCGCGCCCGACAGACCCAGAACGCCCGCCACCGACACACGGTCGCCCCGAGCGGCTGTCGCCGCCGAGAGAACCTTCAGCGCCGCCGAACGGTCGGCTTCCTCGATCCAAAGCGCGCCCTGCGAAGCGTGCGTCACGATCTTGTCCTGCAGCGCAAGACCCGCGCCGTCCGCCAGAGACCAGGCCGCGCCGATCGGGTTCACGGCCGAAGCGTAGTTGTACGGGCCCAGATCGAACGAGCCGTTCGCGACTCCCTCGCCGTTGAACGCCTGAACGTGCAGATACCAGCTTCCGGCCGTCGAAGCCGTCAGCGCCAGATCCCCGCTGTTCCAGCTCGACTCCGTCCCCGTGAACGTGTGCGACGGGTTCTTGTCCCAGGCATAAAGGTAATGATCCACCTTGCCCTGGCCGAACCCGCCCACCGCCGTGAAGTTGAAGCCCGGGGTCGCATACAGCGTCCCCGTCGAACGGTCGCAGGTCACGGACGCCGCGCTTGCAGGAGCGGAGAGCGTCCACTTCGTCGCGGTGGCCGAGAACCCGCTGTTCAGCGTCCCGTTCCAGGCGCGAACCTTGCGCGTGTACGGGGTGTTCGGCGCGAGACCCGTCTCGGTGAACGAAGCCGCGTCGCGGCTCACCCACCCGGCGGACGGATACGCGGGCGAAACCTGCGTCCCGCCCGTAGTCATCACGTCGAGTCCGAACACGTTGTTGTCTATCGCCGAGAAGTCCCACCGGATGGATGAAGTCGACAGCGCCGTGGCGGCGGAGATCGCCGGCTGGCCCGGAGGGCTCGCGGTGAAGCGGATGTCGTCCCAGTAGCTCTCAGCAGTCGAAGAGACTCCCAGCCCGAGCACGATTCTGCCGATGCCACAACTGAAAAAGTCCGTCTGCAGGTCGGTCTGGGTGGCTGTGGTACCCGCGCCGTCAGCGACCTTGACGGTGATGACGCCCGTCGGGCTCATGCCCGGAGCATTCGGCGCCATGGAGGTCTCGAAATACACCCACGCGCCGTTGCAGTCAGTATTCGGATTGCGGGTCGCGTGGGCGACGTACGTCGAGCTGCCCCCGCCGCCTAGCTTCCTGTAGAAGTAGTTCGTGTTGTTCGTTGCGGAGTAGAAGCAGTTGTCGAGGAACATGTTCTCCGTGCCCACCGGGTTGCGGAGCGAGATACTCTGCCTGTACGCGTTGCCGCAGACGCCGGCCTTCCAGCCGCCCTTGGGGTCGTAGAAGTAACCCGACACCGTCCCTTGAGCAAACGGGCGGTCGAAGTAGTGAGTCATCTGGTCGGACTCGGCCGCCGCACAGTACGCCGCGCCGCCTCCCGTGTACGAACCGTGGTTCTGAGTGGTGCTGTACGCGTAATCCTTGCCTGAAGTCTGCGTCCAGTTCGACAGACCTCCGTTGAACCCGTCAACGAACACGTCAACAGCGCTGACAGGCGTCCGCACGCTCTTCGAGGCGCTCCACGCGCTGTAGTTGGGGACTGCATCCTTCGCGCGCACCTCGTAGACGTAAAGCACGCCGCCCGTGAGGCCGCTGTCGTTGTAGCTCGTGCCCGTGCTGGAGCCGATGACAGCGCCGTCACGCCGGATGTCGTAGCCCGTCACACCGGCGTCGTCCGTCGAGGCCGTCCAGGTGAGGGCCACCGTCGTTGAACTGGTCGCATTTGCCGCCAGATTGGTGGGCACCGTGGGCGCCTGGGTA
>Ga0255340_1004000_pt1 | contig 14792 bp, 13 predicted proteins | sample wastewater_treat_7_FD_192417 | JGI IMG/M metagenome (GOLD analysis project Ga0255340, IMG submission 192417) | Wastewater microbial communities from Lulu Island WWTP, Vancouver, Canada - plant10 | ecosystem: Engineered > WWTP > Wastewater > Unclassified | place: Canada: Vancouver, British... | reverse complement strand
TGAAGTTCGAGGCCGGATCGGGCAGCTACGCGTTCGAGCTGACGGCAAAGTGAGCGTTCTGCCCGTTCTTCTCGTGACGGGCGCCCTTGCTCTGGGGGCGGCGGCGCTGGCGCAGGAGCGCGAGGCCGGCGCCGTCGTTCCCCTCCGGGGCATCTACTACACCGCGGGCGATATCACCGCCGCCCGCGAGGCAATTGCGCGCGAGCCGTGGCGCGCGGAGATGCTGCAAGCGATCACGGAGGCTGCGGGCAAGTGGGCGGCGATGAGCGACGACGATCTGCGCGCTCTGCTTCCGCCGCCGGGCAGCTTCTTCGCGTATGGCACGAGCGGGTGTCCGGCGTGCGGCGCATCTTGGAAGCACTTCGGCGCGGAAACCTGCTCGCTCGAGGACCCGGGCAAGGTCGTCTGCCAGGCCTGCAAACGGGTCTTTCCCGACCCCGATCCCGCGTCGCCCTTCCACGACGCGGGCAAGGGCTTCACGGCTGACGGCAAGAGCTACTACCCAACGGGCATCTGGAACGGCTTCGTCATTCAGAAGATCTGGTCGGCGTTCGACGAGGAATCGTGCGCGCTGAACGCGCTCGTCCACGCGTACGCCCTGACCGGCCGCGATGAGTACGCGCGCAAGGCGCTCATGCTGATGGACGCTCTGGCCACGCTTTCGCCCACGACTATCGGCCCGCGCGACTTCGCCCCGAACAGCAGCCAGACATCGGTGCAGGGGCGGCTGCATTTTCTGACGAGCATCGTCTACCGCGCGATGGTCACGATGGCGCGCAACACGGACATTCTGGGCCGGCATCCGATGATGCAGGAGCCGTCTCCCACCGCGCCCGGCAAGACGGTGTTTCAGAACATACGCGAGGGGCTTTTCGAAGACTATCTGTTCAAGCACGGAGACGTGCGCGAGGGCAGGCTGTCGACCCTTCACAACCACGAAGCCGACTCGGTGCGGGCGATGCTCGTGACCGGCATTCTGTTCGGGGAGCCGGACTACATCCGCTGGGGCATGGACGGGCTCGAGTCGCTGGTCACGAACACGATTGACCGCGACGGCATGTACTACGAGACATCCATGGGGTATTCCGACTTCTCCCGCGGGGTCTTCGGCGATATGGCCGAACTGTGCGCCAACTACTCGCCCTCCAACTATGGCGGCGAATCGGGCAGCTTCCCCGAGCCGCGCAACTTCTTCGACAACCCCCGCCTTGCCGCGCTCAGCATAGAGAACAGCTACGTGACGGTGGCGGGGCGCGAGCTGGGTTTCGGAAACGCCGGACCGAATGCCGCGGTTGTCACCTCGCCGCCCGCCAACGCCAGCGTGCACCGCTTCAACCAGGCCGCCCGCTTCGCGGCGTACTCGTCCGACAGCGTCATACGCGCAAGAGCCGCCGCCCTGATGGAAGGCATGATGGCGGGAAGGGACGCCGGTCAATTTCACTCGAAATGGTGGCTTCTGAAACGTCCGGATGCGTTTCCGGCGGCGCCGCCGAAGCCCGTGGACATCTCGCCCGTCGGGTCGGGCAAGTTCTTCAGCACCAGGGCGATGGCGGCATTCCAGTCGGGCGACTGGCCGAACAGGCGCGGCTTCGTGCTCCGCGGCGGCCCCAACCTTCCGCACGCGCACGACGATCTGCTCGGGCTCAACTTCTGGGATCTGGGGCGCGAGATGGCGGCGGAGATAGGGTACGGCACGTTCGGGTCGCATGTGCACCATGGCTGGGGGCGGCGGGCGATCGCGCACAATCTGGTGGTCGTGGACATGGACGCCGGGCACACTGAGCGCGAGATCTACAAGAACTCACCGGGAGCGGACTGGCGGTCGTTCTACGATGGCGGCTGGGTCAAGTATGTGGATGCGGACGCGCGCGGCCAGTTCGAGCTCGAGCGGCGGGTGTCGGAGTATCGCAGGCGCTTCGCGATGATCGAGATTGACGCGAAGACCGCCTACTACATAGACCTCTTCGACGTTACGGGCGGGTCGGTTCGCGACTACAGCTTCCACGCGCCGTACAACGACGATCTCAAAGCGGGGCAGCTTGCGCTGAAAGGCGTGGGCGAAGATCCGGTCCCGGGCGCATGGACGCTTGCCGGGCTCAGCCCCGAGTGGCGCGGCGAGCCGTGGAACGCTCCCGGCAAGAGCTGGGGCGAGCGGGTGACGCCGGGCGAGTATATCCGCAAGCTGAGCCCGGACGACGGGGTCGGACTGTACACCTGGGCGCCGCCGGGAATGGGTTACGGTTTTCTCTACGACCTGCGCGGCGGCAAGACGTCGTCGCCGTGGAGCGCGTACTGGACGCTGGCGGGTGACGACGGGGCGCAACTGCTTGCCACGTTCCTGCCCGACGGCGAGCAGGAGGCGTACCGCGCGTGCGCTCCGGACCTGACGGGCAAGCATGTGCTGAACTACGTCATCTGCAGAGACAGCGGCGCGGGCCGGGCGCGGTTTCTCACTGTTATCGAGCCGTATCTCCGCGCACGCGCCGTCCGGCAAGTTCGCCGCGTACCGGACACCGGTAGCGCGGTCGTTATCGAAGTAACGCACCCGCGCGGAGTGGACTATGTGATGCTGGCCGGGGAGTCCGGGCGGGCGACGTTTCGCGCGAAAGGCGGGCTGGCGGTTTCTCTGGACGGCGAGTTCGCGGTTCTGAGGCTCTCGAAGAGCGGGCAGCCGTCGCTCGCAGCCAGTTTCCGCGCCCGTTCGCTCGAGTGCGGAGGCGAGCGGCTAATCCGGTCGGTGGGCGTGGTTCGCGGCACGGTGCTCGAGGCCGGGAAGGACGCTCTGCGCGTTCGTCTGGCTGAGGGCTCGCGGGCCCAGGATGCGCGGAAGGCGCGGTTCTGCGTCGCTTCTTCGCCCCACTACCGGCACAACACCGCCTTCGGGTTGGACGCCGGGGCGCTGGAGTCCGGCGGCGGCGCGTTGACGGTGCGGACCGGCCCCGTTTCCCTGCAGCGGCTGAGCGTCGCGAAGGTGGACAGCGGATCTGTAGAGTCTCACATTCCCCTGCCGCTCGGCTTCATCTACGGCGCAAGCACGCGTTTTCTGGATGGCAAGACGCTTGCCGATGCCAGCGGCAAGACGGCGGGACGGCTGGATGAGTGCACCGGGCTGAAGTCCTTTTCGGTTGACGAAGGGTTCAGCGCGGCTCCCGGTGACGTTCTGGAAATCCTCGATATCGCCGCCGGAGACGCGATCGAGTTTCCCCTGCCTGCCTCCTGGAAACGGTGAGACGACATCCCGGCAGGGCTGAATACCAGCCCTTGCGGGTACCGCCCATCGCCCGATAATCTGTACACGGCACATTAAGGCACGGGAGACAGGTGAGTTGATCCAGAGAACATTCGTGATGGTGAAGCCGGACGGAGTCCAGCGCAAGCTTGCCGGCGAGATCATCGGACGGTTTGAACGGCGCGGACTGCGGCTGGCGGGAATGAAGATGCTGAGAGTCAGCCGCGAACTGGCCGAGGCGCACTACGCCGCGCACAAAGGCAAGCCGTTCTTCGGCGAGCTTGTGGACTTCATCACGTCAGGGCCGGTTGTCGCGATGGTGTGGGAGGGCGAGGATGCGGTGCTCCTCGTGCGCAACATGATGGGCGCGCTGAAGCCCGCCGAGGCACAGCCCGGAAGCATTCGCGGGGACTTCACGGCCAGCATCCAGATGAACGTCGTGCACGGATCGAGCGATCCGGCCGCCGCGGACGAAGAGGTGGCGCTCTGGTTCAGCGAGGACGAACTGGTCTAGCCGCGGCCCAGACCTACCGCCCCAGCCGCCAGAGCTCGAAGCTCCCGTCTTCATAGTCCGCCCAGCCGAGCCTCCAGCCCTCATCGTGCGTCAGCCGCACCAGGTCGCTTCTGAGCGCCGGGCCGCGCCATGCCAGCCGCCCGTTTCTGTCGAGCGCCGACAGAAGCGAGTAGTTCTCGGCGATCAGCACTCCCGTCGGGTCGTCCTGCAGCCCCGCCAGAACAGGCTTGAAGAAGAGCCCGCCCTCGCGCCAGAGCGTCTTGCCATCGCGGTTCCAGAGTTCCACGCGCCGCTCCATCACCGACTTGCCGTTGTGAACCAGTTTTCTGCGGTAGCTCAGCGCAACCAGGCTTCCGTCTGACGAGATTGCCGCGCGCGGCTCGTAGCCTTCGAACTCCCGCGTGAACAGATCGCGCCCCGCCGGGGTCAGCGCCGTCACCCGCACCGACGGAGAGGGAGACATGGAAGCGAGCGTCGTGACGACCAGGCTGCCGCGTCCGCCCGAAACGAGCGTGAAATGCCCCACCGGCCGCCCCTGCCACCATCGGGTGCGGCCGTCAATGCCGATCATCCCGAACCCGCACGGGTTTGTGGTTTCCACAAGAAGCGCGTCCGCGGTCTCGCTGTATGTGAGCGCGCTGATGTCGCGCTCTGTGATGATCCGGTTCCAGCGGAGCCTTCCGCCCAGCGTGAAGGCGTAGATGCGCCCGCCAGTTGTCGAGGCGAACGCGGCCTGTCCGTCGGGAGTGATGGCCACCCCGAGAAGCGTGCCGCTCACGCTCTGGCGCCACCTGACGCGGCCGCGCTCCGTGATGATGCGCACCCAGCAACGCTGGCCGTCCTTTCCGCCGACGATGGCGGCGCGGCCGGAGTTTGCGATCGATGCCGTGAAAGCGCCCGTCAGGTCCCTTTCGAACCGCGCCTGCCCTCCCGGTCCGAGCAGGGTGAACTTGCCCTCGCCCGTGATGCTGGCGGCCGCTCCGCCGTCAGGGGCGACGACGAGCGCGACGGGCCTCTGCCCGGTGCGGTGGGCGAGAATGCCCACGCGCCGGGGCTGGGGCGGCGGCTTTTCGCCCGGCTGACAGCCCGCGGCCCCCAGCAGGCAGCAGGCCAGCAGGAGCATGGGCCAGCGGGCCGGGCCGCCTCCGCGCCGGGCGTCAGGGGGCGCTGGCCGCGATGTCAACGAAGTATCGGTGCAGCCGCGTCTCGCCGATGAGCTCGGGATGAAACGCCGCCGCGAGCAGCCGCCCCTGACGGGCAAGCACGATCCTGTCATTGAACCGGGCAAGCACTTCCACCCCCTCTCCGACGTCTGAGATATACGGCGCCCGGATGAAGACCCCGCGCATCGGCTCGGGGCCGATGGCGGGCGCGTCAATGTCGGTCTCGAAGCTCTGAATCTGCCGCCCGAACGCGTTGCGCGCGGCGGTGATGTCCATCAGGCCGAGCCTCGCCTGCTCGCTGTTCTCGATCCTCTTGGCCATCAGAATCAGGCCCGCGCACGTCCCGAAAACCGCCATCCCCTGGCGATGACGCGCGCGAATCTCCTCGTCCAGTCCGAACACCGTGAGCAGCTTGCCCATCGTCGTGCTCTCGCCGCCGGGGATGATGAGGCCGGCAAGCCCTTCCAGATGCTCGGCCTTGTTCGCGCGGACGGCCTCCACACCGATCGCCTCGAGCGTGGCCATGTGTTCGCGCACGTCGCCCTGATAGGCGAGCACGCCGATGCGCGTCGGCTTTGCAGTTGTGCCGGAGCCCGTCACCACCCGCGCGTCGCCATCAGTTCGGCTTCGGGAATCTGGCGCACGTCCAGCCCCGGCATGGCTTTGGGAAGACCCTTCGAGACTTCGGCGACCAGTTTCGGGTCGTCGTAGTGCGCGGTGGCCTTGACGATAGCCTTCGCGTAGTTGATCGGGTCTTCGCTCTTAAAGATTCCGCTGCCCACGAACACGGCTTCGGCTCCGAGCTGCATCATCAGCGCCGCGTCCGCCGGGGTAGCGATCCCGCCCGCGCTGAAGTTCGGCACCGGCAGCTTGCCTGTCGCGTGAATGCCGCGAATCAGCTCGTACGGCGCCTGAAGCTCCTTTGCGAACGCCATCAGCTCGTCTTCGCGCATGGTCTGGATGCGGTGCAGGTCCTTGATGACCGCCCGCATGTGCCGCACCGCCTCCACGACGTTGCCCGAGCCGGCCTCGCCCTTGGTCCGGATCATCGCCGCGCCCTCGCCGATGCGGCGCAGCGCCTCTCCCAGATCGCGGCATCCGCACACGAACGGCACCTTGAACGCATGCTTGTCAATGTGATGCTGCTCGTCGGCGGGAGTCAGAACTTCGGACTCGTCAATGAAGTCCACGCCCAGCGCCTCCAGCACCTGCGCTTCCGCGAAGTGACCGATGCGCGCCTTCGCCATCACGGGGATGGTCACGGACTCCATGATCTTCAGGATCATTTCGGGGTCGGACATCCTCGCCACGCCGCCGTCCCGCCGGATGTCGGAGGGGACGCGCTCAAGCGCCATAACCGAGACCGCGCCGGCATCCTCCGCGATCTTCGCCTGCTCCGCGTTCGTGACGTCCATAATGACGCCTCCGCGCAGCATCTCCGCCAGCCCGACTTTTGTTCTCCAGGTAGATTCTTCAGCGATCATATCCATTGAATGTCCTCAGTTGTTTGCCCCGCTCCCACCTTCCGCGTCTCTCGCGTCATACATTATACGCAATACCGAAAGCGCGTGCGCCCGCCGCGCGCGCCGCAGGGAACGTGCGGGGCCTCAATGGCGTTCTTTCCATCAGGCGACGCGCGGACGTCAATAACAGGGGGACAAAGCCGTAGACACACTGAGAGAGAAACTGGGATCGGCCGGACTGCTCTGGCTAAGGGTTCTGATGGGGCTCGGCATCGCGACGCACGGGTATGCAAAGCTGTTCGGCGGCGGCATTGAAGGTTTTGCGCAGGGAGTCGCGAACATGGGTTTTCCGTTTCCGCTCCTCTTCGCATACCTTGCCGCGCTGTCCGAGTTCGGCGGCGGCCTGCTTGTCGCGCTCGGGCTGGGCACTCGCCTGGCGGCGCTCGCCGTGTTCGGGACGATGACGGTCGCCGCGTTCGTTGCGCACAGAGGGACGCCCTTCTCTGACCGCGAGCTGGCGCTTGCGTACTGGACGATGGCGGGTGCGCTCGTTCTGCTGGGCGGCGGACGCTATGCGCTGGACGCGCTCATCTTCGGCAAGCGCGAACAGCCCGCTACTGACTGACGCTCGAGAGAGCTTCTTTGATGAGCGCGGCGGCGCTGTCCGCGTCCGGGAGCCGCTTGCGGGCGTCCTGAGCCATGCGGCGGGCATCGGCGCGGGGGTAGCCCAGCGCGAGAAGCCCCTCGATCACGTCCGAGAGCACATCGGTCTGGCCGGGCTCCTCGGCGGCCGCGGCCAGCGCCAGTTCCTGAAGCTTCTCGCCGACCTCCAGAGCAATCCTCTGGGCCGTCTTCCTGCCGATTCCGGGCGCGGTCTGCAGCCTGCCGCCGTCGTCTCTCGCCGCCGCGGCAAGCTCGCGCACGGACATCGCCGAAAGCAGCGCCAGTGCCATCTTAGGCCCGACGCCCGAAACTGAAATCAGGAGCTCGAAAGCCTCCTGCTCGAGTTCGTTGGCGAACCCGTACAGCTCGATGGCGTCTTCCTTCACGATGGTGTGAATGTGAAAAGAGACCGGCTCCCCCTGCTGCGGCATCGCCATCAGCGTGGAGACGGGAACGAAGACCTTGTAGCCGACGCCTGCTGCGTCCACCACAACGTGCGAGCCGCCGACCCTGAGTAGCTTTCCGGAAATGTGAGCGATCATCACGAGACTGCTTCGCCGCGGCCGCACGGACATCCTGCCTGGTGCGGGCGCGGCGAAGGTTGAAGCCCGGGCAACGGAGAAGGGAGCACAGGAGTATTACAATGCCTTTTCCAGTGTCAAGACACCGCCGCCTGAGAGCAAGCGGCAGCATTCGCCGGATGGTCCGCGAGACAGAACTCAACGCGTCCGATCTGATCTACCCCGTCTTCGTCGTGCCGGGGCTCGATGTGCAGATGGAGATCCGCGCGATGCCGGGCTGCTTTCAGTTTTCGCAGGACCTGCTTGCGGGCGAGGCGGCGTCGCTGATGGATCTTGGCATCCCCGCCGTACTGCTGTTCGGGGTGCCGCAGGCGAAGGACGAGCGCGGCTCGGAGGCTTACGCCGAGGACGGGGTGGTGCAGCGCGCTGTTCGGGTCCTGAAGAAGGAATGCCCGGAGATGGTGGTGATCACGGACGTCTGCCTGTGCGAGTACACGAGCCACGGGCACTGCGGCGTCGTCAAGAACGGGCAGATTGACAACGACGCCACGCTGACGCTGCTTGAGCGCACGGCGCTTTCGCACGCGGCGGCCGGGGCCGACATCGTTGCGCCCTCGGACATGATGGACGGCCGCGTGGGGGCCATACGCGAGCGGCTGGACGAAGCGGGGCACGAAGAAACGCTCATCATGAGCTACGCAGCGAAGTACTGCTCGGGCTTCTACGGGCCGTTCCGCGAGGCCGCGGGCAGCGCGCCGCAGTTCGGCGACCGCAAGACGCATCAGATGGACCCGGCAAACCGCCGCGAGGCCGCCAAGGAAATCGTCACCGACGTGGACGAAGGCGCGGACATCGTTATGGTGAAGCCGGCGCTCGCCTACGGCGACATCATCAGCGACGCGCGCTCTCTCACCGACCTGCCCGTGGCGGCCTACAATGTCAGCGGCGAGTTCGCGATGGTGAAGGCGGCCGCGGAGAAAGGCTGGATTGACGAACAGCGCGTCGTGCTCGAGATTCTGACCGGGCTGAAGCGCGCCGGAGCCGACCTGATTCTCACGTATCACGCGAAGGACGCCGCGCGCTGGCTGGGCGAAGGCGGCTGACCCAGCCCTCTTCAGGCGAACCGATTCTGCCGATATCTCCCTCATAAAGGTTGCAGTACACGCCCTGAGGGTGTATCTTAAGGGGTACGTTTTTCCTGTCCGTCACCGCAAACGCCCACAGCGGTGGGGGCCGGGCCGGCAGTTGAGCGCCCGATGCCGGGCAAGACTCCTGCCGCGCGTAGCAATCATCCGCAGCAGCAGCCCGTCTTACGCAATGGCGATACGAGCGACAACAGCCTTTCGAATACGAGCATCAGGAGTCTTTGTTGCCTTCCTGACGCTCTGCGCCGCGGCCGCCTGCTTCTCAGCCCCTCAGCCCTGCAAGGTCACAATCGGCGGGCAGCAGCTTATGTCGCGTCCCGCTCCGGTGCTGGAGGACGGGCAGGTATGGGCGCCGGGCGACGCGGTGGGCAAGGCGCTCGGTGTGACGTTGACGCCGGACGGCCAGGTCTTTCGCATCAAGGGCGGCGATGGCACGGCGCCGCGCAAGGTGGTGGACGGACGCGAGATGGTGTCGCTGCGCCCGCTTGCCGAAGCGCTGGGAGCGCAGACCCGCCTCGACAAGAACACGCTCGGCGTGTTTGCCCGCGTCACCGATGTGCGGTTCACCGACGGGGCGCTGCGCATCACCACCAGTTTTCCCGTTATTCATCAGACGCGCCGGCTGACCGCGCCCGAGCGCATCTACGTTGACCTCAAGGGCGCCTGCATCGTCGGGCCGCCGACCGAGTCGAAGTCCGCCACGTCCATCGTCCGGGCGCTCCGGCTCGGGCAGTACGATCCGAACACCGCCCGCATCACGGCAGAGACGGCCGGAAGGGCCGAGTTCGCGGTGAAGGCTCCCGCGCGCGCTTCAACTATCGTCGTCGCGCTCGCGCAGAATCAGCCGCCACCCCCTGCGAAGCAGACGGATGTCCCGGCGACGCCCCCGACTAAAGAGGGGACCGCCGCGGCCGCCTCCGCACCGGTTGACATTCGGCAGGTGCGCGTCGAGAACACCCGGTCAACCGTGCGGTTCACCATCAACGGGAACAGCGTTCCCCGGCCGGAACTCAGGATGGAAGCCCTTGCGAACAGACTGGCGCTCGCGCTCACCAACGCCACCGTCAGCGCGGCCGACAGGGCGTGGCGCTTCAATGGCGGCCCTGTGCAGGACGCTTCGCTTGTCGCGAGCGGCCCGCGTCCGGGCGAAGTTCTTCTGAAGGTCAGCGGGCTGCGCCCGCTGGCATCACGCCTGCTGACAGGGTCGTCTCCCAACGAGATAATCTGGGAGGTGTTCGTGCCGGAAGGGGCCGAGGGCGACTGGCGGTCGAAGATCGTGGTGATTGACCCCGGCCACGGCGGCAAGGACAGGGGCGCGAGCGCAAACGGTCTGATGGAGAAGGACCTGAACCTGGCCGTCGCGCTTACCATCAAGCAGGAAGCCGAGCGCCGCGGTCTTTCGTGTGTGCTGACCCGCACGAACGACACCTACCTTACGCTCAAGGAGAGGGTTGACGCCATTGCTGCGAACAACGCGAGCGTTTTCGTCAGCATTCACGCTAACTCCAACGGCCGCGTCAACAGCGTTTCTGGCATGGAAGTTTACTACCACAAGCAGGACCCCAGCTCGCGTATGCTCGCGCAGCTTGTGCACGACGAGATTGCGGCGGCGACGGGCATCGCGGCGCGCGGGGCCCGGTCCGACACGAAGCTGTACAACACGGGCCTGTACGTCTTGCGGAACTCGACCGTTCCGGCCATACTCGTCGAGATGGGCTACGTCAACCACGGCTCAGACGCGAAGCTCCTTTCCGACACCGGTTTTCAGGGGCAGACCGCCAGCGCTATCGTTGATGCGGTCATACGGTATCTGGGCGGTCCGGCCTCGTCAAAGGCGGAAGGGCCCGGGTAGTTTGCCTCGGAGGGGTTCAGTGCTCAAAGACAGGTTCCTGGCGGGAGCGGCCGCCGGCATACTCATCTTCGCGGCTGGGTGCGCCCAGCCGCCGCCCACATCCGTTGCGCCCAGACCGGGGCCATCCGCGCACAAGCCCGCACCCGCCCCGGCGGAGGAGTCCGCCGTCATCTACGTTCCGGCCGTCTCGGGCGGCGAGATGATGCTTGCCCGAAAGACCGTTGACTTGCCCGAAGGCGCCGGAAAGCGAGCCGCCATTCAGGCGCTTCTCGACACCGAATCCGAAGGCCGCCGCATCTATCCCGCCGGCACGAGGGTGGTGTCGTTTGCTTCGAGCAGCGCGGGCGAGGCGACGCTCACGCTCAGCAAGGAGATACGGGACTACAGCGGCGGCAGCGCCGAAGAGGTTGCAGCCGTGAACGCACTTGTTCTCACAACCGTCGAAGCCTATCCCGGCACGAAGAAGGTTAGAATCGTTGCGGAGGACGGCGAGCTCGAATCACTCGGCGGCCACCTCGACCTCACCCTGCCCGTCGAGCCCGACCGGCGCTCGGTCATCAAGGGCTCGTGACCGGAGTCCGGATCGGGGTTTTCGATTCGGGGCTGGGGGGGCTCTCCGTTGTGCGCGCTCTTCTGGAGCGCGCTCCCGATGCGAGTGTGATTTACCTCGCCGACATCGCGCATGTTCCCTACGGCGACCGTCCTCTCGATCAGGTCCGGGGCTTCGCGCTGTCTATCGTGGACTTTCTGCTGCGGGAGGGCGCGGGGGCCATACTGATGGCCTGCAACATGTCGAGCGCGGTGGCGCTCGACGCCGCCCGGGAGCGCTGGCCGGATGTGCCGATGGCCGGGGTTCTGGAAGCCGGGGCGCGCGCGGCGGTGCGGCAGGCGCGGGGGCCGGTGGCAGTGCTGGCGACGGCCGGAACGGTCGCGAGCGGGAAGTATCCGGAGGCTATCACGCGGCTTGCGCCCGGTGCCGGGGTTGTCCAGACCGCCTGTCCCGCTTTCGTTCCGCTCGTGGAAGCGGGCGAACTGTCGGGACCGGATGTTGAGACGGCCGTGCGCGAGGCGTTGGCGCCGGGCTTGGAGCGCGGCGCGAAGACGTTCGTTCTCGGCTGCACGCACTATCCTTTTCTGCTTCCCGAACTCGCGCGGCAGGCCCCCGCGGGCTCGGTGTTCATTGACCCCGCCGGCGAAGCCGCCGCCGAAATACTGGACGCAGTGGGCGGCGCGCTCGATACGCGAACCCCGTCCCGGTATGTTCTCTCCGCGCCGTCGGACACATTCCGCGCGCTCGGATCGCGATTTCTCGGGTTCGGACTCCCCGAGATCGCTCTGGCGCGCTGGGACGAAGACGGCGCTCTTCGCGAACTGCGCCCCGCCGTTGAGGCCCTTTCAGGAGAAGCACTATGCCCCGAGTAGACGGTCGCGCGGTTGACCAGATCAGGCCCTGCCGCATCACGCGCAACTATATCAAGTATGCCGAGGGCTCTTGCCTGATCGAAATGGGCGACACGCGCGTCATCTGCACGGCGAGCGTGGAGGAGCGGGTGCCGCTGTTCCGCAAGGGCAGCGGCGGCGGATGGGTGACGGCGGAGTACGGTATGCTCCCCCGCTCGTGCAAGGACCGCAGCCAGCGCGAGGCGTCACGCGGGCAGCAGGGCGGGCGGACGCTCGAGATTCAGAGGCTGGTCGGGCGGTCGCTGCGATCGGTCGTGAACCTCGATGCGCTCGGGGAGCGCACCATCTGGCTGGACTGCGACGTGATTCAGGCGGATGGAGGCACGCGCACTGCATCCGTTACGGGGTCGTTCGTGGCGCTCGCGGACGCGCTGGCATACATCTCCAATGCGAACCTGCTCGGGAAGCGGCCCGTTTCGAGTTACCTGGCCGCCGTCAGCGTTGGAATCGTCTCGGGAGCGGAGCTGCTGGACCTCTGCTACGAGGAGGATAGCCAGGCGCAGGTGGACATGAACCTGGTCATGACGGGCGACGGCCGCTTCATCGAGATTCAGGGTACCGCCGAGGCCGCGCCGTTCGGGCGCGACAGGCTTCACAAGATGCTCGATCTGGGGGAGGTCGGCATCCGCGAGCTTATCAGGATTCAGAAGAGCGTCCTCACCGACCATCCCTTCCTGGCAGGCTGAACAGCGACATGCCCACACGACTGCTGATTGCTACATCCAACCCGCACAAGGTGCAGGAGATAGCCGAGATTCTCGGCTCGTCGGACGTCCAGATCGAAGGTCTGGACGGCTGTGAGGGGGTCACGATGCCCGAGGAGACGGGCAGCACGTTCCTCGAGAACGCCCGCATCAAGGCGCGGTCGGTGGCGGAGCAGACGGGCAGAACGGCGCTCGCCGATGACTCGGGGATTTGCATTGACGCCCTGGCGGGCGAACCCGGAGTGCGCTCCAACCGGTTCCTGGGCGAGCAGGCGACTGCCGAAGAGCGCAACAACGCCATACTGAGCCTGCTTGCCGGTCGGCCGCCGGAGGAACGCGGAGCGCGGTTCGTGTGCGCGGCGTGCATTGCGTTTCCGTCGGGAGAGACCGTGGAAGCGCTTGAGACCTGCTCGGGGGTCATTGCCCGCAGGCCCTCCGGGGGCGGGGGGTTCGGATACGACCCCATCTTCTACTTCCCCGAGTACAACTGCACCCTCGCCGAAGTCTCATCGGAACTGAAGAACAACGTCAGCCATCGCGGCAAGGCGGTTCGCAGAGTCGTTCAGCTTCTGAAAGAGCGCTCACGCGGCTGCTAGACGCGGCTGTCGGCGCCCGGCGCAATCTTTTTAGTTTCTTTCCTTGGGCCGATATCCTCCAGTTCCGCCGCCGCCTGCCGATACTGTTAGTTACGGAGGAGATGAAGCGGCTCTTCCCTACACAGACAGAAGGATATAGCGGCGAGGGACCCTGCTTCGTGACGGGGTCCTCGCCGCGGATAATTCACGCGGGCGCGTCTACCGCACTCGTGGTGAACGGGGCTCCCGGGCGAGGGAGCCCCGATTTTATGTGTGCCGCGCGCTCCGGCCGCGCCGCCCCAGCGAGCAAGCCAGAAGCGTCAGGCCGATGATGAGCGCGCACACTGCCGCGACCGGCGCGAGCAACGCCAGCACGGAAGCCGTGACCGCCCCGCCCAGCTCGAGGGTGGAGATCAGCGGGTTTGCGAGGCCCCCGGTGGTGGCGGTGGACGCCGCACGGGTCGCAACCGTCACCGACTGCACCGCGCCGGCGGCGCCGCCGCCGGCGATGACGGCAAGCGACCATCTGAGCAGCGGGCTCATGTCGCCCACGACGGACGCGGTGACCATGATCCCGGCCACGACCGCCGCCGGAGCGGCGATGGTGTCCAGCGCGTTGTCGAGCCACGGGATGGCGTACGCCGCGACCTCCAGGAGCGTGGCAACAGCAAATGCGGCGAGGGCGACGCCGGACCCGATCCAGGCAAACCCCGGGGCGAGCGTCAGATGCCCCGCGGCCGCCGCGATGCTCATCGCCAGCAGTGGAACGAACACGCGAAACCCGCACGAGGCGCTCAGGCCGATGCCAAGGCAGGCGCTTAGCAGTGCTTCCATATCTCTAAGTTTACCACCCCCGGGCCGCCCGGGACTATAATAAGCCTGCAAACGACCCATACGCCGGCCCCGCATCGCGCGCGGGCGCGGGAGGAAACAGGGAATGCCGCACACAATCGTCGCCCCGGTGCCGGAGGCCGAGACCGTTCACTACGACCTGCACGGGGTGAAGTACAGCTCCTGCATTCACGACCATGTGACGATCGTCCATCGTCACGGCCAGGGGCGCGATCTCACAAACCAGCAGCCCTGCGCCGTCATTCTGAGCGACGGAACCTGGATGATGTGCTGGACGCAGGCCACTGAGGAGGCCGCCAAGGACGAAAGTGTCGTCGGCGCGGTCAGCCGCGACGGCGGGCGCACCTGGTCCCGGCCGTTCTTCATCGAGGAGTCCATTGACGAGCGGACGGCCTCGTGGGGCATGCTCTTCGCCGTGCCGCACACATCGCGCGTTTACTGCATCTACTGGTTCAACGAGAACGCGTTCTGGCTGCGCGACGCGGGAAGCCTCTATTTCCGATTCACCGACGACCGCGGCGTGACCTGGAGCGAGCGGCGTCGCATCAGCATTCCCCGGCATGCGCTGGACGTAGATGGCGAGGAGCAGCACGGCTGGAACACCGGTTTTCCCATCCTCACGGCGGACGGGGCCATGCTTCTCGGGTTCG
>Ga0255340_1003998_pt1 | contig 14801 bp, 9 predicted proteins | sample wastewater_treat_7_FD_192417 | JGI IMG/M metagenome (GOLD analysis project Ga0255340, IMG submission 192417) | Wastewater microbial communities from Lulu Island WWTP, Vancouver, Canada - plant10 | ecosystem: Engineered > WWTP > Wastewater > Unclassified | place: Canada: Vancouver, British... | reverse complement strand
ATCAGTCTTCCCGATCCTAATCTGTAAATTCCGGTCAACCTCGAACACCAATTCCGAAAAAGGTCGAACACCAATTCCGGTGATATCCGAACACTCATTCCGGTGTTAGTCGAACACTTTTCATACTTTTCCGGAATACGCCCTCGGCTGAACATCTTGATCTTCCGATGATCCCTTTCCTGCCCTGACATGGTACACTGCCCCTAAAAAACATTTGGAGGGCAAGTGAAAAAGAAAGGGAGGAAAACATCAATGAACAAGCTAAAAGAAATTGCCCGATTGCTTCTTGAGTGCAACCTTGGCATACGCCCTATCGCCAGGGCGTGCAATATGTCCGTTTCAACAGCATCTCTCTATGCAGAAAAGTTCAGAGAGTTAGGCATTGCCTACCAAGAGATCTGCGAGACAGATGAAGGCGTTTTATCAAACCTTCTCTTCCCAAAAAATGAGAAAGCATCAACAAAGGCATTGCCCGATTTTGCATACCTTGCCGGAGAACTCAGGAAGAAAGGCGTAACCCTTCAATTGCTCCATGAAGAATACAAAAGGGATAATCCGGAAGGGTATGGAAAAAGCCGGTTTTATCAATTGTATCATGACTGGAAGAAGAAAGCGGACCCTGTTATGCGTGTTACCCATAAGGCAGGAGAAAAGATGTTTGTCGATTTCTCCGGAGACAAGCCGTCCTATCAGGATCAGACAACAGGCAAAAGAATTGAGGTCGAACTCTTTGTCTCTGTTCTTGGGGCAAGCTCATATATCTTTGCATATGCAGTACCTGATCAGACGACAGAAAGCTTTGTAAAATGCAACATACGGGCCTTCGAATATTACGGCGGCACACCCGAATGCCTCATTCTCGATAATCTCAAGGCAGGTGTGACCCATGCCTGTTACTATGATCCCGAGATCAACAAGACGCTTGCGGCTATGGCCGGACATTACAACATCGCCGTCATCCCCACCCGGGTTGCAAGACCGAAGGATAAGGCCAAGGTGGAAAATGCCGTTCTTCAGGCACAAAGAAGAATTATTGCGGCGCTGCGAAACAGGACCTTCTTCAGCTTAAGAGAATTGAATCAAGCAATAGAGGAAGAAACGAAGAAACTGAACGATAAACCCATGGCAGTAATAAACAAATCCCGTTACGATCTTTTTGTTGACATTGAGAAACCTGTTTTAAAGCCTCTTCCATCGGAAAGATTTGTCATTGTCTCATGGACGAAAGCAAAAGTTCATATCGATTACCATGTGAAAGCAGAGAAGACATATTACAGCGTTCCTTACGCCTTAATAGGAGAAACGGTGGATATCATGCAGAGCGGCGCTGTCGTCGAAATATACCACAAAGGTAAAAGAGTTGCTTCTCATATGAGCGTGAATAAACCGGGGGCATTTGTAACAGAGAATTTGCATATGCCTGCCGAACACCGGCAATACCTTGAATGGACCCCTGCGCGGATAAAATTATGGGGACAGAAGATAGGACCTTGCACAAAAACACTCATGGAGGAAATCATGAACCACAGGGTGCACCCTGAGCACGGGTTTCGAAGCTGTCTCGGTATTATACGGCTGTCAAAGATGTACTCTCCCGAACGGGTGGAGAATGCATGCAAAAGAGCATTGGAACTTCAGGCATATAATTACAAAAGCGTGAAGTCCCTCCTGCAAACAGGGCTGGAGAGTTCACCCATAGCTATTGAAAACAAAAAGATTGTCCTTCTTCACGACAACATACGAGGGAATGGATATTACCGGGAGGCTTCCCATGATTGAGGCAACCGTTGAAAATCTCATTGCCATGAAGCTATCCGGTATGGCGGAAGGACTGCGGGAACAGATATCCAATAACGCATACAAGGACTTAAGTTTTGAGGAACGTCTGGCCATCCTTGTTGATAAGGAAAAGCTCTCGCGGGAAAACCGCCAGCTGAAAATCCTTCTTGTTCATGCACATTTAAGACACCCGAATGCCTGCTTTGAAGACATAGACTTCAGAACCAGAAGGGGACTATCAAAAGATGTGATCCTTAAATTATCTCAGAATGAATGGGTGCGGTCCAATCAGAATGTCATTGTCGTGGGGCCCACCGGCGCAGGGAAGACCTATATTGCATGCGCCCTGGGCAATGCAGCTGTACGACAGGGGATACGAACAATCTATGTGAGATTGCCCAGATTGGCCCAGGAAATGAAAATAGCACGGTCTGACGGGAGCTTTGTCAAACTCCTTTCCCGGTTGCAGAGAATAAGACTTCTTATTATCGACGACTGGGGAATCAACCCCTTTACCGACGATGAAAGAAGAAACTTCCTTGAAATCATGGAAGACAGACATAATGTACGTTCCACCATCATTGCAAGTCAGTTCCCCGTAGATGCATGGCATGACATCATAGGAGATCCCACTCTTGCAGACGCCATATGCGACAGAGTGGTTCATAACGCCCATAAGATCATATTGAAAGGAGAGGAATCCATGAGAAAAACATATTCGACCTTGACTTAAGGTCGAACACTTTTGTAAAGTAGATACGGCAGGGAATGGATCATCAAAAAGCCGTTCGGATAAAATCGGAATCAGTGTTCGAATAGATCGGAATATACAAAAAGGACTTACCGCAACTCTCTGTGAAACAAACGAGGATGATTTTACCTCAGCCCTTGATGTCTGGTATACAACATGGTCTTCCTTCCTGAAAGAAAGAACAACCGACCCTATAACCGGAAGATGGCACTATACCCATAAACGGCTTCGCTCGGCCTATCGGAGTGTACGACAAAGCCTTCCTTTCCTCTTTACCTATAAAAAATATCCAGATCTCAATATCCCCAATACCACCAACTCTCTCGATGGTTGTTTTGCTTACCTCAAAGAATTGGTGAGAGTTCACAGAGGATCAACAAGAAATCTGAAAAAGAAAATTATTGAGGATGTATTACTGAAGTAAAAAAGCCCTAAAAAAACGCATTATACCAAAATCAGCAATTGGGGGGTCGAATCCGCGAAGTTGGGCTAACTGTCAGGTTTTTATATAATACATCATTACTGTCCGGTTAAAATAAAGCCCCCTGCAACATCTCATTTCTCGCAGCAGACAGACGCTCAGGATGCAGGGTAAGAATATCAATAAGGCTTTTTCGGTCAAAAAGCGTTTCACGGATAATCCTGCTCAGGTGCAACAACGAATATCCGTATTTCGTCTGGTATTTGATGTAGGTCAGAAGTAAATAGTAGCACATGGCCACCCATATTTGTGTCAGGACTGCATTCTTGCTGGTTCCGAGGAACGATTTGATCTTCAGGTTCTGCTTGATCCATTTGAAGAAGAGTTCAATCTGCCATCGGGATTTGTATATCTGGGCTATCGTTGTGGCTGCAAGCCTGAAATTGTTCGTTAAAAACATAAGGGTTTTTTGTCTTTCCTCATCATAGAATCGTATAAGTCTCAAATCCCGGGGATATTTGTCTTTGGTAAGGGGTCCTGTGAGGGATATCCGCTCATCGCGTATGACCCCTTGGCCTTTTACCGGATGCTGTCCGGTAACGGCATAATCGATATTTGACTTTGCCCTGGTGACAAACCATATCCTCTTTATGTTCAGTGAATACAGCCATGTGTAATCGATATATGCCTTATCGACAGACACGATGCTGTCCGGTGACAGGGGAAAGGAGGTTTCCTTTACCGCTGCGACCTCATGCCTCTTGCCGTCGGTGACGGTCAGAAAGGACGGCAATGCCCCCGAGTGGTCATACAGGCAATGCATCTTGATGGCGCCTTTGGCCTTCCTGAACTTTGCCCAGGGAAATACGGACAGACACAGATCAATAATGGTTGAATCGATCGTATAGAGGGGGTTTCTGAACCGGAACCTATGCTTGGGAGTCAGATCCCTGCACCGTGCCAGAAGATGATAGAACATATCCTCAAAAATCCGATAGTCTCTTTTTGTATTCGCGTCAGAGAGGGTGCTTCTGCACACCCCTTTGAACCCCAGATGATACCAGCGACTTGACTGCGTACCGAGTCCGGTCTCAATGTCTCGTAAGCTGTCCTTCTGTGTGATCTGGGAGTAGAGAATGGCGATATAGTGCTGCCATGTCGTAAAGGTCTTCACGTACCGGTCGCCCTTATAGCGCTCAGTTGCCCTTTCAAATTGATATCTCGGACAAAGTTTTAACAACTCTGCGAATATGGTGTGTACTTTGTTCATGGTCTGTTCCTCCTTGCAGGGTTTGGGTTTTGGTGACTTCATTATCCTACAAGAATAAAGAACAGGCCATACTTTTATGAAGTTTTACCGGACACTACTGATAATACATAATTACATGGCAACAAATAGAAACACCGGCTATCAGCGAAATCGAGTGATTTCAGGACGATCACCTACTTTTCAGGGGTTTTCACATAGGGAACTTTGGATTAGAGGCAGGGTTATCATGAACCGATCCCTTGTGGCCCCAAAATGAAGGAATCGTTGTCGTACCCCAAAATGCGACAAGGCAAACCTATGGTATGAGAATGGGCGTCAGTGGTTTTTCGCCGGAAAGCACAGCGATAATATTTTTTGCCGCCAATTCAGACATTGCCGACCGAGCCTCTTCAGTGGCAGAGCCGATGTGAGGGACCAAAACAACATTGTCCAGTTTGTTGAGCCCCGGAGCCATGTCGGGCTCCTTTTCATAGACATCCAGTGCGGCTCCTTTGATCAGGCCCGATTTCAGGGCATCTACCAACGCAATTTCGTCGATCACAGGGCCCCTGGACGTATTGATGAGATAAGCGGTTCTTTTCATTAGCATGAGGCGCTTGGCATTGATCAGATGTTGAGTCTGAGGGTTAAAAGGGACGTGAACGGAGACGAAATCGGCCGTTGCGAGTACCTCGTTCAATCCCCGGTACTCAGCCCCTAATTCCTCTTCAAACTTCTTATTGCGCAGGCTGTCGTAATAGATGATCTTCATCTGAGGCAGGCGTTGCGCCACCGCCTTTCCTATACGGCCCAGTCCTATAATGCCGAGAATCTTACCGTTAAGATTGTTACCAAGAAACAGCATGGGCCCCCAGCCGCAGAAATCACCATTTCGTACATATCGGTCGCCTTCGACTATCCGGCGTGCTATCGCATAGATCAGTGCAACGGCCAGTTCGGCTGTCGCCTCCGTGAGCACCCCCGGCGTATTTGTCACGATTATCCTGCGCTTTCTGGCAGCCTCAAGGTCGATGTTGTCAAACCCGACCGCGAACTGCCCGATGACCTTGAGTCGAGGACCCGCAGCGTCCATAAGTTCAGCGTCCATCCTGTCTGTGAGGAGAGACAGAATTGCATCTGTGTTTCGTACTTTTTGTAACAAAACCTCGTACGGTAGCACACCGTCGAAATCGCTGATCTCAACCTCGAACCCTTTCTCTCTGAGAACCCTTATACCTAAATCAGGAATTTTTCGTGTTACGAAGACCCTGGTCAATATGATTTCCTCTTTTCTCGTTATGCGATACGACGGATTTGGTGTTCTGGTGGCCTCCAGTCTTTTTCGACCCCTCTGCATCTGCATAACGTTTTCGCAACCTTGATGCCAACACACCATGCAAATTAAAGGAGTGGCAGAAACGGACCAAGGTTTTTCGTGCAACCTGAAACCTTTGAGTCTCCGACGGTGCTCTTTCCCCCACAACTGCGATCTTTTTTTGCACCGAAGCGCTGCCATAACAAAAGGAGTATGGTAGACCGGGAAACAAAAGCTGTCTCACATTGCGCTCTATCACGAAACACATCTTTCAGCAACAGCCAGGAAGTAACCTATCCTGACGGTCGGCCTGGAACCTTCTCCTGCGCTTACCGGGGGGCAAGGAACTCCTGATGCCTTGAGCGAACCGTGAGCGAGGATCAGTTGTGCAACGAGTTCTTTAAGCAAGGTTGTGTGATCTTCAAAGAGGAGCAGAGAAAAATCATTCCTGTACAAAAGATGTTCAATCTCGCACCTCTCCTTGGGGCATCCGAGCCCTCGTTGCGGCGCGGGCCGTGTGGTGCAACCCTGGGGACGAAGATAGACATCGGACATAATCAGGTACCCCCCCGGCTTAAGGACCCTTGCGAACTCGGCGAGTGCCATGTCGGAATCCGTTACCACCGAGAGTACGCACTCACAGACGATGCCGTCACACGCATTGCTCCGGAAAGGAAGGGCCTCTGCAATCCCCTGCGCTGCGTAAAAAGTTGAGATATTTTGTTGAGCGGCGGATAGGAGGGTACTTGACGGGTCAATGCCGATGCTTCTGATTCCATAGGTTGCGGCAAGGTGTTCCATGGTGCCGCCAAGACCGCAGCCGATGTCGCCGATGACGGCATCTGTCGGAAACCGGCAAAAACTCATGGCCCTATTGGTGAGAGAAAAGCCTCCAGGTCTCAATGTCGATCCCATAATAGCACGGAGGTCATCGGTATCGTATAAGACCCGCCTTTTGTTGCCTTGTTGGATGTTCCATCCTTTGCCGACGTCACTTGTCCTCAAGGACCTTCTCCGCTTCCGCCATTCTGCCGGTTGCCATTGCTTCATCGACCATCACTGTTCCGCACTGAGGACACTTCGGCAGATCCAGAGAAAACACGCTGCCCATGTAGGTAATCCGCACCTTCACGACTTCTAGCGGAAGGTTGCATCTGCGACAGATCCAGTGCCCCCTTCCGCCATCCTTCTCTCCTCCGGACCCCTCACGTTTCATTCGGTGCATGTCCTCCTGCATCCCCCATGATCTCCATGCGATGGCTGTAGGTGTTATAAATCCTGAAGCCGTCATCCTCGATACCATACTCCACCCAGTAGGTCACATGGGTCGGCTTGAAGGAGGCGAGGGAGTGACCTGAGTGGGCATCCACGAATCCGCTGTTCGTCTCCATGGCATGGTAGATCACCTTTTGCACGTCTTCCTGGAGGATGCGCCGCTCTTCCATCCGTTCTAATGCCTCGTCGGCGATTTGGAGGATGATGTTCTCATAGGGTTCCACGGTCTGGTTACCTCCTTTCCAGAGGGTCCGTACGAGCTTTTCCCGGAGGTGGTATCGGTTCTCGCGGCGTTCCGATAAACCGCACGGCCTCAGAGGGGGAAATACCGGTCCGGGGTCGAGGAACAGCCAATCAAGGATGTGGGTAACACGTTTGCCTGTAGCTGCAAGAACATTCCGGCACATGGCACAGTAGGTCACGTAATCCGTATCGCTTAACCTCGCTCTCCTCTGGGCCGTTTCTTTTGCAAGGGGTGGGTTGGCGATCGAAACCAACCCCCCGTAACCGCAGCACTCGGTGGTTGTGCGGGTGAGGGGCAATTCCTCGACGGTACATCCCAGTCGGGTTAGAAGGGAGCGCACGGCATCCTGCATACCCGTCTCGTGCCGTGCCGTACAGGGGTCGTGGACGACCAGCGTTTGGTCGAATCGGCCTTGGTTGGGCGCCGGTCCCATGTCAACGAGCGTCTCCCAGAGCGATACGATTTCAGCTCTGGGAAGGTGCTCCTGCAAGGTCCTGTAACAGGTGGGGCACGAGACGATCATTATGGGTCTACCCAAGACGTCCCAGTCTTTCTCTACCTCCCCGATCGCCTGCCGGAAGAGGTCATCCCGTGCAGCCCACTTTGCCGGCACTCCGCAACAGCGCACTATGAGGCCGGTACCCCCTGTGAGACGGCTCCGCAGGTGGGCATAGACGGAGAAAACATGGTCCGGGTGCATTCCGCTTAACTGGCATCCGGGAAAGAACACAAAGCGGGACAGGTCTTTCCCCGGCTCATGGAACGCAAGGGCCGACCTGGAACTATTGGCGGACGCCATGTCTTCAAGGGCGAAGTCATGGGCGGAAGGCGGCATCTTGCCCTTTTCCACAAGGCTTCTTCTACCCTCCAGGCAGACTTTTCCCATGGGAAAATCATTAGGACAGAGTACCGTGCAGAGGTCGCAGAGGCTGCATGAGTTGACAAGTTTCCGCGTTGGTCCATGCGAACCCATGACTATGGTGGCATCGTTACTGATCTGGCGGACGCATTGTTTCGGATAGGCCTTGAATCTTTGCAGGAAGAGACACTGCTTCACGCACTCCATGCACTCGCATTGGAGACAGCGCGCTGCCTCAGCCCGGGCCTCCTCATCGCTGTATCCTGATTTGGAGTCGATCATCGGAATGGTTCGGAGGGGAACAATATGTGCCGGGTTTGTGTAGAGCCTAGTTTCGTAAGGCCCTTCGTGTTCCCGCCCTGCCATGATTGAGACCTTTTGGAGGTAGCGGTCAATAGAGATAGCTCCCCTTCTTCCTTCGGAAACCGCAACAATGGGTGAGAAACAACCGTCCGGCTTAAGACCTCCACCGACAAAAAGCCCGCTCAATGATGTCTCCAGTGTAAGAGGGTCAATGGTAGACGCCCCCAGGACAGACCCGAGGAGCGATTCAGTGCCGCTGTCCATGCCTGTATAGACAGCATCGAACTCGGTTGAAAGTGTTTTCAGCCAGGCGTTGTCTTCCATCGTTTGATTCAAGATGATTGTTACGTCCAGTGTCTCAAGAATGCCTATTTCTGTGTCGATGATCGGGTCCGGAAGCAAACCTCTCAGAGGCTCCGCCAACCGGCTTCCCGTTTCAAAAAGGAAAATCTCATACCCCTTGATCCGGAGTTCGAGTGCGGAGGTGAGGCTGGAGAGCCCGCTTCCCACGATTGCCACCCGTCGGTCCTTGGGCGGCAGAAGCAACTGACGTTGTATAACCGTGCCCCGCTCAACAACCGCTCGTTCCAGTTCCTGTATCGCTATGGCATCACCGTCCTCCGCAAGTTTGCAGACCTCCTGGCATGGATGATCGCAAATCCTGGCCACTATGCCGGGGAAGGGCATGGACCAGGCGAGGATGTACAGGGCTTGGTTCCACCGTCCTGCCGCTGTTTCTTGGAGAAAGCTCTTTACATCTACGTGGATGGGGCAGCGGGCCGTGCAGGGCGGGGCCTCTTCTTGAATGCATCGGTGTTCCAGTTCCCGTAGCTCCTGTTGATCCATGCGCGTCTTCACAGTGCGGCGCGCGGAAGATATCCGCGCGCCAAAGTTTACCTTACCTTCTTCTGCTCCCGGATGTCAACATTTCTGATGGCAGAACGTTCCTTATGTGTTCGCCGTGAGCCCTGCCAGCACTTTTTCAGGATATGCTGGCAGTTTCGTTATGCGAACCCCGCAAGCTTTATATATTGCATTGATGATCGCTGCATGGGGGGCCGTTAGGGGTCCTTCCCCGCACCCGCCTGCACCGAAGGGACCGAATTCCCTTGGTGTCTGCTGGTAGTGCAGCTCTATATCGTCGGGAACATCTTTGATAAAAGGAAAACCTGCGCCGCTCATGTTGGAATGCTTGTTGATGTCCTCGAAGTCTTCGCTTAAGGCAAGGCCAATGCCTTGAGCAAGGCCGCCATATATCTGGCCGTCCACAGAGCTCTGGTTGCCGATAACACCATGGTCGCCGCAATACGTCATCTTGAGCACCCTGGTCCTGCCGGTCTTTACGTCGACCTCCACCTCTGCCATGAAGACTGCCCATTGGTAGACGGAGAAGGGCTTACCCTGCATATCTTCAACAATATTTGGAAATTCAGCGGGTGCGGTCCATTGGCCGACGTATTTCAACGGGATGTTCTCTGCCACCATCTCATCGTATGTCCTGTAAGAGCCGTCCGTTTTCTTCATGGCCGCAAGCAGTTGTTCGCAGGCGTTTTTAATTGCCTGACCCACCATAACTTGGGAGCGGCTTGCCCCTGCAGGGCCTGAGTTGGGGGCTCGGCTCATATCGTTCATGACTAGTTTGATCTGATCCGGTTTAATACGCAAAGGCCGTAAGCCCTCATGGGCAGTCGCAAGGGTCCCCATATCTCCGCCTTGGCCGGGGTCCTCCCAGCAGGTATAGGCAATAGCACCATCTTTTGTCAGCTCAATCCATGCCTCCGAGGTATCCGGTCCTTCTGAACCGCAGTTGTATTCCCCGCAGGCGATCCCCACGCCCCGCCGTTTCTCGGTAGTGGATTCTAGTTTTGCACGCTCGATTGCCTCTTTGTAAAGAGGTCTCATCATGTCAAGCAGGCCCGGCAGGGCGTAGACATCGGGCGGATTACCCGTGGGTGTCGTATCGCCCGGACGAAGGACATTTATGTACCGCAGCTCGAAGGGATCCATGCCGATCTTCTCGGCCATTTCGTCCATGAGTACTTCGGTGGCAAATTCACTTTGCGGTGCTCCGAAGGCCCTAAAAGCCGAGCCCCAGGAGTGGTTCGTGCACACGGTTCGGCCTTCGCCACGAATGTTGGGCACCATATAGCAGCCACAAATATTTTCCGCACCATGAAGTGTGAGGAGATCACCAAATTCGGAGTAAGGCCCATGATCGACCGTCCAGTCGCTTTCCAGAGCAATGAGTTTACCGTGCTTGTCAGCAGCCAATTTCAGCTTTATCCAGAAGGGAGAACGTTTGCCTGTATACGTCTGCTGTTGATACCAGTCATAGCGTAAAGCTACCGGCTTCCCCGTCGCCATTGCAGCCACACCTAGAAAAGCCTCCATGGTAGGACTCAGCTTATAGCCAAACATACCCCCTACGGCCTCGTTATTCGCAATAACGAGCTTGTCCGGCGGAATACCGATACCCTCCAAAATCATGGCGTAGTGCATATGGAGCGCTGTCGACTTTGAGTGGATAAAAAGAACCCCGTCATCATTAAAGTAGGCAAGGCCGACATCCGGTTCGAGAGGCATATGAGGTTGACGCTGGGTGTAGAACTCATCTTCGACCACATAAGCGGCGTTATCCATGATGGTCTTCGTATCCGCACCCTTCTTGATGGGCACTGTAAAGTAAACGTTTGGGGTACCGGGGTGGATTTCTATAGCATCGGGGGCCATAGCTGCAGGGGCGCTCATGTAAGCGGGAAGGAGTTCAACTTCCAGTTTAACTTTCTTGGCCGCTTCTCGTGCATGGGTTTCGGTATCAGCACATACTATAGCGAAGGCATCCCCATACCCGTAAATTTTCTCATCACAGAGAATAGGCCGATCCCATCCGTCGCCTTTGTTAGTAGGGAAGGTGATGAGTCCTGTGATTCGGTTCTTGCCTTTCACGTCCTTGTGCGTGAGAACACGATAAACACCGGGCATTTTCTCTGCCTCTGATATGTCGATCGAGATGATTTTCCCATGAGAAACCTCGGCCTGAGCCAAGGCAAGATGGAGGGTATCCTCCGGCATGCCGAGGATCATGTCCGCGCCGTAACGGGCAGTGCCGGTAACCTTGGGGATGGCACTCGGACGGGGAGAATATGCTGTATTCCATATCTTGCCATCGGCAGGCATTTTGTAAGCCAGATCCTCGACGGACATCTCACCACGGAGCACGGCTGCAGCATCCATGGTGGCATCAACGAGAGGTTTGTAGCCGGTGCAGCGGCAGGCGTTGTGGTGCTTCTGAAACCAATCTCTCACATCCTCTCTCGAGGGGTTGGTGTTTTCGTCCAGAAGACCCTTTGCGGAGACGATAAAGCCCGGGCCACAGAAACCGCACTGTGCACCGTTGTGCTTGATCCATGCGTGCTGCAAAGGATGCAAATTCTGGGGTGTACCTATGCCTTCGATGGTGGTGATGTATGCATTATCCGGAATATTCTTCATTCTAGTGATGCAAGAGCGAATCACTTTTCCGTTCATAATGACTGAACAAGCCCCACATTCGCCCTTGCCGCACCCCACCTTGGTGCCTGTGAGAAACAGCCTCTCCCGAAGCACATCTGACAGCATTGTCTCCGGCTCAGTGATGATAGTTCTTTCGATACCGTTAATTTTAATGATTTTTCGCATCATCCAGGAAGCCTCCTTGTCTGTTTAATATTTAAAGCCATAATGAAGCAATAATTGTACCATTGGGGGAAGATTAAAGTATATTTGTTTAGAATATAGAAATATTGAGACAATTAAGGCTTAATATCAAAATTTAGGGTTTAAAATCACCTAATAAAAGGCCTTCTGATGCCGATATAGATGCAAAAAATTACAAAGGTTTCTAAAATGGTTAAATAATTATCCATATTGTCATACAAACAAGATGATAAAAAAGCCTATATAAGAGCAGACAACGGCACCGATGTCTGCTCTGCGGTAAGCAATTTCAGAATTCTCAGAGGGACTAGAGCACATACGCTGGAACAAATACGTGTACGAAAGGTAAATGCTCAAGCGCTGAGTTCAGAACACAACCGATGTATAAACTGGAGAAATACAGTCCTTGATATCATGCCTGTTCCTCCACAATCTGTTACCCTGATTGCAGATGTAACGTTCTTTCAAAGAAGCTTTGGGATGTGTGTCTTTCGCTCTCCTCACTTACGAGAAAACCTGTATTGCCAGGAAATCACTCGTGAGATAGTTGATATTTTTATCAACAAGGAAGAAGAACCCTTGAGAACCAGGGATTTACTTTTCAGGCCATTGTCCTCGATGATAGGCCTGGGGTAAGACCGGTATTCCATTATATACCGGTACAAATGTGTCATTTCCATCGGAAGAGAATTATCAGATGATACCTCACCAACAACCCCCGCTTACCTGCAGGGATGGAGCTCAAGCATCTTATATCCTTCCTGTGTGATACGAAATAAAGACGATTTAAGAACAGATTTGCAGTGTTGGTATGAGAAATAGAGCCAGTTTCTGAAAGAACGAACGGAAGATCCAATAACAGATCGGTGGCATTATACTCACCGGCGTTTACGATCTGCTTATCTGAGTCTTGTGACCAATCTTTCCTATCTTTTTACCTACCAGAAGTATCCGGAACTAGGGATACCAAACACAACCAATGCGCTCAATGGAATGTTTTCTCATCGCAAGGAGCTGGTAAATATTCATAGGGGGCTTGGCAAAAAACTTAAAACAAAAATAATTCATGAAATACTCCAAAAATAAACCCCAAAAAGTGATATTATGCCACACTTAACAGAATTAAAGCATTGGTAAGCAAACTATCATTTGCAATTGGATCCCCTTGATATGCAAGTGTAGTAAAAAATACCCCTTTCCAGCGGGGAACCAAAAAGCGTATTTTATGATTATTGCTTGGTAATGTTATCTAAGTCATGCTGAACAGTGTGGGTTTATTAATACCTATGTCTTTGCAGTGATCTTGTATTTCCCGGTATCGGCAGTGTATCCTATGTTGCGTCAGCATGAAAAAGGGAGTGTGCTTTCCGCAAAGGCCCAAAGAAGGGAGAAAGCTGAGGAAAATCTGGGTAATCCCTCCGTTTTCCTCACAACGCTGAAATAGGGCTTATGTGGCTTAATACTTTTTAGGACTGAAAATTGCCCTTAAACGCATAACTGGTAAGGAGTTGGATCATCAAAATAAAAGAGGCTGAGAATATGGATAAAAAAACTGCCATATTGCGGATCAAACCATACACAAAAGAAAGGTTTATATGAAGCAAAGCAGCGCTATAGATGTATGGCATGGATAAGGCATTTTCAGAATCATTCCTGTAAATTCCGGTCAACCTGGAACACCAATTCCGGTGATATCCGAACACTTTTAACCCAAAAACTTCATTTACCTTCAATTAACACTTAACAAAAAACCTCCTCGAATGCATGCTTTGCGCCGATGCTTATGCGCTGAATTCTTTCTCGTGTGTGGGCTAATGTGCGCAGTTGCCGGAAGACTCCATCCTCAATGACCGTATCAATATATTTTCCTTCCTGGACAATATTTGCGATGGTGTACGCATCTCTTATATCTTTTTTGCCGATGAGCTTTCATCGAGCTCCCGTTGATACTTTAAGGCAGAAGTACGGATGAATCTCACCTCATAGTTCTTATCCATGGCAAAGAAGGCGATCTTCCTCCAGTAGTGTCCGGTAGGCTCCATGCCGATTAAGACATGGGTGAATCCATGCTTCTTCTTCATTGACTCGATAATCCCATGGAAATAGTCGAAGCCCTTCCGGGAGTTGTATATCTTCGGGTATTTACCCAGAACGGTTCCTTCCTTGTTCATCAGACATAGGTTGTTGAATTCGCAACCGATATCCATCCCCATCACGAGCGTTTCGTCTGTTATCTGGAGTTTCCTCAATTTTCCCGCCTTACCATCAGTAACAGATAGTAATTATTAACAAATGACTGTTTTAACAAATAGAACCTGTTCTCACCGAAAAAGTTTCCTGACTTTTCTTCTGAGTTCTGGTAGAAATGCTGGTAAATACAAGAGATGGAGATACCATGACGAGCGAATACAGGACAGCAGCGGTTATTAAGGGGCAGATGTCGAAATTCTCAGGAATCATTGCAAAGAATCTCTCGAAGCCGAAGCAGAGACTTATCAGAGAGATGGTCTACGGAATACAGGCGGCAAAGGACATCAAATTGTCCAATATTGTCCGCGCTCTGAAGGAGTCTATTCCGTTCATCAAAATAGAGGACCGTCTCTCCCGCAATCTCGATGATGAGGACTTCACAGCAGAGATCAATAATCAGATATGCCGTCTGGGCAACACGAAGGTTATGGATGATATGGTGATTGCCATTGATCCCGGAGATATACGGAAAAGGCGTGCCTCCAGGATGGAATATCTCTGCAAAATCCATGATGGGAGCGACCACGAGATCGGCGAGGGATACTGGCTCTGCAAAGCCGTGGCTGCAGATATCGAGCACAAGAAGGTCATTCCCCTTTACCTGGAAGCTTACTCTCACGAGGCAAAAGACTTCAGAAGCGAAAACGACCAGATCTTCA
>Ga0255340_1003970_pt1 | contig 14886 bp, 15 predicted proteins | sample wastewater_treat_7_FD_192417 | JGI IMG/M metagenome (GOLD analysis project Ga0255340, IMG submission 192417) | Wastewater microbial communities from Lulu Island WWTP, Vancouver, Canada - plant10 | ecosystem: Engineered > WWTP > Wastewater > Unclassified | place: Canada: Vancouver, British... | reverse complement strand
ATTGATTTGACTATATTTTTCCAGCAATATCAGTCACGATGGCAGCGATATTTTGACCCAGCAACCGATATGCACCATAAGCCACCAGAACAACCACTGCAATGATCAATGCGACCTCAGTCGACTCAATTCCCCGGTTATCATTTAGGAAACGCAATGCCAATCACCTCCTTCCTTCTTTAGAAATATGGATAGAGAACGAACAACAATGTCCCACAAAAAATTGATACGACAAAAGGAATTTCCCTCTTTTTCTGAAGGCTCGCGATTACGCCCTGCACTCCACCGACAACTGTTATCGGGATCAGAAAAATTGGATTTCCAAGAACCAGGGCAGCAGTAATGATCAACTTGACATCCGCACCTCCCAAAACACCAAATTCCCAAAGTACCCACACGACAAGGATAAGAAGGCAAATCAACGCCGCTGAAGGTTGAAAAATTGCAGAAAATACGGACAACGTGAGGGCGAATGCCAGACGTTTTTCTCTGGGGTTGAAATCTGATACATGTGTCAGTGCAATCATCAACAACACTAGAGCCCATAAGCCATTGAAAAGGGCATACACTCCTGCGCCAACCATCCCGCCAACGGTTAATGGCATAGGGACCTGGTGGTTGCGGAGATCGTAGACCATACAGGTAAAAAACAGGGCTAAAACGGCGAAATTAGCGATCAGAAGGCGCTCCTATCCATTCTGCATCAGTGCAAGTGCTTAAAAATTAAAGCTGGACTCACTTCTGCGCCCAGAAGGTTCTGTCCAGCCAACGATTAATCAAAGATTGTCTATTAATAATTATATTGCTGAAAAAGCGTTATCCAAGATGGCCACAGAAAGTTTAGGAAAATACCAGAACCACCCCAACTATATTTTTGTGAGAAATTAATGGATGTCATTTCCATGTATTGCTGTCAATATACACCCGCCTGAAATATGCGATTTCAAACATTTCCGATAGGTCTCTCTACACCTCAGTTTGTGTAAATATCAACTTATAAAGGAATGCTCACGCGTAAAGAACAGAAGGGCAAAATTACTGAAAACAACTTTCAATTCTTTGGTTAGTATAATGCGTAGATAGATATTAAATCATTTTGAGAATCCTCCACCCCAACATTTTTCATTTTCAGGAATATTAATAGTGAGGGCTCTCAACTTCAGAATGCAAGGAGTATTAATGGATGAAGCAAAAGCTATCACCCAACTCAAGGCGGGAGACATCGGTGGGTTGCAGATGCTTGTGGAAATGTACCAAATAGATGCGATCCAGGCGGCATGTCTTATTACTGGCGACCGAGTGATAGCCGAGGATATCGTACAAACGGCGTTTCTTCGAGCCTTTGATAAGATCAAAGGGTTCGATGAGACACGCCCATTTCGTCCCTGGTTTCTCCGGATCGTGATCAATGATTCGATAAAGGCGTCAAGCCAGCAAAGCCGTAATGTTGCATTGAGTGATGATGGGGACGAGAATTATGCGTTTGTGTTACGAAAATTGGCCGAAAATATTCGAGAGCCTGAGAGTTCTATCGAGCAGGAAGAACTGGTAAGTGAAATGCGACAGGCCATTATCCAGCTCTCGCCGACCCAAAGGGCAGCGATAGTGATGCACTATTTTCTTAATCTGAGTACCGTGGACTCTGCCAGTCAGCTAAATTGTTCGCCTGGCACAATACGATGGCATTTGAGTATGGCACGGAAAAGACTGCGAAACCTGCTTGCCCTGTTCAAATGATAATGAAAGGAGAAAAGTAAATGAAGAATGTAAATCACTCTCACTGGATTGTACAAAAGATTGCTGATGAGCGATCTCCAAGAAAAACCATTAACCTGTGGCCACAGATTGAGTCGCGCCTTGGTTCAAGATCGAATGAGCACCAAAATGAAGTCACAACAAGAAACTTGAAAGGAGGGTTCTCTATGAGAAAAGATTTTCTTTACGCAACTTTATTGCTGGTACTTGTAGCTGTTGCAACTACAGCGTTTATTCCCACCGTTCGAGCTCAAGTAGTTGATTGGATTAATGACCAAATAACTGTATTCTCTTTTTTGACCCCTCATAGCAAGGTGCAAGTGGGCTTGTTCAGTGACGGCTCTTTGGGATTTACCCCACTATACCCGAACTATCTGCCTATTGGGAATTGGGTAATGGTCCCCGATTCTTACACAGATGAGGTTACAAATCTTGATACATTAAAACTCACCATCAACAAAGACGACCAATTTGTAATTCTAAATGAGCGAAAGACGTTATTGGGCGAAACTCTACCCCTAGGCAGGGAAATTAAAGTAAATGATCCACCCGCAGTTTTATTCACCGGGTTGTCAGGAGAAGTGGATGCAAGAATCCCTTTGGCCAAGGATGGCGGAGTTCAGCCTGAGCCTAATGGGCAAGTTTACCTCAATCCGATCCAATATACTGACGGCGTTCGGTTGACCTGGCAGATCGGAGAGATCCGGCTGGAAATTCTCTCCAATCTCACTCTAAAGCAAGTGCTGAAAATTGCCTCCTCACTGCAGAATGTCGAAGCTCAACCAGCACAAATGACAACTGTCGAGCCATAACGTTCCTCACTGAAAAAGAGAAATCTTCACCCAAGCGAGGTTGTTTACATTGTTTTGGACAACCTCGCATTATTGTGAATCAAGATGGGCGAATTGCGTGAACGGCGAGGGGTAAAGAATCTACTTCGAGATATTCCAAACCAAGCCACTGAAAAAACTCCCATAGAAAAAGCTACACCTCCCACATATCCTCAAAAACGGCTTCTGAAAGCCGAGGAAGTTGCGAAATATCTAAGAATAAGCAAATCCGGTGCCTATCGGTTGATGCAAACTGGTGAAATTCCAGTTGTGAGAATTGGCAAAGTAGTTCGCGTAAGAGAAGAAGACATCGAAAGTTTTGTAATAAACACAAAAACGTAATCCAGATATTACGGATTAGCCTAAAAAAATTATCCCTACTTTCAAAATTAATACCGAGGCTAACAATATCGGCAATCCCGGTAAACGGTGAAGCATGATTTTCTGTTCCCGTACCATAGATACCAATCCCGAAGCAATCACAACGATTAGGTGAATAACCAGAAACGACATGATAAAGAAAATCCCTGGCCAGATAAGACAGATCGTAATTGCACTAACGGCATCTGCGCCACCCCACCACTTCAATTCCCAGGCAGCCCAAAAACCGATAATCGCTACAGAAGATGAATGTTGCGGACATCCGGCATCTACTCAACGCACGAGTAGCTTATTATTCTATGACATGGCCAGCATGCGCTTGCTGGTCCTCCACAATATAATTCAAGAAATGAGCCTTTGTTACTTTCGGACTATTTCCCCGATATACTAATACGATGATGCAAACATTGCCCGATGATGATGCTCTTGTAGAAAATGCCCGGCACGATCCAGATGCTTTTGCCGCTCTTTACCGGCGTTATTTAACACCGGTCTATCGCTATTTGCTCATACGCCTGGGGAATTCTCAAGATGCTGAGGATATCACCTCCAGAGTGTTCACTGAAGCTCTGGAAGGACTTATCCATCAGCGATACCGTGAAGGTGGAAATTTCGCGGCCTGGTTATTTACCATTGCAAGGCGCAGGCTGATTGATTTATATCGTCAGCGCCCCGCTGTCTCACTTGAAGAAGCTGCTCTCCTTGACCCGGATCCATTCGATCAGATTCAATTTTCTGATAACAAAACTCGTCTTAAAGAATTACTTTCAGAGTTGGATGAAGATAAACAAGAACTGATGCGCCTGCGCTTTGCCGGTGGGTTGAGTTTCGCAGAAATTGCTGCTCTGGAAGACAGGAGCGAAGCTGCAGTCAAGATGATGACCTACCGCACGATCCAATGGCTGCGTGAGAATTGGGAGGCAAAAAATGTCTGATATGGACTTGATACTTCCACAGGAACTGGACACTGCGATTACCGAGTATTATGCCACTCTCGAACCATCGTCCTCTTTTGCAGCCCACCTGGAACTAGAGTTGCGCCAGCACCAGGGCGTATTGCTTCAACACAAAGCCAACTCCCGATTCCATTTTTCGTGGAGTGGTAGGAGAGAAATCATGCAAACTTTACGAGCTCGCCCCATCCTTGCGTTGATCGTGATACTTATTGCCTTATCCTTGCTAACTGGAGTGGTGTATGCGCTTGGCAGGTTGACCGGATTTATCCCCGGTTTTGGTTTTACTTCAGATATCCAATCGGTTTACCTGCTGTCAGAACCGGTTGAAGCTATCAGCGGGGATGTAACGCTGAGTGTAGATCAGGCGGTAAGTGATGAGAGTAAGTTATGGGTAAACCTGACAGTATCGGGACTACCTGAAGAGCAGGATTTTTCTCAGGCTTTTGTTTACCTGCCAAACGGCGAAAAAATATCCTTCCAAACGAGCAGCAGCATAACTGTTGATCCTGATGGTGCAAACTTGACGTACATCTTTCCATCGTTGCCTTCCGCTACAAGTGATTTGATTTTATCCATTGAAAACCTGGGTGGTCAGAATTTTAGCGTGCCTATGCAATTGCGCCTAGCAAAACCAGGTGAAATCCTTCCATCTGAGCCGGAACAGTCAGAGCAATTGAGAAGCGAAACCCAGGATGGGGTTACCCTGGTTTTGGACCATATCGCCCCGGCCAGCGACAAAACTGTATTTCAAGTTTCTCTACATTTCGATAAACCAGGCATGTCCCTCAACAATGATTGGAATGTCGCCCTGACAGATCAAAATGGCGCAATATATCCGGCTATCGACATCACTCCCGATACGATGGATGGAAATGCCAAGATATTCCAAACCTCACCCTTCTCCGGTAATGAGCAACTAACGATTTCAATGAATGTTTTTCCCAACGCGAAGGAATTGCCTGTGTCAATTGACTTCTCGATGGATGACGCCAATGGATTTCTGTTCGACCCCGGGTCAGATCCGGCGGTCGGACAAATCTGGACACTAGACGATGTGATCCAAATTGGTGGTTTCACGCTGCGGGCTACCAGGGCGAGTCTCGTATCAACCACGGAGTTGCTGTTTGAATTTGAGACAGCCGAAAACCTGACGGGTGTCATGTTGTACACTCCAGATCCCTTGGTGCGCGGCGCTGGTGGTGGTATCCCACTGGCAAACGGGGGAATTTCCTCTGGAATGAGATTTGAGAAAATCCCATCACAGCCGTTTGAAGTGCGGGTGACGCGTGTCTACTATTCGGCTCACGGTTCTTGGGAGATCAAATGGCAGCCCTCAGCTGCGCCCCAGGGGGCAGCAGTGCAGCCTACTGTAACATCGGCCCCAACCCAACCACCCTATGCCACCCCAACCCTGGCTTCAACCAATCCGGTTTTGCTCGAAGTCCAGAGGCTGGCCCAGCAGTTCGATGCACCTTTCCAGGAAGGCCCGGCATGGATTCATGTGGTGACGGAGAGAACATCGAATCCTCGTTCTGGTCAAACGTATCCCCTGCCTTATTTAATCAGCGAACAATGGATCGAGACGGATGCCAACGGCTACGTTATCCGCAGCGTTTGGATGGATAAGGATGCAAATGGAAATACAATCCAGTTAACAGCAACGATCGGCGATTATTCGGTCAACTTCACGACCGGTGATGCGGGTTTCAATAATGGTCAGCCTTACCGTTTTTCTGCAGACATACTTACACGTGACCTGGAGCGTGCAGTACAATATGGTGGCTCCTTTACACGCGAGGAAATAGCCTGTGACGATGGCCAAGCCTGCATTGTCATCACATCGGTAGAATCCTTTTCACAGCCCACCCTGCTTGCAGGCGAAGCGCAAGCATTTGTCGGATCTGGCAATAAGGTATGGATCGACCTGGCTACAGGCCAACAAATCCAATTCCAGGCATTCTGGCGGTTGGAGGATGGAACGAACAGAGTAGAATCCACCGAACGCTATTTGCTAATAGAAAAAGTTTCTTTCCCACCACAGGAAATCTTAGATGTCGTGGCCAAAGTGATAGTACCTTGAAACCTTGTTGTCCTCAAGCAAGTTTCACCTTCAAGAGCTGAAAGACCCCTTGTTCTTCGCTCACAGCCAATTTTATAAAAGCCCAAGGCGATTGATGGTCTTTTTGAAGGTGATAAGGTTGTCCGTATTAATCTACTAACAGGCTGAACGAAGGCTGCGCCAAGTACTTAAGGTAAACAATTCAACCTTTCCTGATCTAAAGCGGAATCCTCTCAAGCACCAATCATTTGGTGTGTCTTTCTGTCATATGTAGATTGGACCTCCTGTTGTTACAACAAAATGGGCGATTAAACCAGAGTCACCTCCTCAACTTCCGTTCTGGCCAACAACAAGTAACCCGGCTGAGGGTCGAGATGTCCAATTTCGTTATCTTTTCAGGTTTTAAGGCGCTGGAGGTAAGGTCATCTAAAACCTATCTTTACACTCGCGGCATGAATTGTCACATTTCTCTCCCTTCCAGCGACTTACTTATTGTAGCTACAATACAATCAAATGGATCGATCCTGAAAAGGAACATCAATGAATGAAACCAAAGCCCTTAAAAAGGAATCCCTTGCCTTGATGATGAACGAAGCCGAAGGAACCCACCAGACGATAACAGCGGACTTTACTGAGCTTTATCGTCGGAATGCAACCAATGTCTTCTATTATCTCTACAGTCGCGTGCGCAACGTAGCAGATGCCGAAGACCTGACCTCACTGACGTTTGTGACCGCGCTTGAAAACCTGTCCGGGCTGCGCGACCCGCGGAAATTCACGCCCTGGATTTTCACCATCGCCCGCAATAAAGCCTTTGACTTCTTCCGCAAATCTCAACGCCACCCCACTGTGGACTTTGACGAGTATCTTGATCAGGCGAAAGCTGTGGGAGGAGAACTTTCCCAAACGGACCAGGACCGCCTGCGCGACCTAGATCGCCTTATAACACGCCTCAGCCCGTTTGATCAGGAGTACCTGCGCCTGCGCATTGTGGCAGACCTGTCTTTTGCTGAGATCGCCTCGATCCTCAGCGAACCCGAGACCCGCATTAAAAAGAAATATTACCGGCTCCTGGAGCGCCTGCAAGCCCAGGTGGAGAAATAGAATGAACAACATCAATCCTTTTGAGAAAGAAATCAAGCAAACCTACCGCCTGCCTGATGCTAACCCAGCCTTCTTCGACCGCCTCGAGGCCAAACTACAAGCTTATCAGCATAATCCTGAAGCAAAAACCAAACACACCTTCCACTTTGTCCGTGGCTGGGTTTACACCGCGGGGACTCTTATTTTTTTAGGCGCCTTGGTCTTTGCTATCGGCCCTTCGAAGGTTCTGGCGCAGATACAAGCTGTTTTCGGATTTGTGCCAAATGTCGGGCTTGTGGACACCAGTTCACCCTTCAGGCAACTGGCTGAACCGGTGAGTGATACGAGAGATGGAGTTACCCTCGACATCCAATCCGCTTTCCTGAGCGCTGACGGAACGATCATCACTTACACAATGTCCGATCTGCCCACTGAAATTAAACATACCAGATTTGGCGAACCAGAGTGCAACCTACCGGCTTACCTGACCCTCCCGGATGGCAGCAGAATTGAAGCAGCCGGAAGCAGCAGCGGCAACATGCCGGACGGGTCATACGCCAATAGTATCCGCTTCAGTGACCCGGTCCCGGCGAACTTCAACCAGGCTACTCTGGTCTTCCCCTGTCTGGAGGGTACGGTTCGGGGCAAGGGACCTGAAGACTGGCAGTTCGCTCTTACCTTCAAGCCCGCACCTGAGAACCTCGCGGTTTACCCGGCCACGCTCATACCGTCCCAGGCTCAGATCGAAAACCCTGTGCTGGCCACGGTGGAACCTGCCACACAACCCAGGACCGAAACCGGGATCCCTGTCATGCCCGCTATGATCGTTGATGGAGACCGCCAGGAGGAAATGGTTGTCCTAAGCGTTGTTGAAAAACCAGATTCCTACTGGGTTACCTGGGCTTATCCCGATAAATCCGATGACGGTATCCAGCGTAATGGTTACCTTTATGAACAACCTTTCAATCCTGTCCTTTACGATGCGAACGGCAGAGAGCTGCCAGTGCCTGATCATGAAACCCAGCTTGAGCTTTGGGAATATGAAGACAGCTTGCGCAACCAGCTCTCCGATCAAGAGGGGTTGTTATATGACAGCACACTGCATACGTTTGTCGTCCCCAAGTCAGGTATCCTCTATCCTGTCTATGCCAGGCAAAACGTCTATGAGCGCTCCTTCCCCGAAAAAGAGGAGTATGTTGATGTTGAATTTGATGGCAGCAAGGTACAAGCTTCGGATAAACCCGTTGAAATCAACCGTGAAATCCAGATCGGTTCGGTCAAATTCACGCTGAATGCCATCGGAAAGAACCAGTTCGGCGGCTATTCCTTCCTCTTCGATGGTACTGAAGGTAATGTCGTCCAATGCCAGGCAGGCTTGGTTGGATACACAACCAACATGGGCGGTAGCAGTAGTTTTAACCCGGATGATCCTTTCCACTTCAAGCAGGCAGAAATGTACTCGCAAATTCCGACCGGCATGCTGACCGTGCGCGTTTCTCAACCGGCAGTCCTTGGCAAAATGATCAGTTTCATCGGCTCCTGGTCGCCTGAAAAGTAACCGCTTTACGAGAAACCAGGAAAATATGAAAAAAGCGTTGGATCATATCCAGCGCTTTTTTCCATGGTCTATCCCAAACGCGCGTGCGCATGGCAATTTTTCCCGCAATGAGGGACTGGAACTACTTTGTCAAAATTATACATCCCATCGTGCCCGAGATAAGTGACATCAAAGGGAGAACATTTCATATTATAGGTTTATTTTGTCATGAAGGTCGTTTAAACCTTCCCTTGCGGTATTTCGTCTTGTTAATGTACAGTAAAGGATCATGGAGAAAAGCGTGAAAATTTCTATTCATCAACTGACGAAGAACTATCGCAAGTTTCGGGCGCTCGACAGCATTTCACTGCACATCCCTGGAGGTATGTTCGGTCTCCTAGGACCAAACGGCGCCGGGAAGACGACCTTGCTGCGCATCCTGACCACCCTACTCGCGCCTACCAGTGGCCAAGTAAGGATTGGGGAGTTCGACGTGGTGCAAAATCCGGGAGCAGTGCGGCAGCGCTTAGGTTACCTCCCCCAGGATTTTGGCTTCTATCGCAGCCTTACTGCATTCGAGATGCTGGACTACATCGGCGCGATGAAAAATGTCCCCGCCAGCCTGCGGAAGGAACAGGTCATGAAAACGCTCACGGAAGTCAACCTGCTCGAAGAAGCGCGGCGAAAAGTCGGGACCTTTTCTGGCGGGATGCGCCAGCGGTTAGGGATCGCCCAGGCCTTGTTGGGAAATCCCGAACTCATAGTGGTCGACGAGGCGACCGCCGGGCTAGACCCGGAGGAACGCATTCGATTCCGCAATCTGCTCTCCCGCCTGGCGCAGGATCGCACCGTATTGCTATCGACCCACATCGTCGCCGACATCGAAGCCAGCTGCACCGGGCTGGCGGTGTTGTATCAGGGCAAACTGGTCTTCAACGGCACGCCCGAAGCATTGATAGACCAGGCCAAAGGAGCCGTATGGCAGGTGGACGTTCCGTTAGATGCGTGGCCAAAATTGGAAGTAAAATATCCTGTTTTATCCTCCCGAATGCTGAACAGACACATGCAGGCCCGGCTATTGGCAATCCACTCCCCGTTTAATGGCGCACAACCCATCGAACCTGGCCTGGAAGACGGTTATATGGCTGTCATCAAGTCGACCCTGGTCCAGAAAGAGGTCCACTATGGGTAGCTTGACTCTCAACCGTTTATGGACTGCCTTCCGGACAGAATTTCGTCTGCTGGCTGGGAATTGGATGTATCTCTCGCTGCATGTTTTATGGGCTGCACTTGTCTTGATGTTCCTTGGCCATGACAATCGCTCCGCGCAGGGGCTGCTTGAAACGACTTTGGGACGAACTGCCATCGGGCTGATATCACTAGTGAGCCTTTTTCTGGCAGCGATCAGCTCCTCACGCTCGAATCGGATGAAATTCCACGAACTTGAGGATTCATTTCCCACCGGGTTTGAGGTGATTTTCGGTCGTTGGTTGGCAGGTCTGCTTGCGTTGGTGGTCTTCCTGGTAGAGCCAATCGCATTCGCCGCAACCCAGGGTCCGCTCACGTCGCTGCTGGCAGAACTGCCTACTTATTTAGGGGAGGCTGGGCTGACCTTCGCGGTTGCCAGTGCATTTGCCTGGGCGCTGATGTCCTGGTCCAGACCCGGCCGCTGGGCTTACCCGCTCCTGGCAGCCGGGTGGCTTGGCTTTCTGCTTGGCCCAACCATCCTGGCAGACCGTTTCCCTTTCGCCAGCCTGCTCAACTTCATGCGCCAGGGAGTGAGCTTTTATTCAGAATTATGGGGGCGGTTATTGTACGGTGATCAACCTTTCTGGTTTAACCTGTTTTACATCGGGCTGCTGCTGTTGTTCCTGGCAATTTTGATGATAAGCCTATCGTCTCGCCGTTTTTACCGATCTTCTTTGGTGGGCAGCGTCCTGCTGATTATTGCGCTTACTTTGGCAGGATGGAGCGGTATGCGGTATGGTTCCGGCGTTCAAGCCGCCCAGATCTCGAATACATTCGAGACCCTATCAATTGAGACCAACTCTTTCACTGTCACCGATTACCAACTGATCCTCGATCTGAAAGATGCCCAACCGGCACACTTCACCGCGGAATTAACGGCGGTTAATCAAAGCTCGGATCCACTCGATACATTACCCTTCCGCCTCAATCCTGTTCTGACTGTCACGGATGCCAGTTTACCGGTTGAACGCAGGAACGAATTGGTAATTGTTCACCTGTCCCAGCCGGTTGGTCCTGGCGAAACCCTTTCTTTTTCCATTAATTATCAGGGCATGCTGCGCGTCGAGAGTATTTCTGATGGGGTAGTGGAAGCCAGCGATTTTATCGACCCACGCGGTGTGCGCCTGACCCCCACAGCGAACTGGTATCCGGTTCCGATTCTTTCGGGCCCGAACATGAAATACACCCAACATGATCCGGCGCACATCCGTTTGACGGTAATCAACAGCGGCAGCCTTCCCTTTGCTGCCAACCTGCCTGCTGTGGGAGAGAATACCTTCGAAGCAAATTCTGCCAGCTGGGTCTTCCTGATTGGCTCCCCCCGCCTGGTCGTTGAGCAGGTGGGCGATATCACCTTGATAACATCCCGGGCAGATCTGGAGCAAGCGCGCGGGTTGGCCAGCGTTTTTGAAGATCCCCTGCGGAAAATTACTCCGTTCTTTCCTGACGCAAAGGTTCAAGGACTGATCTTGATGGTGCTGGGTGAAGAAGGCGGTTTGCCCGGAAGGACACCGCCCGCAGCCGGATACCCCTTGGTAGTCACGCCGCGTTACTCGCCGGCAAATATGAGTGCAACCCTCTCTTCGTCTCGGCAGTTTGTCATCAAAACGTTGCTCACCGACCTATGGAGCTTAAGCGACGGCAAATTGGATCCCGAATATGGTGGACCGATTTCCAGTCTGGAGCGCGCCTTTCAGGCCGTTGTCGGTTTCCTGGACATCTATGTTCGAGAGGATGGCAATCCAGAACGCATGCAGGCTCTGATCCAATCTGACGCACAAATGCAAGGAGGCGTAGATGAAGATCGGCTGGCGCTTCTGGAAATCTATCGCCAAAGCGGCCAGGAGGCTGTAAAAAATGTACTGAATCAGATGTACCAGAAGCCGGACGAACTCCGGGGTCTGCCGTATGAGGCTCTGCCCCAGTGGATCCGCTCGGCAGGCGGTATGCGATGAGAACGAAGTCGCCTTTGTATTACGAAACGCGTTTGGTGGCAGGTTTGGCCGGGCTGCTGCCGTGTCTTGGGCTACCGGCTTTTGCTGTTCTTTCCCGGCTGTTGTGGGGCCGCTTCGATACGGAGATGCCCCTCCCGATGATAGTCAACGCCTTCGAGATCATCCTCCCCTTGGCAGCCGGGCAATCTGCTGCCCATTTGATGACTATCGAAACTGAGGAAGGCTTCGCTGAGCTGCGACGATCGTATCCAGAATCCCGGCTGCGTTTACCACTTCTACGGAGCGGCGCAGCGCTGGCATTTCTTTTCCTGGCGCTGACGTTGGGTGCATTCGCCTTTCTCTTTTTGTGGGGTACCTCTAATGTTTTCGTAGCTGTCTTGCCAGCACTTGCGCCATCCCTGTTTATGACCGGCCTGTCGCTGCTCGTCGGGGGATTGTCACGCTCTTATTGGGCAGCAGCCGGTACGGTGTTGGTCTATTGGTTCCTCGAGCTGCAAACACGAGGAAAAATCAGTGGCGCGCTGTTCCTTTTTGCGACCGTTTGGAACTGGAGGGAGGTAAGTTATCCCCTCAACCGGTCGCTCCTCACCGGGTTGGGGTTTGCGTTCATCGTGATCAATGCTGCATGGTATGCTTATCTGAATGGCGGTTCAATTCGGAGGAGTTTACTTGGAGAGCGATGAGCAATTGTATATCCGGGTGCGGGGGGGAGACCGTACAGCGCTTGCCGGATTGGTCGAGCGCTATCATGGACCGCTCTTGAAATTCCTCGCCCGAATGACCGGCCAAACTCAGTCCGCAGAAGATATGGTACAGGACACGTTTATCCGCATACTGACTTGCCGTGGTGTTCCACCGGAGCACTTCCGGCCATGGATTTACCAGATCGCTCGTAACCTGGCTCGTGATTATTTCCGTTCCGCTGCCTTCCGCCGGGAGACATTTTATCTGCCGGACGAAGATCAAGGGGACGATTGGATGGCCGCACCTGTTGAAACCGAAAGCCTGGCGCTGCAATCCTCTGACTGCGTGCAGGTCAACGCCTTGTTACAGTGTTTACCAGCGCGTCAACGCGAGGTGATCTTACTTCGTTTTTACCAGGAGTTTTCTCTGGAAGAAATTTCCACGATAACCGGCGCGCCCCTCGGCACAGTCAAAAGTAGATTGTTCCACGGGCTGCGGCGCGCCAGGATGATCCTGGAGCAGGAAGAGGTGAATCAAGATGAAAGATGCCATTGATCGGTTGACTGATGGGTTGGACGAAACCCAACGCCAGGCGTTGGGCGACCTGAGCGCCCTGGCGTATCTCCTCGAATCCGACGTTATGCCCGACCCGGGTCAGGAAGACGTTGCGCGCCTGTTGGAGGCGTTAAATCCCTATCTGCCCGTTCCTAATGCTCCTCGACCGCGCCCACCATCCAGCTGGCTGCACCTGATACGCAGCCAGTTCGTCCTCTTCGAAAGCTCCTTCTGGCTGTCCGGCGCGCTGGTTTTGCTGCTCGGGCTATTCATCACCACCATCGATGGGCAGGAGCTGCTGCCGCTAGCTTTCGTGTTGCTTTCTCCGCTTCTTTCCGCTGCTGGCGTCGCATACGCCTTCCGACCCGAGACGCGCACATTAGGTGAATTGGAGCGCCTGACTGCCACTACTACTGCTGAATTGCTATACGCTCGCCTGGCACTGGTGCTGGCTTTTAACTTACTGATCGCGCTACTGCTGCTCTTCCTGATTTGGTTGGAAGGACCACAGGTGCTTCTTTGGCGGTTGGTGCTTGCCTGGCTGGGACCCATGTTGGCGCTGACAGGTTTGGCACTTTTCACAACAGTCCGATGGGGTTCGCTCGTTAGTTCCCTGCTCCCATTTGGCCTGTGGGGGAGTATGGTGCTGCTGGGCTGGCGGGAGGCGCTTCTTCATCACATTGCCTCTGGGATGACGGCGACATCCTGGCTGCTCATCGAGATCAGCCGGTCTACCCCGGTGCTGATTGGTTCAATGTTGGCCTGCCTCGCCGGTATAGGATTGCTGATCCTCTCCGGGCGGGCTGCATCCTGTGAGAGGCAATCGTGGAACTGAGAATCCAGGGTCTGTCGAAATCTTACGGCTCCCAGGTGGCGTTACGGGACGTGACCCTCGAGCTCATGCCGGGAACGGTCGCTCTACTGGGTCCAAACGGCTCGGGGAAGACTACCCTGCTTCGATGCCTGGCTTCCTTGCTGAAACCGGATAATGGCGGGCTTTGGTTCAATGGGCTGCCCTACACACAAAACTTTCCTTGGCTGAGAGGCCAGCTTGGTTACGTGCCGCAAGAGTTGGATTTTCCCCACAATTTGACGCCCAGGCAGCTCCTGGAATATCTTGGGACGCTGAAGAATATCTCTGAGTCTGGCCAGGTAGACTATTTGCTTTCCGCCTTAGGATTGAAATCCGTGGCCGACCGACCCTTTGGAAGACTATCCGGGGGGCAAATCCGCCTGACCGGGATCGCGCAGGCCTTCCTCGGAAAGCCGTCTCTGTTGTTGCTAGACGAATTGACGCGCGGATTGGACGTAGAAGAACGCGAACGTGTCTTTGCGTTGGCTCGCAAATCGTCATCAGGTCGCCTGATCGTGTTCAGCACCCACGATCCGCCTGATGTTGAACGTTTCACAGAACAAGCTATTGTTTTACAACAAGGCCGGGTAATTTTCTCTGGAAAAACAGAAGATCTTCATCACCACATTCCGGGATACCATTTCTAACAGCCACCACTGTCGCGGGGCATCAGCGATTAGCCAATACAGGAGGTAAAAATGTCCAAACTGTTGTCTAGGGTGTTCATCCCGTTAATCCTATTTACGGTGTTGAACGGTTGTACCGCTGTACCAATGGTTTCACCAGATGTAACGCCTGGTCAGATTACATCCCCAGATGCCGCAACAATTCCTCCCTCTGAGTCCGAAGCAACGATCCCAGCAAAAACACCAGATGCCCAATCGCAACTCCAACGATTGCGGATTACCAACCAAAGCACCTTTACCCTGCATAATCTGGTCGTGAGATTCCCTGACGAACGGATCGAGTTCGGGGATGTTCCGGGCGGGA